>JADMIO011081518.1_pt1 | contig 14306 bp, 11 predicted proteins | sample 8958161 | NCBI WGS metagenome assembly JADMIO01 (sample SAMN16585339, study PRJNA669376) | soil metagenome | isolation source: Crop rotation soil | place: USA: Cullars Rotation, Alabama | collected 2011 | reverse complement strand
AATCACGCGTACCGCCGCACCAGGACCGAGTAGAGGTCCGTTGCCACTCCAGAGGGGCACGGTCACTACCGAATCACTGCGACTGATATTGGTCTTTCCTTGAAGCGTGACGTCGGGGTTATTGCTCCCCCCGTCGATTGAAATTGGATCGCCGAGAGCGGTGAAAGTGAAAATATCCTGTCCCTTGTTGAGACCAATATCAGCGCTATGGATGAGGCATTTTGGGGCGTCAACTGCACTGGCAGAAAGGGTAATCCCGCCCCCAGCCGCAATAAACAGTTGATCCCCACAGGCGACCGTGTTTGTGTTTGCGCATGCAATGGTTTCCGGATAGTCAGGAGATGCCGGGTTAAGCCCACCGCAACTGGGCCCGGAAAGGGCCGGGCACGATGCCGAAGCCACATCGATCGGAAGATTGAGTGCAAAGTAGCTTTCGAGCAAACTCGGCATCGGAATTCCGGGCAGTAGAGTCGGCAGCACTTGCTGCAGATGCAACCGCTGTCCGATAAAGGAACCGTTGTTAGCGACCGCATAGTTACTGGCCGGGTCGACATAGTAGTTAGCCGTGAGCCCAAGCGGCACCGAAATCGGACAATCCGGATTTATCAAACCCGGTGTGTGATTGCTGTAATCGCAATTAGCGACTAGCCAAGGCTTCACCGACGCCACCTTAATGGGGTTCGTCTGTCCCGACGGGTTGTAGGCCTCGGCAGTGGAAACGCCGCGCAGTTGTCCGTTGAATGTGCCCCATATCCGGCTGAAGAAGGTGAACGGAATGCTCGCTTGCACGGTAACGCTGATGCGCGGATTTTGCGGAGTGGGAAATGAGCAGGCGGTAGTGACGCTGGTCGGCGGCCGACTCAGAACGAGGTTCTGCATAGCCGCGGCCTTCGCCTGCAAGTCAGCAAAGCCGGTGGTGTTGTTGCAAACCAGGCTTTGAGCGGTGCCTGAGCCGGGATCACCCAGCCCTCCGGACGTGAAACCGGAGGTGACAAACGTTCTTGCGCCGGCGAGCGCTCCTGCGGCGGCAGCCATTTCCGCCTCAGTGCGCGCTATATAAAGGTTGGTGACATCGATGGCCAATGCCGCCATGGCAAATAGAGCGACCATGCTGATCGCTACCAGAAGGATGGTCTGCCCACGTTCCGATTTACGATGAGTTCTACGCAAAACGATGGGGGAACGACCTCGCATCATAGCTGGAATTTCTCAGCGCTTTCCAGATTACAGTCGTCATACCGTGAACACTGCATACGAGAAAATTTCTAACATTTTTTCCACGCGAAGTTTCCTGTGAATTTTGTGGAAGGTAACCGTTACAAAGGGAATCTACGTAGAGTACCTAGGTGTAAATTACCTACACGAATAGCCCTATATATCAGGGTGGTAGAGCAGGTTAAAGTTTGCCATCCCACGGAGATCAGAATTGCGAAATGACACAGTGGAGAAGTGGCAGGATCTATGCGTCGAAGCAACTGGGCCAGCCGGCCTGATGGTAATTTTTCACAATATCGTCAAACCTTTTTGGAAACAGCCTTCGTGGGGAAAGAAGTATCCTTTGCGCCGTACGCACCTGCGGATTGTCGCATTGCGGCGGCTGCGGAAAAAAAATCAGCGTCGGGCGCGGTTGATGATTCGTGCGGCATGAGGAGTGCTGACTGTCCGACGGTTAAACGATGGCAGCCTGCTGAAAATGAAATGCGCCCTTCGCGCGAGTGAGTACGGTGTTCCTGGCAGGCCCCCCTATTCGAGTTCATGGCAAGCCTTCTGGCAAAGGCAGCCAGAAATAGGCACGCAAGATGGAGCCCATTGCAACTGGTCAGATGTGGACCACAGGTCCGGGGGCACTCGGAATGAGACAGGCAGCAGTGTCTACTTTCCACAAATTTTCTCTACTGCTCCTCCACATTTCTGGCTTTGATTTCCTTATAACATCCTCCACAAACAAGTTTGAAGGTCGCACGAGCGTACTCGTCGCTAAACCCAGCGGTACTGCCGTTAATGGTCCTCACCTGCTCACATTCTGAACACCAAGCATCGGGATAAGGATTGTCGGGTTCCAATACATCTGAGAAGAAGCCCACTCCCGGAGTTGCCAAGAGATGCTTGCACATGAACGCTTCCCGGTTGTCACCATGATGTTCACAATGAACAGTTTTCTCACTCGTATTGGTGTCGTCCATCATTCCTCGTATCAATTAATTATCGTTTGTTTATCGTTCGGTTTCTTCATGCGCGGAAGCTCCCATTTGTTCGTTTTGGTGGAGTATTGGATTTTCGCTGATTACATGTTCTGCAAGCATGCGCCTTTCTTCCTTCCTTGCCGCCCACCCAAAAACGCTGGTAGCCTTTACCACGACTGGAGGGCTGAATGTCTCGTAAACAGCGGGCGCTCATCACTGGTGGCGCCCGGGGCATTGGGTTCGGAATCGCCACGGCGATGCTGGATGCCGGCTACGAGGTCATGGTGACCGGCCTCTCTGCTGAAGAGGTTGCAGCCGTCCCGCGGCGGGACCGCCTTTCCGCACAACGGCTGGATGTCACGCAGATGGACTCGGTCAACGCGCTGCTGGAGCGAGTCGATCAACTCGACGTCCTGGTGAACTGCGCCGGTATCATCTATCGAGATGGCACGGAGTACGACCTCGAAACCTTCCAGAAAGTTATCGATGTGAACCTCACTGGGACGATGCGCATGTGCACTGCCGCACGGGCGAAACTTGCAGCGGTGCGCGGGACAATCATCAACACCGCGTCCATGCTTTCATTTTTCGGTGGTCCGCTGGTGCCGGCCTATAGCGCGTCCAAGGGCGGCATTATGCAACTGACCAAGTCGCTGGCGGTGGCGTGGGCAGTGGAGGGGATACGGGTGAACGCCATCGCTCCCGGTTGGATTGCCACCGAACTCACGCGGGACCTGGTCGCAGATGACGCGCGTTCAGCACGGATTCTCGAACGCACACCCCAGAAGCGATGGGGAGATCCGGCAGACATTGGCGGCGTTGTCGTTTTCCTCTGTTCCGAGGCAGCACGCTTCATCACCGGCGCAATACTGCCAGTGGACGGCGGCTACGCTGTTACTTGACCTGGAGCTTCCCCATGAAAAACACCTCTAAGCAAGCGGATCGCGCTCAGGAGCTGATTCCCTATCGGCACGCTCAACCCAAAGAGTCGCCTCCCGAACTTGTCATTCCGCATGCGATCCCCGAGGACGAACGGCTTTGGGTACCACAGGCGGAGAATGTGTGGTTTCGTCCGTTATGTCTTTCCGCCAGCCGCGGCTACTGGGTCAATTTGCTGCGCGTACGGAAGTCCGGCGTCTTGTCCCGCCATCGCCATCCGCAGCCGGTGCATGGATATGTGCTTAGAGGAAGCTGGCATTATCTGGAACATGACTGGATTGCGACCGAAGGCTCGTATGTCTACGAGGCTCCGGGAGAGACGCACACATTAGTAGTGGATGCCGACGTAGCGGAAATGATCACGCTCTTTCAGGTGAATGGGGCCATGATCTATGTCGATCCCGATGGCGGCGTGCTCGGTTACGAAGACGTTTTTACGAAGATTGATCTCTGCCGAAAACACTTCTCGGAAATTGGGATGGGAGAGGATTTTGTGGAGCAGTTTATTCGATAACTGAGCCGGCGCGGACGCGGGACACCTTTATGTATTGGTTCCCGCGCCAGGCCGAGCTACACGGTCATCTATCGAACGTTACCACTATGCTGCCAGTCTGCTTTCCCCTATGGCCGCATCTGAACCATGCTGTTTCACCAGTTTGTTGTAAGTGCCGAGAATTAGGAAGGGTGCTGCCCACTGCCCCACGAACAATGCCCAGTGATTTTGTTTGGCCGCCTTCAGGGCTGCCGATGCTGCCATTGATCCAATTGCAAGGCCCAAGAACAGGCTAGAGGGCCAATGCGCGGTCTGCCGCTCAATGGCCCCCGTAAAACGGTCTTCCGATACTTCGCCAGGTTTGACTCCGGTTTCCATGATTCCTCCGAAACATAAGAACAACATTTTTCTCTGTGGATCGGTATCGGCGACGGCGGGTAGTTCACGACGTAAATTGCTGTAGACCAACTGAAAGGTGTGGGGCTATCGGCATCCTCGCCGTTTAGAAGTGCGATTCGGGAGTGACAATCGGAAATTCGCCGGTCAGAAAGGCGGGGCATTGCTTGAACCCATCTCGAAATCTAAGAGCAAAGATTTGGACGGCATCCGTGTTGTTCCAGGTTCACAATCGCAGAGTTTGAAGTTTTTTTGTGCACATTCACCTTGTTGAATGTATCTTTACCAGCAATCGGGGTATGAGATCACAGGAAAACTTTGCGCCGGATGGCGAACGGAAAGTTCTGTCTCACAGCGCCGCCACATCCCAGCGGTGGCGCCGGGTGGTCTTTGCGTCGGGACACAGGCGGGGCGGAACCACCTGGCTGGGGCGGCTATTGAGCCTCTCGAAGAACTCCGGATACATTTTTGAACCGCTCAATCACCAACGTCATCCGTCATCCGTCAACCGGCGAAGAAAGTGCTCTTTTGGCGTATGAACGCAGCATGCCACATTGGATTGTCCCGTCGCCCCAATCGGGAGGCAACGAAGCGGAATATGCCCGCGTTGTACTCCGGCAAATCGAGGCGCTCTTCGACGCCTACTTCCCCAGTCCGGTCGAGACATTGATCATCAAGCAGCCGGGTGCGGATCACCTGCCATTCCTGCAGGAAATTCTTAAGCCTCAGGCTAGCGTCTACATTCGCAGGCATCCGATCGCCATATTGAACAGCTACCTGCAGGGAGGCTTATATAAAGGCTGGGACATCGCCAAGAGATTCAAGAAGTGCCGCGACAATGTTGCCACAATCCGGCCAGAGCTGCTTTCGTGGCTGGTCGAGGCGGGGGAGGATCCTGAACTACAGATCTTGTCCATGTGCTGCCTGGAGCACCAACTTGCTGCCGATTGGAGCGCGCAAGAAAAACTGACCCTTCTCGAATACGAACACCTTGCCTTCGGCGGCTGTGAGGCTGCCATAAATTTATTCGCCCAGGTTGGTTTGGAATTGCTCGAAGGCAAGACGGATGAACTGAACCGTCTGTTTCGCCCCCAGGCATCGCAGACCGGATTCCTCGATACGGAAAAGCAATCGGCGCGGCGGGCGACCGCCTACCAATCGGAGTTGGCCCCATGGCAACTTTCGAAGGCGAGACGATATCTGGAGCGGATTTCCTATGAGGTCCCTTTCGCTCAGCAAAATACTCGGGCGAAGGTTGCAGGAATCGCAAGCTTTTCACGGCGGGAACTGCGCAGCTTACAGAATTCCGCGATATCACGCCTCTCCCTCATGAGGAAACGAGTGTTGGCACGGGTGTCGACGCCATCGTAGAACGGGTAAAAGTTTCCTCTTCGCCGGACATCTGGTGCTCTTAGGAACTTGAAACGGCCTACTTTGTAATTTGCGCGGGTGGTGGCTCAAGTTCAGCAGAGCCGTCGGTACGAGGATCGGATGCACCATAGTTCACCCTAGTCTTGGCGTCGCGAAGGACTGCCTGGCCACGGCCCATCGCCGTCGTGTACTCCTCATATACCGTGAATTGGTGGCCCTTGGCAGCGAGCTGGTCACGAACTTCAGCAGGAACACGGGACTCGATGACGATGTTGCAGCCTCGCTTGGGACTGACAGTAAAGCGAGCCTGCTCGAGCGCCTCCTGAATATTCATGCGGTAGTCGGCGATGTTCGAGACAAACTGTGCGTGCGCCAGGGGCTGGTTGGCACCGCCCATGATGCCGAAGCCGATGTGCTGATCGCCGCGCTCCATGAATGCGGGAATGATCGTGTGGTAGGGGCGCTTGCGCGGCGCAAGGACGTTGGGATGGTTCGGATCAAGTACAAACAGGCCGCCGCGGTTCTGCAGAACGAATCCCATGCCGCGGACTGTAATGCCCGAGCCAAATGCATCGTAGTTACTTTGAATGAGTGAGACGATGTTGCCTTCTTTGTCGATGGCAGTCAGATAGGTAGTGTCACTATGGGGCGGATCTCCGGGAGGCACTTCACAGTTGGCTTTTTCTGCAATCAGCTTGGCACGTTCTTTGGCGTAGTCTTTTGAAAGCAAGCCTTGGACCGGGACTTTGGAGAATCGTGGGTCAGCGTTGTAACGCGCTAAGTCGGCATAAGCGAGCTTCATGGCTTCAATTTTCTTGTGAAGTTCCACTACGCTGGATGGCCCCTCTGGTGAGGCGGGAGATGTTTCCATGATGTTTAGCATTTCAAGGGCAGCCATCCCCTGCCCGTTCGGTGGCAGTTCATAGACTGTCCAATCGCGATAGGTAGTATGGACGGGCTCAACCCACTCCGGCGAAAACTGACTCAGGTCGTCTGGCGACATAGTGCCACCGAGTGCCTTCGAGGTACTCAGAATGGCTTCAGCGATATCCCCTTTGTAAAAAGCGTCAGAACCTTGTTGCGAGATGAGGGTCAGCGCTTTTGACACGTCAGGATTGTGAAAGATCTCGCCAATCTCCGGCGGTTTGCCGTTGGGGAGGTAGACCTTCTTCCCTTCCGCGTCGGAGGCAAACATCTGCGGCGCCACCAGCCAGAATCCGTGAATGAGTTCGGGGACTGGATATCCTTCACGAGCATAGAAGATGGCAGGCTGAAAAAGATTCTTCCAGGGTAGGCGTCCAAAACGATGGTGAAGTGCGTTCCATCCGGCAACCGCCCCAGGCACGGTGACCGAATCAATGCCTTCCTGAGGCATCCCCGTTATACCCTTCGACTTGAGGTGATCGAGGGTCAACGCTTGCGGCGCCCATCCGCTTGAGTTAAGTCCATAGAGTTTTCCGGTTTTCGCTTCCCAGTAGATGGCAAAGAGGTCGCCGCCAATTCCGTTCATCATGGGCTCGGTGACGCCGAGCACGGCATTGGCGGCAATGGCGGCGTCTACGGCGGATCCGCCCTGGCGCAAGATCTCAGCGCCAGCCTGGGAAGCCTGTACATGGCTGGTAGCGACGATGCCATATTTGCTGATGACCATGGAGCGGGCGGTGTGGCGGCCCTGAGCGGCGGCATAAGAAGTAAGGATAAGAACAGTGAAAAGAAGCCGTGGAAGCATGCAGGATTTTGGGCGTGCTTGAGGAAAGATGTCAAGGAACGCACCCAGTGAGTGAGCAACTCACGGTGGCGTTCCGCAAAGTAAACGATTACCATGGCTGCGGTTTATTCCTGCCGTGAGGTGATATCCGCATGCAAGGACGCCGGCAATTTCTTCGCAACAGCCTGATTGGAGCCGGATCACTCGCATTCGGCCGTTATTCCCCGTTCTCGTTTGCCGCCGATTCCTCGGCCGACTCGAGGATTGAAGTCTTGATGGGTGAACCGCTGGGCACAATTTCGCCCGATATTTATGGCCACTTCGTGGAGAACTTGAGCGGCGTCGTTTATGACGGCATCTGGGTTGGGGAGAACTCGAAGGTCCCGAATATCAAGGGCATTCGCAAGGAAATTGTCGACGAGATGCGCAAGATCAAGCCGGCGGTGGTGCGTTTTCCGGGAGGATGCTTTGCCGACAGTTATGATTGGCGCGATGGAATTGGTCCGCGAGAGAGGCGCCCCAAGCGCACGAACTTCTGGGCGGAAGGTGAGGCAACAGGCGCACCGGCAAGCCACCGCTACGATCCAAATGAGTTTGGCACCAATGAATTCGCGGAGTTCTGCAAGCTGGTCGGCGGCCAGCCGTATCTTGCTGCTAACATCCGCAGTTTGCCGGCAGTTGAGTTCTACCGGTGGGTGGAGTACTGCAACTCACCGGCGGGGACAACCCTCGCGGAGACGCGTGCGGCGGCGGGATATCCGGAGCCGTTCAATGTCCGCTTCTGGGGTGTAGGCAATGAATCGTGGGGTTGCGGCGGCGATTTCACCGCACAGGAGTATGCGGTGGAGTTTCGGCGTTACACAGCATGGGTGCCCCGTTTCGGGCAGCAACTGGCCTTCATTGCGTCCGGGCCCAACGACGATAACTGGGAGTGGACGCGCGGCTTCCTGGAAGAAATCGTACGCAAAGGACCACGTCAGGTCCGCAGCATTTACGGACTGGCGCTGCATTACTACGCCTGGAACCTAAGCCGCGGCCGCACGAAAGATTGGGTGCAAGGCAAAGGCGACGCGCTTAAGTTTGACACTATCGACTGGTATGAACTGTTGCGGCAGGGCGATGTGATGGAATCGCTAATTAACGGCCATTGGCAGATCATGGAAGAGTTCGACAAGGAACATCACATGAAACTGATCGTGGACGAATGGGGTCCGTGGTACAAGCCGGGCGGCGAACTAACGCCCACGAACCAATTAGAACAAATTCCCACCATGCGCGATGCCGTTTTCAGCGGCATGACCCTCGATACATTTAACCGTCACCCGGAAAAGGTCGCAATGGCCAACTGTGCGCAGTTGATTAACTGCCTCAATAGTCTTTATCTCGCGCACGAAGACAAGTTTTGCGTGACCCCTGTGGGTCATGTATTCGCGATGTATGCGGCGCACCAGGGCGGGCAAGCCGTGCGCGCGGTATTCAACGCGCCGGAAGTCCGTTATGACCGCGACGGAAAACCGGCATCGTTCTGGGGGTTGAAGGGGTCGGCCTCAGTGCAGGGGAAGACCCTGGTGTTGACCGTGGTGAATCCTCATGCGACGGACGCGCGTGAGGCAGAGATTGCGCTACGTGGAGGGACGGCGCAATCGGGCAGCGCAACGACCCTCGCCCATGCAGACATTCATGCGCACAACACTTTTGAGCAACGGAGGACGGTCGCGCCGCAGACGAGGAATATCGGCGCCAGCGGCAGCACACTGCGGTATACATTTCCGGCGGCGTCGGTGACCAAGCTGACGTTGGGGTTGGGGTGAGGGCCCTTGGAACCTTGGGTTCGAAGGGGCAGCCGTATTGAAATAGATTTTTCAAATTTTCAAGCTTTCAGCTCTCAGTTATCAGCTTTCAGCTTGCGTCGCTATTTGATTTGGGACAATGCAGGAACGCAAGGTCCCTCCGCTTCGATGCGATGACAGACTTGAAGATGGGAGGAATGGGAATGCGGTGGGTTGGAATCTTCGTGAGTTGCGTGCTAGCCAGTCTGTGCTTGAGCGCACAGACGAATCTGGCAGTGACGCCGCCCATGGGGTGGAATAGCTGGGATGGATACGGAACTACGGTCAGCGAAAAAGATGTCGAAGCAAACGCGGACTGGATGGCGAAGAACCTGAGGGAGTTCGGGTGGGAATATGTTGTCGTCGATATGGAGTGGTACGTCACTAATCCGGTTCCCGAAGGAAACTCAAAGACCTTTGACTACAGTCTGGATGAGTTCGGGCGGTATACACCAGATGTGAAACGCTTCCCTTGCGCGGCGAAAGATGCGGGATTCAAGCCCATGGCTGACTACATCCATTCGTTGGGACTGAAATTTGGCATTCACATTCTGCGCGGAATCCCCAAGCAGGCTGTCGTCAAGAACCTGCCCATTGCGGGTTCAACATTTCACGCCAGCGATGCGGCGGATACAGCCGATAGCTGTCCGTGGAACCACGACAACTATGGAGTCGATATCAGCAAGCCCGCAGGTCAGGCTTATTACGACTCAATCATCAAGCTTTATGCCAGCTGGGAGGTTGACTTTATTAAAGTCGACTGCATCGCCGATCATCCTTATAAGGGTCCGGAAATTCGCGCCATCAGTGAAGCGCTAGCGGCGGCGAAGCGGCCCATTGTGCTGAGTCTTTCTCCGGGGGCGGCGCCGATCGCGAAGGTCGACGAATTGCGAAGATATGCGCAGCTTTGGCGAATTTCAGACGATATCTGGGACATGTGGCATAGCGACGTGGCCTACCCGCAGGGACTGGGCGACCAGTTCGCCAACGTCGCCAAGTGGGCGGGAATGGCACAGCCGGGACGATGGCCGGACGCCGACATGCTCCCCTTGGGATACCTGGGGCCTGCGCCAGGTTGGGGAAAGCCTCGCCAGACACGGCTTACGCGCGACGAACAACGCACGTTGATGTCCTTGTGGGCAATTTTCCCTTCGCCACTTATGGTTGGCGGAGATTTGACAAAAGCTGACGAGTGGACGACCTCCCTGCTGAGCAACCGAGAAGTTATCGAGATGAACCAGCATTCCAGGCGTAATCGGCCCGTAATTACCGGCGACAAGATTGTGGTCTGGACGGCGCAGCCGACCGAGGGCCCGGGAAGATATATTGCTGTGTTCAATATTTCTCCGGAGAAGCAAGAGGTGAAATATTCCTGGAAAGAGTTGAGATTGGATGGAGCGCAATATCAAGTCAGAGATCTGTGGGAAGGGCGTGATCTGGGCTCTGCGGAAGGGGTGACAGTGAGCGTGCCTTCGCATGGGGTGGCGTTGTATCGGGTTCGACCGTAGCTTGGATGCCTGTCTCGCAATCGGGGTCGTTCCGGTTGCAGCGCCGGCGCTTTGCTAGTTGCCACGGTGCTCACGATCACAGCGGCGAGAAGTTCAAACGCAAGGTCCCTCCGCTCGCCGTCGCATTCGTGCCGGCTTCGGTCGGGATGACAGAGTTAAATAGCGGCAAATTTCATTTTGACGCGGCATCTTAGGGTTGATGGCCGACTCTTCCCTTCTGGTCGGCGATGCCGGAGAGTTTGTAGAACCAATCGTTGATCGCGTCACGCCATACGATGGCGTGCCCAGCCTGGTACTCAAGGCGCTTGAGGACGGCCTGATATCGCTCGTTGTCGATTCTTCCTCGTAGGTGCTCCCATTTCCCGGGAAAAGTTGCTGCGGTAGCGGCACCTGCATAGTGCGAGTCGTAAATCGTCTGGATGACCGTCTTGCCGGAATCGAGCACATGGGTGTAGGGCAGGTGATGAAAGAAGAGAGACAGGTTGTCCGGGCAGGAGGCGAGGGATTCATAGTGCTGCGCAACCGGCTTAGAGTATTGGCCGAGGAATGCGGTGCCCGTGGCGACGGTGCGGTCCATGCCGACTCCCTTCTGATCCGCACGAATCCACTGGCCCCATCCGTTGTGATCGGCGGAATCAGGCCCTGGCTCGTAGTGGGAGCCGACGATGTTGGTGAGGGTCTGCAATCCCAAGGGTGAGCCTGTGTATCGCTCGTAAGCAGGCCAGGACTCCATTTGAAGTTTGCTGATGGTCTCCACAACAGTGCGGTCGTCGCTAAAGGTCAGCTTTGTCCACTCATCGACGATCTCACGAGCGGAAAGACTGGGGTTCCATGCAAGACGTCCGAACGTATAGAGATTGGCTTGCGCGAGGTCGTGGCCCAGCCAGTTGGCATCGAGGCCGACGTTAGAGACACCCACAAAACCGCCGAGGCGGCGGTGGAAGGTTTTTCCGGCGGAGATTTCCTTCACGGGCGTGTTGGGTCCGCCGGCCTGCAAATCGAAATTCAGGATTTCGTTCCACATGGGTGCAAGAAAACAGAGGTGGCGCTGCTGGCCGGTGTATTCCTGCGTGATCTGAAGTTCGAGCGCCTGATTGGTTTGCCGCAGTGCGCCGATCAACGGTGAAACCGGCTCGCGTACCTGGAAGTCGATGGGGCCATATTTAATTTGAATGATGACGTTGTCATCGAACTTGCCATCGAGTGGGGCGAAGTTGTCATACGCTGCTTTGGCACGATCCGCTTTAAGGTCATTCCAGTCGAGGTGATGGTTGTAGACAAAGGCCCGGTAGACGAGCACACCATGATGAGGGTTGAGCGCGCGAGCAATGAGATTGGCGGCATCGGCGTGGGTGCGGTGGTATGAGGACGGGCCCAGGCGGCCTTCGGAATCGGCTTTCACCAGGAATCCGGCGAAATCGGGAACGGCACGGTAGACCTCGTCGACTTTTTGTTTCCACCAATTGACCACGTGGGGATCTAGTGGGTCGAAGGTCCTGAGCCCTCCCGCTTTTTGCGGGCTGGCGAAGTCGACGGCAATAGCAAGGCGAACGCCCCAGGGGCGAAAGACGTCGGCGATTTTTGTCCAATGAGAGATGAAATCCGAGGCCAACATTCGAGGTGAAGCATTGACGTTGTTGATGACGCATCCGTTGATCCCGAGTGACGCAAGCAGCCGGGCATAGTCGTTCACGCGAGAAAGGTCAGGCTGAACGTCGCCATTGGCGAAGAATATGGAGCGACCGGCATAACCGCGCTCGATGCTGCCGTCGAGGTTGTTCCATTCGTTCGTCCAGCGGATGGGGGCGGAGGGGTTCGCAACGATGCCGGTAAGCGGTTGTCGGAGTGCAATGCGGCGGAGGAGACCGAATGCACCGTAAAGAACCCCACGGTCATTGGGGGCGGTGATAAGAAGGACGTTCTTGCCTTCGAGTTTGGCCGTTTGAAGAGCGAAGCCGTCTTGGTGAAGCTTTTCAGGAATCAGGAGTTGAGGGTATCTATGTTTCAGATTGGTTTGTGTCCCGAGGACAATGGAAGGGCCGGTGAGATCCCGCGACGGAGTTAGCTCTTGTCCCAGCATGCCTGCCAGACCACGAAGAAGTTCACTTTGAGCGTTGGTAAGGATTGGGGAGTCGCCTACGAGAACAACTTCACGGTATGGAAGTTTGGAGCCGTTTTTCAGGGGAGCATAGCGCAGCCAAGCGGAGTGGCCGTCCTCGGCGAAGGCGCTTGTCACCAGGGTGAGCAGCAAGAAAGCTTTGTACATCGGATTGAAGAAGGAAAACACAAGGTCCCTCCGCTACACAAGATCATTCGCGTTGCGAAGGATCTTGTTCCGGTCGGGATGACAGATCGAGGAAGAGGGTTGGGGCACCGGATTGGGCCGCAAGCAGGTTTTCGAGGGATCAATTAGAGTATTAGGTCGACGTCTCACCGACGAGTTTGGATTCCAATTCCTCGAAAGGCTGAAGCCTCTCAATCGCAAATGAAACTTCTCCGCTACGGTTTACCCGGCAAAGAAAAGCCCGGCGCTCTGGATGCCCAGGGCCGCATTCACGATCTCTCCAGTGTAGTACCGGACATCGCGCGCGACGTTCTGCTTCCCGAATCGATCGATCGCCTGAAGGCGCTCGATCTGAGCAAACTGCCGGTGGTCGACGGCAATGTGCGCCTCGGTCCCTGCGTGGGTTCGGTGGGAAAGTTCATGTGTATCGGTCTGAATTATGCTGACCACGCCGCCGAGGGCGGGATGGCGATCCCGAAGGAACCGGTGCTGTTCATGAAAGCCACATCGGCGATCATGGGGCCCAACGACCAGGTGGTGATTCCGAAGGGAGCAGAAAAAGCAGATTGGGAAGTGGAGCTCGGCGTCATCATCGGGAAACCCGCAAAGTATGTAGAGCAGAAAGACGCCCTGTCGCACGTGGCGGGATATTGCGTCATTAATGATCTCTCGGAGCGAGCCTTTCAACTGGAAGGCACCGGCCAGTGGGTAAAGGGCAAGAGCGCGGACACGTTTGGGCCGATTGGTCCTTGGCTGGTCACGCGTGATGAGGTTGCCGATCCGCAGAACCTGAAACTTTGGCTGGAGATCGACGGCAACCGTATGCAGAACGGGACAACGGCAACGATGATTTTTGGAGTTGCCCACCTGGTGAGCTACCTGAGCCACTACATGAGCCTGCAGAGCGGCGACATTATTTCTACCGGCACTCCGCCGGGAGTGGGACTGGGCAAGAAGCCCCCGGTTTATCTGCGCGCCGGAAACCGGATACGCCTTGGAATTGATGGGCTAGGGGAACAGAACCAGAATGTGGCAGCTTACGCGGGGTAGGGTGCTTCCGCCACGGATTTCACTGATTTTCACTGAGGCAACAATTTGTTGATCTGAAAACAAATCTGTCAAATTGGTGAAAATCCGTGGTTAATCGACCGGTTTGACTGCGTCCATCAGGAAGAACAGGCCTTCAGCTAGGGTGGGGTGGATGTAGACCGCGCCCTTCAGCAAAGTGTAGGGAGCCTTGGCCAGCATCAGAGTGTAGAGGATGTGCACGGTTTCGCCGCCATCGCTTGAAAGCACAGTTGCGCCCAGGATGCGGTCGTCCGAAGCATCGACCACCAACTTCATCAGACCAGCCATTTCATCGCGTTCGCGTGCCCTGGCGACTTGCGACATAGGGGCGCTGCCAATTTTTAACTTATAGCCCTGGGCACGCGCCTCTTTCTCGGTTAAACCCACACCTCCGAGCTGCGGATCGGTGAAGACGCAGTAGGGAACGATTCGCTTGTCTATGGAGAGATTCTTACCCTCAAAAAGGTTGGCATAAACAATCTGGTAATCGTTGTAGGAGATGTGGGTGAATGCCGGGCCGCCCTTTA
>JADMIO011614271.1_pt1 | contig 14310 bp, 15 predicted proteins | sample 8958161 | NCBI WGS metagenome assembly JADMIO01 (sample SAMN16585339, study PRJNA669376) | soil metagenome | isolation source: Crop rotation soil | place: USA: Cullars Rotation, Alabama | collected 2011 | reverse complement strand
GGGACTGATCTTCGCCGGCTATGAGTTTACCGACGAGACCGATCCATTCGAAGCGGGCATCGGTTTCGCCGTCACCGCCAAGAAAGAAGAGGACTTCATCGGCAAGGCTGCGCTCGAACGCCGGCGCGCCAATCCGCAGCGCGCTTTGGTGGGATTGGATCTCGCCGGGAATGAAGCCGTCGGTCATGGCGACTGTGTGCATGTCGGGCGCGCGCGCATCGGCGTCGTGACTAGCGGCACCCGTTCGCCGGTGCTGAAGAAGAGCATTGCATTGGCGCGGCTGGACATTGCCCATGCCGCGCCGGGGACCGAGGTCGAAATCGGCAAACTCGACGGGCAGCAGAAAAGATTGCCGGCGGTGGTGGTGCCGTTGCCCTTCTACGATCCGCAGAAGACGCGCGTCCGATCGTAGAGCATTCTCTGAACACGGGTAAATCTTCTCGGGGCAACTACCAAACGAAATAGCCCCTATGCTCCTATTTCAATTCAGTGGCCCACTACCATAACTTGATATTCTCAAAGTACGCCCCAATCTCGGTTGTTGCGCTGCCTCTCAACCGATCATTGAACAAAATTGAAGAATTACTCGGGGCTGTCATGACCATCCCTGCTCAGGGAGGAGCAAATGGAAACGCGAGCCTCATTTTCCAGTGCCGACGTAATCGAGAACACTGATTCACTTGATTACCGGCTTCCCCCGAAGCACTCCAACACGCCTGCACCAGTTCCTGTGTCGTTCGTGCCGACACCCACACAAAGCTTTCGTGAGCACCGGAAGCTGCTGAAGGCGCTGGCAGAGCCCGGCTTGCCGCAGCACCCGTTGGTCGGTGCCGCACCTCGGCCGATCCCGCCTATTCCGATCCCCATTCCCGTCCCGCTTCCGGCGGGCGCGCGCATGCTGATTTGGAAGCAGGATCCCACCGTTGACGAAATCGGCGCGCGAAAGGTGTTCCTGCCAGGGTTGATATCGACAGGTCCCGCCGACCTCCGTATCCGAATCGATGGTATTGCGCCGGTCGTCGCCAACGTATTCGGCGACTTCATTGCCACGCCGGGTACTGACGCCTTTGATGCGATCCATACCTTCGCCGTCATCCGTCAGGTCGTATCCATGTACCAGCGGGCGCGGAACGGTACCGTAGTGACCTGGCAATGGAATGCGGCGGGGAATAACGACCCGATTCATGCATTCCCTCACGCCGGCGTGACGATGAATGCCTATTACAGCCGTAATGAGAGGGCGCTGAAGTTCTTTTACTTTGACACCTCCACACCGCCGCCCCTGCACAAGGTGTTCACCTGCCGGTCGCTCGACATCGTTGCCCACGAGACCGGTCATGCCGTGCTCGACGGGCTGCAGCCAAACTGGCTCGGTTTCAACAATCCGCCGCAGACCGGCGGGCTTCATGAATCCTTCGGTGACCTGACGAGCATCTTCCTGGCGTTGTCACAACTCGACCAGGTGGAAGCAGTCATCGCGCAGACCAAAGCCAATCTCCACGACAAGACGTTTCTCTCGGATTTGGCCGAACAGTTCGGATTGGCGCTCGGGCGTCCAAACGGTTTGCGCAATGCCGACAACGATCTCAAGCTCAGTCAAGTCGGCACGGAGGTGCACGCCATCTCTCAGGTATTCACCGGCGCCATTTACGACATCTTGGCTGACATTTTCCGGTTCGAGCGTCAGACCACGAAACGTGACGACGCTGCTACGCTCTACCGCGTCGGTCAATATATGCTGAGCCTGGTGCTCCGCGCCTTAATCGCCGCGCCCGCACACGCGGCTACTTTCGCCGATGTCGCTAACGCGATGCTGAACATCGCCGCTGCAGATGGCGACCCGGTACAATATCGAACTTTCATCCGCAATCGTTTTACCGTGCGAGAAGTGATCGTCTCGCCGGTGCCGCTTACGGAAGATCATGATCCTGAGCATGAGCATGAGGCGGCTGTTCTTGATCCTGATGGAGCCGTAGGATCGCCGCGGATGTTGTGGAACCATGAATAATCCGGAGTATTGGGATTGGGATGCTTACAATCAGGACGGCGAAGAGCCGGAAGATGAAGCGGTCACACCCGAAAGACCGAGGGCCCAGAGAAGGAACAGGCGCAAAGGCTGAGAAAGGCAGATGAAAATCCTGGTGCGGCGAACTGGCGGCTTTGCCGGGCTGGCCGAGACACTTTACGACGTCGATACTAGTACGCTGGCGGCTTCAGCAGCGAGCGAACTCGAACGTAAGCTGAGTAGCTTGGAAGCGGCGGTGCGCTCTCAAGATGCGGCACCGCCGCGGGCGGGAGCCGATTTCTTCAACTACGAAATCTCGATAACCGATCAGCAGGGGGAGCGCAGCGTCACCGTCGCGGATGATGGCGGCGCGGCCTCGCAAGTGATGAATGAGATCTTGAACGAACTTTCAAGAATTGGGCAGAGATAGCGAATCGCGCATCTTGCCAATGTCCTGCAATGGTGGGGGTGGGTATGGCGATCAGAACCCCCTCGCCAGAACGATGTCGAAGACGCCGTGCTTGGCCTGACCATCCGGTGTCAGTTCGATCGCCAAGCCAGGTTTGTGGCCGGCCCAGGGATCGTTGGCAAGGAAAGGATCGCCTTTGAAATAGAGCTGGGTGGTCAGCGGCACGTGCAGGGATTCCATGACGCGGAAGTGAATATGCGCAGGCCGCGTCAGGCCGGCGTATTTCTCCAGGCCCGGCAGATTGGGCGGAATCGGATACCGTCCCGGCATGATGGTCTCGATCGCATACTGGCCTTTTTCGTTCGTGTACATCATGCCGCGCAGGTGGAACTTCGTGAGCTCGGTGAAGTTCCCCGGCTTGCTCGTGTCGTAGAGACCTTGCGTGTTCGCTTGCCAGACCTCGATCAAGGCGCCGGGCACTGGGGTGCTGCAGTCCGCGCTGAACACGGTGCCGGTCACGTTCAGTCGATCGCCGGATTCCTCGGGTCCCGCAAGCCGGGTCTGGAAGGGAGCGCCGAACCGATAATACGGACCGAGAATATCGCCTTCCGTGACTATGCACGCCGCCCGCGCGAGCGCCGTCGGAGCGATCACGAGCGTGCCCCCGACCACCGCCGCGCCGGCATTAAGGAAATTCCGACGGCTGATCGCGGCAATAACACTCTTAGTCATGCGTGCCTCTCCTCTTTCGAAAGATAGGGTGCAATCGGCCTGCTAAATGCCCTCAACATTCGCTGTTACGACATCGGAACTGCGCAACTGTTACACAGTCTTGGCCAGTTCGCGCAGCTTAAATTTTTGGATCTTGCCCGTCGAGGTTCGCGGCAAATCCGTAAAGACGATGCGGTGTGGACATTTGTAATGCGCCAGATGGTCGCGGCAGAAGGCGATCAGCTCCGCCTCGGTAACGGTGGCGTTGGCTCTCAATTCCACAAAGGCGCACGGCGTCTCACCCCACTTCTCGTCCGGCTTCGCCACCACCGCCGCCGCCCCGACGCACGCGTGCTTATAGAGGGCATCTTCGACCTCGATCGAAGAGATATTCTCGCCGCCCGAGATGATGATGTCCTTGGAGCGATCCTTGAGCTGAATATAACCATCCGGGTGAGATACACCGAGGTCGCCGGAATGAAACCAGCCGCCGGCCAGAGCCTCCGATGTGGCCTTGGGATTCTTCAGATAGCCTTTCATGACGATGTTGCCGCGGAACATGACTTCGCCGAGCGTCTTCCCGTCGATCGGCACTGGCTCGAGCGTCTGCGGATCGAGCACGGCTAAATCCTCGAGCGCGGGATAGCGCACGCCTTGGCGCGCCTTGCGAGCGGCGCGCTCGGCAATCGGCAACGCGTCCCACTCACGATGCCATTCGTTCACGACCGCCGGTCCATAGGTCTCGGTCAGGCCATAGACATGCGTGACACGGAAACCGGCACTCTCCATCTTCGCCAAAACCGCCTCGGGCGGCGGCGCGGCCGCGGTAACGAAACGGACCGGGTTGGAAAAGGCGCGCTTCTCGTCTTCGGCTGCGTTAAGCACCGTGGCCATCACAATGGGGGCGCCGCACAAATGCGTCACCCCATGCTCCGCGATGGCGTCGTAAATCGCCTTGGCGCGAACCCAGCGCAAGCAAATATGCGTGCCACCGGTCACCGACAGCGTCCACGGAAAGCACCAGCCGTTGCAGTGGAACATCGGCAGCGTCCAGAGATAGACCGGGTGGTGGCCCATCTCGGCGGCAATCGTATTTGCGTAAGCCATCAAGTAAGCGCCGCGGTGGTGATAGACGACCCCCTTGGGATTGCCGGTGGTGCCCGAAGTGTAGTTAAGCGAGATCGCCTGCCATTCGTCCTTCGGCTGATCGGAACGAAATTCCGGGTCGCCTTGCGCGATCCATTCCTCATACTCGCGCGTGCCGAGACGCTCCCCCGAAACCTCGCACTCGCGGTCCACCACATCGACGACCAGCGGACGCATCTTGGTTTGTGCCAGCGCCTGACGAACGGTCGCAGAAAACTCCTTATCCGTGATCAGCACCTTGGCTTCGGCATGATCGAGGATGAAGGCGATGATCGCCGCGTCGAGACGGGTGTTAATGGTGTTCAGCACCGCCCCCGTGATCGGCACGCCGTGATGCGCCTCCAGCATCTCAGGCGTGTTGGAAAGCATGGTCGAGACGGTGTCGCCCGGACCGATACCGGCTTGCGTCAGCACCGAAGCAAGGCGCCGTGCACGCGCTGCGGCTTCGGCATAGCTGCGACGGATCCGGCCATGAATGATGGCCAGGTGATCGGGCCAGGTCCGCGCCGCGCGATCCAGCAAGGTCAGCGGCGTCAGCGGCTGGAAGTTAGCGGGCGTGCGGTCGAGGCCGTGCTTGTAGGGGCTCGTCATCTTAGCGACACCTCCTTGGCGCTGACCATCGGGTCAGAGTCAGCCGGAAGATACTAACAGGAAAGCAGTCCGCTCAGCGCTTCAAGAGGTCGCCACGTGCGGAATCGAGATGCGCGCCGACAATCTTCAGCGCCGCTTCGGCATCGCGGGTGCGTACCGCCTCGAAGAGATGGCGATGCTCGCGGTTGTAAGCGGCGATGCGCTCCGGCGTCAGCACCTTGTCCTTGATCGCTTGCCACTGCGAATGCGAGCGGACGTGGTTGATCTGTCGATAGACCTGGATCATCAGCGGGTTGTGCGTGGCTTCCGCCATCGCCTGATGGAAGCGCTGGTCCCATTCGCTGAAAGCTTGGCGGTCGCCGCCCGAGCGCTCGAGCCCGGCCAGCGCCTCATCGATCTGGGCGATGTCACGGGGCGTGGCATTCAGCACCACCAGGCGGACGATCTGCGGCTCGACCGCCGCCCGCACTTCCATAAGTTCAAGCGGGCTGGTGATCTCGGCGACATCATCTTCGGCCGCCGCGGCAAGGCGCGCGACGAAGGTGCCGATGCCGACCCGGCGTTCGACCATGCCGTCTTCTTGCAGCAGCTTCAGAGCCTCGCGCACCGTGCCGCGGGAGACCGCCAACGCCTCAGCAATTTGCCGTTCGGCGGGCAGGCGCCGGCCGTGGCCATAGGTGCCGGTGGCGATGGCCTTGCGCAAGCGATCGGCTACCCAGTGCGCGCCGCGACGCTCCACGCCGATTGGCATGGCACGGGAAAGATTGTACCCGCTGTCTTCCACTTGCAGCGGGGGTGAGGCTGCTGCGGCGTTGGCGCCTTGTCCACCCTTGCGCATCTGCTGTACCAATCTGAACCTGACATTGGCCACTCTAACAGGTCCAGCCAAGTACCGCGAGCCCAGGCGGAAATACCACCCCGCCAGCCTTCAGACAGGAGAGCGCTGAATGGGGTAACCGCGCCGCCGCGCAGTGGCGAAGAACAGGTTCTCAGCCACCAGCCTGCTCCGTACCAGCGCCGCTGCGGCTGTGCCGATCGCGGTCGGCAGCAGGATGGCGGGATCGTGCGTCAGCTCGAAAGTGCCAGCGATCGCGGTGAGATTCGCGCCGGTGACCGCGCCCATCATCGCTCCCATACCGCAGGCGATCAGTTGGCGCGAATACGGCGCAAACTCTGGGAACACCAGGCTGATGGCCGCGGCAAACGCGCCGCCCAGCGAGGCTCCGATGAAGAGCGTGGGGCCAAACACGCCGCCGGACCCGCCGGAGCCCAAGCTGAGGAGGCTTGCCGCCCATTTGGCGAGGGTCAGGAGAGAGAGCAGAGCCAAACTCGAAAGCGAACCTGCCCAGATCGCCTGGACAATGCTCGTTCCCACCCCGTCGATATAGGCTCGCCCGGTCTCGCGCTGGAGCGCGTAAAGAATGAAGCCGACCATCAGCATGCCCATTGCATGTTGCAGATAGGGGTTGCGGAAGGCCCGCTGGAAACCATCCTCGATCCAACGGACACCGGCAATGAAGGCCGCGGAGATCACCCCCGCGCCGACGCCCAGTAAACCCGCAAGTGGGACAAGCACGACAATGCCGCTCAAAGCGGAGCTTTCAGGAAGTTGGGTATTCCCGAGCAGCGGGCCACTGCCGAATGCGGCATCGCCGACAACACTCGCCATTGCCACCGCCGCGGCAACCGGCGTCACCGCCAGCAGACGTCTCTCGCCAAGGACCAATTCAAGCGCAAACAGCATCCCCGCAAGAGGGGTGTTGAAGCTGCCGGCGATGCCTGCGCCCGCGCCGGCAGCCACGAGAATCACGCGTTCGGCTGTGGTTGCCCAATAAGATGGAGCGAACAGCGATCCCAAGACCCCGCCGAGATGAATGATCGGTCCTTCCCGCCCGAGCGAGGCGCCGGTGCTGATGGAAGTCGCCGAAGCCAGGCTGCGCGCCCAAATCAATCTCGGCCGCAAGCGCGCTTCCCGGTACTCAACTGCCTGAAGCAGATCCGGAACACCCGAGCCGCCTGCTTCTGGGGCAATCCGCCGCACCAGAAACGTCACGGCGAGCGAACCAAGAACGGGAATGAAGATCAGCGCCGGGCTTGCCAGCGTATCGGCCGGCGTAACGCCGTCATGCAGTTCGGTTGAAATCGTTCCCGAGAAGATGAGATTGGCAAGCAACGTCAGAAAAACGCGGAAAGCGACGGCAACGCCGCCTGTCACCGCACCGAGGGCTAAAGCCAAGACGCACGTCTTCGGCAGATTCACCTCTGAAGATTGGAGCGAGCCGCGCCGGCTTGCCTCGTTTCGATCTTCCCGACCGCTCAGTTTCATTCAGATTGTTTGAGCCTCTTTACGCCGATAAGGGAGACCGCTAGTCTGATCTCGAAAAGAGAACCGGTTCAGACGTGGTCCTGCTACGGTCCTCGACGGTACCATGTCCTGAGCCCGACCAGGGAGGCAACGTTGACAGCACTCGAAGCCTATGTGAAGGCCGACGGTCGCGCCGACCTCGTGAAGCAGGTCCGCGCGAAGATCAACGAGCTTGGCATCACATACATCTACTATCAGTTCATCTCGGTAACCGGCCGCATCGTCGGCAAGGGCATACCGGCCGATCATTGGGAAACCACCGCAGAGCGCGGTTTCCAGTTGGTCTACGGATCCACTGCGAACCTGTTCGTGGATCGGCATAAGCAATATATCGGCTACGGTCCGGAGGCTTCCGAGCTGGTCGGGATTCCCGATCCGGAGACGTTCTGCCAGCTTCCCTGGGACAAGCGGGTTGCGCGCGTCTTCTGCACCTGCTTCCGCAACCGTGAAGAGGACGACGATCCAGGCGGATATCTGACCTCCGACTGCCGCGGCAATTTGCGGCGCATTCACGAGCAGTTCCGCAAAGACCACGGCGGCCTGCATATGCGCCATGGCTGCGAGCCGGAGATGATGTGGCTGAAGCGCGGCGAGGATGGCCGGCCCGCCGGCGGATTCAGCAAGCCCTATTGCTATCACATCGACCAGTTCGAATCGCTGCGCCCGGTCTTCATGCGCGTGATCGACTATTCGCAGGCGATGGGCCTCGACATGATCCAGGGCGATCACGAGGACGCGCCCGGACAGCTCGAACTGAACTTCATGTTCGACGACGCATTGCGGACCTGCGACCGGCTCGCCACCTACCGCCAGATCTGCGGACAGGTGGCGCGCGAGTTCAACCTGATCGCCTGTTTCATGACCAAGCCGTTCATGGGGGTCTCGGCATCCGGCTGCCATCACAACATTTCGCTCTGGCGCGGCGGCGACGAAAAACAGGTCTTCGCGAGCGCCGTCGACAAGGAGAAGCTGCCGGGCATGCCCGGGAACTTCACCTATCTAAAGGGTGGCGAGAACACCTTCATGCCGCTCAAGAACGAGAAGAAACCGGGGCCGGTCGGGCTCAAAGGCATCGGCGGGATCATCGACCATCTGCCGGCGTTGACGGCGATCGGCTGCTCGACGGTCAACTCCTATCGCCGCTTATGGGACCAGGGTTTCTGGGCGCCGGTCTATGCCGACTGGGGTTACCAGAACCGCACCTGCGGATTGCGTGTGTCGGCGCCCGGACGGTTCGAGTATCGCGCCGTGGATTCCATGGTGAACCCGTATCTGATGGCGGGAGCGATCCTCAAGGCATTCGACGACGGCATCAAACGCGAGCTGGATCCTGGCGAGCCGGAGTCACGGAACATCTACGCCGCGATCAAGGCCGGCAAGAAGGTCAAGAAGCTGCCGTTGTCTTTGGGCGAGGCGTTGGATGCGCTCGCGGAAGACGAGACCATCAAGGAAGCGCTGCCCGGCGAGATGTACCGGGTCTTCATGCATTACAAGCGCGACGAGTGGGAGAAGTTCCTCGCCACGGTCACGGAATGGGACGTCAACACCTATCTCGATGCGCTGCCCTGAAAACACCAATAAGGAGAGAACGAGACCATGTGCGGCATTGCCGGACTAATTCATAGGGGCTCGAGCGGCGATATCGGCCGCGAGATGACCCGGATGCTGCAATCGCTGAAACATCGTGGGCCCGATTCCACCGGCTACGCGCTTTATGGGATGCCGAAGGACCACGAGCTCGTGCTCCGCTTCAAGGTCGCGGAGCAGGAGGACATGAGCAAGGGATTCGATATCCATCACCAGGTCAAGGAGCGGAAGGCCGAGGTGGATCGCCGCATTGCCGAGCTCGGCGGCAAGATCCGCGATCAGGAAGAGGCGACTGAATACGCCTATCGCTACCACATCACTTATGACGGCGATCGCCGCAAGCTCGCCGACTATGTCGAAGACGTCGAAGGCGCCGAAATCCTCTCGCTCGGCACGGCGCTCGAGCTGATTAAGGACCTGGGCGACGCAAAGCGGGTATCGGAGCAGTACCATATCCTCGGCTTCAAGGGCTCCCATGCGATCGGCCACACCCGCATGGCGACGGAATCGGATGTCGACATCCGCTCCGCTCACCCCTACTGGGCCTATCCCTTTGCCGATGTTTCCGTAGTGCACAACGGACAGCTCACCAATTATTGGGGCGGCCGCCGCGCGCTGGAGCGAAAAGGTCACCGCTTCGTGTCCAATTGCGATTCCGAGCTGATCGCCGTCTACCTCGCCGACAAGATGAATGAGGGCGCCGAGCTCGAACAGGCGATGCGCGATTCAATCGACGAGCTTGACGGGGTGTTTACGTATCTCGTCGCAACTTCGGACAGCCTCGGCATGGCCAAGGACACGATGGCCGCCAAGCCGATGGTGCTCTACGAGAGCGATGATTTCATCGCCATGGCTTCGGAGGAAGTGGCGATCCGCAGCGTCTTCCCGACTGAGATCAACACCTTCGATCCTTATGACGGCGAGGTTCGCGTATGGAAAAGCTGAAGGACGAAGGCAAGTCCCACGAAATGGGAATGCATACCGAACAGCTTGCCGGGCGGACGCAGCAGATTTTCTTCTCGCCGACCGAGGAGGAGAATTTCACCTATCCGCATGCTTACGACGTCGACTTCAACAAGCGGGCGGAGTTCGATGCGCGCGAGATGGATATTCGCGGCATCAACCTGAAGATCCGCGAGCTGATGTCGCAAGGCTACGGCACCATCGTGGTGAAAAACCCGCTCGCCAAGCACTCGCTCGGTGTCGGCATTCTCAACCGGCTGCAGCTCTATTTCGAAGGCAGCCTCGGCTATTTCGGCTGCGGGCTCATTGATGGTCCGAACATCCGCATCAAGGGCCGCGTCGGCTGGTCCTGCGCCGAAAACATGATGTCCGGGACCATCGTCATCGAAAAGAACGCCGGCTCCTCGTTCGGCGCGGCGATCCGCGGCGGTGATCTGGTCTGCCTCGGCAACGTCGGCGGCCGTACCGGCATCAACATGAAGGGCGGCACCATCATTATCGGCGGCAAGACGGGCGCTTTCTCCGGCTTCATGATGCAGCGCGGCCGCATCATCGTGCTCGGAGACGCCGGCAAGAATCTCGGCGATTCCATGTATGACGGCACGATTTATGTCGGCGGCAACATCGAATCGCTCGGCGTCGACGCGGTGCCCGGGCAGATGACCGATCTCGAAGCGGCCTGGCTCGAGCGCAAGCTGAAGATGTACGACCTCAAGGCGCCGAACGGAGTGCGCAATCTGAAGAAGATCGTCGCGGGCAAGCGGTTGTGGAACTACGACAACCTCGAACCCACCGAGAAGAAGATGGTGCTTTAAGGTTTTTGGAAGGCGACAGGGCAATGGCCAATCTCAAGGAAGCGCCGAAGGATCGGGAAGTCGCGCGAGCGAAGCAGCCGAAGCGCAACACCAGCATTCTCGGCCAGAACTTTCTCTTCACGCCGCGGGTCATCGACGACATCCACATCAAGGCGGAACTCGGGCGCTACCGCATGCGCGGAATGGCGCTGTTCAAGAAAATCCCGAGTTGGGACGACTTGACGTTCTTGCCGGGAACCCTCACCCGGTTCGTCATCGAAGGCTACCGCGAAAAATGCATGACGCAGACGGTGATCGGGCCGCGTGCCAAGCGTCCGCTGGTGCTTGACATTCCCGTCTACATCACCGGCATGAGCTTCGGCGCCCTTTCATACGAGGCGAAGGTCGCCTTGGCGCGCGGCGCGACGATGGCGGGCACCGCCACGTGCTCCGGCGAAGGCGGCATGATGCGCGACGAACGCCGCTTCTCCGAGAAGTGGATCTACCAGAACATCCAGTCCCGCTACGGCTTCAATCCGCATCATCTGCGGCTTGCCGATGCCTGTGAATTCTTCATCGGGCAGGGCTGCAAAGTGGGTCTTGGCGGACACTTGATGGGCCAGAAGGTGACCGATCAGGTTGCCGAGATGCGTTCACTGCCGGCCGGCATCGACCAGCGCTCGCCGGCTCGCCATCCCGATTGGCTCGGGCCCGACGACCTCGCCCTCAAGGTGCAGGAGATTCGCGAAGCCACCAACTGGGAGATTCCGATCCAGCTCAAGCTCGGCGCGGCGCGTGTCTATGACGACGTGCGCATGGCAGCCAAATGCGATCCGGACTCAATCTACATCGACGGCATGGAGGGTTCGACCGGCGCAGGGCCGCATATTGCAACCGAGGAGACCGGCATCCCCGGCATTGCAGCCATCCGTCAGGCCCGCCGCGCCTTGAACGATGTCGGCAAGACCGGCGAGATCAGCCTTGTCTATGCGGGCGGCATCCGCAACGGTGGCGATGTCGCCAAGGCGCTGGCGCTTGGAGCCGATGCGGTCGCTATTGGCACCACCGCGATGATCGCGCTCAACTGCAACAAGGATATTCCCGAAGCCGATTTCGAGAAGGAGATCGGCGTTGAGGCCGGCTACTGCTACCACTGCCACACCGGTCGTTGCCCGGTTGGCGTGGCAACGCAAGACCCCGAGTTGCGCAAGCGGCTCGATCCGGACGCGGCGGCGGAGCGTGTCTACAACATCCTCCATACGCTCACCATCGAGGCGCAGATGATGGCGCGCGCCTGCGGTAAGACCAACGTCCACAGCCTCGAGCCGGAAGATCTCGCCGCACTTACCATGGAAGCTTCGGCCATGGCCGGCGTGCCGCTGGCCGGCACCGATCACACCGTTGGCGTTGCTGATTATCACCATCTCTGATCTGCGGATGACGCTCCAATGAGCAATCAAGATATCGACAAGTTCCTCAAGGAAGACGGTCTCGACAGCAAGCGCGAGAAGGAGATCGGGCAGCACATCGGCTATCGTTACGATGTGAATCTCGTCCCGGACTATTCGCGCCTGACGCCATTCTTGCAGAAGTACATAGAGGTCATGGGATGGGACGATCTCAATTGGTTGGAGGACGTCCATCTCGGCTACGAGGAAGGACGACCCGCCATTTTCGACCGCAACATAAACGGCTGGGTGACAGTGCCGCCTGACCTCCCGTTGCCTGACAACCAGCAGGACCGCGACATGCTGGCGCGCGAGCTTCTGATCAAGTTTCAGATGTCCAAGCGCAGTCCGCTGGCGGATTTGAAGAACGCCTATTCGAAGTTTTGAGGTGACAAGAATCCCTCACCCGGCTCGTGCTTCGCACGCGCCGACCTCTCACTGAAGGGAGAGGTAAAAAGCCCCTCGCCCGCATCAGCGGGAGAGGGAGGGACCCGTCGCGCCAGCGACGGGAGGGTGAGGGCTCAAGGGATCGGCGGATCGGCCGCCGCCTCGGTCCAATGGGGCGAGAAGGCGAGGATTCGCGGTTTCGGCGGCAGCTCGGGATTGAACAACAGATTGTGCCAATAAGTGTGCTGCCAAGCCGGCTGGTCGGTCGCGAGTTCTAAGATTGCGCATGGCACGCGATAGCTTTGGCTGAATTGAGAGAAGGCCAGCACACATCGCTCCGACTCGAGAAGGCGTGAGGCGAGCAGAGAATCCGGACCAAACAATGCAGTCATCTGATCGCTGAAATCGCGCGGCTGCTGGAAATAGCTCTCGCTCAAACTTTCGAGGATCTTCTGAAACCGTTCGGCTGGGTCGAAGGTCCGCCGCGCCAGGTGGCGAAATCGATAGATGGTTTCCGATAAATCGCGCGGAACGATCAGAACGGTGATCTCCTCCGCCAATAGAGAGCCGTGGCGATCGAGCACGCGCGGTCGCATGCCGGGACTCGGGCGGCCCTCGTCCTTACGCACTGCATGCTGGCGGATACGGCATTGCCAGCCGAGGAAATGGTCGCGCAGCGCGAGCGCTGGTTCCAAAGCCACGATATTTTCCGAGTGTTCGGTCATCGGCTGGTATTACCCTATCCCCCTCATGCGAACAGAACCACCGGTGTACCAACGTTGACCTGCCCCGCAACTATTCTTTTTCATGAGTCAGTAAACTCCAGAATGTTGATAACGTTCTTGCGATAGCATTTTATGCCGGTTAATCTGCCCGGTTGCGGGGTTGGTCCAGAATTGGAACGAACCCGCGAAAGATCCTCGGAATCCGGGGCGCGTTCTGCGCACCGAGGGGGTGAGCGAAAAACGTCAGGGATGCAGCTTAGGGAGACCTGCAATGGCAGATCAGGCTCTTCGTGCGCCGATCGAGGCTGGGCGTATTGAGACCATGTATCGCAATGATTGTCGTGGGGCATGGACGCTCGTCGTTCTTTTGTGGGCAGTGATCTTATTCGTATTGATCATGACTTGGCCGTACATTCCCGACATGCGGATCGCGGTGGTAACAGCTATCGGCGCAGCGGCGATTCTCATTTTCAATACCGCCTCCATCCTGGCGATGGTGAGGCATTACGAAGAGGACAAGGAGTTCATTTACAGCCTCGACATTGAGCACCTCGACGCTATGCGCCAACGCGGTCGGATCTAGGGAGGGGGAAGATGGCGAGATACACACCACCCGAGCAACCAAAGGCAATGCAGTTCGTCGATATTGCCTTTCTGGTTGTAGCGATCTTCGTGGCGCTATGGCTGCCGCTTGAACTCGGCTTCGCGGGTGCGTCCAAGGAGATCACCAAGATCGACAATCCGACGTGGGAAAGCCTGGGCCAGAACCCGACTATGGTCGCCGCGTGGGAAAAGCTCGGTTACACCGCTCAGACAGCGCATGACGTTATCCAGAATCGCTTCAATTACAGCATCGACTGGCTGAATCTGATCATCATGGCTGTCGTGCTGATCGGCTATTACATCTTCCTTTTCCGTGCCTCGGCTGCTGAATATCGCGAGGTGATCGCGGAGAAGTTCGGCGACGACAATAAGCGGCGATAGAGGCAACCATGTGGATCACGATTTCTTACATCTGCTGGGCGCTTTCAGCGGTGCTGGCAGCCTGGATGCTGTGGGACTGGTTCAAGACCGACACTGAATATTCCGAAGAAATGCTGACCTCCTCGCGCGAAGGCGAAATCGAGGCGGTTTCTGAAAAGCATCAGTTGAAGAGCTAAGGGGGCATTGATGACAACC
>JADMIO011298113.1_pt1:7500-14311 | contig 14311 bp, 6 predicted proteins | sample 8958161 | NCBI WGS metagenome assembly JADMIO01 (sample SAMN16585339, study PRJNA669376) | soil metagenome | isolation source: Crop rotation soil | place: USA: Cullars Rotation, Alabama | collected 2011 | reverse complement strand
CGGCGGGGTCGAGCGATAGCGCGCGCGCGATGACGGCATCGAGCGCGCTCGGGACGTCGGCGCGCAGGCTCTTCACGGAGGGCAGGGGCGCCGCCAAGCGTTCGCGCACCTCGGCGATGGTGGTGGCGCGGTAGGGCGGCCTGCCGACCAGCGCGTGGAACATCGTGGCGCCCCAGCCGAACAGGTCGGCGCGCGCGTCGGCGGGCTTGGCGTGCGCTTGCTCCGGCGAGAGGTAGCCCGGGGTCCCCGCGATCTCGACGTCGCCGAGCGACAGGCTCAGCCCGAAGTCGAGCACCTTCGCGTGGCGCTGGCCGTCCTCGACGGTCAACATCACGTTGTCCGGCTTGAGGTCGAGGTGCGCGATGCCGCGCTGGTGCGCCGCCGACAGCGCCGACAAGAGCTCCATCCCGAGGTCGACCGCCTCCGCCACCGACAGCGGCCCGTGCGTCTCGACGTGGCGCGCGAGGGTCACGCCGCGCACGAGCTCCATCACGAGGTACGGGCTGCCGTCGCTGGTCGTCCCCAGATCGTGGATCTCGACCACGTTGGGGTGGGCGATCGACGCCAGGTTCTTTCCCTCGCGCAGCAGGCGCCGGCCGTCGCGAAGTCGCGCGCTCTTCAAGAGCTTCAGCGCAACCGGTCGGTCGAGCAGCAGGTGCGTCGCCTCGTACACCGTGCCCATGCCGCCGCGGCCCAGCAGGCGCTCGATCACGTACTTCTGATCGACCAGCGAGCCGCGCGCGAGCTCACCGATCGCGTGCGAAGCGCGCGGGGGGCGCGCCGTCGATCGCGGGTCGCCCGTCATCGCTCAGCGCTTGGCTTCGCGGAGCGCGAAATGGCTCAGCACACCTGCCGACAGCGCGAGGGCGAGGGCGAGAATGTCCCATACCGGCCACGCGACACCGGCAGCTCGCCGAAGGAAGATGGCTTCGGTCAAGCGGATGGTCACGGAGACCAGCCCGTACGTGACGAACGCGGCCACGACGCTGCGTTTCATCACACTCGCGAGCTCGATCGTCTTGGCGCTGTTGCTCCACACGTTCTTGCGGACGTAGTGGACGGCGAAGCCGATCGGAGTCGCCAGCGCGAGCGCGAGCAGCAGGCCGAGCAGCAGCGACTCGGAGCCGGTGACGTTCGCGCCGGGGCCACGGCCAAGCCGGATGAACGCTGCCGCCATCGTCATCAGCCCGGCGAGCACACCGAACACGGCCAGCGAGCCCAACAACGCGATGGTGGGCCGCGACATGGCGACGTCACGCTCACGCGCCTCCATCGCGGCGCGCGAGCCGACGGCGGGGCTCCCGGGCTGCGACTTCGACGGAGGCATCATGGAGGCGCCCACCGGCCCGCTGCGCTCGGCGAAGCTCGAGAGCTCGTGCTCGAGCTCGTCCATCGTCTGGTAGCGAGCGTCGGCGCCCTTCGCCATCGCACGCTGGATCACCATCTCCAGACCTTCGGGCAGGCTCGGGTTGAGCACGCGCGGCCGCTCGGGCTCTTCCAAGAGGACGGCCATGATCGTCGCGGTGGGGTCGGCGCGATCGAACGGACGCTTGCCGGTGACGAGCTCGTACAAGATGGCGCCGGCGGCGTAGATGTCGACGCGGTGATCGACGTGCTCGCCCTTGGCCTGCTCGGGCGCCATGTACGAGGGCGTGCCCATGATCATGCCCGTCTTGGTCAGCGATGGGCCGCCGCCGGCTTCTTTGACCTTGGAGATGCCGAAGTCGATGACCTTGGATGTCGGGCTGGCGAGGTCGCCGGTGAGGAACACGTTCTCCGGCTTCATGTCGCGATGCACGATGCCCTTCGCGTGGGCGGCGGCGAGCGCCTTGCAGATCTGGCGCACGATGCGGACCGCGGGCTGCACCTCGAGCCGGCCGCGCTCGCGCACGAACTCGGCGAGCTCACGACCCTCCAAGAACTCGCCGACCATGAAGGGCCGACCGTCCTCGGTCTTGCCGATATCGTAGACGTCGCCGACGTGCGGGCTCTCGATCGATGCCGCCGCCTCGGCCTCGCGCTGGAAGCGGGAGAGCACCTCGGGGAGGCGGGCGTACTCCGGGTGGAGCAACTTCACCGCGAAGCGCTTGCCGCCGATGCGCGTGTGGCGCGCCTCGTAGACGCGGCCCATGCCGCCTTCTCCGACGACCCGAACGATCGAGTACGTGTCGGCGAGCACGCGCCCGATCAGCTCGTCGTCGTCTTCCTCGGCGTCGACCAGCTCCGCCGCATCCTTCGGGCAGACGTTGAACTCGACCGGGTAGCGCAGCGAGCAGACGGGGCAGAGCTTCGGCAGCACGCCCGACCCCGACGTGAGCGACGCGCGCGGGTTCAGCTCGAGGGAAGGGGACGATGGGTTCGACAGGTGAGGGGACGAAATCTGCGGCGCGGAGATCTGGGAAGCAGAGCTCCGCGGGGCCGGCTTGCCGAGCACGGTCGGGCTCTGCGCGAGCGCTGCCTGCGCCGCCGATTGCGGATGCGGGTAGCTCACCGGTGCGGCGGGGAAGGAGCCCGAGCCGTGCGAAGCCGGGCCGAAGCCTGGACGCGACTGCACCGGCGGCGGGGCGGTGCCGCCTTGCTGCGAGGGCGGCGGTGGCAACCCTGCGAGGCCGTGAACCCATGTCGCTGCGCCGAGTTGCGGGCTCGTGCGGGCTGGCGCCGCGTGCGTTCCGTCGGGCACCGTCGACATGATCGGGGCCGAGCCGGACAGCGGCGCGATCACCGGTCCGGAAGACACCGGTGCGTCGGCGCCAGCCTGGCCCGCAGCGGGACTGGGGTGGGAACCGAGCGGAGGCGTCCGAGCCATGAGCGACTCAGGCTAGCTTGCGTTTCCGTTGCTGTCAGCGGCGCGCGGCAACGATTGTAAGTTTGGCTCGTTGACCCGGGAGCCGGCTTCCGTATACTGCGCGCCCTTTTCAACAGGCCCTCCAATGGGGCTACCCGCTTCGATGCTCGCCCATTCGGGCGGTATGGGTGGCTCTCGGTCGGGCGTCGAGGACGAAATGCTCCATCCCGTTCAGAAATCCACGATCATCACGCAGTTCCAGCAGCACGACGGCGACACCGGCTCGCCCGAGGTGCAGATCGCGCTGCTCTCCGAGCGCATCAACCAGCTCACCGAGCACTTCAAGACCCACAAGAAGGACCACCACTCGCGCCGTGGCCTCTTGAAGCTGGTCTCGCAGCGTCGCCGCCAGCTCGACTACTTGAAGCGCAGCGACGTCGCCCGCTACCGCAACATCATCAACAAGCTGAACCTACGTAAATAAGGTCCGATCAGCGACACCGTCGAGGGCGCGCCGGAAGCCGGTTGCGCCCTCGTCGTGCTTTCACTAGAGATTTCTGCCGACCTTCTGGTCGGACGTTCTCGTCACTTCACACCACCTTCGGGTTTCGGGTCACACCTTCTACTTCGCTCCCTGCCTCCGACCGTGGTCGGCGTCGGAGATCGAGGAAGAAGAGCCCCGGCGCCCGGTCAGCCGAAAGAGGCTTTCCATGTTCGTTCGTGAATCCGTCATGTTGGGCGGTCGCCCGCTCACCTTCGAGACGGGCCGTCTCGCCAAGCAGGCGCACGGCTCCGTGCTCGTCACCTACGGCGACACCGTCGTGCTCGTCACCGCCGTCTGCACCGACGAGCGCCCGGGCCTCGACTTCTTCCCGCTCACCTGTGAGTACGTCGAGAAGACGTACGCCGCCGGCCGCATCCCGGGCGGCTTCTTCAAGCGCGAGGCGCGTCAGCGCGAAGAAGAAATCCTCGCCTGCCGCATCATGGATCGCCCGCTGCGCCCGCTGTTCCCCGATGGGTTCAAGAAGGACACGCAGATCATCGCGACGGTGATGTCGAGCGACAAGCAGAACCGCGCCGAGACGCTGGCGCTGACCGGCGCCTCCTGCGCCCTGCACATCTCCGACATTCCGTGGGACGGTCCGATCGTCGGCTTGCGCGTCGGTCGCAAGAACGGCGAGCTCATCGTGAACCCGTTGGTCGAAGAGACCGACAAGCTCGACATCGACCTCACCGTCGCCGTCAGCAAGGACGCGATCGTGATGGTCGAGGGCGGCGCGGCCGAGGCCACCGAGGCCGACATCGTCGACGCGCTCTGGTTCGCCCAGCGCGAGGCGCAGCCCGTGCTCCAGCTCATCGAGCGCATCCGCGCCGCGGTCGGCAAGCCCAAGCGAGCGTTCGCCGCGCCCACCCTCGAGCCGGCCATCGCCGCCTCGATCGCGGCCAAGGTCGACGCCGACCTCTCCAAGGCCACCCGCGTGCTCAACAAGAAGGCGCGCTACGACGGCTACAGCGAGATCAAGAAGAAGCTCTCCGAGGCGCTCAAGGCCGAGCTCGGCCCGGAGAAGTACTTGCTCAACGAGGGCTTGATCAAAGCCGAGTTCGAGGAGCGCAAGGCCCACGTGGTCCGCACGATGGTGATCGAGGAGCGCGTGCGCATCGACGGCCGCGACGGCCGCACCATCCGCCCGATCGCGACCGAGGCCAGCGTGTTGCCGCGCGTCCACGGCAGCGCGCTGTTCCAGCGCGGCGAGACGCAGGCGATCGTCACCTCCACCCTGGGCACCAGCGCCGACGAGCAGAAGATCGACGGCCTGATCGGCGAGAGCTGGAAGCGGTTCTACCTGCACTACAACTTCGCGCCGTTCTCCACCGGCGAGACGAAGCCGATGCGCGGCCCCGGCCGCCGCGAGATCGGTCACGGCGCCCTCGCCGAGCGCGCCTTGTCGCGCATCCTCCCCCCCAAAGAGAAGTTCCCGTACACCATCCGCATCGTCAGCGAGACGCTCGAGTCCAACGGCAGCTCCTCGATGGCGGCGGTTTGCGGCGGCACCCTGTCGCTGATGGACGCCGGCGTGCCGATCAAGGCCCCCGTCGCCGGCATCGCCATGGGTCTCATCAAGGAAGGCGAGAAGTTCGCCATTCTGAGCGACATCCTCGGCGACGAAGATCACCTCGGCGACATGGACTTCAAGGTCTGCGGCACCTCCCGCGGCATCACCGCGATCCAGATGGACATCAAGATCGCCGGCCTCTCGCGCGAGATCATGGAGCAAGCGCTGGCGCAGGCTCGTGACGGCCGCATCCACATCCTCGCGAAGATGGCAGAGACGTTGGCCGAGCCCCGCGTCGAGCTCTCGCAATGGGCGCCTCGCATCACCAGCTTCAAGGTGAAGCCGGACCAGATCCGCCTCATCATCGGCCCTGGCGGCAAGACCATCAAAGGCATCGTCGACGCGACGGGCGTGGCCATCGACGTCGAGGACGACGGCACGGTCAACATCGCCTCCAGCGACTCGGACGCCGTGAAGAAGGCGCTCGACATCATCAAGGGCCTGACCGCCGAGCCCGAGGTCAACGCGGTCTACAAGGGCACCGTCAAGCGCATCGCCGACTTCGGCGCGTTCGTCGAGATTCTCCCGAACATCGACGGCTTGGTTCACATCTCCGAGCTCGCGCATCACCGCGTCGAGAAGGTCGAAGACGTGCTCAAAGAGGGCGACGAGGTCGAGGTCAAGGTGCTCAGCATCGATCGCGACGGCAAGGTCCGCCTCTCGCGCCGTGAGCTCTTGCCGCTACCCGAAGGCATGACCGCCATCGAGCGCGCGCCGCGCCCCGAGGGCGGTCGCCCGCCGCGTCGCGAAGGCGGCGGCGGCGGTGGTCGCGATCGCGATCGCCGCGACCGCAGGTAAGCCGGCCCCGTGCTGACGCGGGACGGAGAGGGCAACGCTGTCCTGGGCAAGGGTCGTGTAGACGCGACCCTCGCCAGCGCTGGCGTGTCGACCCCGGCGTACGTCTACGATCTCGACGGCATCGTGGGCGAGGCGGTCGAGCTCTCGCAGGGCTTCGGCGGCCAGCACCACCTGGTCGCCTACGCCGTGAAGGCCAACAGCGCGGGCCCCATCCTGCGGGCGCTCGCCGAGCGCGGGGTGGGCGCCGACGTCGTGTCGGGTGCCGAGCTCGAGCTCGCGCTCCGCTGCGGAGTCGATCCTGGCAACATCGTCTACAGCGGCGTCGCCAAGTCGGCTCCGGAGATCGATCGCGCCATCGCCGCCGGCATTTTCGCTCTGCAAGTCGAGAGCGTGGAAGAGATCCCGCGCATCGCCGCGCGGGCCGAGGCACTGGGCCGGCGCGTCTCGGTCAGCGTCCGCATCAACCCCGGCATCGAAGCGGACACGCACGCGTACATCGCCACCGGGCACGACGAAGCGAAGTTCGGGGTACCTCGCGCCTCCATCGGTGACGCCGTCGAGGCGCTGCGCGCCGCGCCCCTCGTCGACCTCGTCGGCGTCGGCCATCACATCGGCTCCCAGCTGACCTCGCTCGACGAGTACGTGAGCGCGGCCCGCATGCTCGTCCCCATCTTCGCGACTTGCGAAGCGGCGATGCTGCAGAGCGGGCGACCGGCGTTGAAGTCGATCGATTTCGGGGGTGGCTTCGGGATCGACTACGGCGCGGGTTGCCCCGTGCGCCCGCGGGACTTCGTGTCCGCGGTCGCGAGCGAGCTCGCGCGGGCGGGCCTCACGCACTTGCGTGCCACCGTCGAGCCGGGGCGCTCGCTGGTCGGCAGCCACGGCGTGCTCGTCGCGAGCGTCATCATGCAGAAGCGCGCCGGCGAGCGGCGCTGGCTCATGATCGACGCGGGCATGAACGACCTCTTGCGCCCGGCGCTCTATCAGGCGCTGCATCGCATCGAGCCGCTGGCACTCTCCGCCGGGCCGAGCGACAGCTTCCGTGTCGTCGGGCCCGTCTGCGAGAGCTCCGACGACTTCGGGGCTCACGTGCTGCCGGTGCTCGCGCCCGCGG
>JADMIO011298113.1_pt1:0-2500 | contig 14311 bp, 6 predicted proteins | sample 8958161 | NCBI WGS metagenome assembly JADMIO01 (sample SAMN16585339, study PRJNA669376) | soil metagenome | isolation source: Crop rotation soil | place: USA: Cullars Rotation, Alabama | collected 2011 | reverse complement strand
TATATTGAGGTATAGCCTCGGACGAATTGCGCCGGAGGTAGAGCACTGAATGGGCTAGGGGTCCTACCAGATTACCAAACCCAATCAAACTCCGAATGCCGGCGACAAGTATCCGGGAGTCAGGCTGCGGGAGATAAGTTCCGTAGCCAAAAGGGAAAGAGCCCAGATCGGCAACTAAGGTCCCAAAGTCTGAGCTAAGTGTCAAAGGATGTGGGAGCGCTTAGACAACTAGGAGGTTGGCTTAGAAGCAGCCATCCTTTAAAGAAAGCGTAATAGCTCACTAGTCAAGCGAGCCCGCGCCGAAAATATAACGGGGCTAAGCTCAGCACCGAAGTTCCGGGCTCTCGCAAGAGAGCGGTAGAGGAGTATTCTCAGGCAGATACACGCTGGACGGTAACGACCAGTCACGGGCCTGAGAAGAGCTTATGCAGGCATGAGTAGCGATAAACCGAGCGAGAAACTCGGTCGCCGTAAGCCCAAGGTTTCCTGGGGAAGGATAATCCTCCCATGGGTTAGTCGGATCCTAAGCCGAGGCCGAGAGGCGTAGGTGATGGAAGGCAGGTTAATATTCCTGCACCACCAAGGACGGCGTTGACGTAAGCGGGGACGGAGTAGGGTAGGTCGAGCACGGGCAACCGTGTCCAAGCCAGTAGGGTGTTTCGTGAGGACCCGATAGGGACAAACCACGAGCATTAGCCCGAGAGGTGATGGAGGCTGGCATTTGCTGGCAGAATTCGATGATCCCAGACTTCCAAGAAAAGCCGCGTACTGAGCCCCTTTGGTGTCCGTACCGCAAACCGACTCAGGTGGGCGGGGTGAGAATCCCAAGGCGCGTGAGAGAACCCAGGCTAAGGAACTCGGCAAAATGACACCGTAACTTCGGGAGAAGGTGTGCCGCGGCGCGTGAAGAGACTTGCTCTCCGAGCGTTCTGCGGTCGCAGAGAAATGGGGGTTGTGACTGTTTACTAAAAACACAGGACTCTGCGAAGTCGAAAGACGACGTATAGGGTCTGATGCCTGCCCGGTGCTGGAAGGTTAAGGGGAAGAGTCAGCGCAAGCGAAGCTCTGAACCGAAGCCCCAGTAAACGGCGGCCGTAACTATAACGGTCCTAAGGTAGCGAAATTCCTTGTCGGGTAAGTTCCGACCTGCACGAATGGCATAACAACATCCCCGCTGTCTCGGCCTGGGACTCAGCGAAATTGTATTGGGGGTGAAGATACCCTCTACCCGCGGCAAGACGGAAAGACCCCATGAACCTTTACTGCAACTTGGCAGTGGTTTTCGGAATATTTTGCGTAGGATAGGTGGGAGGCTTTGAAGCCGGGCTTCCGGGTTCGGCTGAGCCAACGTTGAAATACCACCCTGAATGTTCTGGAAACCTAACCTAGGCCCTACACGGGGTCGGGGACACTGCCTGGTGGGCAGTTTGACTGGGGCGGTCGCCTCCAAAAAAGTAACGGAGGCGTGCGAAGGTTCCCTCAGGCTGATTGGAAACCAGCCGTAGAGTGCAAACGCACAAGGGAGCTTAACTGCGAGACCGACAGGTCGAGCAGGTGCGAAAGCAGGCGTTAGTGATCCTGTGGTTCTGTATGGAAGGGCCATAGCTCATCGGATAAAAGGTACTCTGGGGATAACAGGCTGATCGCGCCTGAGAGTTCACATCGGCGGCGCGGTTTGGCACCTCGATGTCGGCCCATCGCATCCTGGGGCTGGAGCAGGTCCCAAGGGTTCGGCTGTTCGCCGATTAAAGCGGTACGCGAGCTGGGTTTAAAACGTCGTGAGACAGTTTGGTCCCTATCTGCCGTGGGCGTAGGATACTTGAGAGGAGCTAACCATAGTACGAGAGGACCTGGTTGGACGCGCCTCTGGTGTTCCGGTTGTCCTGCCAAGGGCATAGCCGGGTAGCCATGCGCGGAACGGATAACCGCTGAAAGCATCTAAGCGGGAAGCCGGCCTCAAGACAAGGTATCCCGGGCCGCAAGGCCCCTCAAGACCCCTCGTAGACCACGAGGTCATAGGCCAGGTGTGAAAGTAGCGGAGCGCTACGGAGCTAACTGGTACTAATCGGTCGTGCGGCTTGACCTACCTCAAAGGCAAGTGTCGTCACATCCCGCCAGCAATGGCGGAGCGAATCACTCGACCTCAGCGTTCGGGCTACGAGCTCGCGCTGGGAATGTCACAGGGCCCTGAAAAGCCTTTCCTGCGCTATGACGCTTGGCTCCAGTACCTCACCGGTGCTGTCGAGCTGCCCTTCGTCTTCCGGTGGCGATATCGAAGAGGTCACACCCGATCCCATTCCGAACTCGGAAGTTAAGCTCTTCAGAGCCGATGGTACTGCTAGGGAGACTTAGTGGGAGAGTAGGACGCTGCCGGGATTTCTTAAGTCCAGCACTGCTGGCGTGAAAGGCGGGAAGCCGTAAGGCTTCCTGCCTTTTGCTTTTTGTCTTTCCAGCACATTGGGATCCTAAGCTTAGAATTCCACGTGGACAAGTTGTCGCG
>JADMIO010647596.1_pt1 | contig 14313 bp, 15 predicted proteins | sample 8958161 | NCBI WGS metagenome assembly JADMIO01 (sample SAMN16585339, study PRJNA669376) | soil metagenome | isolation source: Crop rotation soil | place: USA: Cullars Rotation, Alabama | collected 2011 | reverse complement strand
CGCCGCTGTACTTCAACGAGCAGCACCGCTTCTACGCGCTGAGCCGGTTCGACGACGTCGAGCGCGGCCTCGTCGACCGCAGCACCTACATCTCCGGCCGGGGCGGGATCCTCGAGCTCATCCAGGCCGGCATCGAGATGCCGCCGGGCGTCGTGATCTTCGAGGATCCGCCCACCCACACGATCCACCGCAGCCTCATGTCGCGGGTGTTCACCCCGAAGAAGGTGCAGGCCCTCGAGCCCAAGCTGCGCGAGCTGTGCGCCGCGAAGATGGATCCTTTGCGCGATGCCGACGGGTTCGACTTCATCGCCGACATGGGCTCGTGGATCCCGATGCGGGTGATCGGCATGCTCCTCGGCGTGCCCGAGGAGGACCAGGAGGAGGTGCGCAAGCGCGTCGACCGCAACCTGCGCACCGAGGCCGGCAAGCCGATGGACGTGGGCGACAAGGTCGTCGACGCCGACCACTTCGCCGAGTACATCGACTGGCGGGCCGAGCACCCCTCCGACGACATCATGACGGACCTCCTCAACGCCGAGTTCGAGGACTTCGACGGGACGGTCCGGCGCCTGCGCCGCGACGAGCTGCTCACCTACATCGCGGTGGTGTCGGGGGCCGGCAACGAGACGACCACACGGCTCATCGGCTGGGCCGGCAAGGTGCTGGCCGACCACCCCGACCAGCGGCGGGCGCTGGTCGAGGACCGCTCGCTCATCCCCAACGCCATCGAGGAGCTGCTGCGGTTCGAGCCGCCCGCGCCCTACGTGGGTCGGGTCGCATCGGTCGACGTCGAGGTCCACGGCCAGACCATCCCGGCCGACAGCGCCGTGCTCATGCTGCTTGGCGCCGCCAACCACGACGACCGCCGCTTCGGTCACGACGCCGACGCGTTCGACATCCACCGGGACGTCGGCCAGCACCTCACCTTCGGGTACGGGCCGCACTTCTGCCTCGGCGCCGCGCTGGCCCGCCTCGAGGGCCGGGTGGTCCTCGACGAGATCCTCAGCCGGTTCCCGGAGTGGGAGGTCGACCACGCCAACGCCCACCTCGCGCCGACGTCCACGGTGCGCGGCTGGGAGACCCTCCCGGTGCTGCTCCCGTAGGAGCGACGATGGGCCGCACCTACGACAGCACGCTGCGCCAGCAGCGCGCGTCGCAGACGCGGGAGCGCATCATCGAGGCCGGCTGCGAGCTGCTGCGGGCGTCGTCGATCCGGGACTGGCAGGGGCTGACGGTGCGGGCGGTCGCCGAGCGGGCGGGCGTCCACGAGCGGACCATCTACCGCCACTTCGCCAACGAGCGCGGCTTCCGCGACGCGGTGATGCGCCGCCTCGAGGAGCAGGCCGGGATCGACCTCACCGAGCTGGAGCTGGGCGACGTGGCCGACGTCGCCCGCCGGATCTTCGCGGCCGTGTCGGCCCACCCGCCCGAACCCCGCCCGCCGCTCGACCCGACGTTGTCCGAGGCCAGCGAGCGCACCCGCCAGGCCCTGCTGCGGGCTCTCGAGCCGCACACCGCGGGCTGGTCCGACGACGACCGCCGCGTCGCCGCCGCCATGCTCGACGTCTTCTGGGGCGTCGCCACCTACGAGCGCCTCGCCGTCGACTGGCACCTCGCCCACGACGACGCCACCCGCGGCGTCACCTGGCTCATCGACCTCATCGTCGACGCCGTCCAGTCCGACCGCCGCCCCTAGACCTCGCGAGGCGATTTGACCAATGCCCGGGCGCCTGAGGCGATATGGCCAACATGTTGGCCATATCGCCTCACCCGGGCGCCGACGGGCCGGATCGCCTCGGGTTGTCAGAGGGTCAGGGGGTGGGGTTCGCAGGTGCCCTCGTCGGGGCAGACGACCTCGGTGGTGGCGACGAGGGTGGGGACCGGGGTGACCGAGCCGAGCGCCACGTGGTACTCGGTGGTCTCCCAGCTGCGATCGGCACCCTCGTACCAGCGGTGCCCGCTGTTGCAGTCCGGTCGCGCCCCGACGGTGTAGTCGCCGGCGACCAGGCGGTCGACGTGCCAGGAGCCGTCGAAGGCGGTGCGGGCGGCCTCGGCCACCGTGTAGTCACCGACGTGGTGCCAGGCCAGGATGCAGGCGCCGGCGATCGGCGTGCCGAGGGGGCCGACCAGGCGGCCGGAGAGGCCGCCGGACCGGTGGGCCACGAGCAGCACCGTGCTCGGGACACCGTGGATGGTGAGCCCGTTCGAGACCCAGTACGGGCCCGCGTCGGTGCGGCAGTCGTCGTTGACGACGGCCAGGCGCATTCCGCCGAAGACCTCCTGCACGTGCTGGGCCACGAAGTAGCCGTCGGCGTCGGTCTTGATGAAGGGCCCGGGGCCGAGGAACACGCAGGTGAAGGGGACGGGGTGCCCGTCGGTGTCGACGACGCGCCCTTGGACGTCGGGCCGGGTGTCCGGCGGCGGCACCGCGCCCTCCGGCAGCGGCCCTCCCAGTGGCGGGGTCGGCCACTCGCCCTGCACCGGCGGGGAGGTGGACGACGGGGAGGACGACGCCGACCCGGCGGCGGCGCGGGCGGTGGTGGTCGTCGAGCGTCGGGCGACCGTGGTGGACGAACCGGGTGCCGACGGGCGCTCCGGGTCGGACGGCGGCGCCGCCTCGCTCGAGCTGGTCGTCGCCTCGTCCTCCGGGTCGGCCGAGGGGGCGCCGGGGGCGCGGGCGACGGCCGGCCCGCCCGACGTGGTGCTGATGGCGAGCGCGGGCGCGTCCCGGTCGTGGGTCGCGACCGTGAGCGCGCCGACGGCGGCGACGACCAACGACCACGCGACGAGCCACCGGGGGCCCCGGGCGAGCATGTCGCCATCGTCCCGGACCGGTGGCCCCGCCGGTATCGCCCCATCGGGCCATATCGCCCGAGCCGGGTGACTAGTCCCGACCGTCCCCCGCCCGCAGGTGCGACAGGAACCGGGCCGACCAGTCCATGAGGTCGGCGGGGACGGAGTAGCCGGACTCGTCGTTGATCTCGGACCAGTGCTCGGCGACGTCTTCGACCGTGGGCCCGTCGCCGGTGTGGACGTAGCCCTCGGTCGTGGCGAGGAAGAGGCGGGAGAACCGGCCGGCGCCGGCCACGTAGACCTCGCCGGTCGCGGGGCAGGACTCGTGGGCCAGGTAGGCGGCCATCGGGGCGACCTGCTCCGGCGTCATCTCGGGCGGGCCGCCGTCGCCCATGCGCGTGTTGGCGGCGGGGGCGATGCAGTTCACCCGGATGCCGTGCCGGGCGCCGGCCACCGCCAGGCTGCGGGCGAGGCCGACCACTCCGCCCTTGGCCGTGGCATAGGACGTGTTCTGCGCGAGCCCGAGCATGCCGGTCGAGGTGGTCATCACGATGCGGCCGTAGCCCTGGTCGACCATGCGCGGCCACGCCGCGCGGGCGGTGTGGAACGAGCCGGCCACGTGCACGGCGAGGTGGTCGGCCAGGTTGGCGGCGTCGGCGTCCGGGAAGCCGGCCCAGCGGATGATGCCGGCGTTGTTGACGACGACGTCGACCCGCCCGAACGCGTCGAGCGCTGCGGCGACCATCGCCGCGGCGCCGGACACGGTGGCCACGTCGCTCCCGTCGGCCACCGCCGCTCCACCGGCGGCCGTGATCTCGTCGGCCACCGCCGACGCGGGGCCGACATCCGCGCCCACCCCGTCCATCGCGCCGCCGAGGTCGTTCACCACCACGGCCGCGCCCCGCGCCGCGAGCAGTCGCGCGTAGGCCCGACCGATGCCCCGGCCGGCGCCGGTGACGATCGCGACGCGGCCGTCGAAGCGGTGCTCGGACAACGTCGGGCTAGGCCGGGACGGGGGCGTAGCCGAGGAGCCCGCCGAGCGTGCCGCCGAGGATGGCCTTGCGCTCGTCGTCAGGGACGCCGGCGAACTGCGCAGCGTTGAGCTCGCGGCTGCTGCGGAACGTGCCCTCGGCGTGGGGGTAGTCGTTGCCCCACACGAGCGTGGACAGGCCGGTGATGTGGCGGCAGGCGATGGCGACGGGGTCGTCCTGGAACTGCACGTGGAACTGGCGCTGCACGTACTCGCTCGGCTTCAGCGGGTACGGCCACTTCTCGTTGAGCTTGAACAGCTGCGCCATGTCCGGCTGGTCGTCGGCGGGGCGGCTGTCGTCCCACTTGCCGAGCCACCAGTCGGCGTCCTGGCCGATGCCGGTGACCCAGCACTTGTCCATGCCGCCGACGAGCGACGCCAGCCAGTGGGCGTTGAACTCGATGAGCGAGAAGTGGAGGTCGGGGTGGCGCTCGGGGACGCCGCCGCCGACGAGCTGGCAGATGAGCTGCGACGGGGCCAGCGTGCTGTAGACGGCCTGCGTGACCATGCGCTTGGCGGCGGCCTTCTCGGTCATCGGCTGGTTGACCTGGGCGGCGTTCTCGAGGACGACCTTGAGCGTGGTGGCCTCGGTGTCGTTGACGCTCACGCCGCCGGTCTGCGTGTGGAAGAACGGCTGCAGGCCCGTGGCCGAGAGCGCGTCCCACACGGGGTCGAGGTCGCGCGTGTAGTAGCTGCGCGGCGGCGTGGCCGGGAGCAGCACGGCCCTGAAGCCGGCGGCGGCCACCCGCTCGATCTCGGCGACGGCGTCGGGCACGTCGGACAGCGGGATCGGCGCGGTGGGGCAGATGCGGTCGAAGTGCGGCGAGAAGCGCTCGGCGACGTAGTCGTTGTAGACGCGGGCGTGGGCGATCGAGAGCTCGTGGTCGTCGGAGTAGAGGCCGAAGAGCGACAGGTTCGGGTGCATCACCTGCACGTCGACGCCGTCGAGGTCCATGTCCTCGAGGATGGTCTCGGGGTCGCCCTCGGGGGTGCGCCCGCCGGTCTGGCGGTAGCGCGACACGGTCCAGCCCTCGTAGCCGGCGGTGTGCAGGCGGCGGAACACGGTGGCGCCGCCCTCAACCCACGGCTCGTCGAGCTCGAAGTCCTCCTCCCACACCGCCCGGTCCCGCAGGTGCTCGGGCAGGCGCGTCCGGAAGAGGTCGATCGGCTCGAGGAGGTGGCCGTCGCCGGAGACGACGAAGTCCTGGTCGGCCATGGGCTGGGTCCTCCCGGGCGGAAACGCCCTTCGCGTGATGCAAGAATGCTGGTTGCAGGCTACGCGCCCGCGACGGTGGCTGCAACGACGCTGGAGGGGGACCGATGACGAAGCGGTGGACGCAGCGCCCCGAGGGCTCGACCTGGGGCGACTGGGGCGACGACGACGAGCTCGGCCGCATCAACCTCCTCACCCCCGAGAAGGTCCTCCAGGGCATCGCCGAGGTGCAGGCCGGCATCTCCTTCTGCCTCTCGCTCCCGCTCGACTTCCCGGGCGGCACGGCGCTGAACCAGCGCCGCCACCCGCCGAAGCTGGCGCCGACCGAGGACATGGACGGCAACCCCGGCACGTTCTTCAACGTCCGCATGAGCGAGATGCCCGACTTCGGCGACCCCAAGTACGTCGACGTCTGGGCCGACGACGTGGTCGCCCTCTCGCTCCAGTACTCCACGCAGTGGGACTCGCTGGCCCACGTCGGCGCCGAGTTCGACGCCGACGGCGACGGCGTGGACGAGGCCGTCTACTACAACGGCTACCGCGCCGGCACCGACCTCGTCGGCCCCTCCGACGACGCCCGGGGCGACGGCTCGGGCCACCGCTCCTTCGCCCACCACCTCGGCCTCGAGCACATGGCCGAGCACGGCGTGCAGGGCCGCGGCGTGCTGGTCGACCTGCGCCACCACCTCGGCGACGACTGGCGCCCGGTCGGCCGCGCGTTGCTGGAGGAGGTCCTGGCCGCGGACGACGTGGTGGTCGAACCCGGCGACCTGCTCCTCCTGCACACCGGCTTCGCCACGCGGGTGCTCGAGTGGGACCGCCACCCCGATCCCCGGAAGCTCTTCACCACGTGCTCGTACCTCGACGCCCACGACGAGTCCCTGCTCGAGTGGATCACCGACAGCGGCATCAGCGCCCTGATCGCCGACAACTACGCGGTGGAGGGCCTGTTGGGCAAGGACCGGGACCCCACCCGCCACTCGTTCCTGCCCCTCCACCACCACTGCCTGTTCAAGCTCGGGGTGCCGTTGGGTGAGATGTGGTTCCTGGACGAGCTGGCGGGGTGGCTGCGAGACCACCGCCGCAGCCGCTTCCTCCTCACGGCCCCGCCGCTGCGCCTGCCGGGGATCGTGGGCAGCCCGGTGACGCCCATCGCCACCGTGTGACCGTGGCCCGCCCCGCTACCCCCGCGAGCGGTCCCTGCGATCGAGCCACCAGGCCGCGACCAGGCCGCCGCCGCCCAGCACCGACACCGCTGCGAAGACCGTGAGGATGCCGGCCAGGGGTTGGCCGAGGTCGCGGCTGGTGGCGACGGCGAAGATGAGCGCGAGGCCGACGGCGACCATGGCCAGGGGGTACTTGAGGACGTCGCGGGGCGGGGGCGGGTCCGGGTCCGGCACGCCGTCACGCTAGGCCTGGGGACCTGGCCTCGCGCGGAACATGAGAGGTTCACCCGGCCCGCGAGCGGGCGGTGTCGTCCGCGCCGGGAAGGATGCGCTCCATCCGGGCGTTGGGAGTCTCGTGAGCCCCGCGCCCCTGTCGATCCTCGACCTCGCCATCGTCGGCGGCGACGAGTCGATCGCGGACGCGTTCGACACGAGCGTGGCGCTGGCCCGCCTCGCCGAGCGGGCCGGCTACGAGCGGGTCTGGTACGCCGAGCACCACAACATCAGCTCCATCGCGTCGTCGGCCACCGCGGTGCTGATCGCCCACGTCGCCGCCCACACCGAGACGATCCGGTTGGGGGCGGGCGGGATCATGCTGCCGAACCACTCGCCGCTCGTGATCGCCGAGCAGTTCGGGACGCTGGCCACCCTGCACCCGGGCCGGATCGACCTCGGGCTCGGGCGGGCGCCGGGCAGCGACCAGACCACCTGGCGGGCCCTCCGGCGCGATCCCGCGGCGGCCGAGCGCTTCCCGCACGACGTGCTCGAGCTCCAGGGCCTCCTGAGCGACACGAGCCCCCTGCCGGGGGTGCGGGCCATCCCCGGCGAGGGCACGAACGTGCCGCTGTACCTCCTCGGCTCGTCGCTGTTCGGCGCCCAGCTGGCTGCCGCGCTCGGGCTGCCGTACGCGTTCGCCTCCCACTTCGCACCCCAAGCCCTCGACGAGGCCCTCCTGCTCTACCGGGAGCAGTTCCGGCCGTCGGCGCAGCTCGAGCGGCCCTACGCCATGGCTGGGATGAACGTGATCGCGGCCGACTCCGACGCCGTCGCCCAGGAGCAGCTCGAGCACACCCGCCGGTCCCGCGTCCGCAGCCTCTTCCAGCGGCCCGACGGCCAGCGCCTCACCGACGGGCAGGTCCGGGAGATCCTCTGCAGCCCGCGGGCCGCCGCCCTCGACCAGATGATGCGCCACACCGCGGTCGGCACGCCGGACGCGGTGCTGGCGAGCGTGGCGGAGTTCCGCGCCCACACGGGCGTCGACGAGGTGGTCACCGTCCACCCCGGTGCCACGGCGGAGGCGCGCCTGCGCTCCGTGGAGCTCCTGGCCGACGCCGCCCTGGCCTAGGGGGCCTTGGCGACGCGCTTCGTCGGGGCCGCCGGCTCGAGGCCGTCGTCCCAGTGCTGGACCGTCTGCACGATCCAGTAGGCGAGGAACGCCGCCATCTCCACCAGCTCGAGCACGAGCACCTGGTGGTGCCAGTCCTTCACGATCAGGCCCTTGACGACGAGCGTCACCACGACGCCGGCGGCCATGGCCACCGCGGTCCACCGGTAGATGCGGCGATAGCCGGCCGTGTTCTTCTCCGTGTCGCGGGAGTTGAGGAACATCACGACACCGACGACGCCGAACAGCCCGAACGCGGAGTAGATGTGCGCGTGGGCGAGGAAGCTCTCGTGCCAGACGAAGTACCAGGCCACCCCACCGACGAGCATGGCGGCCGCCAGCGTCAGGACGGTCCCGGAGCCCCTGGCGGTGTCGTCCGGACCCGTCCTCCGCCGCGGCCTGACGACCCAGCCGATGATCACGGCGATCGTGCCGCAGATGGCGTAGGCGGCGATGTTGTTGACGATGCCGGGGTTCGTGTCGAAGAAGGCATGGGCCGTCGACGTGCAGCCGGGCTCGGGGTACTCCGTCGGGACGAACGCGACGATCGGCGCCAGTGCCCCCGAGAGGTTCAGCAGGGCGTCCTTCCGCGGCCGGTCCTCCTTGATGGCGATGAGGCAGACGCCGATCGCCACGAGGCCGCCGACGAAGAGGCTGCGGACCGGCGTGTAGTAGTAGCCGCTGATCGAGCCCACGAAGCAGCCCTCGCCGATCGCCTCGAACGCGAGCGACGCGAGCAGCGCGCTCGTGACGACCACGATCGACAGCCGCAGGTAGCGGTACGTCGCGAGCGCGTCGGAGACGAGCTCCCGTTGGGTCTTCCCGGCCATGGCCCACCTCCGGTCGCCGTGCGCGAACGCTACGTCGGGGCCCTGGCCCGCCCCTGGGATGGGTTGACAGGTGACCAAACAGTCACCTATGGTCCACGCATGGCCACCGGCGACCAGGAGCTGGGCAGCGTGTTCAAGGCGCTGGCCGACCCCACCCGCCGGTTCCTGCTCGACCTCCTCTACGCGCGCGAGGGACGAACGCTCACGGAGCTGGAGTCCGAGCTGTCGATGACCCGCTTCGGCGTGATGAAGCACCTCAAGGTGCTCGAGGAAGCGGGGCTCGTGGTCACCCGACGATCGGGACGGCAGAAGCTGCACTACCTCAACCCCGTGCCGATCCGGATGATCCACGACCGGTGGATCGACAAGTACACGGAGCGCCACGTCACCGCGCTCCTCGACCTCAAGCACGAACTGGAGCACACGTCATGACCAAGACCAAGGCCCCTGCGGTCCCGTCCACGCAGGTGTACTGCGTCTACATCAAGGCCACGCCCGAGCGGATCTGGCAGGCGATCACCGACCCGGAGTGGACCAACCGCTACGGCTACGGCGGCTACGCCCGCTACGACCTCCGCCCCGGCGGTCGCTTCGAGCACGAGCCGAACGCCGAGATGAAGGCCGGGGCCGAGGCGGCCGGGTTCCCGTGCCCCGACGTGATCATCGACGGCGAGGTCCTCGAAGCCGACCCGCCCCGCCTCCTGAAGACCACCTGGCGGTTCGACATGGACCCCGCCGCCGCGGAGGAGGGCTACACCACCCTCACCTACGAGATCCGCCCGGTCGACGGCGGCTACTGCGCCCTGACGCTCACCCACGAGTGCGAGAACGCTCCGACGGTGGCGCTGATGATCGCCGGCCAGCTCGGCGACGGCGACGAGGCCCAGGCCGGCGGCGGCCACGCCTGGATCCTGTCCGACCTCAAGACGCTCCTCGAGACCGGCACCGCCATGGTGCCCAACGGTCCCGCGGCGAAGTAGGTCGTCCCCCCGGTCCCGGCCCCGGCGCGCGCTGCGCGTCGGGGCCGGTCGGGGCGGGGCAACATGGCGGGATGGCGATCACCGCGGCTCACGCGATCCTGTACACCTCCGGCGGCCTCGACCTGCTCCTCTACGAGCCCCGCCACCCCACGCCGACCTCCTCGGTCGGTCTGCCCAGCCCGACCAGCTCATCGGGCGCCCACCGCGGCCAGTCCGACCACAGGAGCTCGCCTCGCTCGAGCTCGGCGACCGCGCGGAACGAGCCGGCGGTGCTGTCGTAGGCCACGGCGCGCTCGACGAGCCGCATCGCGGTCGCGACGAGCGGCCACAGGCGGGCGAACCGCTCGCGGACCTTCGCCTCGGGCACGGGGTGGCCGCCGTTCTCCTTCCGGCTCTCCACCCGGGCCACGGCGAAGTCGACCGGCACCACGAGCACGTGCAGCGTGACGAGGTACCCGGCCGTCACCGCGGCTTCCACGAGCTCGACCTTCGACTCGTGGGAGAACACCGTCTCGGTGGCGAACGAGGTCCGGGCCGCCAGCAGCTCGGCGCGCCGTCGGGCCGCCAGCCCTGACGCGTCGTAGGCGTGGCCCTGCGGGTCCTCGGGCCAGCGGGCCGCCGCGATCTCGTCGGCGTTCACGAACTCGAGGCGCAACACCGGTGCGAGGACGCGGGCCCACAGGGTCGACTTGCCCGCCCCGTTCGGGCCGGCCAGCAGGTGCAGGACCGGGTCGCCCATCAGCGCGTGCGCGCCGTGGCCTTCTTCTTCACCGCCTTCTTCACCGCCTTGGTGACGGTGGGCTGCTGCACCGTCCGCTTGGCGGCGGCGGCCTGCTTCGCCGCCGTCTGCCTTGTGGCCGCCTTCGGCTGCTTCGCCTTCACGGCCCCCTTCGCCCGCGACTTCGGCTTGGGGGCCGGGTGGCGGATCGTGGTGCCGTCGGGGGCCAGCTCCACCCATGACCGGCCCTCGGCGGCGAGCTCGGCGGGCAGGTCGAGCGAGGCCAGCCGGGCCTCGACGCGCTCGGCCCACTCGGCCCGCACGACGGCCTGGGCCTTCGGGTCGAGCTCGTCGTAGGCCCGGGCCCCGGCCAGGACCTCGCTGATCTCGCGCACCGACACGCTGCCCGAGCGCTCCAGCTCCCGCCCGAGCTTCGCCCAGTGCGCGATCTGCTGCGCCGTGCTGCGCCCGCTCTGCTCGGCGGCCACGCGCCCCGAGGACAGCAGCTCATCACCGATCCGCAACGGCATGGTCGACGGCATGGGAGCACCTCCGATCGCAAGTGTAGCAATCTGCTACCGAACCGCGACGGCCGACCTCGCGTCGCGCACGCCGCCCGCCCGTCTACATCCCGAAGGAGGAGTAGCCGGTGTCCTTGACGCGCTGGATCTCCTTGAACAGCTTGGGCCGGCCGCCCGCGTTGAGGAGGTAGCGGCGGGGCTTGCCGGGGATGTTGCCGCCGACGTACTGGCCGATGGTGCCGAAGGGGGTGTCGGCGGCGGCCTGGTCGATCATCTTCGTCCAGCGCTCCTCGGCCTCCTCGGTGGCCTCGACGACCTCGGCGCCGACCTCGCGGGCGTGCACCAGGACGTCCGTGACGAAGTCGACCTGGTCGCCGTTGTAGCGGGGGTTGTTGCCGGCGGCGGCGTGGGGGCCACCGGGGAAGAAGAGGTTGGGGAACCCGGCCGTCCCGATGCCGAGGAAGGTGGTGGGGCCGTCGGCCCAGTGGTCGGTGAGGGCCCGGCCGTCGCGGCCGACGATGCCCATCCGGAGCATCGCGCCGGTGCCGAAGTCGAAGCCGGTCGCCCACACGATCACGTCGTGCGGTCGCTCCGACGCGGCGGTCACGATGCCCGTCGGGGTGACGCGCACCATGGGCTCGTCGCGGAGGTCCACGAGCGACACCTTCGGGTCGTTGAACGCCTCGAAGTAGCCGGTGACGTAGGGCGGGCGCTTCTCGCCGTAGCGGTGGTCCTTGGGGACGAGGCGCTCGGCCACGTCGGGGTCGTCGACGGCGGCGCGGATCTTGCCGGCGATGAAGTCGCACCACTCCCGGTTGGCCTCGGGGTTGGCGAGGAGGTCGACGTAGTTGCTCGTGAACTTCATGAAGCCGGGGCTGGCCCACATCCGCTCGAAGAAGGCGAGGCGCTCGGCGGGGGTGTCCTCGAAGGCCGAGCGCGGGTTCAGCGGGTGGTGGAACCCGTGGACCGACGTGTTCAGCACCTCGCGGAGCTGCTCGAAGCCCGCCCGCAGCTCGGCCTGCTCGTCGGCGGTGATCGGGCGGTTGTTCAGCGGCGTGCACCAGTTGGCCGAGCGCTGGTAGACGTCGAGCGACGCCACCTCGTCGACGATCGCCGGCACCACCTGCACGCCGCTCGAGCTCGTGCCCACGACGGCGACGCGCCGGCCGGCGACGTCCACGCCCTCGGCCGGCCACCTGCCGGTGTGCACCTGCACGCCCCCGAACGACTCGCGACCGGGCACGTCCGGCACGTAGGGCACCGAGAGCACCCCGGTCGCGCACACCAGGAACCGCGACCGCAGCGCCGGGCCGCCGCCGGCCTCCACGACCCAGTGCCGTGCCCCGGCGTCCCAGACGGCCGACGTCACCGCGCTGTCGAAGCGCATCCACCTCCGCAGGTCGAAGCGGTCGACGACGTGGTTGAGGTAGCGCTCGGTCTCGGGCTGCTCGGCGAAGTGCTCCTGCCACTCCCACTCGTCGAACAGCTCGCGGCTGAAGAGGTAGCCGTAGGTGTAGCTCTCGGAGTCGAAGCGGGCGCCCGGGTAGCGGTTCCAGAACCACGTGCCGCCCACGCCGTCGCCCGCCTCCACCAGCCGCGCCGAGAAGCCCGCCTCGAGCGCGCGGTGGAGCTGGTAGATCCCGGTGATCCCGGCCCCCACGATGAGGACGTCGACGTCGGGAGACGGGGCGGAGGTGGGGGAGAACGTCATTGCGCTGACCGGTTAGTGTAGTTCTCATGGCCAAGGCCGGCGCCGTGCCGTTCGCGATCACCGTCCCGGACCGTGTCCCGAAGGAGCGCTACTTCGACCCCGGCTTCTACGCCCTCGAGGGCGAGCGCCTGTGGTCAAGGACCTGGCAGATGGCCTGCCGCCTCGAGGAGATCCCGAGCCCGGGCGACTTCACCGAGTACTCGATCCTCGACCAGTCGGTGATCGTCTCGCGCACCGAGGACGGCCGCGTCGTCGCCCTGCACAACGCCTGCCGCCACCGCGGCGTGCGCCTCGTCGACGGCCCCGGCACCAGCGACTCCGGCTTCACCTGCCCCTTCCACGGCTGGTGTTATGCGGCCGATGGGACCAACACCGCCATCACCCAGCGCCGCTCGTTCGCCGACCGCAACGTGCAGCCCGGCGACATCGACCTCACCCCCGTGCGCTGCGAGGTCTGGGGTGGCATGGCGTGGATCAACCTCGACGACGGCGCGCCCCCGCTGCGCGATTGCATCGAGCCCTTCGCCACCACCATGGACGCCTGGCTGCTCGACGCCATGCGGGCCGAGTGGTGGAGCGCCTTCCGCCTCCCCGTGAACTGGAAGCTGGCCGAGGAGGCGTTCCTCGAGCAGTACCACGTGCTCGAGACGCACCCCCAGCTGCGCATCCCCGGCCGCTACCCGGCCAAGGACGGCGGCTTCGACCCGAAGGTCTTCGTGGAGTCCGAGCTCCACTACCTGCGCACGATGAGCGGCGGCATGGCCGGCATGGTCCACGCCAAGGACGTGAAGATCGCCGAGCGCCAGAAGAGCAGGAAGCTCCCCGCCGACGCCAGGGAGGCGAGAGCCACCTGGGACCGCACGCTCAACGACGCCGTGGTCGCCTGGCACCGCAAGCAGGGCGCCACCATCCCCGATCTCAACGAGCTCGAGGCCGCCGGCCAGAACCAGCCGATGGTCTATTGCTTCCCCCATGTGTTCGTGCTCCCGATGTACAGCAGCGCATCGCTCTACCGCTTCCGCCCGCTCGGCCCGGAGGAAACGCTCATGGAGATCTGGTCGCTCACGCGGTTCCCCGAGGGCAAGGAGCCGGCTCCGCCCCCGCCGCCGGAGGTGATGGAGTGCGACGACCCCCGCGTGCCGCCCATCCCGACGCAGGACTTCTCCAACCTCCCGCGCCAGCAGCTCGGCCTCCACGCCAAGGGCTTCGAGTACATGCGCCTGTCGGAGGGCATCGAGGGCGGCGTGGCCAACTTCGAGCGCACGGTCGACGGCTTCCTCGCCGGCCTGCCCTACCGGCGCCTGGTCCCGGCGCTGCGGCAGATCAACGTGAACCCGCTCGAGCGCCCCGTGGTCGACCTGGGGCTCCGATGACCGAGGAGCTCCGCTACGCCGACGTGGTCGAGGGCGTCCGGGCGACGCTGGCCGCCTACGTGCACGCGCTCGACGACGGTCGCACCGACGACGTCGTCGCCACCTTCACCGCTGACGCCAAGGTCGACCTCGGCGACCAAGGCGTCCACGAGGGCCACGACGAGCTGCGGGCCGCCTACGCCGGCTTCCTGCCGCGGCGACCGCAGCGCCACCTCGTGCTCAACACCCACGTCGTGGAGTGGGACGAGGTCGACGCCCACGCCATCAGCGACGTGGTCTTCCTGCTCCAGGGCACGGAGGGCTGGGGCGTGCAGGTCGTCGGGCGCTACGACGACATGTTCCGCAACGACGCCGGCACCTGGCGCGTCCGCCGCCGCCGGCTCCGCTTCAGCTGAAGTCGGGCAGGACCTCGGTGACGAAGCGCTCGATCTGCGCCTCGCCGGCTTCGGGCCAGCCGCACACGAGGTAGCCGTAGCCGGCGTCGACCCACTTGCCGAGGTGCTTGCGGGCGGTGTCGAGGTCGTCGAGCGACAGCGACGCTTTCCAGCACAGTGGGATCCGAAGCTTGGAATTCACGTGACTTGAAGTCGCGGC
>JADMIO011000841.1_pt1 | contig 14315 bp, 10 predicted proteins | sample 8958161 | NCBI WGS metagenome assembly JADMIO01 (sample SAMN16585339, study PRJNA669376) | soil metagenome | isolation source: Crop rotation soil | place: USA: Cullars Rotation, Alabama | collected 2011 | reverse complement strand
GGCCGTGGCGGCGCTGGCCTACGGTACCCTGATCGTGCCCCGGGTCGACAAGATCGTGGGCCCCGGCAACCGTTGGGTCGCGGAGGCCAAGCGCCAGGTCGTGGGCCAGGTCGGCATCGACATGGTCGCGGGGCCCACCGAGATCCTGGTCATCGCCGACGCCACGGCCGACCCTACGCGGGTCGCGGCCGATCTGCTCGCGCAGGCGGAGCATGATGAAGATGCCGTGAGTTGGTGCGTCACCACCGACGCCTCGTTGGCGAGGGCGTTGCCCGGTGCGCTCGAGACGGCGCTCGCGCGGGCGCCACGCGCCGCGATCGCGCGCACGGCACTCGAGCGAAACGGTCTGGTGGTACTCGTGCCGTCGATGCGCGAGGCGATCGAAGTCGCCAACCGGCGGGCACCCGAGCACCTGCAAATCGTGGCCGAGGGGGCGGAGCGGATCGCCGGCGCGATCCGACATGCGGGAGCCATCTTCCTGGGCGACGAGACACCCGAGCCGGTGGGCGACTATATCGCAGGGCCGAGCCACGTGCTGCCGACCAGCGGCACCGCGCGCTACGCATCGCCACTCGGCGTCTACGACTTCGTCAAGCGCACCAGTGTCATCCGCTACACGCGGTCCCGACTGGCCGAGGACGCCGACGCCATCGTGGCGCTGGCCGAGGCCGAAGGGCTGTACGGTCACGCGCAGGCGGTGCGGGCGAGGACGGAGCGGGTGGAGGAAGCGGAAAGGGCGGAGAGGGCGGAGTCTCCCTGAGCGAAGCGAAGGGCTATGAGCCGACGCATGGCCCCTCGCTTCGCTCGGGTGACTCGACACCCTCGCGTCTCCTCGCCGTCCTCGCCGTCCTCGCCGTCCTCGCCGTCCTCGCCGTCCTCGCCGACGTCCGCCTTCTCCGCCTTCTCCGCCCTCTCCGCCCTCCCTTAGATTTCCCCTATGGCCGCTACCGCGACGCGCACCGACTGCGCCCATCTCACCCGCGGGCCGGCGACCCCGATGCCCCGGCTCTGGACGGTGCTCGGCCTCACCGGGACGTTTATGGTCCTGGAGGCCGTCGGCGGATGGGTCAGCGGCTCGTTGGCCCTGCTGGCCGATGCGGGGCACATGCTCACCGACGTCGGCGCCCTCGCGCTCTCCCTGCTCACGGCCTGGATCGCCCAGCGACCGGCCGACGACACCAAGACCTACGGCTATCTCCGGTGGGAAATCCTCGCGGCGCTGGTGAACGGCGCCGCGCTGTTCGGCATCGCGGGGTGGGTCGTCGTGGAAGCGATCCAGCGCATCCATCACCCGGAGCCGATCCGCACCGGCCTCTTCCTCGCGGTGGCTGCGGCGGGCCTGCTGGTCAACCTGGTGAGCCTGGGGCTGCTGCACGGCTCTCGCGACGGCAGCCTCAACGCGCGCGGGGCCTACCTCCACGTCCTGGGCGACGCTTTCGGATCGGTCGCCGCCCTGGCCGCGGCGGTCATCATCCGCCTTACCGGCTGGACGCTCGCCGATCCTATCGTCTCGATCGCGCTGTCGGTGTTGATTCTCGCCGGCGCGTGGCGCCTGGTGCGCGAGAGCACCGACATCCTCCTGGACGCCGTCCCCCGGCACGTGGTGCTCGCCGACGTGGAGCGCAGGATCCTCGGGGTACCCGGCGTCGCGGCCGTGCACGACCTCCACGTCTGGACGGTGGTGAGCGGCGTGGTGGCGATGAGTGGCCACGCGGTGGTACCCGACCTGGAGGCCCATCCGGGCGTGCTGGAGGGCATCCGCACTCAAATGACCGCCGTCGGTATCGGTCATGTCACTATGCAGCTCGAGGTGGCCGACGAATGCCAGGACGATCGGGCCCTCGCGCGGAGCGCACCCCGCGGCGTCCGCCACGGCGGCCATTTCCATTAGCCGGCAGCTCCCCCGCAGTGCGTTGTCTTTGAAGGTGATTGACCCCTCTGGCCGGCCCGCATTCCCCCCGGACGTTCCCGCTTCCGCCCGCTCCGTCGTCGGCCCCTTCCGGGCCCCTCGACCCTTCTTGCGGCCCCGGTCGGCCTAGTCTATATATGCGCCGCGGAGGCCCGGGCGTCCGGGCCTCGTCCGTTCCCAACGAGGGAAGTGCCGTTTGATCCGTAACCTGGCCATCATCGCCCACGTCGACCACGGCAAGACCACCCTGGTGGACCAGATGCTGCGCCAGGCCGGGGCGTTTCGCGCCAACCAACAGGTGGAAGAGCGGGTGATGGACTCGAATCCGCTCGAGCGCGAGCGCGGGATCACCATTCTGGCCAAGAACACCGCGGTGCGCTGGCAGGGCGTGAAGATCAACATCGTCGATACGCCTGGGCACGCGGACTTCGGTGGGGAGGTCGAGCGGATCCTGCGCATGGTGGACGGCGTGCTCATCCTGGTGGATGCCGCCGAAGGCCCGATGCCGCAGACCCGCTTTGTCACCCGCAAGGCCCTCGCCCTCGGCCTTCGGCCCATCGTGGCGATCAACAAGATCGATCGCGCCGACGCGGAGCCGCTCCGGGTGCACGACGAAGTCCTGGGTCTGTTCATCGACCTGGACGCGACGCCCGAGCAGCTCGACGCGCCGTTCCTTTATACCTCGAGCCGCGCCGGCACCGCGACCGCGGAGCTGGGAGTGCCCGGCCGCGATCTGCAGCCGCTCTTCCAGGCCATCCTGGACCACGTCCCTCCACCCAAGGGCGATCCCGAAGGCCCGTTTCAGATGCTGGTCTCGACACTCGATTTCTCGAGCTTCCTCGGCCGCATCGCGATCGGCCGGATCGAGCGAGGCCGGGTGCGCGTCGGCGACCAGGTGGCGCTCCTCCCGCTGGGCGAGCCAGGGCCGGTTACCGAGGAGAGCTTCGAGCGGAACCGGGTCACCAGGCTGTACACCTTCGACGGACTGAGCCGGGTCGAAGTCGACGTCGCCGGCGCGGGCGACATCGTCGCTCTCTCGGGATTCGAGACCATCGAGATCGGCAAGACCTTCACCACGGTGGACGCCCCGGAGCGGCTGGCGGGCATCGCGGTGGAAGAGCCCACGATCTCGGTCGACTTCATCGTCAACAACAGTCCGTTCGCCGGACGCGATGGGAAGTACGTCACCAGCCGGCAACTCCGGGACCGGCTCTTTCGGGAGCTGGAGCGGAACGTGGCCCTGCGGGTGGAGGAGACGGAGAGCCCCGACACTCACGCGGTCGCCGGCCGCGGCGAGCTCCACCTGGGCATCCTGATGGAGACGATGCGGCGCGAGGGCTACGAGTTCCAGGTGTCGAGACCCCGGGTCATCACCAAGCTGGGGCCGGATGGCGAGCGGCTGGAGCCGTACGAGGAGCTCACCATCGATGTGCCCGAGGAGTACATGGGCGTCGTCATGGAGAAGCTGGGGCCGCGGCGGAGCGAGATGACCGAGATGCGGAACCCGGGGCAGGGCATGGTGCGGCTGACGTTCGCGATCCCGGCCCGCGGCCTCTTCGGGTACCGCTCGGAGTTCCTCACCGACACCCGCGGCACGGGGGTCATGCACCACCGGTTCCTCGACTACGGGCCCTGGGCCGGGCCGTTGGCAGGCCGGAAGCGCGGGGTGCTGGTGGCCGACCGGGAGGGCGCGGTGGTGGCGTTCGCGCTCGGCAACCTGCAGGAGCGGGCGCAGATGTTCGTCACCCCGGGCGACCAGGTCTATGAGGGGATGATCGCCGGCGAGAGCTCCCGGCCCGGCGACATGGACGTCAACGTGACGAAGGAAAAGAAGCTCACGAACATGCGGACCACGGCTTCGGACGAGAACGTCATCCTGGAGCCGCCGCGCCAGATCACGCTGGAGTACGCCCTCGAGTACATCGAGGAAGACGAGCTCATCGAGGTCACGCCCAAGAACATCCGGCTCCGCAAGCGGGTGCTGACGGCGAACGACAGGAAGAAGGCCGCGCGGGCCGCCCGGGTGGCGGATGCGTCCTAGGACGCCGGAATCACACTCTCTCTGATGGCGGAGGGTATCATGTTGGCCTGGGAGACGTCGGTGAAGGGCCTGGAGCTGCGTCGCAAGTTCGACGACGACGAAGACGAGTTCGAGGACGACGGGTTCACCTTCGACGACGAAGAGGACGAAGACGAGGACGTGCTGGACGACGAAGACGACCTCGACGACGAGGACGAGCTGGACGAGGAGGAGCTGGAGGAATTCGAGGACTTCGACGAGGAAGAGGAGCGCTGAGGCGGGCGGCCCGGGCGCCCGCCGCGCGGCGACCTTGCGCGGGCACGTGCGAAGTGGGTATCCTCCCGTCCCGCCGGAAGGGCCTGTAGCTCAGGTGGTTAGAGCGCACGCCTGATAAGCGTGAGGTCGGTAGTTCAACTCTACCCAGGCCCACTCGTCCGAACCATCCGCCCCGCCGACAGTTGCGCTGTCGCGGGGCGTTTCCGTGTCCGCCAGCTCCAAGGCCGCAGTGTCCTTCCCAGTGCCAGAAGCTATTGCCAACCCGAGCCGCTGTAGGCGATCGCCCACGTGTACGACCCTACGCTGTAGGCGATCGCCCACGTGTACGACCCTACATCGAACCAGTGGACACTCGCGACGCCCTTATCAAGCCCCCGAGCGGCCTTGAGCAGCGGTGTGATCAACGGTAGCCTATTCGCGGTTGGAGGCTGCAGCTCTAGCGCCACCGCTGTCGGAACGAACGAAAGGTTCACGCCCTAGCCCGGTTCAGAGGCAATTCCAGTCAGGGCGCCGGGTAGTGAGGCCCGCTGCAGCGCCCTTATGCTGGATATGCCGGGTGAGGGCTGTCACGTCGCACGAGATCCCGTGTCGCGAGTGCCTTGGTGATCAGCGCCGGGACCTACCTGGTGCGGCCATTTCTGCGTCGCCAGGGGCCGGTGGTGGGCGCGGCCGTGAGAAGGGCGCTGGGAATATTCGAACGGCGTTCACGCTGACGACTGCTCTCTTGACGCTTCTGGTACTGCGTCGTACCGTCTCAAACACTCCTCGATAAAGGCACACCGGCAAAAGCCGGGGCCGCAACGCTACGGGTCCGCGCCTCCTGCGCGACGCCTTCTTTCGGCGCCACGTAGGACTCCCACGACCGCCAGGCCGCCGAAAGGACGAAAGGACGCATCGCCCCCAGCCGGAGTTGCCCCCTTCCGGCAGTCTGGCGATCGGCTCTGGTGCCGGACACCTGCACGTTGCGATCGCGCCACTTTTCTTACCCCAGGAGGTCTCGTTTATGCCTAAGCGGATTCCGCGTTCCATCACCCACATGGCACAGGCCCTGATCCTGATTCTTCCTGTCGCTGGCGGCCTCGCGGCTCAGGACTCACCGCCAGCGTACCTAACGATCTTCCGTGAAGAGGTCAAAGTGGGCCGTGGAGGCCCGCACGTCCCTCTTGAGTCCGCATGGGCGCGCGCCTTCGAAAAGTCGAAGGTTCCGATCCATAACATCGCGCTGACGACGATTTACGGACCCTCCGAAACCTGGTTCGTCGGAGGCCATGGGTCGATCGCCCAAATCGACAGTGTCAACAAAGCTTTTGAAAGCGCTCCGGGCCTGGCCGATCAGATCGACCGGTTTGCTCAGGCGGACGCGGCCAATGTCTCACGCACCACGAGCATCCTCGCCCGCTATCTGCCCGACTTGAGTAACGGTCCAAACGTGGATGTGTCGCAAATGCGGATCTGGGAGGTGCTGGTGTTCCAGGTGCGGCCCGGCCACGAGGATGCCATTTCCGAAACGGCCAAGCTTTATAAGACGACGTTAGGGCAGGCCAAGATCGAGGCACCCTGGACCACCTACAACGTGATGGCAGGGATGCCGGGACCCACCTATCTCGTGTTCATTCCTCATCGCACTCTGGCCGAGATCGACCCCGCGACCGGGACGGGTGCTGCGATTGAGAAGGCATTTAGCGCGGAAGCCGGGAAGCGATTGAGCAGCCTTGCCGAAGGATTTGAATCAGTGGAGGACCTCGTGTTCAGCGTGGACCCGCAGATGAGCTATATGCCCTCGGATTTCGTCGCCCGGGACCCCAAGTTCTGGACTCGCAAGCCGCCTGCGCCTAAGAGTCGGCCTCAGGAGTCGAAGCCGGGGCAGTAACTCTTCCCTGCTTGCCACTCTTTGACTGTTCGATCCGCGACGAGCAGGTCGTGTGGGAGCGGGACCAGTTGCGCTCGGCCTAATTGCGAATCCGGCATGCCTAAGAAGATCCGTCGCCGTCGCGACACGGACCCTGAGGAGGGGCTTGAAAAGTACGGCGATGCGACCTTTGCCGACCCGGTGAACAAGAAGTATCCGATCGACACCCCCGGCCGGATCAAAGCCCCATGGGCGTACATCCACCAGCCGCGGAACGCCGAGAAGTACGCACGCGGTGAGCAACGGCTACTCAAGGCGCGGATTTGGGCGGCGGCAAAGGCGCGCAAGGTGTCGCTGCCGGATCCGGATGAGTTCGTGGAGGTGATGGCTCGGGTGAGGAAGAGGGGGAAGTAGAGGCCCGGCCATTGGCCCGGGCGGGACTCGGTAGGGCTCCAGGCCCCATCGGCGGCTGCCAGGATCGATCCACTGCATAACTCAGGCGGGGTGGCGCCCACGCCTATGCCGCTCACGGATTGCCGGTCGTGGTACGGGTGCGGTGGGCTAAACGCCTCCGTGCCGCATGGCGGCTGACGACCTGGTTAGCGCGGCCACGAAAAGAGGATTCTCTGTCATGGCCGGCAGGCGGCCTTATCTGTGCAGCAGACGTAGCCATTTCCAATTCCGCCTCTCAAGGACTTTGCGCTCCGCAAGGCCGGCTGCCGGCGGGGCCCTCCGGTCGCCGCGAGGACTAAGGACGACAGGCTATGACCTCCCGAGTCAGTACTCGGGTACTCCTGCCTCCGATAGCGAGCAACATCCCCCCGGCTGCCGCCCGCCGACGTGCCCTCTTTGGCGCGGCAGCCCGGCTCGATCTGGAGGGAATCGTGCCAAGCGTAAGGCGCACCTGTATTCCACCAGAACAACGTGGTACAAAGTGAAAAACCCGGCATACACGCAAGCCGAGGGCCGGTGGGAGTTGTTTGAGCGTCGCAGGTAGCACCGTCGTGCTGGCAGGTCGAACGGAGTCAGTGCAAATTCTAAGCACCTCCACTTCAGGCCGCTGCCGTGGCCGACATCGCCATACCGCTGAAGGCTGCTCTCCGCGAGCACTACCTGCTTGAGCGCGAGCTCGGCCGGGGTGGTATGGCCACGGTGTACCTGGCCCACGACGTCAAGCACGGCCGCCTGGTGGCGCTCAAAGTGCTTCACCCGGAGCTGGCCGCCGTCATCGGGGCCGAGCGTTTCCTTGCCGAGATCAAGCTCACCGCCAACCTGCAGCACCCCCACATTCTGCCGCTGTTCGACTCGGGTGAGGCGGACTCGTTTCTCTACTACGTCATGCCCTATGTCGAGGGCGAATCGCTCCGTGATCGGCTCCGCCGCGAGAAGCAGCTCCCGATTGAAGAGGCGGTGCGCCTCGTCGGCGAGGTGGCCTCGGCGCTCGACTACGCCCACCGGCACGATGTGGTCCATCGGGATATAAAGCCGGAGAACATCCTGCTGCACGAAGGTCGCGCTCTGGTGGCCGACTTCGGCATCGCGCTGGCAGCGAGCAAGGCGAGCGGGACCCGGATGACGGAGACTGGGATGAGCCTCGGCACCCCGCACTATATGAGCCCCGAGCAGGCGATGGGCGAGCGGGAGATCACGGCCCGCTCCGACGTCTACGCCCTAGGCGCCGTACTGTACGAGATGCTGACCGGCGACCCGCCATTCACCGGCTCCACGGCACAGGCCATCGTGGCCCGGGTGCTGACCGAGACGCCGCGGCCGCTCGTGCCGCAGCGACACACGATTCCCCCACACGTCGAGGCCGCGGCGCTTACTGCGCTCGAAAAGTTGCCAGCCGACCGGTTCGCGAGTGCTGCAACGTTCACGGAAGCGCTCTTGAACCCGGTCTTCGATCTTAGGGCATCGCGCAGGCGCGTGCCGTCCACCGGCGTTGGTCTCCAACGTTGGCAGTCTTGGACGTTCGCGGCGGCGGCCACAATGGGGGCACTCGCGGGCTTCGCGCTGGGCGGCGGGTGGTGGCCGCCGCCGAAACAGGTCGACCGCTACAACATCCCGCTGCCCCCGGCCGTACAAGTGCTACAGCCGGCCGATATCGGGATGCGCATCGCGATCTCGCCTGATGGTAGGAGCTGGGTCTACGTGGGACCAGACGAACAACTCTGGCTCCGCGAGCACGACCAATTGCGGGCAACATTGGTGGCGGGAACCGAGGGAGCTACGAACCCCTTCTTCTCGCCGGACGGCCGACATGTCGGATTCTTCACGTTCGACCCCTCCGCCCCTCCTGCACTCAAGCTTGTCTCCCTGGGGGGCGGGCCGCCGGTCACGCTCCTGGACTCCGGCGTCTCGCGGGGTGGTGGAGCTTGGGGTTCTGACGGCTACGTATACTTCGCCGCCGAGCGGGGTCTACGCCGGATCAAAGCAACCGGCGGCGTTCCGGAACCGGTGGTCACATTCGATAGTGCGCGCGGAGAGGTCGGCCACGCCTGGCCGGATGTGCTGCCAAACCACAAAGGGCTCCTGTTCCGCCTGGAGCGCGCGGGTCACGGGCCACCTCAATACGACGTAGTGGTGGCAAACCTGGAAACCCGCGAGCAGCGGGTGCTGGCCCGCGGGGTCCTCGCGCGCTACGCGGCCTCGGGGCATCTCGTCTACGTGACAGCAGACGGAAAGCTGCTCGCCGCCCCGTTCGACCAGAACAGACTCGCCCTAACCGGTCCGCCGACACCCCTGCTTGGAGGCCTGGCCATTCGGGGATACGGGGTGGTTGACCTGGCGCTGTCAGCTACGGGGACGCTCGTGTACACCAGCCCGGCCACCGCCTCTGCGGACGTCGTCTGGGTGACTCGTGATGGGACGGCCCGATCGGTGGATCTGGGCTTGAAGGGCGATTTCGACATTCGCTCCCTCGCCTTGTCACCGGACGGCAAGCAGCTGGCGCTCGATCTCGTCCAGGGAACCGGGAGTGACGAGGATATCTGGTTGAAGCAGCTCGACGGCGGACCTCTGTCACGGCTCACGCACGGGGGTCACCAGAATGAGCGGCCCGAGTGGACGGCAGATGGCCTCGCGGTGTTATTCCTGTCCAACCCTACCGGACGCCTAGCACTCTACGCCAAGCGCGCAGATGGCAGTGATTCGGCACATCTTCTGGCGTTGAGCGCGCATGACCTGGGCGAAGGCCTTCAGTCGCGTGACGGGCGGTGGCTCCTTGCCCGGACCTTCATCAATGTGCCCGGCGCCGGCGACATCATAGCTTTCCGCCCAGGGGTGGACAGTGGGCCGTCACCGCTGGTAGCAACCAAGTTCACGGAAGCTTCGCCGGCGGTCTCACCCGACGGCAGGTGGCTGGCGTACAGCTCGAACGAGTCGGGCCGGCACGAGGTATACGTGAGCCCATTCCCGAAAGTTGGCGACGCCAGATGGCAGATATCTGCGAGTGGGGGCACGGAGCCCCGCTGGGCCCACAGCGAGCACGAGCTGTTCTATCGGAGCGGCAGCGGCGATATGGTCGCCGCGGAGGTGCGGACGTCTGGCTCCTTCTCAGTGAGCTCGCGGCGCCCCTTATTCTCGGCAGCTCCCTACGCAGCGCTCGGCGTGCACCAGACCTACGATGTTGGACCGGATGACAAGCGCTTCATCATGATCCGAACGAATGGATCGCGGAATGGCGACCAGCGCGACGAACTGATCGTCGTCAAGAACTGGTTTGAGGAATTAAAAACGAGGATGAAGAGATAGCGGACATGGGCACCTATCCTACGTACCATGACGAAGTGGACAAGGTGGAGGGCACCTCGGGAAGGCTGCCAGTTTAGAACCCAAAGAAGCTCAATATCGAGCTATACGCATTGCCCTTGGGTGTCCGCCCCTGCCAGCCTCCGAAGGGGCGCTCGGTCCAATAACACTCCGTGAACGCCGCGGTGGCCGGCGTGCTGCCCCCGACGCAGTCCTGGGAAGCAGTATGCATCCGCCGGCCACCGAGATCGAGTACCGCCCCCGCCGCCACGCGCTGGTGGACGTCGGCGGTACACTCGTCCAGCCCTAGCTCACCGGCATCACACTCCCGGTCTGACCGATATCCCGCATGCTTCCGGAGAGAGAGGAAGGCGCGCGGATACCCACCGTTCTTGGCGGGATAATTCATGCTCGGGTATGCGGAAAACAGGCGGGGATACACGTTGTAGACGCCGTGGGCCGAATAGATGGCTTGGTCCAAGAGCCAATGGTGGGTGGTGCCCTGATAGTAGACGTCTAATACGAGGATCTCGGAATCTCCGTAGTGTCCCCCACAGAGCACGACGCCTAGGTTGCAGCCCACGGTGCCCAAGTCGCGGTACAACGAAAGCAGGTACGCCACACGCACCTTGCCACCGCTGAGCGGTCGAGCGGCCCAATGCGGCTGACGCCTGGTGTCATCGCTACCGGCATAGGCCAGTTCGGGGGCGAACGCCGCGGCGAGTGCAGCCTCGCACTGGTTCAGCAGGCCATCGTTGTCTCCATCGCCGACATCTCCGACGCAGCCCGTGCTGGTCACATCGGTTCCGAGGAAAATGCCGGGCGCGGTCGGGGCAGGGTCAGTCCCGATGACTGCCAATTCGGTCTTCTCGGCGGTGGGACCGCTGGGGTTCTCGCTGCAGGCAATCACGGCGAGCAGCCAAACCCCGGTGGCCGTGTACCGCACCATGCTCGATGTATTCATTGAATCCATGCTCCCTCTAGTGAGCAGAGTCAGCAGGTTGGTCGCACGGGGTGCCTTTGTGGCGTCGCTGTAGAGGCCTCGGAGCAGGAGCTGTGGCCTCCCCCCTCCCTACGTGGTGTGCCTTTGTGTTTGATGCTACATCGATATGAACCGGTACATTCGCAGTCAAGCACGAATAGCGGGGTGTTCCCGTGACGGTCCCGCAGTAAGTCCACCTGGGGACGAATAATTCGCCTTGTGACGACGGGTCGACTGAGGGTCGGGGGTTTATGGCCACTTGTGGCGTTTATGCAGGTCTCTGTCATGATGCTTGCCGTCGCTGCGTCGGTAGTGGCGGATCGAGGCCACACGCAACTGCCGCGGGGTCTGGGCGGTCAGCGAGGCACTTGCGGTGAGCCGCATAGGTTGATGTGCTTCAGGCAGGGTCGGTACGGAGTAGCTTGCCGAGCGGAGTGAGCCGCAATCTCCGTTCTCCGATCTCGGCGAAGAGCCCCACACTCGCCAAGGCACGGAGCACCCGATAGACGCCGTCTTCCGAAGCGTTCGCCGCCCGCGCGATGTCGGCGGCGGACTTGGCCCTATCCTTTAAGAGGTCAGCGATGCCGAGCTCGGCCGCGACGGCAAGCGCCTGACTCACGATTTTCGCCGGCAGTCAGGTTCATCAGGACCATCGTGCTGGAAGCCTGCTTCGCTCGTGCCGGTCTCGGTTTCGCCATATCTCCTCCTGGGCCCAGATCTAACGGCGCTATCGCCACTGCACGCGAGGGTAGGCTGGCCACTAGGCTGACTGTTTTAATCCCCCGAAGCGGGACATATGTCAGCTCCTGATTTGGGTGTTGCTGGCTTAGGGCGGGCGGGATCACTCTCAACACTACAGTCAAACATCGCACCACCATCACCCCCGCCCGCCACCCCACTGACTCAGCGAGTGGTCAGCCAGTCCGGCCGCCGGCGGCGCTGCCCGCCTCTCCGCGTAGAGTCCCCCCTGGCCGTCCCACGTGCCGCAAATTGGCTCCCCCTTGCCGTTAGATGCTCCTAGTACCGTAACGTGAGGGTCAGCGCAACAGACTGACCCTAGCACGCAGATATCCGATTCTATCTCCGTTGGTTGAGAGGAGGATTGCATGCCTGCCAGATCTGCACGCACGACAGGTACTCAAGCGCTCGACCAAGCAGTCCGTTCAAAGCTCGTGGCCCATTTTCGCGCCACCGCAGTCGGTACCGGCCACAGCGTCCGTCTCGAAGATGTTCTGATTTTCTCACGGCGTGATCTACTCATCGCTGCCATACCAGTGTCAAAGCTTGGGGACCTCCGCCAGGGTGCCACGATCGGAATGCTCCATGTGCGTTCGCGCCAGCGTCTCACGCTGGGGCCAATCGGAAACCCTGTGCCTTCAGGTACCTATACAGTATCGGCCCAGATGGGAGGAGGTGGCTGTGGCCCCGGTACGGTAATGCTCCGTCCTGCCCCTGGAGCTAAACGGAAGGGAGACATTGTTGGGCGGTTCGGACGCAGTGAAGCGTTAGCGCGCGTAGCTGGGGGCCCTGATGGACCCGACCACGAGTGCAAGAAGATCACTCGGCTCGACCTCTACACCATGGAGGGTCGGTGCATTTGCCTTTATTGGGAGTGTGACACAGCCTGTCATCTCCCGCTTTGCCTTTGTTGGCCCAAGAAGAAAGAGGAACCACCTGTGTCCCGGCTTGGAGCGGATCGGGGAGCCTGAGGTTGGCGGATCGCGTTGGTTGCTTTTGCTGTTATCGGTGTGCTTGTGCTCACGGTTGCGCGCGGAGCCTTCGGGACGCTTCTGCGATCAGACACAGCACAAGTGCGAGCCGCTGCCGCACGGCGTTGGCCCTGGTGAGACGGCCATCCCAGTGACAAACGATCCGGCGCCCACCAGCGCAAGCCAGCGAGGAAGGGCAGGTAAGTCGTTGATTTACGCTAGCGGGCGCGGGTCATCGCTGGCCTTGGGCGGCTGATAAGCGTGAGGTCGGTAGTTCAACTCTACCCAGGCCCACTCGTCCGAACCATCCGCCCCGCCGACAGTTGCGCTGTCGGGGGGCGTTTCTGTTTCGGCCGCTCTTCGGCGGATAGCTAGGAGCCCGGTCGCGAAATCGCCTTCGGCTCGAGACGCGGCATCGTGGTGCCGTCGCCCACCGCGCCCCCACCGTTGAAGCCCCAACAGTACCCGACGCCTGCCGATGTACGGGCACAGCTGTGCGCACCGCCTGCCGCTATTTGGTCGAACAGCTTGCCTCCCGCTACGAGAACAGGTACGTGGCTCTCGATGAGATCGCCGGTACCGAGCTGACCATTTTGATTGTCCCCCCAGCAGTATGGCACGTTGCTCATCGTCGTCGCGCAGCTGAAATAGGCGCCGAGACTGAGGCCGCTGAAGGTGAGGCCGCCGCTTACTGCGGTCGGATAAATTCGCCTCCTCGCGCCCGCGTCGCCCAGCTGGCCAAACCGATTGAAGCCCCAGCAAAATGCCCTGCCCGAGGCGGTGATGCCGCAGCTATGGAAGTATCCGGCCGAGATCGTCCGATAGAAGCGTCCGCCGTACACCGGGACCGGGGTCGGGCGGTCGACGATAGTACTATCTCCTACCTGTCCGTTCTCGTTGAGGCCCCAGCAGTAGGCTCGGCTCGCGGTCGTGACGCCGCACGTGTGCACGTTGCCGGCATCCAGCATTCGGAAGGTCAAGCCGCCCGCCACCAGGACCGGGCGCGGCCGTCTGGTCTGCGTGCCGTCTCCAACCTGACCGTTGGCATTTCCCCCCCAACACCAGGCTTGACCCTCCATGGTCACCCCGCAGCTGTGGGCCAGGCCTGTGGTCACTTGGCGGAAGTGGTGCCCGCCCTTCACCGCGACCGGCAGGTTCCGCGGCATCAGGGTGCCGTCGCCCAACTGGCCACCCTGCGTGCCGAATGCATTGGCGCCCCAACAGTAGGCCAGGTTCTCGGTGCTGACGGCGCAGGTAAAATCGTAGCCCGCGCTCACTTGTCGGAAGCGCAGTGTGCCCCCGACCTGGACCGGACGCAGTCGCCGCATTGTGGTCCCATCGCCGAGCTGACCGGCGTTGTTGTTGCCCCAACAGTAGAGCCGGCCTTCTGATGCTATGCCGCAACTGTGATCGTTGCCGATACCAGCGGCGATCTGGGTAAAGACCAACGTGGCGGCGGTAGCCAGGACCGGTCCCCTGTCACCGCTATCCGTCTGGCTGGGCGGTGTGAGCGGGTCGGTGCTGCAGCTCCAGGCGGCGAGCGCGGAAGCAGCCAGGAGACAGAGATGATGCAGACGCGCGACGATCCGCATATGCCCTCACTGGAGATGAGACCTGCCCGTTGCAAGTATTACTCGCTCCATCAAGCGGTCATCAAGGCGGCGAAGACCAGCGGCTCCGCCCTGGTGTGATTCAGGTCCTCGTCCGATTCCCTCCTGTTCAGCAGTGAGTGTACGTCCAAGGTGGGCAGGGGTCGTCAAGCCATTGTCAAGCGGACCCCATTATGACCCCTCGTTCCGCCACCCGGGGCCCCGCTCGGC
>JADMIO010830264.1_pt1 | contig 14315 bp, 13 predicted proteins | sample 8958161 | NCBI WGS metagenome assembly JADMIO01 (sample SAMN16585339, study PRJNA669376) | soil metagenome | isolation source: Crop rotation soil | place: USA: Cullars Rotation, Alabama | collected 2011 | reverse complement strand
CTTTCCCGGCGGTGCGGCTGGACGCCCGCGCGGTCATGTCTCCGAGGCCGAGGCTCTGCGCCCGCGCAGCGATCTGCCGCCCGAGCGTCGCGCTCTGGTCATCACGGGTCCGGGCCAAGAGCACTGGATCGATGCCGAGGCGGCGGAGGACGCGGGCTACACGCTCGTGGATTTCTCCGACGATTGGACCCCCTACATCTTCGCCGAGCAGGTGGCGCCCGACGGGACACCGCTCGCCAATCGGTACCGGCGCATCTTCGTCGGGCTGGCGAACGACCAATCCGACGAAGACGGCGAGCCGCTGCCAGCCGGCAGCAAGAACTACCTCGAGCTCTACGGCATCTTTCCGTCGATGTCGGTGCTGCGGGCGCGATTCCTCGCCGACGAGGAGCACCCCTGCCACGACGAAGAGAGCGTCGAGGCGCTCGACGCCGTGGAGACCGTCACCTACGTGCCACCGGACCAGATTCGGCGCGACGAGCGTCGGCTGAAGAAGATCCGGGACGAGCTGGAGACCGCTCGCAAGAAGGCCCACGTCGCCGATTGGGAGCAGCTGGTCCAGAAGCAACCCGCCTTCGCCCCCAAGGTGAAGCTGCTCGCGAAGCGCGCCGCGGAGAAGCCGGCCATGGCCGCCGTGGAGAAGCGCCTGACCTGCGAAGGGCTGCTGGGCGGAAAAGTTCACCACCAGCCTGGGATTTACGACGACGCCATGCGCTTGGCGGTCCGAGCCTTCCAGCAGAAGCACATGATCTACGAGGCCAACTTCCTGCGGCGGAAGACCGTGGAGGCGCTGGCCCGCACCCTGCTCGACAACGACTACGACGGATTCACCCGCGCGCTGCGCGAGCGGGTGGTGGACGCGGCCGGCATCCTCGAGGACGGCTCGGCCTCGAAGGGGCGCAACCTCGTCGACGAGTACCTGCGCGTGGCGCTGGAGCAGCTGCAGATGCCCGACGCCGCCGCCGTGCTCGCGTTTTTCAAACGGCACCCCGCCTCCGAGCTCCAGCGACTGCGGGTGGCGATCAAGCTGCCCCCGCGCCCCGACTACTACAACGATCAGATGGACCTTTCCATCCTCGTCGATCGCGGCGATGTCTGGTACGACCTGCCGTTCGACGCGAACGGCCACTACAAGCCGCAGCCGCGCAAGAAGTACCCCAGCCTCACCCTCAACGCGCGCGTCGGCAACAAGCAGGTGGCCCTGGCACGTTGGCGCACCACCATCGGTGGCTGGCGCGCCGAGCAGGCGAGTAACGGTTACGAATACTTCCGTTACAAGGGGTCGGATGTCGGGCCGCGGGTCATTCGCCACGTGGTTTCCGGCCCGGTCTGGATCGCGCCCGCCTCCACCCCCATCCGCAGCCTCACCAAGGGCAAGCTGGTGAACGGCAAATGGATGGGGGTCGTGAACTACGACGAGCTCGGGCCCGGGTACCTGTCGGCCTACGGGCTCATCGCCGGCTATTTCGTGGTGCCCGGCCAGAACGGACGTAACGATTTCGACAACGGCGTCCGGGCGCACGGCTCCTCGGACTACCTGTCGATCTACAGCGCCAACGGCTTCTCGCACGGCTGCCATCGGCTCCCCAACCACCTGGCCATCCGGATGTACTCCTTCATCCTGCGCCACCGGCACATCAATGTGGTGGGCGATCAGCCCATGAACTTCTCGCGGCAGTTTCTCTGGAAGAACACCGTCTACGACATGCGCGTTCCATCGCGTGGCTACCTCTACGTTCTGGACCCGCCCTTGCCGGTCAACGTGCTCGAGGGCGAGATCAAAGGCGAGCAGAAGAAGCCGATCCTCGGCTACGTGCCCGAGCCCTGGAACAAGTATCCGCCCGGGCCGCCGCCGCCGGCGCCGGATTCGGCCGAGGCGAAGGCGGGAGGGGGCGGAGGCGGTACGACCACCACCGGAGGTGACGAGTGATGTGGAACGCGGGCAAGCTCGCGGGTGCGGTGCTGGGGCTGGCGCTGGTCGCGCTCGGGGTGAGGGGGCTTCACGCCGCCGCGCCGGACGCGGGCAATGCGCCGCCCGCTCCCGTGGCGGAAGCGCCGAAGCCTCCCAGTCCCAATGTCCGGATCATCGTGACCGTTCTGCCCTCCACCACGAAGAAGGCGATGGTGACCTGGGGAAAGAAGAAGATGGGCGTGATCGCGCCGCACCAGCCGCTGGTGATACAGCGGCCCCGCGACTCCGGTCCCCTGGACCTGGTGGTACGCGCCGAGAACTGCCTCCCCGTGCAGACGCGCGCCTATACGTTCGCGGATAACAAGTTGATCGTGAAACTGACCCCGCTCGAGCAGAAGAACACGTTGCTCGGGTACCGCGAGGAGCTGCCGCCACCCGATGCGGGCGCCTTGCCTTCGCAGAGCCCGGACGCGGGCGCCCTCTGAGGGCACTGGACGCTGCCCGCCTCAATCGAGTATCAAGGGAGAGCTTGAAGAAAGCGCGGGTGCTCGTTCTCTTCGACACGGACGGCGAGCCGCCCGCGTCGCAAGACTACAAAAAGCAGATCGAGTCGACGGACGAAGCCGAATTCGACGTCGCCCGAGCGCTCATCTCGAAGGGGCACCAGGTTCGCCTGTTCGGGTTCCGCGACAACCTCGAGCAGCTCATCGCTGGGTTGCGCGCCGAGCCGGTGGACGTGGTGTTCAATCTGGCCGAGCGTTTTCGCGGCGCCTCCGCCCTGGACTACACCGTCGCTTCGGTGATGGAGATGCTCGGGTTCGCCTACACGGGGGCCTCTTCCGAGGGCCTGTTGCTGGCCCGCGACAAGGCGCTCACCAAGAAGGTGTTCGCCTATCAGGGGATTCGCATCCCGCACTTCATGGTGTGCCCGCACGGCAGCAAGGTGCAGCGGCCGAGCGATCTGCGCTTCCCGCTCATCGTCAAACCGCTGGACGAGGACGCGTCGGTCGGCATCGCCCAGGCCTCGGTGGTGCGGGACGACGACGCCCTGAAAGAGCGGGTGACCTTCATTCACGATCGTTTCAAGACGGACGCCATCGTCGAAGAGTTCATCGCCGGACGCGAGCTCTACATCGGCGTAATGGGGAACGATCCGCCCATCGCGTTGCCGCCCATTGAAATGGTGTTCAGCAGCGATTCGACCGTAGAGAGCCGGATCGCCACGTTCAAGGCGAAGTGGAGCGTCCGGTACCGCGAGAGCAAGGGCATCCAGAACGCCGTGGCCCAGAACCTGTCGGACGACGTGCGGCAGCGGCTGGCAGAGGTGGCGCTGCGCGCCTATCAAGCGGCGGGGCTTCGCGACTATGGCCGAATCGACGTGCGACTGGCGCACGACGACGCCATTTACATCGTGGAAGCCAACCCGAACCCGTATCTGGCAGACGGCGAGGATCTGGCGTGGGCGGCCGAAGAGGCGGGGCACCAGTACCCCGAATTCATCGAAGAGATTGCGGCCATGGCGCTCGCGCGCGGGCCGTCCCGCCACTGAGCGGGAGGCGCCGCGACCGTCTCGTAGCGACTCGGACCCCCCAGAGGGGCTCGGAACCTCCCGCGACTCTCAGCGCGTTCGCATCATCTGATAGCTCTTCCAGCGTGCCCGCTTGAACCGGATGCTCGCGTCCTGGTCGCGCGGGTGATAAGGCGTTCCGCGCTCGACGTAGCGCAACCCGGACAGGCCTTCGAAGCTGACCTGCAGGGCGGTGCGCGCCCGAGGGCTGAAGGTCTTGTCGACCTTGTAGGCGACGGCGGTGGTCCCGTTGCTGACCGCCTGCTGTTTCCCGAAGCTCAACAGACCGGCCACGCCGCCCCCCAGCAGCGAGCTCGCTGCGCCCGACGCCACCTTGAGCCCGAGCTCGCTCTGAGCCTGGAGCAGCATGTTGTCCTCGGCCGTCAGAGCCTGCGGCCCGAGGCGATCCCGCATACCGGCGATCAGCCCGCGCGTGTAGCCGATTTGCGAGATCACGAACACCTCGCTCCCTTCGTCGGCCCAGGCCATCGACGCCTGCAGCCCCGACGCCGCCTCCGCGCGCCCCGCCAATTCCAGCGCCCACGCGTCGTGCCCGCCCGCCGCCGCCTCGTAGGTTGGCCCGCAGCCGACGCCGAAGCGTCCGCGCCGGGCGAGGTCGGAATAGACGACGCCCATCGGCATCTGTCCCCCGGTGCCGCCGCGGAACCGAAAGGTGGCGTAGCGCTCCTCGCCGTGCGGCACGCTGCCGAGGCGCACGTAGACCTGATTGCCGGCCACCACGTAGTCGTACCCGATCACCTCTTCGAGCTGGATCCCCGGCGGTAGGGTCAGCGCGATGTCGGTGGTCCGGGCGGCGCTACGCAGAATGGCCCCCGCCTCCTGCTGGAAGATGCGCGGCATGTCCGCCGGGCTGTCGACGTAGTAGTAGTTGCCCCCGGAGGCGTCGGCGATGCCTTGCATGAGCAGCTCGTCGTGGGCCATGCCGAAGCCGATGGTGGTCACGGCCACGCCGCTGTCTGCCGCCCGGGCGGAAATGCGGCTCAATTCGCTGCTGCTCGTGATGCCGATGTTGGGCTGTCCGTCGGAAAACAGAATCACCTGGTTGATCTGCCAGGGGTTGAAGGCGCCGAACACCTGCGCCAATCCGGCCAACAAGCCGCCCGAGAAATAGGTGCCGCCGCCGTCGGAGAGGGACCGGATGGCCACCACGGAGAGGTTCCGGCTGTTGGCGTCGATGACCACGGGGGGAACCGCCAGATAGACCCCGTCCGAAAACGCGACGACCGACAACCGATCGCCGTCACGCAGTTGGCCGACGAACGTTTCCGCCGCCAGCAACATGTTCCGGAAAGGTTCTCCGTGCATCGATCCCGACCGATCGAGCACCAGCGACACGTTGAGCGGGGGCAGGGTGGCGGCGGGCGGACGGCCGCGCACGCTGACGGTCGCATACAGCTGGCCCGTGGTCAGGCGCGGGCCCACCCCGCAAGCCACGTCGACGGCGGCCGCTTGCGCGTTGTCCGCCTGCGGCGCCGGCCAATCGGGCGCCGACGCCATCGAGAACACCTGTGCTTCCGAAAGGTTCTCCAGCCCAGGCGTGACAGGGAGCTGAACGAACGTCGCGCATCCCGCTCCCCCGACCGCGAGGAGCATCAAACCGGGGAGGACAGCCGCGATCAGGGAAGCGGGATTTGGACCCGACGCCAGGCGCATCTTCATGGCCTGGCAGCATATCCGAACTAGGTTTCCCAGCGAACCAATCGGAGTACCATCCCGCCATGGCGAAACCACTTTGGATTCTGGCTGTCGCGTTCATCCTCGGTTGCGGCAGCAGCGGGGGAGGCGCCGGTGGGGATCCCGCCGCAGCCTTCGCCGGCACCTGGACGTTCAACTCTGGCTCCATCATGCCCGCGTGCACCGGGGCGACCATTGCCCCCGTCGACTTGACCGGGCTGAGCACGGTTCTCACGCGCAAGGACGGGACCCACGTCGGGCTCGTCAGCACCAGCGGCATCGTTTGCAACGTGACGTTCAACGTGAGCGGGTCGACCGCGACGGCGGCGTCGGGTCAGACGTGCACCCTCGATGTCGGGAACGTCGGAGGCCTCAACGTCGGGACGGTGACCGTCTCCATCAGCTCGTGGACGTTGTCCCTTTCCGGGGACACGCTGACCTCCACCATGAATGGAACCGCCTCGGTCGTCATCGTCAGCTGCACCCCCACGAGCAGCGGGACGCTGTCGCGCTCGGGCGGCACCGACGCGGGCTGAGGCTCAGTAGATCTGGATCTGCGGCTTCAGCGTGGAGCCGAGCACCTCGGCGCGGGCCTCCTGCGCCAGCGGCACGAGGTCCAGAATGAAGTCCTCGACGGCGCCGCCATCGTCCTGATCGAACAGGACCGCGAACCCTTTATAGGCGACCGTCCGGACGACTCGCCCTGACGCTTGGCAGCTCTTGCCCCCCTCGGCTGCCAACGAGACGGAAATCCGTCGATCGACGGCTACCGCTTCGTCCGCCTTGAAGAAGCAGCCGCCGCGCGAGATGTCCTGGAGCTCTGCGTCGAGCGGCGGCTTGCCCAGCCGCAGCAGCGTCACCGGTACCCCCAGGCCCAGCCGTGGAAATTGCCGCTGCTCCAACCCGCCCATACGGAGCAGGATGCCACAAAAGCGCCGGGAAAGGGCCCGTCAGGCGTATCCCCGTGCTATCACTCGGCCGTCATGACTGCCTCGGGTTCCACGGGGTTCGTGCCCGTCTCACCCGAGCTGGTGCCGGCCACCCTTTTCAAGCGTCGCAAGTACTGGGCGGAGCGCTTCGGCATCGCGCCGGTGCTGCCCATGTCTCGCGCCGAAATGGACGAGCTCGGTTGGGACAGCTGCGACGTCATCCTCGTCACGGGCGACGCCTACGTCGATCACCCGAGCTTCGGGATGGCGCTCGTCGGCCGGCTGCTGGAGGCGCAGGGGTTTCGGGTGGGCATCATCTCCCAACCGGACTGGCGCGACCCCGAGGCGTTCCGCGCCCTCGGTCGCCCCACCGTCATGTGGGGGGTGACGGGCGGGAACATGGATTCGATGGTCAACCGTTACACCTCCGACCGCCGGGTGAGGCACGACGACGCCTACTCGCCGGGCGGCAAGGGCGGGCTGCGGCCGGATCGAGCCACCATCGTTTACGCCCACCGCTGCCGGGAGGCTTTTCCCGACGTCCCCATCGTGCTCGGCGGCATCGAGGCCAGCCTTCGTCGGATCGCCCACTACGACTACTGGTCGGACAAGGTTCGGCCGTCGATCCTGGCCGACGCCAAGGCTGACTTGCTGGTCTACGGAAACGGCGAGCGCGCGGTGGTCGAGATTGCCCACCGGCTGGCGGCGGGGGAATCGGCCGCGACCATCACCGACCTGCGGGGGACGGCCTTCCTCCGGGCGCCCGTCACCCCGGAGGGCTGGGCGGAGATCGATTCGCGCGACGTGGACCTGCCGGGGCCGGTGGCGCCCCCGGTCGATCCGTATGCGCCCGTGGAAGAATCCTGCGCATCGGCCGATGCCTCGGCGCCCTCGGGGCTGGTGCCCTCGGCCAACCTGCGCCCGCGCGCCGCCCGCGCCCGGACGGTCCTGCGCATGCCGGACGCCTCCGCCGTGGTCACCGACCCGGTGCTTTATGCGCACGCTTCCCGCCTGCTGCACCTCGAGGCGAATCCCGGAAACGCGCGGGCGCTGGTCCAACGGCACGGCGACCGCGACGTCTGGCTGAACCCGCCGCCCTTGCCGCTGTCTACGGCCGAGATGGACCGGATCTACGAGCTGCCCTACACGCGCCTGCCGCACCCCAGCTACGGCGACGCCACCATCCCGGCCTACGAGATGATTCGGTTCTCCGTCACCATCATGCGCGGCTGCTTCGGCGGTTGCAGCTTCTGCTCGATCACCGAGCACGAGGGGCGGGTGATCCAGAACCGGTCGGAAGGCTCCATCCTTCGGGAGATCGAAAAGGTCCGGGACGAGGTCCCTGGCTTCACCGGCATCATCTCCGACGTCGGCGGGCCGACCGCCAACATGTACCGGATCGCCTGCCGCAGCCCGAAGATCGAATCGGCCTGCCGGCTGCCGTCGTGCGTCTACCCGGCCATCTGCCCCAACCTCAAGACCGATCACAGCGCGCTCATTGCGCTCTACCGGAAGGCGCGCGCCCTGCCGGGGATCAAGAAGGTTTTGGTCGCCTCGGGCGTTCGCTACGACCTGGCCGCCACCTCACCCGAGTACGTCCGCGAGCTCGCCACGCACCACGTGGGCGGCTACCTCAAGATCGCGCCCGAGCACACGGAAGAGGGGCCGCTCTCGAAGATGCTGAAGCCCGGCATCGGGAGCTACGAGAAGTTCAAGCGTTTGTTTAACGAAGCAACTGCAAAGGCGGGGAAAGAACAGTATCTCATCCCGTACTTCATCGCGGCTCACCCGGGTACGACGGACCGGGACATGCTCGCGCTGGCGCTCTGGCTGAAGAAGAACGGCTTCCGCGCCGACCAGGTTCAGACCTTCCTGCCCTCGCCCATGGCCACCGCCACCGCCATGTACCGTACCGGGCTCAACCCGCTCCGGCGGTTGCACCGGACGGGGAGCGAAAAGGTGTTCATCCCCAAGGACCCGAAGACCCGCCGCCTCCACAAGGCGTTCTTGCGCTATCACGACGCGGCGAACTGGCCGTTGCTGCGCGCGGCGCTACGTCGGATGGGGCGGGGCGATCTCATCGGCAACCGCCCGCACCAGCTCATTCCTTTGCGGCAGCCCCCGGGGTCGGAACCGGCGCCGCGGGGTGCGGGGCGCCCCTTCCGGACGCAACACGCGCGCTCTGAAACAACGCCGGCCGGGAGCCGGGGTGACCGGTCCCGGCCGGGTTGATTGACTTCAGCTGCCGACAGTCAAGCTGAGCTCCCAGCGGGCGAGCTCGGCCTCGACGGCCTTGGCCTCTTCTTCATCGGCCGAGACCAGGATCTCGATGCGGCGAATGAGGTCGTACGCGGCCTCGCGGTCGACATGACCAGGACGTTCGGCGAGGACGCGGCGAAGCTCGTAACGGAGCCGTACCAGCTCACGCGTCTGCGCGTAATCCATTCGATCCTCCTACTCCTTCCACGGTATGACCGCGGCGCGGACCGTCAAATTTTCGGCCGTCTGGACCAGCGCCGGGGGCCACCGCGGCTCCCCCGCGCGGCGCCGTCCTGCTAGATTGCCGAGCTGAAGATGCTTCGCGCCACCGACGACCTCCGCATCGAACAGATCCGGCCCCTCATCCCGCCGGCCATCCTCATGGAGAACCTGCCCCTCTCCGAACGGGCGTCCACGACGGTCGCGGAGGGCCGGGAAGGGGTGACGCGCGTTCTCCGCCAGCAGGACGACCGACTGGTGGTGGTGGTCGGTCCCTGCTCGATTCACGACGTGGCTGCCGCGCGCGAGTACGCCCGAGGTCTCCAGGCCCTCGCGGGCGAGCTGGCGGATGCGCTCTGCGTCGTCATGCGCGTCTACTTCGAAAAACCGCGCACCACGGTGGGGTGGAAGGGGCTCATCAACGATCCGCACCTCGACGGCACGTTCCGCGTGAACGAGGGGTTGTCGCTGGCCCGGGGGCTGTTGCTCGACCTGGCCGAGATGGGCTTGCCCACCGGCTGCGAGTTCCTCGACACCATCACCCCGCAATACATCGCTGACCTCGTCACCTGGGGCGCGATCGGGGCCCGTACGACCGAGAGCCAGGTCCACCGGGAGCTCGCCTCCGGCCTGTCCGTCCCCGTGGGGTTCAAGAACGGCACCGATGGCAACGTTCAGATCGCCATCGACGCCATCCAGGCCGCCAGCCACCCGCACCAGTTCCTGTCGGTGACGAAGCAGGGGCTGTCCGCCATCGTGGCCACGCGCGGAAACCCCGACTGTCACCTCATCCTCCGCGGGGGGAGCGGCGAGCCCAACTACGACGCGGCTGCGGTCGCCCGAGCGGTCGGCGCGCTGGAGAAGGCCAAGCTGCCCCCTCGCCTGATGGTCGATTGCAGCCACGGCAACAGCCGCAAGGACCCGGCACGGCAGCCGGCCGTGGCGCGCGAGATCGCCGAGCAGATCCGGGGCGGATCGCGCGCCGTGGCCGGCCTCATGATCGAAAGTCACCTGGTGGGCGGGCGGCAAGACACCGCGGTCGGCCGCCAGCTCGTCTACGGCCAGAGCATCACCGACGCGTGCCTCGCCTGGCCGGAGACGGTCCCGGTGTTGCGCGAGCTCGCCGACGCCGTTCGGGAACGCCGCAAGCGCCTCTGACGGGTTGGCCGGGCCTGAACCCCCGAACACCTACCTTTCTTGCGTTCCCCCTTCGGCGTGGTTCGATGGCCCCGGAGGGAACGATGGACATTCGCATCATTTACCTGCCTTCCGGCGGGCTCGCCGAAACGCACGGGAACAAGGTCCGACTGACCACGCCGTCTGCCGGCGCACTGGCCGCTCACCGGCTCACCCGCCGTCACATCCAGGCCGCGACCGTCGCGGAAGCGGAGGCCGCCGTGGGACGCAAGCTGGTGCCTGGGCTTTGGTCGCTCACCACCGCGGGCGCGAAAACCACCGCCGTCCCCGTCGAGGGGTGACTGCCGACGCGCCTGTGACGGCCACCTTGCTGGTGAGCTGTGGCGACCGCACCGGGCTGGTGGCGGCGCTGTCGGAGTTCGTGTTTCGCAACGGCGGCAACATCCTCGACGCCGACCAACACGCCGAGATCGAGACCGGCCTGTTCTTCATGCGGCTGGTCTGGGAGCTGAAGAACTTCGCCCTTTCGCGCCAGGAGATCGCCGCCGCGCTGTCCGAGCTGGCCGGGCGATTCGACCTGGGGTGGGAGCTGATCTATTCCGACGCGCGGCCGCGCGTGGCGGTGTTCGCCAGCCGCTCCCCGCATTGTCTCTACGACCTCTTGCTGGCGGATCAACTCGGGGAGCTGGGCGGCGACTTGGCGTTGGTGGTGTCGAACCACGACCTGCTGCGCCCGGTGGCGGGGCATTTCGGCGTGCCGTTCGAGCACGTGCCCGTGGACCCGGCGAACAAGGCCGCGGCGGAGGCACTCCATGAACGCCTGCTCGGGGAGCTCGGGATCGACCTCGTCGTCCTGGCGAGGTACATGCAGATTCTCTCGCCCGAGTTCGTGGCCCGCCGGCCCGGGCGCATCATCAACATCCACCACTCGTTCTTGCCGGCCTTCGTGGGGGCCAAGCCGTATCACCAGGCCAAGGCGCGCGGCGTGAAGGTGATCGGCGCGACCGCCCACTACGTGACGAGCGAGCTCGACCAGGGACCGATCATCGAGCAGGACGTCTGCCGCGTCACCCACCGCGACGACGTCGATGAGATGGTGCGCAAAGGCGGCGAGCTCGAGCGGCGCGTGCTGACCCGCGCGGTGCGCCTGCACCTGGAGCACCGCGTCCTCGTCTCCGGCAACCGGACGATCGTCTTCGGCTAGGTCTGCCGCTCATCATTCGTCACATCTCCGTTCTAAGAGGGGCGGCGTTCCGGCCGCGGCGCGGGTCCTGCCGCGGTGGGGGCCCTCCCTGTCGAGGTTTTCGGCGGGCCCGGGACATCCGAGCGGCGGATGCGAAGCAGGCTCTGCATGGGCAAGTGGCACTTGCCCGCGCCGAAAACCTCGCCAGGGCCCCTCCCACCACGTCACCCGCGCCGCGACCTACACGCCGCCGACCGACGAGCGGCTCCTTCTGATTGAGCTCACCCTTCGGATCCGCGTCCGGTCGAGTTATCCGGCCTCCGATAGCGACGATCGGGGCGACTTGTCGGCGGTGCACAGGGAGCGGCGCGGGTGGCGCGGAGGTGAGGGGACCCGCTGGGCTTCGATGCCGTCGGGCAAGTGCCACTTGCCGATGAAGAGCCTGCCGAAATGGTTACCGCTGGGATGTCCCCGACCCCGGCAGCGGAGCCCAGTGGGGAGGCGCCCGCAGCGACAGGACCCGCGCCGCGACCGCCGCACCGCCTCGCTTAGTACCCCAGCTCCTGCGACCTGGACACCCGAGATGTGACCATTGATGACAGGTCTGCCGTGCCGTTCATCGATTGCCACCTCTCGCTGCGCGGGCGAGCGGAGCCCAGCTTCGCTGGGCGGAGCGAGGGGGGACCGGGGGCGTGCGAGCGGCAGCGAGCCACGCCCCCGTAAGATACAAGGGCTAGGATGAGGGGCCGCGGCCCCGCGCCCTAAAACTTCAGCCAGCGGATCTCGCCGAAGCCGGCGATGAGACGGGCCTCTTCGATCTCGAACCGCCAGAGCGCGAAATCGCCGAGGGCGAAGTAGCTGGCCGCTTGCGGCCAGCGGGCGAGATAACGGTCTTTGCCGTCGGCCACCTCGGCGGCGGGCAGGGGCGCCACTCGCCCCAGGAGCGACACCCGCGCCCCCGCCTGCGGGTCGGCTACCGCGTTGCGATCGCCGACGAACAGGCCGGCCCGGGGATCGGCGTTGAGATTGGTGGTGTGGGCCGCGAGCCGCGAGAAAAGCAGCAGCGGCGACCCGGCGGCGGAGAGCGCGTAGGGCGTGACGGACCCGTACGGGTAGCCGGGGCGATGAACGGAAATCGTCGAGAGCACCCCCGCCGATTCCGAGGCGAGCAGGGCGCGCGCCGACTGCACCGCGGATTCGAGGGAGGAGGGCGCGCCCGGATCGGCCATGCGCGCAGCATAGCGCGACGGTCGAGCTCGAGCGTGGGGCAGCGAGCGCCCCGGCCGTCGGCTACAACCTTGGGCGATGGAGATCGTGATCTGTGAATCGACGGAGGAGGCGGCTCGACGGGCGGCGCGGGCGGTCGTCGACGCGCTCGCCGTTCGGCCCCAGGCGGTGCTCGCCCTGCCGACAGGGAACACGCCGCGGCCGGTCTATGCCGAGCTGGTCCGCCTTCATGCCGCCGGTGGAGTGTCGTTCGCCCGGGCCACGGTGTTCAATCTCGACGAGTACCTGGGATTGCCGGCCGGTCACCCCGCGAGCTTTCGTCGATTCCTGAGCGAGGCCCTGCTCCAGCACGTCGACCTGCCGGCGCAACGCGCCCACGCGCCATCGGCGACCGAGGCCAATCTGGACGTAGCGGCCGCCGCCTACGAACGCGCCATCGCCGAGGCGGAGGGGATCGATCTGGCGCTGCTCGGCATCGGCCGCAACGGCCACATCGCCTTCAACGAACCGGGCGCACCCTTCGATTCGCGGACGCGGGTCGTCACGCTCAGCGACGCGACACGTGCGGCCAATCAACCCGCTTTTGGTGCCGAACCGGTGCCGAAGCAGGCGATCACCGTCGGCATCGCGACGTTGCTGGAGGCGCGCCGGTGCGTTCTTCTGGCCACGGGGGCCGCAAAAGCCGAGGCGGTGGCGCAGGCCTTCGAAGGTGTCGTGAGCGAGCAGGTCCCAGCCTCGGCCCTGCGGGGTCATCCGAACCTCCTGGCGGTTCTCGACCGCGCGGCGGCTTCACGCTTGACACGCTCGCCGGGCTGAGGCCACATGCTCGCTCCAATCGCGTCGGAGGAGGCTCGGCTCAGCCGAGCCGAGTCCATCGCGGGAGGGCTCGCGAACCCTCCCAGGGTTCCCGTGAAAATCGAATAGCGCCTTCGGTGCCCAGCCGGGCATAAAAGGGAAGCCGGAAGCCGCGTGAGCGGTCAGCCGGCGCGGTCCCGCCACTGTGTGTGGAGTTTTCCCCTCGCGACCCACTCGACGTCACCGTCGGGGAAGGGGAGGGGGAATGGCGACGGCAACTTGCCGCTCGCGCTCTACGAGCCAGGAGACCTACCGAAGGCCGATGCTTTTGTCTCCGCGCGGACGGAGAACGGCCCCGAGTCTCTAGCTTGGCTCGGCCCGACCTCTCGTCGTCCGCTCGGAGCGAGGGGTCTTTCCATGCCGTCCCTGTCGGTAGAGCCCGCCCCGCGGGCCGAGCCGCTCGAAACCACCACCATCGCCACTCGAAACCGGGCCCGCGGGCACCGGTTGGCGATCGTCTCGGCGTTGGTGTTGGTGGCCTCGGCGGGGGCGCTGCTGGCGGCCGTTCTGGTGGGGCCGGCGCACCTTTCGGCGGGCGAGGTCTTCGGGGCCATGGTACGTCGGCTGACTGGCCGCGTCGCCGAGGGCAACTGGCGGGACACCGTGGTGGTGAGCGTTCGGTTGCCGCGCGCCCTGGTCGGGTTCGTCGTGGGAGCTGGCTTGGGTGTGAGCGGCGCGGCGCTGCAGGGGCTGTTTCGCAACCCGCTGGCGGAACCTGGCGTGCTCGGCATCTCGTCGGGGGCCTCGCTCGGCGCGGTGGTGGCCATCGTCTCGCGCCTGGCCGGGCGCACCGTCGTCGCGCTGCCGATCTCGGCCTTCCTGGGCGCCGCCACCGATGCGCTGCTGGTGTTCGCCATCGCGGCGCGCCGCGGGCGGGGGCGTCTGTTCACGGGGACGCTGTTGCTCGTGGGCGTGGCCGTCGCCGCGCTCCAGGTTTCCCTCATCACCTTCCTGCTGTCGCTGGCCCTCTCCACCTACGACGTCGGCCGCCAGGTGCAGTACTGGTTGCTGGGCGGGCTGGAGGGACGCACCTGGGATCATCTGCTGCTGGGCGGGCCGGCCATTCTTCTCGGCGTGGCGGTCACGGCGGCGCACGCCCGCGATCTGGATGCGCTGCTGCTCGGCGAGACGGCGGCCCAATCGGTGGGCGTCGACCTGCCGCGCGTGCGGTTGCGGATCATCCTCGCCACTTCGCTGACGATTGGATCCGCCGTGGCCGTCGCGGGCCCGATCGGGTTCGTGGGATTGCTCGTGCCGCACATCTTTCGTCTGGCCGTCTTTCCAGCACAGTGGGATCCGAAGCTTGGAATTCACGTGACTTGAAGTCGCGGC
>JADMIO011200174.1_pt1 | contig 14317 bp, 12 predicted proteins | sample 8958161 | NCBI WGS metagenome assembly JADMIO01 (sample SAMN16585339, study PRJNA669376) | soil metagenome | isolation source: Crop rotation soil | place: USA: Cullars Rotation, Alabama | collected 2011 | reverse complement strand
AACGGCGACGCGAGACCGCCGTGACCCGCGGTGCTCGGGGGCGCCTTCTTCGCGCATGCGAGGCTCGTGGGGAGATCGCCCTTGCCCGACGTCGTGCACACGAAGAACGTGCGCTTGTCGTTGGCGCGCCCTTGCGGTCGATGAACGACGACCGCGCGCTTCTCCGTCTTCTGGAGGATGACCTCGAGCAGCTCCTTGCCGCGCGTGCACGTGAGCCGCTCGCGACCGTCGAGCGAGAAGCGATCGCCGCACGCGAGCGTTCCCTCCGCGCCGGCGGTGAGGGCCGGCACGTCGCGGATGGCGAGGGCGCCGTCGGTCACGAGCTTGAGCGACTGCTCCTTCAGCTCCTCCTCTTCAGAGGCAGGCGGCGCGCTGTCCGGACCGGCCGTTTCGGCCGCACATCCGGTCGCGGCGAGCATCGCAACCACACAGAAACCAAGAGCTTTGTTTCGTGAGGGGAAGACTCGCACACTGTAGGTGAGCACTGCCTTGCACGGCCGCCAGTTGGGCCCGCGGGGAGCCCTTCCGGTACCCTCGATCCGATGTCGCGCCGGGCTCTGCTTCACCTCGTCCTCCCCCTGTCGCTGTTGCTCGCGAACGGATGCGGTGGCTGGGGCGGCGGGACGAAATGGGTGCAGCAGCCGCTCGACGACGAGAAGCAGAGCGGCACGGGCGGCGGCATCCCGGAGGGGGAGATCGAGGGAACGCCGGTCGGCGCCGGCGCGCGTCCGAGCTCGCGCACCATCGGGCCGCGATCCCACAACGACGAGCGCAACGGCATCGATCGAAGTGGCGGCGGCGGTCGCGTCCTCGGGACGTTCCGCAACACGTACTACGACTTCCCGACCGAGGCGGAGCACACCGGGCCCGCGGTCTCGCTGATGAACGCGTCGTGTCAGCCGATCGCGAAGGTGCCGCGCGGCTTCTACGAGGCGGTATGCGTGCAGGGCTCGGGCTCGCTGAAGGCGGGCGGAACCGTGAGCTTCTCGAAGCGCGACTGCGCGTGCGCCGAGGTCTGCCCGCGCACCGGGCAGAAGATCTGCTTCGACGCGCTCGACAAGGCCGCGTTCCCCTGGGGACGCGGGGCCGCCGGGAGCGCGATCACGCCGATGCGCACCATCGCCGCCGACACCGCGGTGCTCCCGATGGGCACCGTCGTGTACATCCCCGAGCTCGACGGCGCGTCACGCGGCGAGGGAGGCGACACGCTGGACGGCTGCTTCGTCGTGGAGGACCGCGGGCTCCGCGTGAAGGGCGAGCACGTCGACATCTTCACCGGACACTCCGCACAGACGGCGCTGCTCAACGAGCGCGTGCCCAGCAATCAAGGGGTCACCGTCGTCGTCGATGCACCGCGCTGCGCCCGCCTCGCGCCACGCGGAAGGTGATGGCACACTGATCGGGTGGACGGTCCGCAGACTCCGAAGGCGCCGTACCGTGACGGCAAGCCGCTTGCGGACCTCATCCCGCCCGACCGGCGCCGACTGAAGCTCTTCGCGCTCGTGCTGAGCAGCATGATCGCGGGCGTCGTGCTGTGGGTGGCAGGTGGGGCCATCGTCGAGCGGCTTCGCTCCGACGCCGGCGGACGCACGGCCGAGACGACGCCCGGGTACATCGGCGGACGCATCGCTCCCGCGGTCCTGCACGGTCCGGAGCACGACGTCGTGATGCCGCCGCCGATGCTGTCGATCGTGCACGTGTGGCTGCAGGGCTGCCAGGACTGCATGCCGGCGTTCGAGGCGATGCGTCGCCTCGAGGACGAGGGCGGTCTCGGCGTCGACGTGCCGATCTACAACATCGCGTACGGTGAGGCCGATCCGACGTGGGCGATGCGCTACGGCGTGCGCACGAACCTCGCGTACGACGTGGGCGGCACGAGCGTGGTGCGGCCGCTCGGGATCGGAACGTTCACGACGCTCGTCGTCGACAAGGGCGGAGCCATCATCCTCCGCGATCGACCTGACCGGCCCGGCTACCGCGCGCGCGTGAGGGCTGCGGTCCATGCCGAGGACCCGCGCGGGACGACGATCGATCCCATCCCGCCCTTCGAGGACGACAAGCCGTCGGCGCCTCTGGATGCGGCGAGCGTCGAGCGCGTGATCGCCTCGCACCGCCCCGCGATCAAGCGCATGTGCTGGGAGCGACGCGACGAAGGCATCCGCGGCGCCGCGTCCGCGAGCGTCTCGGTGACGGTGACGATTGCCGTCGATGGGTCGGTCCTGTCATCGGCATCGCTCGGTGACGACGGACCGCTCGCCAGGTGCCTGGAATCGCAGATCAAGACGTGGCGCTTCCCGGCTGCCGCCAGCAAGACGACGGTGACCATCCCGTTCAAGTTCGTACGGGAGTAGTGCGTTCGCGTACGATGAAAGGTCCATGAAACGTCACCTCGGCACCGCCGCTGCCGCGACGGTCCTCTTGCTCTCGCTGTACGCGTGCTCGTCGGCGAGCCCGGATGGTGATGCGCAAGACGGTGGCGGCCTCCCGGGCGATGAAGAGAGCCGCGGCGACGGTCCGAGCGATCCCGACGCGCTCGGCGACGGAGCGACGAACCCCGACGGCGCGGCCGACGCGGCAGTGGACGGCGACGCAGCGATCGACGCGCAGGTCGACGCCGGCCCGCCCGCGGTGCGGTTCATCGGTCGCTTCGATCTCCCCGCCGCAGGAGGGCCGAAGGTCGCGTACCCGGGCGCGCAGATCATCGCGCGGTTCTCCGGCACCGAGGTGAAGGCGACGTTCGCGGACGCCGCGCTCTTCGATCCCTCGTACGGCGCGAACCGCTGGGAGGTCATCGTCGACGGCGCGTCGAAGACGATCCTGCAGCTCGATCGGACCCAGCCCACGACGTACACGCTCGCGACCGGGCTGCCGGCCGGACCGCACCTCGTCGAGCTCTACAAGCTGACCGAAGGAAGCGTCGGCATGACGCAGTTCCAGGGCTTCGACTTCTCGGGCGGCACGCTGCTGCCCCCGCCGCTGCCGAAGACGCGCCACCTGCAGTTCCTCGGAGACTCGTCCTCGAACGGGTACGGCGTCGACGGCGCCGCGGGGTGCACGTTCTCGGCGGCGACCGAGAACGAGCGCAAGTCGTATCCGGCGCTCATCGCGCATGATCTCCTGGCCGATCATCACAACCTGTCGGCGTCGGGCAAGGGCCTCTACTGGAACTACTTCCGCCCCGACACGGACATCTTCTCCGTCATCTATCAGCGCGCCGGCGTCTCGACGTTCAGCGCTCCGCTCTGGAGCTACGCGGACTACACGCCGGACGTGGTGTGGATCACGCTCGGCGGCAACGACTACGACGGACCGCAGCCACCCGATCCGCCGCCGGCGGGAGCGTTCCAGCAGAAGTACACGGAGCTCGTCGGCGTGATCCGGACGCAACATCCGAACGCGCACGTCTTCTGCTCGGTCGCGCCGTCGATCAGCAACGTCTTCCCCGCCGGCTACAATGCGTACACGAACGTGAAGACCGCGGCGCAGAACGTGGTGAGCGCGCGCGCCGCCGCCGGCGACAACAAGGTCTACTTCTTCGAGTTCGCGCGCTCCACGAACGCGGACACCACCGCGTGCGACGGGCACGTGAACATCGCCAAGCATCGCGCGATGGCGGACGAGGCGATGGTGATCATCAAGGCCAAGACCGGCTGGTGAGCGGCATGGATCCGACCGCCCGCTTCTCGGGACGTGCCGCCGACTACGTGAAGACGCGGCCGTCGTATCCGCGCGGCGTGCTCGCGATCCTCGAGCAGACCTGCGGCCTCGACCGGGCGCGCGCGGTCGCCGACCTCGGCTCGGGCACGGGCATCTTCACCGCTCTCTTGCTCGAGAGCGGCGCCACGGTGCACGCGGTCGAGCCGAACGCGGACATGCGCGTCGCGGCGGAGGCGATGATCGGCACGGAGCCGCGGTTTCACAGCGTTGCGGGGCGGGCCGAGGCGACGACGCTCCCGGCGGGGAGCGTCGACCTCGTGACGGCGGCGCAGGCGTTCCACTGGTTCGAGCTCGAAGGCGCGCGCGCCGAGATGCGGCGCATCCTGCGACCGACGACGACCCAGGCGGCGACGGTCGCGCTCGTGTGGAACGATCGCAGTCTCGACGCGACGCCGTTCCTTCGCGAGTACGAGGCGCTCCTCGTGGCGCGCTGTCCGAAGTATCGCGAGCTCCAGGGCAAGGCGAACAGCGTCGACAAGTTCGATGCGCTGCTCGGCAAGGACCAGTGGACGCGCCATGCGGTGCCGAACGAGCAGCGGCTCGATCGCGAAGGCCTGGTCGGGCGCCTCCTCTCGTCGTCGTACTCCCCGCGCGAAGGCGACGTAGGCCACGCCGAGACATTCGCGGAGCTCCGCACGCTGTTCGACCGGCACGCGGTATCGGGCGAGGTCGCGATGCTCTACGAGACGGTCATCATCACCGGCCGTCCCGCCTGAAGCGAGATCAGTCGGTGGTGATGGCGAGGACGGCGCCGTCGCTCTCGGCTTCGTTGAAGGAGGAGAAGACGACGAAGCCGGACGAGGCGGCCACCGAGCCCAGGCCCACTTGCTCCGTGACGAGCGCTTGCGGAGTGAGGCGCTCGCTGCGCAGGGGGACCTTGAAGATGCTGCCCAGCTCGCCGAGCGCCTGCGGTGACGTCTCGGTCAGGACGTACGCGTAGCCCTGATCGACGACGACGTTCGTCGGCCGCTTGCGCGTGAACGCGGCAACACCGACACCGCTGCCGTCGCTCTTCTTCGCGCGCATCAGGCTGTCGTCGCCCGGGATCGTCCAGTAGACGTTCTCCGGATCGACCGCCACGGTGCAGCCGAGCCGATCGCCGCCGTTGACGAGCGACTTCGCGGCGCTGCCTTTGGTCGCAGTCTTCGCCACGCGCCACAGCTTCAGCGTCTCGGCGACGTAGACGCTCGTGTCGTCGGCGGCGAGCGCGCAGGGACGTTCGGCCGCGAAGAGGAGCTGCGCGTCCTTCGCGGGCTTCGCCTTCGGCCCGAGCTTGATGCGATAGACGCCTCCGGTCGCGCCGCCGTCCTCGTCGCGCGACACGCGCAGGCTGCGTGCGTAGTACACGCTGTCCTTGTCGACGAGGAGCGCGGAGAGTCCGCCGAGCCCGCTCGCGACGACCTCCGGCTCCGCGGCGTCGCCGGTGAGGCTCGCGCGGAGGATCGACCCGTCCTCCTCGCGGCTCGACGGCAAGGGCGCGGTGATCCAGTAGACGTGCTCGGCGGTGAGCGCGAGGCCTTGGCCGTGACGTCGCTGGAGGAGCTTCTGATCCTTGGCGACGACGCGCGCGGTGCCGCCCGCGCGCGGCGCGACCATGACCTCGCCGCTGCGCGTGGCGAGCCAGGCGACGTTCTTCGCGTCGACCGCGAGCGAGTCGGGCACCTGCTGCGCCGACGCGATCGGAGCGAGGTGGCTGCCGGGCGCGGCGGTCGGAACGAGGCGCGTGCGCGCGCGCACGGTCGCTTCCGACGTGGCGAGCGCGGCTGCCTGCTCCAGCGCGCGCTGCTGCTCGGCCTCACGCGTGACGGCCTCGTCCATGGTGCGGTTACGCTCGGAGCGATCGATCGCGACGCACGCGCGCAAGCCGACGCGGCATCCGACGACGGCGAGGATCGGAAGCACGACGATGGCGCCGCGCTTGTAGATGGCCTTGGTGTGACGATCCATCGGGGTGCCCGATTGTGGCCCTTCGCGGCGCGCTGTGCCGCCTCAAAATAGGTGCGCGCCGGCGTCTTGCGACGTCGGCGCGCGGGGAATCTCGGGGATTTACACGCAGAGAGGGGAGGGAGGTGGGGTCAGTTCTCGACGCGCTTCCAACCGAGATTCACAAGCTTGTTCGATGCGGCCGCGTCCTTCGGGAACGCGATCGCGGTGTCGCCACGCGGGCACGAGCACGCCATGCAGACCATGCGCGGCTCGGTGTAGTCGAGGAAGCCAGCCTCCTCGAGCGCCGCGCCCTGGCTCTTCGCCCACGAGGCGAGGTGCTCGGTCTCGACGCGGTCGTCGTTCGCCTCCATGCCCGCTTCCCACGGGTTCGAGCCGCACTGGGTCGGCGCCTTCGCGAGCGCGCCGGTGGCCTCGGCGAAACCATGCGAGGCGACGAGCTTCGCCGCGTCGGCCGACGTCTTCGCCTTCACGACGAGCGCGTCGCCGCGCGGGCACGAGCACGCCATGCAGACCATGCGCGGCTCCGACGGATAGGCGAAGCCGATCTGCTCGACGGCGATGCCTTGTGCGCGGAGGAAGTTGTCGACCTCGCCCTTCTCACCGCCGAGCGGTGACGGCTCCTTGCCGGGCGCCGCCTTCGCGCCGCTCCACGGATTGGTGCCGCACTGCCTGGGGGCGAGCGTCAGCCAGGTGCTGGTGGTGGGCGCCGGCGGCGCGCCGTCGAAGCTGTACTTCGTCTGCTTCGCGCCGAAGCGATCGGTCTCCTCGATGATGATCTTCGCCGGGACGAGATCGCGACAGGTGCGCGTGCGGTGATCGGTGACCGTGATGCTGCGCTGCTTGCCGTCGATCTTCTTCGAGCCCTTGTAGATCCGCGAGCCGCACGACGTGCCGTCGAGGCGGAGGCGGTACTCGCGCACGTCCGGAAAGACGGCGATCTTGCAGTTGCCGCTGACCTGCTCGTGAAGCGCGGCGCGGGCGCCGCCCGCGTTCTTGAGGTCGAGCACGGTGTGCACGTCGCAGGGGCTCGGCTCGTGGCGAGCGTCTTCGTAGAGCTTGAAGGTTCCGGTCGCGAGCGAGGCGGCCTTGATCGCATCCTCGGACGAGACGGCGTCGTCTTCGTCCTGGGTTGCTGTGGTGTCGGCGGCGCAGCCCGCAACGGCGCAGGAAAGAGCGAACGCGAAGGAGAGACAGGAAAGCTTGATCGACGCCATGGGAAGACCTCGGTGGAAGGCAGCCCGGGCGTTGACGCAGAGCGTCGCCCGAGCTGATGCGCACCATGTGTCACCATGTATGCATCCGGTCAAGGACGCGCTGCGTCGATTTTAATTTTCGTCAGGGATCACGTCTGGTTGGCTGCGTCAAATCACGCTAGCCGAGGGCGCGCGCCGCCGCTGGGACCTCCGCGTCATTCGCGGGCCCTTCACGTGTCTCGCAGCCGACCATCCGCTCCACGTGATCGAGGAACGCGCGCGCGACCGCGAGCTCGGCGCAGACCATCGAGAGGCGAAGCTCCTCGGTGAGAAGGTCGTCGTCGTTCGACGTCAGCGCTTCGATCGACGGAAGATGACGTTTCAACATCGCTCCCTCCCTCCGTGCCCCCGGAGTGGTTACGCAAAGCGGAGGCCAGAGGAGCGGGCTCATTTCGTGCGCGCAACTTGCGGTGCGTGACCGATCGCCTCGGGCGAAATGGTGGCAAACCGTCTCGCCCGACCGTGCCAATGCGCGAAGCGCTACGCTCCGGTTCGATCGTCGACGTGCACCGTGAGGACCGGCGTGTGAGCGGTGCGCACGACCTTCTCGGCGACGCTGCCGAGCAGCGCGCGCGGCAGCCCGTGTCGCCCGTGCGTGCCGATGACGATCATTCCCGCGTCGACCTCCTTCGCGGTCTCCACGATCATCTGCCACGTCGGCCCCTGCTTGAGCACGCCGCGGGCAGAAATGCCGTGCGCATCGACGAGCTTGATTGCCGCGTTCAAGCCTTGCTGCGACGACTCGAGCACGCGTGTCGCGAGCTCGGCGGTCGCGACGAACGCACCGTCCGGGAAGCCGAGCATCGGGATCTCCCAGGCGTGCATGATCACGATCTCCGCCCCCAACGCCTTGGCAAGGTCGGCGGCATAGGCGATCGCACGGTCCGAGCTCGGACCGAAATCGGTGGGCACGAGCAGCTTCTTGGGGAGGGCCATGGTGCAATGCGACACAGCAACATCGGGGCCAGGGTGCGCGTTGCTCCCGCGGAACCACGCGCGTAGTCTCTGACCCGCGCCCTCATGACCTCGCCGGAGCCCGGATCGCCCATAAAAGACGGTGCGGAGCGCATCGGAACGGTGATCTCGGGCCGGTACCTGATCCGCGAGCTGCTCGGCGAGGGCGGCATGGGGTCGGTCTATCTCGCCGAGCACACGCACATGAAGAAGCGTGTGGCGCTCAAGCTGCTGCACCCGGAGATGAGCGACAACGCAGAGGTGCAATCGCGCTTCGAGCGCGAGGCCATGGCCGCGTCGCATATCGAGCACCCGAACGTCGCTGCGGCAACGGACTTCGGCCGCACCGCGGACGGCGCGTACTTCCTCGTCCTGGAGTACGTGGAGGGCACGAGCCTCCGCGAGGCGCTCGAGCGGGGCCCGCTCTCGGTCTCGCGCGCGCTCCGCATCACGCGTCAGATCGCGCTCGCCCTGGAGCGTGCGCACGAGGCTGGGATCGTGCACCGCGATCTCAAGCCCGAGAACGTGATGCTCGTGAAGCGCGACGACGAGCCAGACTTCGTCAAGGTGCTCGACTTCGGGATCGCCAAGGTGCTCGAGCTCGGCGCGGCGAGCGCCTCGACCGACATTGCAAAGCGCAACAACGCAGGGCAGCCGCTCACCCGGCTCGGCACGATTCTAGGAACCCCGGAGTACATGGCGCCGGAGCAGGCGCTCGGCGAGGCGGTGACGCCTGCGGCGGATCTCTACGGCGTCGGCGTGATGCTGTACGAGATGCTCACCGGACTGCATCCGTTCGATCCTCCCGATCGCACGGCGATGCTCTCGTTTCACATCGTCGCGCCCGTGCCGCTGATGCAGGACCGGGCGCCGCGCGTCGACGTCCCGGCGACGGTGGAGGCGGTCGTGCGCCGCCTCCTCGAGAAGGACTCGAAGAAGCGTCACGCGAACGCGCGGGCGTTGATCGATGCCATCGTCGAGGCGGCGGCGGCGAGCGGGATCGACCTCGGGCTCGGCGCTCCAGCGCCCGTGCCCTCGCAAACGAAGCCGAAGCCGTGGAGCGGAGCGGATGCGTTCGCGAAGACGAGCGTAGGAACACCGGCGCCGAATCTCACGACGTCGAACGACGAGCTCTCGCTGCCTGCTTCGGTGCGCGGCGGCGACGGAGGGCCGCGTACCAGCCTCACCGATACGCTCCGCCAGCAGCCGCGGGGCGTCCTCATCGCGGTGGCGGCAGCGCTACCGCTCGGGTTCGTTCTCGTCATCGTGGTGGTGGTGCTCGTGCTGCGCAGCCCGAAGACGTTGACCCACGAACCGCGCGCAGAGGGCGGAACCTCCGAGCCCGCAGCGAAGGCAGTGAAGGCGGCGCCCGCCGATCGGGTGAAGGCGGCGGTGGCGCTCGGACCGGAGGCCCTCGAGTCGCTGACCAAGGAGTATCCCGACGACACGACGCTGCTCGCGAAGCTCGCGGTTGCGTACCAGGCGCAGGGCCGCGTCGCCGACGCGCTCCGTACGGTGCGCGCGCTCGTGGCCGCCGATCCGAAGGCGGCGGACGACGACGAGATCGTGCAGCTCGTCACGACGACCGCCGCGAAGGGCAAGGGCGACGACGACGACGCGGCGTTCGCCCTGCTCGAGGGCCCGTTCGGCGAGCACGGCGTCGATGCGCTGATCGACATGACGGCGAAGGGTCCGGGCCGCGAGCGGGCGGAGATCGCACGACGCTCCGCGAAGAGCCTGGCGAAGCCGGAGGTGCGCGCGCATGCCTCGGCGGCAGCGGGCATCCTGCTCGATCTGAAGGCCGCGCAGGGCTGCGCCGCCAAGCACGACCTCCTCACGCGCGCGAAGGACTCGGGCGACGCGCGCATCATGCCGACGTTGAAATCACTCAAGACTGCCCGCGGCTGCGGCTTCCTCGGGCGCGGCGACTGCTGGGGCTGCATGCGCCGCGACACGGCGCTGGACGACGCGATCGACGCCATCGAGGCCCGGCCCGCACCGAAGTGATCGGCAGCGCATCTCCGCACCGCCCCCCCGACCGGAGTTGATTCTCGCGCCCCCCGCAAACCGGACCGGGGTTGATTCTCGGCCACCCTGAAACTGGCCGGGCCAGGGGGGCGATCGTGGAACGCTGCGAAATGATTCGTTCGCGTCTTTGGCGCACGACGTGCTTCGCGCGGCGGCATGACTGCACCGCGCCAAATCATCCCGGGACGGACCTATCTGCTCAGCCGCCGCTGCACGCAGCGCATGTTCCTTCTCCGCCCCGACCGCCGCGTCGACGAGATCTTTCTCTATTGCGTAGGCGAGGCGGCGGCTCGCTTCGGCATCACGCTGCATGCGTGGATCGCGATGAGCAATCACCAGCACCTCGTCGTGCGCGACAACCTCGGGAATCTTCCCGCGTTCCTCGCGCACCTCAACAAGATGCTCGCCAAGGCGCTCAACGCTCACTGGGGACGCTCGGAAAACCTCTGGGCGACCGAGCAGCCCAGCGCGGTCCACCTCATCCGGGCATGTGACCGCTTCGACAAGCTCATCTACCTCCTCGCCAACCCCGTCAACGACCACCTCGTCGAGCACGCTGCCGACTGGCCGGGCGCAACGTCGCTTGGAGCCGTGCTCTCCGGTCGATCAATAACGGTGAAGCGACCGCGCGGCTTCTTCCGTGAGGACGGGCCGATGCCCGAGGAGATTACCCTTCGCGCGGAGCGGCCGGAGGGCTTCGAGGACATCTCACCAGAGGAGTGGAGCGCGAAAGTGTCCGAAGCCATTGCCGTTGCGGAGCGCGTCGCGCGCGATGAGCGCAACAGGAAGAAGACGCGCGTCCTCGGCCGCAAGGCCGTTCTCCGCGCACGATGCACCGACACCCCGACGAGCGTCGAGCCGCGACGCGGACTTCGACCGACGCTCGCCTGCAAGGACGTCCACACGCGCATCCGTGCGCTCGAGGCGCTTCGCGCGTTCCGCGCAGCCTATCGCGACGCGTTCAAGCGATGGGTCGCCCGCGTGAAGGAGGTCGTCTTCCCCGCCGGCACCTACCGCTTGATGCTTTTCGGGGTCACGTGTGCGCCCTTCGAAGGCGGCGTCGCTCCGACCGCGGCGTGATTTGCTGCGCGACGAAGCGCGCGCACGGCGACCCTCGCCGCGCGCTCAGCTTTCGGCGCCCCGCCCGGGACGCCCCCCGCGCCGAGCGCAAGCGTGAGCGCGTCGATGGGCGCGGCGCTCACCTTGCGATCCGTAGTACCCTAGACCGGCGCAGATGCTCCTTCATCGGGTCACCAACGCGATCACCAGTGCGAAGATCCGTAGGCCGAGTCGCCTGCGGATACTCCTCGCCGACGGCACGACGCGCACCGACGAGATCCCGTTGCCAGCCGCGGGCGTGGTGCTCGGTGCCGATCGCGCGTGCGACGTAACGCTCGAGGATCGCGCGGTATCGAGCCGTCACGTGAGCATCGTCCCGTGCGACGCCGGCTTCGAGGTCAACGACCTGGGTTCCCGAAATGGGACCTGGCTCGACGGCGCAAAGATCTCGAAGGCTACTGTCCCCGCGGGCAGCACGCTGCGGCTCGGAACGACGCTCGTGCAGATGCTCCCCGCCGAGGAAGGGGTCGACATCCCTCCCAGCGCCGCCACTTCCTTCGGCGCCATGCTGGGAGCGAGCGAGACGATGCGGCGCGTGTTCGCGGTGCTCGAGCGTTCGAGCGTCTCCGACGCGCCGGTGCTCCTCCTGGGCGAGAGCGGGACGGGCAAGGAGCTCGCCGCCCGCGCGGTCCACGACGCGAGTCGTCGCAAGGATGCTCCGTTTGTCGTCTTCGACTGCGGAGCGGCGAGCGAGGCGCTCGTGGAGAGCACGCTCTTCGGTCACAAACGCGGCGCCTTCACGGGCGCTCACGCCGACCATCCCGGCGCCTTCGCGCTCGCGCACGGCGGCACGCTGTTCCTCGACGAGATCGGCGATCTGCCGCTCGCGATGCAGCCGAAGCTGCTGCGCATGCTCGAGCGCGGCGAGGTGACGCCGCTCGGAGCGCGCAAGAGCGAGGCGTACGATGTCCGGTTCGTCGCCGCGACACACCGCGACCTTCCCGCGGAGGTCGCCCGGGGTTCCTTCCGCGCCGACCTCTACTACCGGCTCGCGGTCGTCGAGGTCTTCCTCCCTCCGCTACGCCAGCGAAGGAGCGACATCCCCGACATCGTTCGCGCGATGTTGCGCGCCCAGGGCGCGAGCGATGCGGATGTGGCCGGGCCCTCGCTCGATCGCCTGCTCGCCTACGCCTGGCCTGGGAACGTGCGCGAGCTGCGCAACGTGATCGCGCGCGCGGCGGCGCTGTCTCTTCCCGGCGCGAAGTTCGGCGAGATGCCGGTCGTCGTTCGGGTCGAGGCGACCGCCGAGCCCGAGCCGCTCGCCCGCGCGGACGTCCCTTATCACGAGGCGAAAGACGCGCTCCTCGCGCGCTTCGATCACGAGTACTGCACCGATCTCCTGCGCCGTGCCGGCGGCAACCTCTCGCAAGCGGCACGGCTCGCCGGCCTCGAGCGCAAATATCTCTACAAGGTCCTCGAGCGTGCCGGCTGCGCGCCCCAGCGCGCAGAAGCCGACGACGATCAGTAGCTCGGCGCTCCGTACTGGGGCTGCTGCTGCGACGGCGGGGCGTTGAGGATCTGCAGCGGCGGCATCGACGCCGGCGGAAGGGAGTGGCGGTTCTGCTGCCACGCCCCCGCGGCGCCCGCCGCGGCGTCGAAGTTCCCCTTCATCCAGAAGCGAGGAACGATGATGCTCCGCGAAAATCGCTTCAGGGCGGACTTGAAGTGGAGGGTCTTGTTGAAGATGCCCCAGCCGAGCGCGACCTGGTCGAGCTCGTTCCACGCGAACGTCTCGTTGCGCTTCGCCCCGTAGCCACCGAGCAACCCGCCGTGCTGGACGAGAACCAGGCGCTGGTTCGTCGCGACGATCAGCCAGTAGCGCCAGAACAGGCTCCCGAGCTTCCAGAAGATCACGCTGTACCAGGGCTTCTCGACGCCGCGGGCGCGATAGAGCACCTGCTCGCCGGGGAAGAGGAGGGGCGCGACGAGGGCCATCGCGTGCTGATCGGTGAAGCGGAAAGCCATGACGGTTGCTCCTTTTGGGGCGCGCGCGTTCGTCGCGCCGCACCGCCCTTGGCAACCCTCGTGCCGCGTCCGGCCCCCCGATTTGCCGGGAATTTGGTCCTGGATGACCACGTACGTGGGTGGCGGAGGACCCGAGCCCATGCTCCCGCTGGGTCCCCGCAACCCGCTTTGATCGGGCTTTGACGCCACTTTGATGTACCGGGGTTCCTTCGAGGCTCGTCTCTGAGCCACCCCGATGATGCACCAGGATGCCATGTCGAATGCCGAGCCCCGTCGCGATAGAGTTGGCTTGACGAGCATGCCGGCGGCGACCTCCGAAAACCACCTGGGCTCGCCGCGTTTCGAGCCGCTGCGCGTGCTCGGCGAAGGCGGCAGCGGCATCGTCTACGAGGTCCGGCTCCGGTCCGGGGTTGAGGCCGGGCGCTCCACGCTGGCCTTGAAGGTGCTTCGGGCCGAGCTGGCGCCTTCGGAGCGGGAGCGCCGGCGCTTTCTCGCCGAGGCCGAGCGCATGCAGCGGCTCGACGCGCCCGGGCTCGTGCCGCTCCTCGAGTCCGGCCTCCTGCCGGACGGCCGCCCCTACCTCGCCATGCCGCTGCTCGACGGCGAGACCCTCGCCGATCGCCTCAAGCGAGGTCCCCTCCCCGCGCCCGTCGCCGCGCAGTACTTCGCCGTCCTCGCGAGCGCCGTCCACGCCCTGCACGTCGCCGGAATGGTGCACCGCGACGTGAAGCCGGAGAACGTCATCCTCGTCGACGACTCACCGGTGTTGCTCGACTTCGGCATCGCACGCGACATCGATGACGGCACCACCACCACCACCGCCGAGGGTCGCGTCCGCGGAACACCCGCGTACATGGCGCCGGAGCGCTTCTTCGGCGCGCCCGCCAGCGTGCGCTCCGACGTGTACGAGCTCGGCGTCGTCCTCTACATGATGCTCGTCGGACGCCTGCCCTGGGGCTCCGAGAAGAACGTCACCGATCGCCTCAACCCCGCGAACCCGCGCGACGCCGGTGCCGACGTCTCACGCACCCTCGCGACCGTCATCTTGCGTGCGCTCTCCACCCGCCCCGAGGTCCGCCCCGCGACGGCGCTCGAGCTCGCGAGCGAGGTCGCCGCCGCCGCCGGAGAGTCCGCCGCGCCGAGCCGGCGCACCCTCGATTTCGAGATGGACGAGGCGCCCGAGCTCCCCGCGCTCTCCACGACCCGCGAGCGACGCGCCGTCAGTCAGGCGCCCGCGCCTGCGCCGCGCCGGCTCCGCGGGATCACCCTCGTGGCCCTCACGTGCGTGATCGCGATCGCGGCAGGGTTCGGCGCGCGCGCTCTCGGCCGGAGCA
>JADMIO011478738.1_pt1 | contig 14318 bp, 12 predicted proteins | sample 8958161 | NCBI WGS metagenome assembly JADMIO01 (sample SAMN16585339, study PRJNA669376) | soil metagenome | isolation source: Crop rotation soil | place: USA: Cullars Rotation, Alabama | collected 2011 | reverse complement strand
GATTCGACCGCCTCGTTGATCAGCCGGTCGCGATCCGGAGGGGCCTGGGGTGCGCTCATGAACCGTTTCGCGATCAGTGCGTCGAGCAACTCTTGCACGTGCCGCCGGGCGTCCACCGGGCGGAGCTTCCGCCGGGGCCAGAGCTCGCGCGGGCGGAAGTTGACCATGGTCTCGATCATGTCCATGGGCGCGGGGTCGGTCGGGGTCTCGGCCCGGCCCGCCTTGCCGACGACCATGTCGACCTCGGGGAAACGGCAAAGGATCATGTCGCGGGCCTTCAGGTCGTCGAGCGACTCGCCCACCGAGGCGCGAGGCACCGTGATCGGCATGTCCATGACCATGCCCTCGTCGAGCGGCGTCATGAACTCGCGAGCCAGCGGCGGCATCGTCTGCTCGGCCACGATCGCCACGATCAGGAGGCTGACCGGCGCGAGAATTCGCGTCCACCGCCCGCGCGCCAAGATCGCAGTCGCCGCCTGGGCGAGGAACAGCGTCGCCAGGAGGACCGGCCGGTATCCGAGCGGAGCGAATCCGAGCAAGAACGTCAGGCCGACGATCCAGGCCAGTGCGACCGGATGCTCCATGAGGTACGACAATACGGGCCGGTAGACCTCGATCACGCTCCGGACCAGGGGGTTCTGGTTCTCGGACTTGATCCGGCCGCGAATCAAGAGCGAGCAGAGTGCAGGCACCAGGGTGATCGCCAGGATCGCCACGGCCAGGAGCGCGAACGACTTCGTATAAGCCAGGGGATGGAACATCTTCCCTTCGATCCCACCCAGGGCGAAGACGGGCAGGAACGACATGAGCATGATCGCTACCGAGAAGACGATCGGCCGTCCGACCGCGAGGCAGGCGGCTTCGACGACCGCGCGCACGTCGCCTTGTACGGGCCTGCCGCCGAAGTGCTCCCTGAGCCGGTGCATCACGTTTTCGGCCATCACGATCGACGAGTCGACAAGCACTCCGATCGAGATGGCGATGCCGGCCAGCGACATGGCATTGGCCTGGATATCGACGATCCCCAGCCGGCGCAAGGCCGCCATGATCAGGAACGATGTCAAGGCGGCCAGGGGGAGAGTGACCGCAACAATGAACGATGTCCTGACGTGCAGCAAAACGACGAGGACGCAAAGGCTGGCCGAGATCATGGCCTCGACCACCGTGCCGGTGACCGTGCCAATCACGCCCTGAATCAACGGCGTGCGATCGTAGAAGGGGACGATCTTCACGCCCGCCGGAAGCCCGGTCTGGATTTCCCGGATTTTGGTCTTGAGCCTGCGCGTGACCTCGAGCGGGTTCTCGCCGCGGGCCATGAGCACCACGCCGCCAGCGACCTCGTTGCCATCCTTCTCCAGTACGCCGCGGCGGAAACCGGGCGCGACCTGGACCCCGGCCACGTCGGCGAGCCGGACCGTGCCGTTCTCGCGGGTTGCCAGAGGGATCTTCTCCAGGTCCTTCACGGCCCGATCCGCGTCGAAGCTCGTGTCGCCGGCCTTCGCGGACGAACCGAGCCAGCCGACCCCGCGGACGACGAACTCGGCGCGGCCCTTGGTCCCCGCCGCGGCCGAGTTCGAGGCGGCGACGGCGTCGAGGATCCCTTTCAGGCCAAGTTCCAGTGCCTGCAATCTTCGCGGGTCGACGGCGACCTCGTATTCGAACGGATAGCCGCCGACGCTCGCCACCTCGGCCACGCCGGCGACCGACGCGAGCTGCGGGCGGACGTACCAATCCTGGAGCGAGCGCAGCCGACCCAGGTCGAGGCCGCCCCCCTCGACCGTGTACCAGTAGATCTGCCCGGTGGCCAGCGAGTCGGGCGCGAGCTGCGGTGAGGCGCCGGCGGGGAGCTCGGCCCGGGTCCGCGCGAGCCGCTCGGCCACGCGCCGACGTGCTTCCTCGAACTCGATCGCGTCTTCGAAGATCACGCTGATCATCGAGAAGCCGACGTCGCTCGACGACCGCACCACGCGCACTCCGCGGATCCCCTGCAGGCCGAGGGCCAGCGGATAGGTGAGCTGATCTTCGACCTCCCTGGGCCCGTGCCCTTTCCAGTCGGTGAAGACGATGACCTGGTTTTCCGACAGGTCGGGGATCGCGTCGACGGGAGTCAGCCAGCAGGCCCACACTCCAAGGGCTGCCAGCGCGAGGCTCGCCGCGATGACGAGGGCACGATGACGGATCGAGTAGCGGATCGTCGCGTCGATCATGGGCGTGGTTCGCCGGGCAGCTCGGACAGGTACTTCTCGGGCTTCGATTTGAGGGCCTTCTCGCAGCCCTCGCAGCAGAGGAAGACGACGCGGCCTGAGATCACGACCCGGGGCGGGATGCCCATCGATCCCAGGGCCTTCTTCGTGACCGGGCAGAGCTTCTGCCGCAGAGCCAGGGTGCGATCGGCTTCGGAAAGCTCGTCAAGCGGCGATCTCTCCGCACGTCGCTCGCTCGCCCGAGCCACGGCGTTCGGGAGCGCGTTTCCGGCGGAGGACTCCCTGCCGGCCGCGCCGAAATAGCCTGCGGCCAGGCTCGGGTTCAGCCGGGTCTCGGCATCGAGCAGGAAGGCCCCGGAGATGGCCACATTCTGACCGGATTCCAGACCGCTCACGACGGGATAGAAATCGCCGCATCGGGGACCGAGGATGACGTCGACTCCATCGAACATGCCGGGCATGGATTCGACGAAGACGACCGTCCGCGTACCGGTGTCGACGACCGCCGATTCCGGGACCGCGAGGACCTTGCCGGCCGGCCGGAACGACACGACCCTGGGCCGGAGGATCATCCCGCCGCATCGGGCGCATGCCGCCCCTGCCCGATCGCTGGTGACCTCGGGATGCATGGGACACCACCATCGCACGCGCTGGTTACCGGCCAGGGGACGGATCTCCCTCTCCTCATGGTCGATCGGACAGTGCCCGGGCTCGAGGGCCAGCGAGTCCGCGTGCACCGGGCAAGCGAAGAGCCTCCGGGGCTCTCCCGGACGAACGGCAGGCGGGTCGGAGGGGAGCGATCGAAACGGTTCGAGGTCCGAGACCGGTACGGCGAATCGCACCTCGACGATCATGCCAGGCCGGAGCGCCGAAGCCGGCTCTGTAATTTTGAGTGTGCCGCCGGTTCGGTCGTTCCGCGCTTCGTCCTCCCCGCCCCGCAACTCCATCCGGCCCGCCATCGGCAGCCCCTCGCCGAGCTCCTTGCTCCGGACCTGGGCGGATTGCCCGTCGGCGATCCAGGGGGCCGAGCGGGCGGAGATCTCGAGCGGCACGATCCGGTCGGAACCCCTGCGCCTGACGATGCCGGCGGTCTCGTAGCTGCGCTCGAGCGGCCGGAAGTCCAGGGGCGCTGTCCGGATCCCGGCGAGTTGGATCCGGTAGGGCGAGAGCTGCATTCGCGCCACGACGCCGTCGGGCAAGGCCACGGCCTCGCCCCGCTTGCGGCGTACGAGCGTCATGTTGCAGATCCCGCACTTGTTCGGCCAGTCCGAGACGACGCCCGGGTCCATCGGGCAGAAGTACTCGGTGTCGCTCGAGACCGCCTGCGACGCAAACGGATCGCCCGGGACAGACCTGGTGAACCTGTCCCAGTAATTCCTGATCACGTCCCAGCGGCCGATGACGAGGGCCGAGATCACGAGGATGGCGGGGATTCGCATGCGGACTTGGAGGAGCTTCAGCGTGGAGATCGCGGAACGCACGAACCTGCGCGGAGCGCCCTCGTGAGTTCCGGAACGCGAGCTTTCCGGCGGGCCGTGATCGGGCTCGGCTCGTCGGAAGCTTTGAGCTCCGCGCAGTGCGGAAAGCCACTTCGCTGGAGAAGCAATCATTCGCCTGGTCTTACCCACCCCGACGCGCCCCCTTGCCTATCGTCCTCGGCGCCGCGATGTTCCTTTCCGTCTGGAGCATCCGCTTGTAGTCCTCCTCGCGGTAGACCCAGAGTGGATCCTGGCCGTAGACGACAAACTTCGCCTTCTTCACTCCCTTTGCCTTGCTCGAGCCAATCCGCACGGAGAAGGCCTTCGTGCCGTCGTCGCGGCCTTCCTCATCGAGGATCTCGAACGAGTCGATCTTCTCGCCGTTGCGCCAGGCCGAATCGACCACGCGGACGGGGGGAGTGGACTCGAGCTTGTCGTACGGTTTACCGTCGCGCCAGGCCGACAGCGCGCTCTCCACGGCGACGCGGGCCGCATCTTCTCTCGGGACGCCTCGGCTATCGCCCGCGTCGCAGCCGACTGAGATGAGAACGGCGAGACCACACAATGCCCATCGGAGACGACTCCAGGAGGAATCGCTCTTGGTCTGATTGGATACCATACAACTGAGCAACCGAGATGCCCTGGGTAAGCGACAACCGGGAACCATCATGGGGATGCTCCAGGTCCGTGCTTCGCCTTGAACGTCGCGCTCGGCGGAGCGTGATCCTGTTGTCCAGGGTCTGCTTTCGACTCACCCTCCGGCACGGACAGCAATGCGGCCGAGGGTGGAGAGGCCATCATCGATTGATCCATGTGCATGATCATATCGAAATCCTCGGCGCGGTACACCCAGATCGGGCCCTGGCCGAACACGTAATAGAAGGCGTGAGTCGTCTCGCTGGGCTCATCAAGTTCGAGCTTTACGAGGTAGCGACGGTAACTCTCCGCACCTTGATATTCGCCGAGGACGTTGAACTGACGCAACCGCTGACCCGGCTGTCGCTGTTGATCTACGAACATGACCGGACGGATCGTCGAGGTCGTGCGCTCGAGGTCAGGAGAATTACGCCAGGCTGACAGCGAGTCGTCGAGGGCCCGACGGGCGAGCTCTGGCTCGGGCAAGGAAGGCCTGGGGTTCGCTCTTGAGCTGGTTCCGCACGCAGGACAGAAGACGACCGCGAGGCCGACGACCAGCCTGGAGGAACTTCGCATCCTCGACGAGGATCTCCTCAAGGGTTGAATCTCTTCCAAGATCGGTCGATTCCGCGCCGGCGGGCGGGTTGTTAGGTGGTCAGAATGTAACACTTGCTGTCGGGAGGATACCAGGGTAAATTATGAGCTGGAGTATGTCCCGCGTCCAGCCATCGCGTCCGACGATCGTCTACGGTTCTGATCCCGATGAAGATGCACCTCCGACGACGATTTATCCACTGCAAGCTCCTGGCGGGGTTACTCCTCGCGAGCTGCGCATGGCTTTCGTCGACGGAGTCGTGGGCGGGTTGTTCTCACTTCGTCAAGGGGGGGGCAAATGCGTCTCCCTCCGTGGCAACCCGGCTCGACCTACTGGTCTCCCTCGCCACGTTGGCGGATGACACACTCCGGAGTGCTCCGCTCGAAAGACGGCCCCCTCCGCCCTGTTCTGGCGTCAGATGCTCCGAAAGATCGAGTCTCCCGGTGACTATTCCGCAGGTGCCGTCGCGCAGTTACGCTTGGGCCAACGCGGGGTTCGGGTCAATCTCATCGCAGCCTACCTCATCGCAACTCCCGCCCGATGACGAAGCCCTGCAAGAATCGAATCGTTTCGACAGGCTCGCCCGTCCGCCGCGGTGAGGCGGCTTCCGCGAACTCGCGCTTCACACTTCGACTTCTTCCGTCAAGGCTGTGAGTTCGGCTGCGCAAGGCTCTCTCAGCTCTACCGGATGTTTTTCGACGGCCGAAAGTAACTCGAAGAGTTGCTCGTCCCCGCATTCGGAATGCCGGGAGTGGCGATCTTTCGGACGGACCCTTTCATTCGACATTCACGTGCCTGATTCCCCCACATCCTTGAGGTGTCGAGCCTCGAGGTCAAGTGACCGAGATCGACCATCATTCCAATCATCCCAATCGGACCAGAGAAAGACAACATATGCGAATTCGACGAAGAGGATTCACGCTCATCGAGCTTCTGGTGGTGATCGCCATCATTGCCGTCCTCATATCTCTCCTCCTGCCCGCCGTCCAGTCGGCACGAGAGGCGGCGCGTCGGGCCCAGTGTACGAACAATCTCAAGCAGATCGGCCTGGCGTGCCACAACTACCTCTCCACGTTTCAGGTGCTGCCTTTCGGCAAGGGCCCGAGCTACAACCTGATCGTGCCCGGAACGCCTTTCTACGCGCGGTGGTCCGCCCACAGTCAGTTGCTGCTCTACATCGAGCAGGGGAACCTGTTCAACAGCATCAATTTCAATCTGGCCCCGGAAACGCCTGGTATGGCGGGAGACGTCCCTTTCATGCCGCCCTACCAGAATGTTAATCGCGAGAATGCGACTGCCTCGCGGACCCAGGTGGCGACCTTCCTCTGCCCTTCCGATGCCGGCCCATTCGCGTCCGGCTGGACCGGAGCTAACAGCTACCTCGGGAATATGCATACATGGGCGTGCGACCTGGGCGATAACAACCCCTCGGTGGTCGCGCCCGCTGAGAAGCCTCAGGGCATCTTCTATTATCTGAGTTCGACCAAGATCGCGGGCATCACCGACGGAACGAGCAACACCGCCTTCTTCAGCGAGAAGATTCGCGGCACTGGCGTACGTGACGGGGACGCCCGTTCGGACTCGATGGTCACGGCGTCCCCCACCACCCTGGACGATACGTACCTGACCTGCAAGACCACGAACCCGCAGACGGCCACGCGCCTGACTCATGCCCAGGGCGCGAGCTGGGTCATGGGGGAGATGTGCTGCACCGAGTATAACCACGTTTCCACCCCGAACTCGGCCACCTGTGCCGGTTTGGGCTTCGCCAACAATAGCATGGCGAACATGCCGATGGTTGTTCCCCCGTCAAGCCAGCATCCGGGCGGCGTGAATACGCTGTTCGGAGACGGGAGCGTGAAATTCATTAAGAACAGCGTCTCGCTGCTCACATGGCGGGCCCTGGGCACGCGGAACGGTGGCGAGACGATCTCAGCGGATGCCTACTGATGATGGAACCTCGAGGACCAGGAAGGATGAAGTCGTCACGACTCGTGATCCTCTGCTGCTCTGCCCTCTTCCCACTCGCCGTCTGGGGATGCGGGAATGGCAGTGCCGCGCTTCCCCCTGGCGAGGTGGCTCGCGCCGCGCTCGAGAAGGCGCTCAATACCTGGCGTGAGGGTGGGAAGCCCGGACGATTGGAAGGGATGGTCCCTCCGGTCGAGGTTCACGACACCCCATGGAGTCAGGGATCACGACTGGGATCCTACGAGATCACCCGAGAGGAGACGAACGCCGGCGAACGAAGCTTCGAGGTCCGCCTCTCGTTCACGAAGCCCGAACGCGTTCAGGACGTGAAATACTACGTGCTCGGCCAGGATCCGGTGATGGTGTTTCGCGACGAGGATTACCAGAGAAACATCAATATGGAGGAGGGTCCCAAGACGCGGATACCGCGCAACCAGAAAACGACCAGGAGGAATTAGCGCAGTTGCAAGACGTCGCCCGCCGTCTCGTCTCGGAAGGAGTTCGCCGCCATTTCCACGAGGGCGTGATCGCTCACGCCCCTACGGAAGGTGCGAGCCCGTCCGCGTGCGGATTGCCAGGCCGTCCCGCCTTGGCCTCGGCTTCCGTAATGCCGAACTCGTGCTTCAGCCTGGTACGGATGAGCTGGAGCTTCAGCTCGACGGATCGCACGGTCTTGCCGATGATCTTGGAGATCTCCAGATTCGTGAATCCCTCGAGCCTCCAGACCACGATCTGTCGGAGGTCTTCGGGAAGTTGACTGAGCAGGCGCTGGACCTCCTCGACCACGACAATGCGCTCCTGAGGGCTGGGCTGGGAACGGTCGACGTGTTCGAGCATCCACTGTGGGAATAGGCTGTCGCTTGCCTCGTTCTTGACGTCACCGCGCTCGCGTCGTACGTCGCGACGATCGGCCGTGTGCCTGTGGGCCGTGTTCACGACCTTGCACATCGTGATTCTCACCAGGAGCTTCCAGAGCTCTTCCCGGCTGGAGGGGGCCTTCTGGCCCATGGCCTGGCCCTGGTAGAAACTCGCGAACATGCTCTGGAGGATGTCGTGCTCGTCTTCGCGTCTTAGTATCCGGCTGTCCAGGTGCCGGCGAACCAGGATCTTGAGTCGCGGGCTGAAGCGCTCCCAGATGATCCGGGCGGCCTCGTCCCTCATCCGGTGATCGGGGGACCTCAGCTCGTGGACGTACCGCGTGAGCGAACCAACAGAGCTCATGTGCCCTCCCCCCGGAAAGTTGCCGCAAGCCGTCCCCTTCAAGTGAATGTGCTCATCTTAGCCTTCAATAACGTACAACGCTAACAAAAACCGCTCGCTTGAGCCACGAGAGGGTAATGGTCCAGCGTGAAATAGGGGAAACCGTGGTTGGGAGATCAGGTAGACTTGGTCTTGACAGGCAAGTCTCCGCTTGCCTATTGTGTTTTCATGTCAGACCTGTTTGAAGCCCTGGTCGCTCCCGCCAGGCGAGCGATCCTCGACGAACTGTGCGAGCGGGACGGGCAGACCCTTTTCGAGATCTGCACTCGGCTCACGATGAAGCACGACCTCACGCTGACCCGGCAGGCGATCTCGCAGCACCTCGACGTGCTGGAGTCGGCGGGGCTGATCAGGACCAGGCGGGAAGGGCGCTACAAGTACCATTACCTCGACACGAGCCCGTTGGAAGCCATTTCAGAGCGATGGCTGAAGCCGGGCCGAAAGGCAGGCCCGAAGTGAGGATTGTGATCACGAGCGTCCTCGTGGACGACCAGGAGAAGGCCCTGCGGTTCTACACGGACCTGCTCGGCTTCGCGAAGAAAACCGACGTTCCGATGGGCGAATTCCGCTGGCTGACCGTCGTCTCGCCCGACGATCCTGATGGTGTCGAATTGATCCTGGAGCCGGATCAACACCCGGCTACGAGGCCGTTCAAGAGGGCCCTGGTCGAGGACGGGATCCCGTTCACTTCATTCGGTGTCGCCGACGTACAGGCGGAATATGACCGACTCCATGCGGCCGGTGTCCATTTCACCCAGCCGCCCGTTGCGATGGGGCCGGTGACGACGGCGGTCCTCGACGATACCTGCGGGAACCTCATCCAGATCGCCCAGAGGCATTAGACCAGGTCGGAACCATTGCCATCGAACGTCGCACAATCCTCGTCCACGGCGTCGTCCAGGGGGTCGGGTTCCGACCCTTCGTCTACAACCTCGCGATCCGTCTCGGTCTGGCCGGGTCGGTGAGGAACCAGACCGGCATCGTGCGGATCGAGCTCGAGGGCGATCCGGCGGTCATGGACCGCTTCGTGGCCGAACTCTCGGACCGCCCCCCGCCGCTGGCACGTCTGGATTCTCTGACGTGGGAGCGCGAGCCCCCGCGCGGAGATCGCGAGTTCCGGATCGAGCCGAGCGAGGCCGTCGGCCCGTGGCAGGTCGTGATCTCCCCCGACGTGGCGACCTGCCCGGATTGCTTGTCCGAGCTGCTTGACCCGGCGGACCGGCGGTTCCGGTATCCCTTCCTCAACTGCACCAACTGCGGGCCGAGGCTGACGATCATCACCGGGTCACCTTATGACCGACAGCGAACGACGATGGCACCGTTCCGGATGTGCGACGCATGCCGGGCGGAATACGACGACCCGACCAACCGCAGGTTCCACGCCCAGCCGACCGCCTGCGCCGATTGCGGCCCCCGCGTGAGCGTCCGAGATGCCTCGGGTCTTGAGATAGAGACGGGCGACCCGCTGGGGGTGTTCGCGGAGGCGCTGCGCGCCGGAGGCATAGGTGCCCTCAAGGGGCTGGGAGGATTCCATCTCGCCTGTGATGCTCGGAACTCGGCGGCCGTGGCCGAGCTTCGCAGGCGCAAGCACCGCGACCAGAAGCCATTCGCGGTCATGGTGGCAGATGATGGGGCCGCGGCTGCCCTCTGCGAGGTGGGACCTGCTGAGCGGGCGTTGCTCTCATCGCCGCGCAGGCCGATCGTCCTCTTGCGAGAGCGGTCGCCCGGGATCGTCGCCCGCGAGGTCGCGCCGGGGAATCCCTGGCTGGGCGTGATGTTGCCCTACACACCTCTACATTACTTGCTGCTCGGAGCAGTCGGTGGCATCCCGCTGGTCATGACCAGCGGCAACCGCTCGGACGAGCCGATCGCCTACGAGGAGGACGCAGTCGACAAACTGGCCGGAATTGCCGACCTGTTCCTGGTCCACGACCGGACCATCCACGTGCGGTGCGACGACTCGGTCTCCCGCGTGGTGGACGGGGTCGAACTCCCCGTCAGGCGATCGCGCGGCTATGCCCCTCTGCCGATGACCCTGCCGATGGAATGCCCCAGGCCGATCCTTGCGGTTGGCGGACAGCTCAAGGCGACGTTCGCATTGGGCTCGGGGCATCAGGCTTTCGTTGGCCACCACATGGGAGATCTCGATCATTACGAGGCGTACAATGCTTTCCGAAAGGATGTCGAGCTCTACCAGCAACTCTTCGGGATCATGCCGGAATGCCTGGCCCACGACCTCCATCCCGACTACGCGACGACTCGATACGCGCATGAAGTTGCAGAGCGGGCAGGCACGCAGCTTCTCGGAGTGCAGCATCACCATGCGCATCTGGCAAGTTGCATGGTCGAGCACGGACTTTCCGGGCCGGTGATCGGCGTCATCTTCGACGGGACGGGATACGGCACCGACGGAGCGGTCTGGGGTGGTGAGTTCCTGGTCGGCGGTTACCGGGAATTCCGCCGCGCAGCCCACCTACGCCACGTCGGCATGCCGGGGGGCGAGAAAGCGATCCGCGAGCCCTGGCGGATGGCGGTCGCGCACGCGGTGGATGCCGACGTGAAAATCCCAAGGACTCAGGAACGGCTTTTGCCTCTCGAATTCGCGACCGTCGTGCGAATGCTGGAGCGGGGTCTGAATTCTCCGTTCACGTCCAGCGGGGGGCGGCTGTTCGATGCCGTCGCGGCGATTGCCGGTGTGCGAGATCGAGTCTCTTTCGAAGGGCAGGCGGCCATGGAGCTCGAGTGGCTAGCCGCGAGCATCCCGGCGGACGGGAGTTACCCATTCGATGTCGGATTTTCTGCCGCGGACGATGAGTCGGGATCGACTCAGATCGTAGACACGCGTCCCCTGATCCGGGCCGCGGCCGGGGATGCCGTGAAGGGGGCCCCGGCTGCGCTCATCGCCCGGCGATTCCACACGACCCTTGTCGAGGTGATCGCGTCCGTATGCTCACGACTCCGGTCGGATTCGGGGATCGGGGACGTCGTCCTCAGCGGCGGCGTCTTCCTGAACGCCATTCTCACTCATGAGGTAACCGAGAGGCTCGCGATCGAAGGTTTCCGTGCCTTCCGCCACCGCCTGGTGCCGCCGGGCGACGGCGGCCTGAGCCTGGGGCAGCTGGCCGTCGCCGCCGCGAAGCTCGTCTGAACTCCGACCGCGCAGGGGGAGACCAACGATGTGTCTGGGCATCCCCGGGAGAGTCGTCGAAACGTACCGCGAGGACGACCTGCTCATGGGCAAGGTCGATTTCGGCGGCGTCAGCAAGCGTGTGTGCCTTGAGCACGTGCCCGACGTGAAGACCAGCGAATACGTCCTGGTTCATGTGGGCTTCGCACTCTCGCGGATCGACGAGGCCGAGGCGGCCCGGGTGTTCGCGTTCCTGGAGTCGATGAACCAGCTCGACGAGCTGGAGGTCCCGCCGTGAAATTCATCGATGAATATCGCGATGGGGAGGCGGCCCGGAGGCTCGTCTCCGCCATCGGGCGGACGGCGTCACGGCCGTGGACCCTCATGGAAGTCTGCGGCGGCCAGACGCACACCATCGTCAAGTATGGAATCGACCGAATCCTGCCGGACCGGGTCGAGCTCGTGCATGGCCCCGGCTGCCCGGTCTGCGTCACGTCCCTGGAGACGATCGATCGTGCCCACGCGATCGCCTCGCGGCCGGACGTGACCTTCTGTTCCTTCGGCGACATGCTGCGAGTGCCGGGCTCGCGCGGCGACCTGCTGGAGTTGAAGTCGCGGGGCTCCGACGTGCGGGTCGTCTATTCGCCGCTCGACGCCGTGAAACTGGCGGCGGCGAACCCGGACCGAAGAGTCGTCTTCTTCGCCATCGGCTTCGAGACCACCGCGCCTCCCAATGCGATGGCCGTCTGGCTGGCGAGGAAGCAGCGCCTGACGAACTTCAGCGCCCTGGTCTCGCACGTGCTTGTGCCCCCCGCAATGTCCGCCATCTTGAGGGCCCCGGGCAACCGCGTGAAGGGGTTCCTCGGCCCGGGGCATGTCTGTACCGTCATGGGCATCTCGGAATACGGGCCGATCGGCCGCGAGTTCGGTGTGCCGATCGTCGTCACCGGGTTCGAGCCTCTGGATCTCCTGGAAGGGATCCTGCGCGCGGTTCAGCAACTCGAGGAGGGCCGGGCCGAGGTCGAGAACGCGTATGCCCGGGCCGTCCGCCCCGAGGGGAATCCGGCGTCCCGGCGCCTGATCGCAGACGTCTTCGAGGTCTGCGACCGCAAATGGCGGGGGATCGGTCCCATCCCCGAGAGCGGCCTCCGACTCCGCGACGAGTACCGCGACCACGACGCCGAGCGGATCTTCGAGGTCCTCGACATCCAGACTCGAGAGTCGTCGGTCTGCATCAGCGGGGAGATCCTTCGCGGGGTCAAGAAGCCCCGGGACTGCCCGGCCTTCGGCAGGCAATGCACGCCGGTGACGCCACTGGGAGCGACGATGGTCTCTTCCGAGGGGGCGTGCGCAGCGTATTACGCGTATGGGCGGCACCTCGGGGAGTTCGAGGCCCCGGTTCAAGTCCCGGTCGGCGAGCGGGTCGGAGGCGTCCGATGAAGGATCACGGAATACAGACGGGCCTGGATGAGATTTCGAGCGGCTTCCCGCTTGGCGCTTGCTCATTGCCCAGGTCGCGATACGACCATATCCTGCTCGGGCACGGCAGCGGCGGGCGGTTGACGGCCGAGCTGATCGGCCGGATCTTCGTCCCCGGTTTCGGCGGCGAGGTGCTCGGGGCCCTGGAGGACGCGGCGACGCTTCGCCTCGACGCGGGCAACGGGGTCAGAGGGCCAAGGCTCGCCTTCACGACGGACTCGTTCGTCGTCCGGCCCCTGTTCTTCCCGGGGGGCGACATCGGCAGCCTGGCGGTCCACGGGACCGTGAATGACCTTGCGGTGTCGGGTGCCGTGCCGTTGTTCCTGTCGGCGGCCTTCATCCTGGAAGAAGGGCTCCCGCTGGACGACCTGCGGCGGATCGTCGCCTCGATGCGGGCGGCGTGCGGCCTCGCGGGCGTGACTCTCGTCACCGGCGATACGAAGGTTGTCGACCGGGGCAAGGGGGACGGTGTCTTCATCACCACCTCCGGTGTGGGCCTGATGCCCGAAGGACGTTCGCTCTCGATCCACGCCGCCCGACCCGGCGATTGCATCCTGCTCTCGGGGACCCTGGGCGACCACGGGATCGCCATCATGTCGCTCCGCGAAGATCTGGAGTTCGAGACCGTCCTGGAGAGCGACACCGCCCCCCTGAATGGCCTGACTCGTGCGATCCTGGAAGCTTGCCCGGGGACGAGGTGCATGCGCGACCCGACGCGAGGCGGACTGGCCGGCGCCCTGAACGAGATGGCGGAGGCATCGGGAGTCGGCGTGAAGCTCGACGAGGCGGCGATCCCGCTCCGGCGCGAGGTGAAGGGCGCCTGCGAGATGCTCGGACTCGACCCGGTCTATGTCGCTAACGAGGGGAAGCTCGTCGCCGTGGTCCCGCCGGAATCCGCCGACCTTGCGCTGGAGGTCATGCGAGCTCACCCCCTGGGTCGCGACGCATCGCTCATCGGCAGGGTCGTCCTCGAGCATCCCGGGATGGTGATCCTTCATTCGCGAGTGGGAGGGGAGCGGGTCGTCACGCTCCTCTCCGGCGAGCAACTCCCCAGGATCTGCTGATCGATCTTCCGAGAAAGGTAGGGTCCTCATGGCAACAGCGACCGAAGCTCCTCACGGACGGAAGACCCAGCGCGAACCGGCCGTGAAGGAGATCCACGTCCTCTGGATCACCGCGGGCCTGAGCTGCGACGGCGATTCGGTGTCCGTGACCGCCGCGACCCAGCCGAGCATCGAAGACATCGTGATGGGGTCCATCCCCGGACTCCCCAAGGTCCATCTCCATAACCCGGTGCTGGCCTACGAGGTGGGCGATGAGTTCATGGAGTACTGGCACCGGGCCGACGAAGGCCGGCTGGGGGCGCCGTTCGTCCTGGTGATCGAAGGGTCGATCCCCAACGAGACGATCAAGAGTGAAGGCTACTGGGCGGCCCTGGGCACCGACAAGCAGACCGGCCAGCCGATCACCACCTGCGAGTGGATCGACCGCCTGTCTCCCAAGGCGGTGGCCGTGATCGCGGCCGGGACCTGCGCCACTTACGGCGGCATCCACGCAATGGCGGGGAACCC
>JADMIO011047632.1_pt1 | contig 14319 bp, 12 predicted proteins | sample 8958161 | NCBI WGS metagenome assembly JADMIO01 (sample SAMN16585339, study PRJNA669376) | soil metagenome | isolation source: Crop rotation soil | place: USA: Cullars Rotation, Alabama | collected 2011 | reverse complement strand
CCTCGCCGCCGGTGCGCCCGCCTCGGAGCTCTTCCACGAGCACGTCCTGGCGATGGACGCGCTGCTCACCGACTGGCACGGCCAGCGCTGGGTCGACCTGCCCGGGCCCGTCCGGTGCACCCGCGCCGACGGTCGGATCCGGGTCGAGCCGGTCCGCTGAGCCGCCCGGCCGGGCGGTGCCCGCCGTCGATCTCCTAGGCTCTCGACCATGGACGCATCCGACGTGCCGGACGACTTGGTCAACGTTCTCTTCACCGAGGAGCAGATCCAGGGGCGACTGCGCGAGCTCGCCGCCGAGATCGAGGCCGACTACGAAGGCCAGGACCTGCTGATCGTGGGCATCCTGCGCGGTGCGGTGATGGTGATGGCCGACCTCGCGCGCAGCTTCACCCGCCACCTGGAGATGGACTGGATGGCGGTGTCGTCCTACGGGTCGGGCACCAAGTCCAGCGGCGTCGTGCGGATCCTCAAGGACCTCGACACCGACATCTCCGGGCGCCACGTCGTCATCGTGGACGAGATCATCGACACCGGCCTGACCCTGTCCTGGCTCACGTCCAACCTGACCTCGCGCGACCCCGCGAGCGTCCAGATCTGCACGCTGCTGCGCAAGCCCGAGGCGCTGACCATGCAGGTCGACGTCAAGTACGTCGGCTGGGACATCCCCAACGAGTTCGTGGTGGGCTACGGCCTGGACTACCGCGAGCGCTACCGCAACCTGCGTGACATCGGCACCCTCGCGCCGCACGTCTATTCCTGAATCCCGTCGCGCTGCCGTCTCATCGCGGCCGGGGCCCGATGCGCCCGAACGGCCGATTGCTGAGACAATGCGGATTGGCGACGGTGTGTACCGTCATCAGTTCAGTTGAGCGCCACCGCGGTCGCGGGACCGCGTGGCGGCAAGCTCGTGTCGAGAGAAGCCTGTGAAGCGCATATTCAAGGGTCCGTGGCTGTGGATCGTCCTCGCGGTGGTCGGCGTGCTCGTCGCCCTGCAGTTCCTCGCCCCCAGCGGCGGGTACGACGAGATCGAGTCCTCGAAGATGGAGAAGTACATCTCCAGCGGCGAGGTCAAGGAGATCACGTTCGTCGACGGCGGTGACCAGCAGATCAAGGCCACGCTCGACAACGGCGACAAGGTCACCGCCTACTGGCTCGACGGCACGCAGGCGTCGATCCGCGACGAGGTCCAGAAGCAGGTCGACGACGGCAACACGCAGAAGTACACCGTCGACGTCCCCAAGCCCAGCCTGCTCGGGTCGATCCTCGCCACGCTGCTGCCCTTCGCGCTCATCATCTTCCTGTTCCTGTTCCTCATGAACCAGGTGCAGGGCGGCGGCGGCCGCGGCGTCATGCAGTTCGCCAAGTCCAAGGCCAAGCTGATCTCCAAGGACATGCCGAAGACGACGTTCACCGACGTCGCCGGCTGCGAGGAGGCCATCGAGGAGCTCGGGGAGATCAAGGAGTTCCTCCAGGAGCCGGCCAAGTTCCAGGCCGTGGGCGCCAAGATCCCGAAGGGCGTGCTGCTCTACGGGCCTCCCGGCACCGGCAAGACCCTGCTCGCGCGCGCCGTCGCCGGTGAGGCGGGGGTGCCGTTCTACTCGATCTCCGGCTCCGACTTCGTCGAGATGTTCGTCGGTGTGGGTGCCTCCCGCGTCCGCGACCTCTTCGAGCAGGCCAAGGAGAACGCTCCGGCGATCGTCTTCATCGACGAGATCGACGCCGTCGGGCGCCACCGCGGCGCCGGCATGGGCGGCGGTCACGACGAGCGCGAGCAGACCCTCAACCAGCTGCTCGTCGAGATGGACGGCTTCGACGTCCGCGGTGGCGTGATCCTGATCGCCGCGACCAACCGTCCCGACGTGCTCGACCCGGCGCTGCTGCGTCCCGGTCGCTTCGACCGTCAGATCGCCGTCGACGCGCCGGACCTCTCCGGTCGCCACCAGATCCTCAAGGTGCACTCGCGCGGCAAGCCGATGTCCTCCGACATCGACCTGCTCTCCGTCGCGCGCCGTACGCCGGGCTTCACCGGCGCAGACCTCGCCAACGTGCTCAACGAGGCCGCGCTGCTGACCGCGCGCGCCAACCAGAAGCTGATCACCCCGCTCAGCCTCGACGAGGCCATCGACCGGGTGATCGCGGGCCCGCAGCGACGCACCCGCCTGATGAGCGAGAAGGAGAAGCTGATCACGGCGTACCACGAGGGCGGCCACGCCCTCGTCGCGGCGGCGCTCCCCGGCACCGACCCGGTGCACAAGATCACCATCCTGCCGCGCGGTCGCGCGCTCGGGTACACGATGGTGCTGCCCGACGAGGACAAGTACTCCCAGACCCGCTCGCAGATGCTCGACTCGCTGGCCTACATGCTCGGGGGCCGCGCGGCGGAGGAGATGGTCTTCCACGACCCCACCACCGGCGCCGGCAACGACATCGAGAAGGCCACCAGCCTGGCCCGGGCGATGGTCACCCAGTACGGCATGACCGAGTCGCTCGGCGCGATCAAGCTCGGCGACTCCAACTCCGAGCCGTTCCTGGGCCGCGACATGGGCCACCAGCGCAACTACTCCGAGGACGTCGCGGCGAAGATCGACGAGGAGACCAAGAAGTTCCTCGCGGTGGCCCACCAGGAGGCGTTCGAGATCCTCGAGGAGAACCGCGACGTGCTCGACACTCTGGTGCTCGAGCTCTTCGACAAGGAGACCCTCGACAAGGAGCAGGTGGCCCGGATCTTCGAGCCGCTGCGCCGTCGCCCCGAGCGTCCGGCGTGGACCGGCTCCGACCGCCGGGTCCCGTCCGCGATCCCGCCCGTCGAGATCCCGCAGTGGATCAAGGACCGGGCCGCGGCCAACGCGGCGGCGTTCGCCGCCTCCAACGGTGACGGCCCGACCTCTTCCGCGGACGACGATGAGGGCGCCGGCGCGATCCTGACCCCGCCCGGCTCCGGGGGTGACGTGCACGGCGACCCCGGCGTCCAGGGCTCCGGGCCGACGCTGCCGCCGCACTGATGACCGACCCCGTCGGCCCCGACGACCGCGCGCCCGAGGACATCCCGGCGTTCGACCAGGCGCGGGCAGAGGCCGCCGTACGCGAGCTGCTGGCGGCCATCGGCGAGGACCCCGAGCGCGAGGGTCTGCGGGAGACCCCGGCGCGCGTGGCCAGGGCGTACGCTGAGGTCACGTCGGGGCTGCGGATGAGCGCGGAGGACGTGCTGACCACGACCTTCGACATCGGGCACGAGGAGATGGTCCTGGTCCGCGACATCGAGCTGTGGTCGATGTGCGAGCACCACCTGGTGCCGTTCACCGGTGTCGCGCACGTGGGCTACATCCCAGCGGAGTCCGGCAAGATCACCGGGATCTCCAAGCTGGCCCGCCTGGTCGACGTCTACGCCAAGCGCCCGCAGGTGCAGGAGCGGCTGACCACCCAGGTGGCCGACGCCCTGATGCGGATCCTCGAGGCCCGCGGGGTGATCGTCGTGATCGAGGCCGAGCACCTGTGCATGACGATGCGCGGGGTGAAGAAGGCCGGTGCCCGCACCATCACCTCGGCCGTGCGCGGCGTGATGCTCTCCAGCTCGACGACCCGCGCCGAGGCGTTCGCGCTCATCAACAGCGGCCGGCGCTGACCGTCGCGCCGCAGCCGCCTCGATAGGGTCGGGCCATGGTGACGACCCCGCTCCTGATGGGCGTCGTCAACGTCACGCCCGACTCGTTCTCCGACGGCGGCCGCTGGCTCGAGCCGGGTGCCGCGATCGCGCACGGGCGCGAGCTGCTGGCCGACGGCGCCGACCTCCTCGACATCGGCGGCGAGTCCACCCGTCCCGGCGCGACCCGTCCGCTGGTGGAGGAGGAGCTCGACCGGGTCGTCCCGGTCATCGCGGCGCTCGCCGGTGACGGCGCGACCGTCTCGGTCGACACGATGCGCGCGGAGGTCGCCGAGGCCGCGCTCGCCGCCGGGGCCTCGATCGTCAACGACGTCTCCGGCGGACTGGCCGACCCCGGCATGCTCCCGACGGTCGCGGCCGTCGGCGCGACGTACGTCGCGATGCACTGGCGCGCGCACGCCGACCACATGCGCGACTTCGCCGTGTACGACGGGCCGGGCGGCGTCGTCGGGGCGGTCCGCGACGAGCTGGCCGCGCGCGTCGATGCCATTCTGGCCGCGGGCATCGCGCGGGACCGGATCGTCCTCGACCCGGGACTCGGCTTCGCGAAGCGCGCCGAGCACAACTGGCGGCTCCTCGCAGACCTGGCCCCGGTGCAGGCCCTCGGGTTCCCGCTGCTGGTGGGCGTCAGCCGCAAGTCGTTCCTCGGTACGCTCCTCGCCTCAGGCGGGGCGCCACGCCCGGTCGGGGAGCGGGAGCACGCCAACACCGCGCTCACCGTGCTGCTCGCGCAGCGCGGCGTGTGGGGGCTGCGGGTGCACGACGTACGCGCCGCCAAGGACGCCCTGCGGGTGCTCGAGCGGCTCGATCAGGAGGAGGCTGCGCATGACTGACGAGCTGGCCGTGCTCGGCATCGAGTGCTACGGACACCACGGCGTCTTCGAGTTCGAGCGGCGCGAGGGACAGGTCTTCGTCCTGGATCTGGTCCTCGGGGTCGACACCGCCGCCGCGGCGGCGAGCGACGACTTGCAGGACACGGTCGACTACGGAAGTCTCGTGGCCTCGGTGAAAGCCGCCGTGGAGAAGGATCCGGTCGACCTGATCGAGACCCTCGCCCAGCGGATCGCGGACGTCTGCCTCTTGGACGGCCGTGTTGAATGGGCGCGGGTCACGGTTCACAAGCCGGACGCACCCATCGACGCGACGTTCTCGGACGTCGCGCTGACGATCACCCGGAAGGGCCCCCGTGACTGAGACCCCGAACCCCCACATCGTCGACACCGACACGCTGACCGGCGAGATGCGACCGATCCGACGTGCGGTGCTGGCGCTCGGGTCCAACCTCGGGGAGCGGATGGCCAGCCTCCAGGGCGCGGTCCACGCCATCGCCGACACCCCCGAGGTGTGGGTGACCGGCGTCTCGCCGGTCTACGAGACGGAGCCGGTCGACTCCCCGCCGGAGGCGAAGAAGTACCTCAACGCCGTCGTGCTCGTCGACACGACGCTCGCGGCCTCACGCCTGATGGACCGGGCGCTCGCCATCGAGGACGCCTTCGACCGCGAGCGCAGCGAGGTGCAGAACGCGCCGCGCACCCTCGACGTCGACCTGATCGTCGTCGGCGATCGGCGCAGCGACGAGGCGTCGTTGCGCCTCCCGCATCCGCGCGCCCACGAGCGTGCCTTCGTGCTGCGTCCCTGGCTCGACGTCGACCCGACCGCGGAGCTGCCCGACCGAGGTCCGGTCGCCGGCCTCCTCGAGCAGGCAGACCAGAGCGGCATCTCGGTGCGGGACGACCTGGTCCTCGAGTTCCAGTGACCCGGCGGTGATCGACGGGCCCGGGCCCGGCCCCGAGGACGAGGAGCCGGATCGGGTCGGCAACGGGCAGCTGCGACCCACCTCCGCCGGAGTGCTCACTGCCTGGGCCGTCGTCGGGCTCGTCGGCGGGTGGCTCCTGCACCCGCTCTCCGAGCGGCTGCGCGACACCGCGCCGATCGTCACCTGGGCCCAGCCGCTCGCCCTGATCCTGGTCGCAGCCATCCTCGGCGCGACGGCGTACGCCACCTGGCGCGCCGTGCACGTGCACCACCAGCGACTCGAGCCGCACCGTGCCGTCAACCGCCTCGTGCTCGCCCGGGCGTGTGCCCTGGTGGGGGCGCTGGTGGCCGGTGGCTACCTCGGGTACGCCGTCAGCTGGCTGGGCATCGACACCGAGCTGGGCGACCAGCGGGTGTGGCGCTCGGCCGTGGCCGCGGCCGCAGGGGTCGCGATCGTCATCACGGCGCTGCTCCTCGAGCGAGCGTGTCGCATCAGATCCGACGACGATTCCCCCTAGCCTGCTCCCATGGCTTCCCCTGGCTCGTCCCGGCGCCGTCAGCGCAGCACCCGGCTGACCGTCGCCGTCGCCCTTCTCGCGCTCGCCGCCATTGCGGTCCCGGGCGCCATCGTCAGTGGCTCGTGGCCCCTCGTCACGATCGCCGCCGCGCTCGGCGTGCTGCTCGGAGCCGCCGCCACCAAGATCACGCACTCCGAGCTGGTCACCGCCCGCCGCGAGGCGGCGCGGGACCGGGCGGAGCAGGCGCAGGCCTACCGGCGCATCACCGAGGAGCGGGTCGCGGAGAACGCCGCGTTCGTCGACTCGATGCAGGACAAGCTCCGCTTCCAGGAGGCCGTGGTGGGCGAGCTCGAGGGCGCGCTCACCGCCGCCCAGCAGCGCGCCGCCGACGCGGCCCGCAAGCTGAACGCCGAGGCCCGCCGTGCCGACTCCGCCGAGCGCCTCGGCCGGGAGACCCAGGAGCACCTCGAGCGCCGGCTGGTGGAGGCCCAGGAGCGGTCCGCCGAGGCCGTCGTGCGGGTCGCCGAGCTGGAGCAGGAGCTCGACGTGGTCCGCGCCGAGCTGGTCACCGTCACCCAGGCGTGGCGCGAGGCGCAGGCACACCAGCGCCGGCACGCCTGAGGGTCCCTTGACCGCCGACCGCCCGAAGGCACGGGTCCGGCGGCTCCTGGGCCGGGTCCGCCGGCTAGGTCGGCCCCAGCCGCCGCCTGCGCCGGCCCCCGACGGTCTGCTGCCGCTCCTGCTCGCCGAGATCGACCGGCTCGCGGGGGCGGCACCGGCACGTGTCGCCGTGCTCCACGGGGACCGGATCCCGCCCTGGACGGGCACGCTCGCCGACGGCGGTGCCTCGGTCACGCTGGTGCACGCCGCCCTTCCGGCCGAGCAGCGCCACGTCGAGCTGACTGCCGCGGGCCCGTTCGACCTGGTCGTCGACACGGTGCCGCGACCCAAGCGCCGCGGCGGGCGCTTCGTCGGGGCGTTCTTCCGGCTGCGGGCAGGAGGGGCGTACGTCGTCCGCGGCGGCGCCGACGAGCTGGGGCCGGACGCCCAGTCACTGGGAGCTCTCCTCGAGCGGGTCGACGCCGCGCGTGCCGCCCCACCCGCGCGCCCCACGCAGCGCGAGCGAGACGCGCTCGAGCTGGCCCGGGCCATCGAGAGCGTCCGCGCCGAGGGCAGGCACCTGGTGGTGGTCAACGGAGCAGGCGACGCGCTGCCCAAGCTGCGCGAGCTCCAGCTCGACGAGCTCGTCGTCCGCCGTGCGGACCTGCCCGTGCGGACGCTGCGCGTCATCGAGGGGGAGACCTTCGCGTCGCGGTGCGCCTTCCGGGAGGTCGGCTCCAGGGTCGGCCCACCGCCCCCGACCGAGTACCACGCCCCCGCCGTACCGCTGCGGGAGTACCGCGACGCCCTGGTGCTCCCCGGCCAGGTCGTCAGTGTCGGCGGGCTGCTGACGCCCGACACGTTCCGGCACCACCTGCAGCGCCGGCTGCGCAACCGCCACCTCACCGACGAGGCCCCGCTCTTCGCGCGCCTGCCCAACGGCACCGGCGAACCCGTCCGACTGCCGGGCAGCTACTTCCACCTCGACAACGAGGAGCGCGGGCACTACGGCCACCTGATGACCGAGCAGCTCTCCCGCGTGTGGGCGTGGGAGGAGAGCAAGGCCGCCGACCCCGACCTCAGAGCGCTGGTGGGGACCAACTGGCGTCCCGAGATCCAGCCGTACGAGTACACGATCTACGCCGCGGCCGGCATCGCGGCCGAGGATCTCGTGCTGATCGACGGGCCGGTCCGGGTCGACCGGCTGGTCGCACCCGCGCCGCTGCTGTCCAACCCCGAGTTCGTGCATCCCCGCATCCGCGAGACGTGGGCCCGAGTCGGCGACCGGCTCGCCGCCGGTGCCGCGGACGGACCGCGTCCCCCACGGATCTTCTGCTCGCGCAGGCTGTCGAAGCGGTCGTGCCGCAACACCCCCGAGGTCGAGGAGCTGTTCCGGGAGGCCGGTTTCGCGGTCATCTATCCCGAGGACCTGCCCATCCCCGACCAGGTCGCCACCTTCCGCTCGGCCGAAGTGATCGCCGGCTTCGCCGGCAGCGGCCTGTTCAACCTCTGCTTCGTCGACGAGCCGATCCGGGTGATCACCCTGCGCTCGGAGTCCTACGTCGCCCAGAACGAGTACCTGATCGCCGCCCTGCTGGGCCACTCGATCGACTCCGTCGTGTCGGTCCCGGACAATCGGCGATTCCAGTCGCCGTTCGTCTTCGACCTGGACCGGGAGGGTCGCGACCTCACCCGGATCCTGGCCGAGCTGCCCGACTGAGCTCCGTGGTGGCCGTGGGCCGCGCGGAGCACCCGGCTCGCCGGTGAGGCAGAATCAACGAACGTGATCCCCCACGAGAACCGGTTCGAAAGTGATCCCGACGCGGCCCTGGGTGCCGTGTCCGGCCTGCCCGAGGGCTGGACGGTCGGCAGTCCGGACCCGGCCGACCGCTTCGACGTGGCGCGGCTGACGCGTCTTCTCCGGGCCCACGAGCGGCATGCTCGCGGGTGGGCGGGCGCCGGCGTGGACGACGTGCTCGTCGAGGTCTCGGAGCGCGGCCTGAAGATGCGCGAGAACGTGGTCGTCCGCGACGCGGAGGGTGACATCCATGCCTGGGGGAGCGTCCACGACCGCTCAGCGGGCCGGATGCTGTTCGTGCACGTCGTCGACCGGGACCTGCCCGACGACCTCGCGGAGCGCTGCTCGACGCTGCTGGTCGACTGGGCGGTGTCCCAGGCCCGCACGGTCGGCGCCGCGCGCGGCCTGGCGACCCAGCAGATCGACACCGGCGCGTTCCAGGGCGACGAGCGGCAGGGCCGGTGGCTGTCGGCCGCCGGCTTCGAGCGGGTGCGCACCTGGTGGCAGATGAGCCGGCCGGTCTCGGCCGCGGACGCCGGGCTGGTGGAGTCACCGGAGATCTGGGAGTCCGACGGGGTCGTCGTCCGCCTGGTCCGGCGCACTCCCGGCGGGATGCCGGATGAGGACGACCTGCGCGAGATCCACGAGGTGCTCGAGAGCGCCTTCGTGGACCACTTCAACTCGAGCGAGGAGACCTTCGACGAGTTCCTGTTCCGGCTCCGGGAGGACCCCGGCCACCGCTGGGACCACTGGTGGCTCGCCGAGATCCTGGACGGCGACGCCCCGCAGCCGGTGGGGGCGCTGGTCGGCACCGTCTCGGAGTCCGCCCATGGCACGGACGGCTCCTACGTCTCCTACCTCGGGGTGCTCGAGGCGGCTCGCGGGCGCGGCGTCGCCAAGGGTCTGCTGCGCACGATCATCGCGGACGCCGCCGCCCGCGGTCGGGACCGCGTCGGCCTCGAGGTCGACGCCGACTCACCGACGGGCGCCGCCGGCCTGTACACGTCGATGGGGTGGGAGACGAAGTACGTCACCGAGTCCTGGCACCGCGACGTCCCGATCGACTAGGGCGCTCCGGTCCGGGTCGGAGCTCGGCCTACGCCCGAGCACGCTCCCCGCGCCTGCGGCGGAGACGGCCGCGCGAGAAGAGCGATGCGTGCGTGCGCTGGGAAGCCTGGTCCGCCGCGACTCGCGCGTCGTCCAGCGCAACCGCCGTCAGCTTGGAGAGGAAGGCCGCGTGATAGTCGAACTCGTAGTGCACCGGGAACTTGCCCCACGGGTGCGCCGCGAAGCTGATGGTGTCCTCGGTGAACACGTCGATGGTGGCGTCGGCGAGGGGCGCGAAGCGCTGGTTGAGACGGTCCCAGCGCAGGTTCATCTTCTCGAGCTTCTCCGCCGCCGGCAACGGGACGACTTCGTCCTCCGCCGTGCGGTACGACGTCGCGTTCCTCGCAGCGTGAAGCACGATGCGCGTGCCCGGCGACTGGTCGCGCACGGTCGCGACGAACCGGGACGCGGCGTCGCTCCAGCGGTCCATGTACACACGCCCGCGGGGAGGCAGGTCCTCCTGCCAGGTCGTCTGGTAGAAGGGCGTCTTGACGATCTTCCAGCGGTTCCTGGTCACGATGCCGCCATCGAGCACTGCGCAGCCGAAGTGAACGTCCGCGAAGAAGTCCACGATCAGGTACTCGGGCTGGAGACGGACCAGCTCGTCCAAGAAGCTACGCGTCAGGTCCGCACGCACCTCCCGCTGCGCCGCGTCGTCGATACCCGTCAGGTCAGCTGCGGTCGCATCGACCGGCGGCGACATGAGGCTGATCACGGACGACTGGTTCGAGAGGAGCACGCAGTCGAACAGATCCCGGTAGTTCGGCGAGAACCGGCGATTGAAGACGTCTCGGGTGACGCAGCTCCCGAAGACGGCGACGCGGACGGGCAAGGACACTCGGGCAGGGTACAAGGATCGCCCCACGCGTTCACATTGGCGCGCGTGCGTCCAGCGCGGGCGCGGGCCTGACCTGCACGAGGTTCGGACCAGGCCGGGCGGCCGGTACTATCCGCTCGTTGCAAGCGCGTAGTGGGGAGCCTCGACAACACATGACCGAAGCAGATGGCAGGGCCGGATCGTCGGGCGTCGAGAGGACGCGGTACTCGATCGTGTCCGCGGTCTACAACGTCGAGCGGTACCTCGACGAGTTCATCGCCTCCATCGAGGCGCAGACCCGCCTTGACCAGCTCGAGCTGGTGATGGTGGACGACGGGTCCACCGACGGTAGCCGGGATCGGCTACTCCGGTGGCAGCATGAGCGCCCGGACCTGGTGCGGGTCGTTTCGAAGCCGAACGGGGGCCAGGGCAGCGCGCGTAACCTCGGGCTGGAGCACGCCACGGGGACCTGGGTGGCCTTCACGGACCCCGACGACCGCCTCGAGCCGGACTACCTCGAGCGCGTCGACGACTTCCTCGCGGAGGAACCGGACGTCGACCTGGTCGCGACCCGGCTTCTCGTGCTCGACGACGAGACGGGCGAGATCCGCAACATCCACCCGCTGCGCACGATGTTCCGTGACGGCGACGTCGCCCGACGTCTCAACGAGGGCATCGACTTCTTCGCCGGCAGTGCGCCATCCGCGTTCTTTCGTCGGGAGCGGCTCCTCGAGAAGGGAGTCCGCTTCGACGAGCGGGTGCGGCCCAACTTCGAGGACGGCCACTTCACCTCGAGCTACCTCCTCACGGTCGACGATCCGGTCGTCGGATTCCTGGCGCGGGCGCACTACCTGTACCGGCGCCGCTCGGACGGCACGTCGACGCTGCAGAACAGCCTGACCGACGCCCGCCGCTACACCGACGTGCTCCGTCACGGTTACCTGGACGTCCTGGAGCGCTCGGCGAACACGTTCGGCCGTGCTCCCGGCTGGCTGCAGAGCTTCGTCCTGTACGACCTCTCGTGGTTCTTCAGCTCCGACGAGCGGCTGGGTGGAGCGCACGCAGGTCGCGGGGTCGTCGCCGACGAGTTCCACCACCTGCTCGCCAAGATCGTCGAGCACCTCGATCCCGCCGTCATCAGCGAGTTCGAGGTCCGACCGCTGAAGCGGGAGTGGCGCCAGATCCTCCTGCACGGCTACCGCGGGGCTGACTGGCACCAGGACCATGCGGTGGTCACCGGCTTCGACGATGGCCGGGAGCTGGTGCGCCTCTCCTACTACTTCACCGGTACCAAGCCCGACGAGGTCCTGCGGGTCCGTGGCCGCGAGGTGCAGCCGTACAGCGGCAAGGTGCGTGACGTCGTCTCGCACGGCCGGGTCCTCCTGCACGAGCGCATGCTGTGGGTGTCTGCCAGGGCCACCGTCCGACTGCGTCTGGACGGTCGCGACGTCGCGATCCACCTGCAGGAACCGATGCCCGGGCCCCGGACGGTCGGCCCGGCCATGCTGCGGCGCGAGAGCGAGCGTCGTCGTGGCGTGCTCCCCCGCGGGCCCAAGCTCGAGCCGGAGCAGCGCCGCCTGCTCAGGCTGGCGGCCTCTCGGGCCGTACGCCGCGCCTTCGGCGGCGCCTGGGTGCTGATGGACCGGGTGCACGACGCGGACGACAGCGGTGAGCACCTCTTCCGGTACCTGCGCACGCATCGACGCGACATCAACGCCTGGTTCGTGGTCGAGAAGGACACCCCGGACTGGCATCGGCTGAAGAACGACGGCTACCGACGGATCGTCCCGTTCGGGTCGCTGCGCTGGAAGCTGCTGATGCTCAACTGCCGCCACCTCATCTCGTCGCACGCCGACCAGGCGATCGTGCGACCCCCGGCGCTGAGCTTCGTCACGCCGCCGTGGAAGTTCACGTTCCTTCAGCACGGGGTCATCAAGGACGACCTGTCGACCTGGCTGAATCCGAAGCCCATCGAGGTCTTCGTGACCAGCACCCGGGCTGAGTACGAGTCGCTCGTCGGCGACCACACGACGTACCGCTTCACCTCGAAGGAGACGGTGCTCACCGGGCTCCCCCGCTTCGACTCCCTGCTCGAGGCCGGCAACCGGGTCGGCCCCGAGGAGCGCGACCTGGTCCTGGTGGCGCCCACGTGGCGCGGCTGGCTGACGCCCGGTCTCCTTCCCGGCACGCAGCGCCGTCGCGAGTTCGGGCCGGAGTTCTTCGAGTCCGAGTTCCTGGACCGCTGGCTGACGGTGCTCTCCTCTCCCGAGGTGGAGGAGGCTTGCCGCCGCAACGGGCGCACACTCGGCTTCCTCCCGCACCCGAACCTGCAGGAGGCACTGGCCGGGACCGACCTGCCGGCTCACGTCGAGCGGCTCTCGTTCGTGGGGACCGATGTCCGGAGCCTCTTCGCCCGCGCCGCGCTGCTCGTCACGGACTACTCGTCGATGGCGTTCAACGCTGCGTACATCGACCGTCCTGTCCTCTACTACCAGTTCGACCGCGATCGCGTGCAGCTGGGCGACCACGTCGGCCGCGCCGGGTACTTCGACTACGTCCGCGACGGCTTCGGCCCCGTCGCGCTGGACCACGACGACGCCGTCGCCGGGATCGTGGCTGCTCTCGACCACGGTCCCGAGCCGACCCCGGACTACCTCGAGCGGATCGCCGCGACCTTCCCGCAGCGGGACGGGCGGTGCACCGAACGGGTCACCCGAGCCATCCTCGACCTCGACAAGGTCCTCGCCGTCAAGCAGGCCTCGCGGCCCCGCACCAAGTTCAGCGGGTGAAGAACTCGCGGACCGCCCGCACGGCGGCGCCGCCGTCCTCGGCTGCGTTGTAGCGCGCGTTCACCCGGTCCAGGTCTGCCTCCGCCCGGCGGGCCAGGTCTGGCAGGTTGCGCAGCATGCCGAGAACGTCGTCGGTGGTGGTGGCGCGCGGGCCGGGCGCCGTGGGGGCGTAGTCCTCCAGGATCGGTCGCACCCGCACGTAGTGGTCCAGGTCCGGGACGAAGCAGATGGCCGGACGCGCCGTCAGCGCCCAGTCGTAGCGCAGGCTCGAGTAGTCGAGGACGGCGACGTCGGAGGCGAGCAGCAGCGCGGCGACCTCTGGATAGTCCGTCACGTTGACGAACGAGCCGCCCTTCGTCACCTTGGCCGCGTCCCGTCGGTCGTACGGGTGCGCGCGCAGCAGGATCACCACGTCCGGGCCCAGCTCGCGGGCGAGGTGTTCCAGGTCCAGACCTGAGTAGAGCCCGGCCGAGGTGACGCGGCGGCTGAAGGCGTCGCGGTAGGTGGGGGCGTAGAGGACGACGGTCGCGTCCTCCGCCACACCCAGCGCGGCGCGGACCCTGGACCGTGTGTCGGCGGCCGCGGCGCTCATGAAGAGGTCGCACCGGGGTGAGCCTCCGGTGATGATCCGCCCCGAGTACTCGAACTCCCGAGCGTACGACTCCGCGGCCGCCTCGTCCGGTGCGAGGACGGCGTCCCACAGCTCTCGTCGGCGGGCGGTCTCCATGGCGATCCGCTCGGTTGCCAGGCCCTCGTGCTCCCACAGCGACCGACCCATGGACTTGAACGGGCGACCCCGGAACGTCTGGAGGATCTGCTGTCCCGGTTGCTTGACGAAGTAGGGCTCGAGGTCGTCGTCGGTGCAGATGTAGGCGGCCGAGCGGAGGACGTCGTACCAGGCCTGGGAGCCGATGACGACCGCGGCGTCGCCCTCCGGGACCGGGGTCGCGTGGCTCCGGACGCCCCAGAAGCGGACCAGCTCGGGACGCTCCGCGGCGAGCACCCTGCTGATCGCCAGGGGATTGCCGTCGACCTGGCGCCCCTGCGACGACAGCAGCAGCACTGAGGATGGCGGGACGCCCGGTGCCGCGCCGCTCGCCCTCCGATAAGCCTGCCGGAGCAGCTGCTGGCCGCGCGGCGTGCTCTCGGTCTCCGTCAGCGCCGGAGCCACCGCAACGACGAGCTGACCCTGGGGCCGCACCCTCAGGTTGAGCCTGCTGGCGCGTCCCAGCCGGGTGGCGGGCAGCTCCGCGAGCAGGGCGGAGGCGGGCTCG
>JADMIO011478737.1_pt1 | contig 14320 bp, 12 predicted proteins | sample 8958161 | NCBI WGS metagenome assembly JADMIO01 (sample SAMN16585339, study PRJNA669376) | soil metagenome | isolation source: Crop rotation soil | place: USA: Cullars Rotation, Alabama | collected 2011 | reverse complement strand
ACTCTTGTTCGGCTTTTTCATGCCTTGTCTCCTGTTTGAAGCTTCCTCACCGCATCGATGAGGCCGCGAACGGCCGCGACCGATTTGTCGAACGCCGTCTTCTCCGACGGGTCCAACGCGATCTCGACCACCCTCTCCACGCCGCCGGCGCCGATGACTACCGGCACGCCGACATAGAGACCTTCGACGCCGTACTGCCCGTCCAGCCAAGCGGCGCAGGGCAGTACGCGTTTCTTGTCCTTGAGGTAGGATTCCGCCATGGCCACCGCCGAGGCGGCGGGGGCGTAGAAGGCGGAGCCGGTCTTCAGCAGGCCAACGATCTCGGCGCCGCCGTCGCGCGTGCGCTGCACGATGGCATCCAGCCGGTCCTGCGCGATCCAGTTCATCCGCACGAGATCCGGCAGCGGAATGCCGGCGACGGTCGAGTAGCGCACCAGCGGCACCATCGTGTCGCCGTGACCGCCGAGCACGAAGGCGGTGACGTCCTCCACCGACACGCCGAGCTCTTCGGCGATGAAGTAGCGGAAGCGCGCGCTGTCGAGCACGCCGGCCATGCCGACGACCTTGGAATGCGGCAGGCCGCTGGCCTCGCGCATCACCCAGACCATCGCATCGAGCGGGTTGGTGATGACGATCACGAAGGCGTCGGGACAGTGACGCGCGATCGCCTCGCCGACCGTTGTCATCACCTTTGCGTTGGTGCCGATGAGATCGTCGCGGCTCATCCCGGGTTTGCGCGGGATGCCGGCGGTGACGATCACGACATCGGCTCCGGCGATCTCGTCGTACGAGTTGCTGCCGGCAATGGAGGCATCGAAGCCGACCACGGGCGATGCCTGCGCGAGATCGAGGGCCTTGCCCTGCGGCACGCCTTCGACGACGTCGAACAGGACGACGTCGCCGAGCTCCTTCAGTCCGATCAGCAGGCCGAGCGTTCCGCCGATGTTACCGGCCCCGACCAGTGCAATCTTCCGACGCGCCATGCAGCCTCTGCGAGTCAAGGAGTCGAGGCAGTCATCGAGGGCATAAACACACGAGCGACCACCTCGTTCTCAAACACTTTATTGCCTCCTACTCTCTTTCACCCCAGAGGGCAAGTCATAGGGGAGTAAAACGCTCCCCGATCAGGATCGGTGCGGCGAGCCCAGGTAATCCGCCGCTTGCATCTCCGCGAGACGCGACGCGGTGCGTCGAAACTCCGGACGTTCGAGCGTCGGGAAGAGTCGGTCGGGCGACTCGGCGGCGCTGCAGACGAGCTTGGTGCGGTGCTCGTACAGCGCATCGATGAAGGTCACGAAGCGAAGCGCCTGATCGCGCGAACGCTGCGACAGCGCGGGGATGCCGCTGACGAGAACCGTAGCGAAGTGTCGTGCGATGGCGAGGTAGTCCGCTGCACCGAGCGGCTTGGCGCAGAGCTCATCGAAGTCGAACCAGGCGACGCGCTTCGCCGTCCGCGCAACATCGAGCGTGCGACCGGGAAGTGGCAGCTGCATCGGCCGGCTCTCGGCTCCTTCGGTCAGCAGCGCGAAGCTGTCGGCGAGCGCTCGTTCCGCCGCCGCATCGAGCGGCGTGTGATAGACGCGCAGGCCCGGCATGCGCGCGAGCCGATAGTCGGGCCCGCCCTGCAGCTCGACGAGATCGAGCCGCGCCTCGATCAGCGCGATGAAAGGCAGGAACAGCTCGCGCTGCAGACCCTGCTCATAAAGCCGGTCAGGCGCCGTGTTGGACGTCGTCACCATGACCACGCCGCGCGCGAACAGCGCCTCGAACAGCCGGCCGAGCAGCATGGCGTCGGCGATGTCCTCCACCTGCAGCTCGTCGAAGCAGAGCAGCCACGCCGATCCCGCCACCGCCTCGGCGAGCGGAGGAATCGCGTCGACAGTGGTCGCGCCTTCCTGGCGGGCGCGGTGCAAGCGCTCGTGCACCTCGAGCATGAAGGCGTGGAAGTGCACGCGGCGACGCGCCGCGACGGGTGCCGCGGCGAAGAAGAGGTCCATCAGCATGCTCTTTCCGCGGCCGACATCGCCGAGCAGGTAGACGCCCTTGGGCGCCTCGCGCGACCGCCGCGTGGTCAGCCGTCCCAGCCAGCCGGCGGGCGCTGCAGGACGATAGTCGTGCAGGGCCTCGTGCAGGTTCTGCAGCCGCTCGGCCGCGGCGCGCTGCGCCGGGTCTGCGCGAACCTCGCCGCGGTCCACCCGCCGCAGCAGCTCGGGCAAGGGGCCATCGCGCCCGGGTTGCCGCCCGCCGATCTCCGCGGCTGAGAGGCCGGCCGTGGTGCGGCTATGCTCTGATTGATTGGACAAGGAGGGACGAGATGGATGAAGAGGTCCTCAGCAACGACATCCGCAAGTTCCTGCGGCGGGTCGGCGTTACCGCGCAGCAGCAGATCGAAGCGGCGGTGCGCGAGGCGGTTCAGGCGGGACGGCTGCAGGGCACCGACGAATTGCTGGCGAAGATGGTACTCACCATCGACCAGCTCAATCTCCGTCACGAGATCGAGGCCCCGCTCAAGCTGCGCTGAGTCTGCTGCGGGATTGCGCGATATGGCTTCCAAGAAAGAAGAATGCCCGGGTCGGCAGACCCGGGCATCGCGTAGGCGCGAGATTTGCCTGCCGGACGTCCGTGGACGTCCGGCAGGGGAGAGACTTGTTACTGCATGCCGCTGAGGAAGGCGCTGAAGTCCTTCCCGTTGAGCAGCAGGGCGCCGGTGTCCGTGATCGCGAAGGCGTAACGGTCGACCACAGTGCCGTCGGCCGCGGTCTGCCGGTCCGAGAAGGCCCGGAGCAGATCGAAGAAGGCGCCCATGTTCTGCGCCTGCTGCGCGTCCGGCGCCGCCTTGGTGGCGAGCTCCACCATCGCGTCGAGCCCGGCGATGGCGATGTTCACCGTACCGACCGCGCCCATGGGCGAGGCGGGGCTTGCCTCGAGCATGCCGTCCACGTCGACCCGGCTGGCCGGCAGCACGAGGCGGGTGTCGGCGATGCGCAGCTTGCTTCCGGCCTGCAGCACGAGCTGCTGGGAGGTCGCGCCGAAGATGCCGAGGGCGACCTGCTGGGCGTCGCTGTTGGCCATGTCGCCGGAAACCACACCGTCGATGAAGGCGTTCCAGATCGCCCGCGCCGGGATGCTCTCCAGGGTGAGCCGGATGGAGGCCTCCTTCGGAGTCACCTGCGCGGCGAACTCCGGCGGAACGCCGGCCATCTCCGGGTGGGGGACGGCGACGCCGTTGAGGAAGGCACTGAACTCGGCGCCAGACCGCTCCTGGTCGAGCCCGGTGACGCCGAAGCCGAAGCCGGCGTCGTCCATCCGGAACAGCTCGCTGTTGTCCGGCGCGGTCACCAGCAGGCCCTTCATCGCGAAGGAGACGTTGGTATCGCCGAGCAGCAGGCCGGCGTCGCGCAACGCCTGGATCATGTCCTGCGGCAGCGCGCCGGGGGTGGGTGCACCGCCGGTCGCGGCCGCGTCGGTCGTCCCTGCGGTGCCGGCCTCCGTGGTCCCGGCGTCGGTGGTCCCGGCGTCGGTGGTCCCGGTGGTGGCGGTGTCGGTGGTGGCCGCCGTTCCGCTGTCCGTGGTGGCCGCGGTGCCGGAGTCCGTCGTACCGGCCGCCGTGCTGCCGTCGGTCGTGCCAGTGGTGCCGGTGTCGGTGGTGACGTCCATGGTCGCGGTCGGCTGCATCTGCGCAGCCAGCGTCTCGAGCCGCTCCATGAGCGCGCGGAACTCGGCGATCCGCAGGCCGCGCAGGCCCGAGGACACCTCGAAGCTGTCCAGCTTCACGCTCGGCTCGTCCTTGTTCTGGACGACGAAGTTCTCGATTCGTGCCGTGCCGCGCTGGTCCCACTTCCCGGGCGAGGCCTCGGTGCTGTCAGCGTTGGCGACCACCCCACCGACCTTGATGTCGACGGTGCCGGCCGCGTCCTTCGCCGCGATGTCCCGATAGGCGGCATCGAGATCGAGGAAAGTGTGAAGCGACTTGGAGAAGAGGCCGCTGAACTGCTGCGAGCCGATGGTGATCTCGCCGTCCGGCTGCCCGCTCTCGTCCGTCGGCGTCATCTTCGCCGGAAGCTTGAGGTCCGTGATCCGGTACTGGTCGTCGCCCTCGGGCGTCAGCACGGCCGTGACGGTGCCGACCTCCAGGCTGCCCTCGGTCGCGTCGCCGATGCGCAAGGCGTTGACGGTGACATTGTAGGCGTCGCCCTGCTGGGTCACGTCGATCGTGCCGTGCTGGAAAACCTGCTCCTCTCCGGCGACGGGCGCGAACAGCGCTTCGACATCCTTGCGGACCTGCTCGACGTCGGCCCAGGCGGGGGCCGCGCCGGCCGACAACAGGCCGGCTACGGCGAAGGACAGGCCCCATCTGGCAAGGCCTCGGTTGAACGACATCTCGTCTCTCCTCTTGGTGTGGATGGTCATCTTGCGTTGGGCGGACAGGGAGGCTGGCGGCTGCTAGTGCAGGGCCTGCACCAGTGCCGTCAGTTGCTTCCCGTTCAGCAGCACGTCGCCCGTGCTCGTAAGGGCGAATGTATATAGATCCGTCACTTGGCCGTCCGCCCCCGTCTGCCGTTGCGAGAATCCCCGTGCGAGATCGAAGAAGATGCGTGCCTGCTTGGTCTCGTCGGGCCCGGTTTGCCCGAGAATGGCCTCGACCGCCCTGTCCAGGCCCGTGACGGTCAGCGTCAGCGAGCCGCTGACGCCATAGGGAGAGGCGATGTCGGCGGCGACCGTGCTCTCGATCGCCACGCGGCCGATCGGCGTCTCGACCCGCGAGCCGGACAGGCGAAGCCGGGTCCCGGCCGTGACGAGGAGCTGCGGGACGAATCCCCGCGCGGCCGTCATGAATTCGCCCTCGCTGAGTTCGCCTGACGCCATGCTGTCGAAGAAGGCATTCCAGGCCGGCCGGGCCGGCACCGACGACAGGCCCAGGCTGAAGGCTGCCGCCCGGGGGGTGAACTGCTGCACGAAGGAAGGATCGGGGCCGAGCTGCGCCAGGCTGGAGCCCGAGAAGCCGCCGAGGTCGAAACCGACCAGGAGGTCCCCGGCCGGGCCGGCGAGGTTGCGCGTCGCGATGGTGAGCTGCCCGCCTTCGAATCCGAAGGCCTCGCCTCCATCGCCATCGAGCAGGCGCAATCCTTGCAGCCGCAGCTTGGCCGCGGCGTTCCCGATCAGCGTCGCCGACCGGCGGACGGTCTCGAGCGCCTGTGCCGCTTCCTCCGCGTCCCCGGCGCTGTCCAGCGTCGCAATGGCGTCGATGAGGTCGACCAGCCGGCGGATATCGAAACCCGTCGAGTTCCAGGTGAACTCGCCGAGCGCGAGGTGGCGGCTCCCGGTGTCATCGCGCAGGACCGCGTTTTCGACCCTCAGGACGGCGTCCTGCCGCCAGAACCCCGGAAACCGCTGCCGGCTGCCGGCCGAGAGAGAGGCATCGAGGCCGATGTCGAGGTCATCCGGCTTGAGGGTCAGGTGCAGCTTGCCCACCGCGCCCTCGACGCGAAGGAAGTTATGCAGCGAGCGGGACCACTGCCCGGAGAGCCGGAAGGAACCGGTCTGCAGCTCGCCGACTGCGGTGCCCGACGGCTCCTTGAAGCCGATGGAGCGGGGAATCGTGACCTCGCGCACCTCGTAAAGGTCCGTTCCCGCGGGGACCAGCTCCAGGGACACGGTGCCCACGTCGATGTACCGGGCCGTGCAGGGCTCGGCGTCCTCCGTGGCAGCCGGGAGCCCACAGGGCGCGCGATCGGAATACTCGCCGTTCTTCACCATCCGATAGGGCTGCTCGCCCGCAACGCGGATCTCAGGGACGGTCACCGCGATCGTCTCCCCGGCAAGGCTGACGGCCACCGGGGCATGGCTGATCCACCCCCCGGCCGCCCAGTCGGGACCGAGCAGGGCGTCGACATCCGCGCGGACCTGGTCGAGGGTCGTGGCCGCGGCAGGACCGACAGGGCCGAGCGCGCCGACGGTGCCGAACGCAGCCGCGAGAAGCCATTTCCCCCACATCGTTGCCTTTTCTCCCCCTTGTGGGCGCGCAGTTAGGAGGAACTGCCTAGACCGCGCAACCCCGATGTCGGCGCCGCCCGGCCCGGGTCATTGCAAGCGTGCCGCCAAGGCGCTGATGTTCTTACCGTTCAGCAGCACCGTGCCGCTGGGATCCAGTGTCAGCGTGTAGCGGTCGGTCACGGTGCCGTCCGCGGCCTTTTCGCGGGCCGCGAAGAGGCCCAGCAGTTGCAGCACCGCGATCTGCTTCATCGCATCGGGGTTGCTGCCGAGCGCCTGCTTCAGGCTGGCGAACAGCGCATCGAAGCCGGTGACCTTCACCGCCAGCTCGCCGACGGCGCCGAGCGTCGCGGCCGGATCGAGGCGAAACGCGCCGTGCATTTCGACGCGGGCGGGGCCGGCATCGACGAAGCTTTCGGTCAGCCGCAGGACGGTGTTGGCCTCGGTGACGATGGCCAGCAGCTGCGGCACGGTCGCGACCAGGGCCGCGCCGGTGGCCTGTGGGGTGGGGCCGGCGATTTGGGCGAGCGCGGTGTCGAGCAGCTTGGTGGACGGGAGGTTCTCGATCCGAAGGCCGAACGCGAGCCCCCGGGGGATCAGCTGGCCGAAGAGATCGGCGCTCTGCTGGCCGAGCGCCTCGATGCGCAGCCCGGCGAGATCGATCCCGCCGGAGAGGTCGACCGCTCCGCCGTCGGTGTACTCCGCGCCGGAGCTCGAGCCGGCCTGTTCCAGGGTGAAGAGCTTGGCGCCCGTCGGGTCGGTCACTTCCAGACCACGCAGGCGGAAGTCGGCCGCGAGATCGGGATAGACGGCCAGCACGGCGCGCCCCGCCCGCAGCAGCTCGGTCCAGTCCTCGCCGGTGGCTTCGCCTTCCTGCTCGATCTCGGCGGCTTCCGCCTCCAGCTGTCGCAGCGCGACCGAGTACTCCCCGGCCCGGAAATCGCGCAGGCGTCCGGCGAGCTCCGCGCCGGCAAGCTTCAGCGTGGTGTCCTTTCCCAGCATGAGCGAGAGGTTCTCGACGACATACCGGCTGTCCTGGTCGATCGCACCCCCAGGCTTGGGGAGGCTGGAGACCACGGCGGCGATGCGTCCGACACCGACCTGGGTCGCACCCGTGGCATCCACCATGCGCAGGTCGCGGAAGGTGAGATCGACGTCGGAGAAGTTGCGCAGGCGCTTCGAGAAGACGCCGATGAAGGATGGCGCCGGGACCGCCACCGTGCCGACCACCCCGGCCGGCTGCTTGATCAGAAGGGTCTCGGGGAGGCGAAGATCCTCGACCCGGTAGCGGTCGTCGTCGAGCGGCGTCAGCAGGTAGGAGACGGTCCCGAGTTCGACGAAATTGGCCGGGGTGCCGAAGGTGACACCGGGGACGGAGACCCGAAACCCGCCTGCTTCCGGCTCGACCCGTACGGTGCCGTAGTGGAGCAGGCCATAGAAGCTGTCGGCGACGACTTCATAGGCGTCGGTAATCTCTCGGTGCACCTGGGTGCTGTCGATCGCCGCGGCCGGGCGCCACGTCAGCAGCGCGAGGGTGAACAGGAACAGGCCGGCAGACCGTTTCATCGTGCTTCCTTGAGGGACAGGCGCCGCAGCATGAAACACTCGGCGCCGGCCTCCAATCCTTTCTTGAGGTGCAGCCTCGCTCGTCCGCCGGGTGCCTGGCGCGAGCCATCGCCCGGCGGCGACAGCAGACGCCCGCAATCAGTTTGGCCGCGGCGCGAGGCTGGTGCTGAACTCCTTGCCGTTCAGCATGACGCGGCCGGTCGGCAGGAGCACCCAATGGTAGCGGTCCACCGGCGCGCCGTCGGCCCCGAGCTGACGGTCCGACATGGCGAGCAGGATGGCAAGGACAGGCGACAGGCCACCCGAAAACATCGGTTCCTTCGCCACCGCATCGATCAGCTTGTCTAAGCCGCGGATCTCGACGAGGTAGTCGCCGGTGGTTTTGACGGCGGCGGTCTCGTCGACGTGCTGAACCCCTTCGAACTCGATCCGCGTGTCGCCGAGCTCGAGGTGGGAGCGCGACAGCTTGACCTTGGTCCCCGCCTCGGAAAGCAGGCGGATCACGGCAGGCCCCAGCATGGCCTGGACCTGCGTCATTTCCTCGGGGGTCGGCCAACGCTCCAGGAAGGGAGCGAAGAGGATGTCGAGCAGCTGGGTGGCGGGGATGCGCTCCACCGTGACGTGCAGGGCCAGGCTTCGCGGCATGAACGCGGCGCTCGTGCCGGGGGTGAGGGCCGGGAGCGCGGCCTGGACGGTCAGGCCGGAGAAGTCGAATCCGGTGGAGATGGTGGTCGTTCCGTCGGGCGCGTAGATGATCTCCAGCGGGTACCCGGCTTCCGTCATCGACCAGACCGGCGTTCCATCGGTTTCGGACCAGGCCAGTCCGTGCACCCTGACCTCGGCGGAGATGGCCGGGTAGGCGGCGAGCAGCTGGCGGAAGAAGGGCAGCAGCGGCTGCAGCTGCTCAGGGGTAGGCTGCGCCGGGGCGACCCGCTGCTGCAGCTCGGCTAGGCGCTGGAGGTCGGCGCTGAAAGTGGTTGCCAGCGAGATCATGCGCGCGGGATCACCCTTGGCCGTGCCCTTGAGCTCGGCGTCGCCGAGGTCGAAACGCCCGGCCGGCGTCACGATCGACAGGCGGTCGGCTCCGTACTCGACCGCCACCTCGGTCTCCTCGGCCGCGTCCTCGGTGCTCGAGGCGCGCATCCGCAAGGCCCCGAGGGCGGCACTGGGGGCGCCAGAAGGGGCCGTCACGCTGACGTCGCCGTAGGCCGCGTCCACGGCCGTCCAGGTCATCGACCGTTTGGAAAATGTCCCGGTGAAGGACTGGCTGCCGAGTACGACCGTGGACCGCGTGCCCTCGGGGCCGACCACCGCGAAGCTCGCCGGCAGCTGCAGCTCCCGGATCTCATAATGCTCCGCGTCCGGCGCGGCCAGCCGCAGGGCGAGGGTGCCCAGTTCGGCACGCATCGCTCCCGGCGTATAGCGCAGGTCGCGCACCTCCACGACGAAGCTGCCGTCCGCTTCGGGTCGCACCTCGACCGGGCCGTGGCCGATAACCCCCGCGTTGGCGATGAAGGCGAGCGCGTCGAGAACGTCACGCCGCACCGCCTCGAGGTCCGCCGCACGCGCCGGCCCCGGCCGGGCGAACGCGACCAGGACGAGCAGTCCCGCGATGATCGAGCGCTTCATTCGCCTGTCTCTCGTCCCGCACCACCGCTCAGCGTCGCGCTACCAGCATCTTCTTGATCTCGGCGATCGCCTTGGCCGGGTTGAGGTTCTTCGGGCACGTCCGGGTACAGTTGAGGATGGTGTGGCAGCGGTACAGGCGGAACGGATCCTCGAGGTCGTCCAGCCGTTCGCCCTGGTGCTCGTCGCGGCTGTCGGCGAGCCAGCGATAGGCCTGCAGCAGGACTGCCGGGCCGAGATAGCGGTCGCCGTTCCACCAGTAGCTCGGGCAGGACGTGGTGCAGCAGAAGCAGAGGATGCACTCCCAGAGCCCGTCGAGGCGGGCGCGTTCCTCCGGCGACTGCCGCCGCTCGCGGTCCGGCGGCGGCGATTCCGACTTCAGCCAGGGCTGGATCGAGGCAAGCTGCGCGTACGGACGGCTGAGGTCCGGCACGAGGTCCTTGACGACCGGCATGTGCGGCAGGGGATAGATCCGCACCTCGCCCTCGACGTCCGAGATGTACTTGGTGCAGGCGAGGGTATTGGCGCCGTCGATGTTCATGGCGCAGCTGCCGCAGATTCCCTCCCGGCAGCTGCGCCGGAAGGTCAGGGTGGAATCGACCTCGTTCTTGATCTTGATGAGGGCGTCGAGGACCATCGGGCCGCAGTCGGCGAGGTCGATCTCGAAGCTGTCGACGCGCGGGTTCTCGCCGTCGTCGGGATTCCAGCGATAGACGCGGAAGGTCTTCGCCTGCTTCGCGCCAGGGGCACGGACGGTCTTGCCCGGGCCGATCTTGGAATTGGCTGGAAGCGTGAACTGGGCCATGTCTGTCGTTTGACTGTCGCCGCTCAGCGCTCGGGGCGCAGCGCACCAGAGGTGTCGATGCTCCTGCGAATCATCAAGAGACGTCGGGACCAGCAAAAGGCGATCGGGCGACGGGCAATCAATAGACCCGGGCCTTCGGCGGGAACGCCTGGACGTCGTTGCTGAGCGGTTGCAGGTGCACCGGCCGGTAGTCGATGCGGGAGCGGCCCTGCTCGTCGCACCAGATCAGGGTGTGCTTCAGCCAATGCTCGTCGTCGCGGTCGGGGAAATCCTCGCGGGCGTGGGCGCCGCGGCTTTCGGTACGGTTGGCCGCGGCGTCGAGCGAGGTCACCGCCTGGTAGAGCAGGTTGTCGAGTTCCAGCGTCTCGACCAGGTCGCTGTTCCAGATCAGCGACCGGTCGGTAACCTTGACGTCGACGCGCTTGGACCAGGTCGTGTCGAGCAGCCGCTTGCCTTCCTCCAGCACCTCGCCGGTGCGGAAGACGGCGCAGTTCAGCTGCATGATCTTCTGCATCTCGAGCCGGAGCGCCGCGGTCGGGACCGCGCCGTCGGCGTACCGGGTGCGGTCGAAGCGGCCGAGGATCTCGTCGACCGCGCCGGCCCGCGGCGGCCGCAGCTTGTCGCCGGCCTTGAGGATGTCGCCGCAGCGGTGCGCGGCGGCGCGGCCGAAGACGACGAGGTCGAGCAGCGAGTTGGAGCCGAGGCGATTGGCGCCATGCACGGAAACGCAGGCCGCCTCGCCGATCGCCATGAGCCCCGGCACGACGTTCTCGGCGTTGCCGTCGGTCTTGGTCACGACCTCGCCATGAAAGTTCGTCGGGATGCCGCCCATGTTGTAGTGGCAGGTCGGCAGCACCGGGATTGGGTCCTTGGTCACGTCGACGCCGGAGAAGATCCGGGCCGTCTCGGCGATGCCTGGGAGCCGGTCGTGGATCAGCTGTGGATCGAGGTGCTCCATGTGGAGGTGGATGTGGTCCTTGTTGGGACCGCAGCCGCGCCCCTCGCGGATCTCGATGGTCATCGCCCGGCTGACGACGTCGCGCGACGCCAGGTCCTTGGCCGAAGGGGCGTAGCGTTCCATGAACCGTTCGCCGGCGCCGTTGGTGAGATAGCCGCCCTCGCCGCGCACGCCCTCGGTGATGAGGCACCCGGCGCCGTAGATCCCGGTCGGGTGGAACTGGATGAACTCCATGTCCTGCAGCGGCAGGCCGGCGCGCAGCACCATGGCGTTGCCGTCGCCCGTGCAGGTGTGGGCGGAGGTGCAGGAGAAGTAGACGCGGCCATAGCCGCCGGTCGCCAGCACGATCATCTGCGCCCGGAACAGGTGCAGGCTGCCGTCGTCGAGGTTCCAGGCCATGACGCCGCAGCAGGCGCCGTCGTCGTCGAGCACGAGGTCGAGGGCGAAATGCTCGATGAAGAACTCGACGTTGTGCTTCAGCGACTGCTGGTACAGCGTGTGCAGGATGGCATGTCCGGTGCGGTCGGCCGCGGCGCAGGTGCGCTGGGCGATGCCCTCGCCGAACCGGGTGGTCATGCCCCCGAACGGGCGCTGATAGATGCGGCCGTCCTTGGTCCGGCTGAACGGCACGCCGTAGTGCTCCAGCTCGATCACGGCGGGGATCGCCTCGCGCACCATGTACTCGATGGCGTCCTGGTCGCCGAGCCAGTCCGACCCCTTGATGGTGTCGTACATGTGCCAGCGCCAGTCGTCCTCGCTCATGTTGCCGAGCGCCGCGCTCATCCCGCCCTGGGCGGCGACGGTGTGGCTCCGGGTGGGGAAGACTTTGGTGATGCAGGCGGTCTTGAGGCCCGCTTCGGCGACGCCGAAGGTCGCGCGCAGCCCGGCCCCGCCGGCGCCCACGACAACGACGTCGTAGCTGTGCTCGACCACCGGATAGGCGGGGCGACGGACCCGCGGTGCCGCGCCCGCTCCGTTGGTCTTGCCGCCGCCGTTCGGCTTTCCCGTGCCGTCCTGGCCGGCCATTCAGCCTCCGAACGCGATGATGGAAAGGGCCAGGATCGCCGCGAGCCCAAGCCCGATGTGAAGGAAGTCGTTGAGGACGAGCGCGACGACCCGCAGGGTCTTCGGATTTACATAGTCCTCCAGGACCACGCGGACACCAAGCTGGGAGTGATAAAAGGTCGCGACTACCAGGAGGATCATCAGTCCCAGGGTGACCGGCGAGCGGAACCAGGCGAGGAAGGTGGGGTAATCGGCGCCGGTCATGAAGACCAGGGAGGTGACGAACCAGACCCCGAGGGGGACGAGGGCCACCGCGGTCAGCCGCTGCACCCACCAGTGCTGGACGCCCTCCTTTGCCGAGCCGAGGCCGCGCACGCGGCCGAGCTGGGTCCGATAGCGCGGCGCCGTCTCCATCACGGCCACCGCGCGTAGGCGACGATCCAGGCGAGCAGCGTCAGTACGGCGGTGCTGCCGACGGCAATCCAGCCGGAGCGGTAGACGCCCGGGAGCTCGAGGCCGAAGCCGGTGTCCCACATCAGGTGCCGGATGCCGTTCGCCAGGTGATAGAAGAAGGCCGCGGTCCAGCCGAAGAGCAGCAGCTGGCCGAGCCACGACCCGAGAAAGGCCTGGACGCCGGCGAAGGACTCCGGACCGGAGGCCGCCGCGATAAGCCAGTATACCAACAGCAATAGGCCGACGCTGAGTGCCAGGCCGCTCGCCCGGTGCAGGATCGAGAGCACCGAGGTGAGCTGCCACCGATAGATCTGCAGATGCGGCGAAAGCGGGCGGTTCTGCGGCATTGATTTCCATCGGCGTGGGCCGACCGGCCGCGCGCCACTGCCCGGAAGAACGCTCTTCCGCGGATTTAGACCTCGCAGGAAATAGTGTCAACGCGGCAGAGATCCACGCCGGCGCTGCCGGCCGGGCGGTGAGGATCAGCCGCGTTGGCGAAGCGGCGACGAGGGTAGCTCTCCGAAACGGCGACGGTAGGCGGGGCCGCCGCGGGGGGAGTCGATCATGTGATAAGGGTGCTCGGCCCCCTTAAGGGGCCGCGCAGGGCGTCAGGCGTTCGTCTCGATTGCCTCGGCCAGGCCGACGACCCGCCGGGCATTGGCGACGTGCAGGTTCTCGATCAGCTTGCCGTCGAGGACGACCACCCCCTTGCCCTCGCCCCGCGCCGCGGCGTGAGCCTCGATCACCCGCCGCGACCAGTCGACCTCGGTCGGCGAGGGGGCGAAGATCTCGTTCGCCACGGCGATCGTCTTGGGATGGATGAGGGTCTTGCCGTCGAAACCCAGCTCGACGCCCTGGCGGCAGGCCAGGGCAAAGCCTTCGTCGTCGTTGAGGTCGAGGTGAACGCCGTCGAGGATCGCGAGGCCGTACGCGCGCGCCGCTAGCAGGCACATCGACAGGCTCGTCAGCATCGGCAGCCGGTCGCGGGTGTGCCGGGCCCGCAGGTCGTTGGTGAGGTCGGAGGTTCCCATGACGAAGCAGGCGAGCCGCGGGCTGGCCTGCGCGATGGCCTCGATGTTGAGCACGCCCCGGGGCGTCTCGATCATGCACCAGACGGCGAGATCATCGGGCGCCCCGTTCGCCTCCAGCACCGCCTGGGACTGCCGCACCGATTCCGGGCTCTCGGTCTTCGGCAGGAGGACGGCGTCGGCGCCCGATGCTGCGGCGGCGGCGAGGTCGGCGTACCCCCAGGGGGTGTTGAGGGCGTTCACCCGGACGACGATCTCTCGCCGGCCGTAGCCGCCGGTCCGCAGCGCCTCAGAGACCTGGGCTCGCGCCGTTTCTTTCTGCTCCGGTGCCACGGCGTCCTCGAGGTCGAGGATGAGGCCGTCCGCCGGAAGCGATCGTCCCTTCTCCAGGGCGCGGGCGTTGGCGCCGGGCATGTAGAGCACGCTGCGTCGCGGGCGGATGCTCTGCGCCATCCAATCGGACCTACGAACCTGAGAAGAAGGCCACTATAAGGGTCGCGCCCGCAGCGGAAAACCTCCCGCGCCGCGGAGTTCCTCCGAGGTGATACCCGCCGCCCGCGTCCTGCTCCCGCGTCCGCCGAAAGGCCCTGACCCCCGTGAACGTGCTCTCGATACAGTCCCGCGTCACCTACGGCTACGTTGGCAATTCCGCCGCCCAGTTCGTGCTGCAGCGGCTCGGGCACGAGGTCTGGCCGCTGGATACCGTCAGCTACTCCAACCATCTCGGCTATCCGACCTGGCGGGGCAGCAGCCGGTCTGCCGAGGAGCTGCGCGAGGTGCTCGACGGGCTCGACCTGCTCGGCGTGCTCGGCCGCTGCGACGCCGTGCTCAGCGGCTACCTCGGCAATGCTGGCACCGGAGCCGTCGTGCTCGAGGCGGTAGATCGGG
>JADMIO010787672.1_pt1 | contig 14323 bp, 13 predicted proteins | sample 8958161 | NCBI WGS metagenome assembly JADMIO01 (sample SAMN16585339, study PRJNA669376) | soil metagenome | isolation source: Crop rotation soil | place: USA: Cullars Rotation, Alabama | collected 2011 | reverse complement strand
GCGCGGACCGGCTGGCGCCCGATGCCGGCCGCGCGGCCGAGCTGGCCTCGCGCGTCGGCCAGATGGAAGCCCAGGGCGAGCGCCTGCACACGCAGCTACGCGAGGCCGAGGCGCGCGTTGCGCGCGCGGAAGCCGAGCTCGAGGCGGCGCGCGCCCTGCACGAACAGACGCGGGCCTTCCTCACCGACGCGCAGCCGAAGCTGAGCGCCGCGTTCCACGAAGTCGCGAGCAAGCTCTTCGACGAAAAGTCCATGGCGCTCGACAAGCGCATCCAGGAATCCGGCGAAGCCTCCAAGCTCGGCATCGAAGGCACGCTCAAGCCCTTCGCCGACCAGCTCGGCCAGTTCCGCGAGCGCATCGAAGCCTTCAGCAGCGAACAGGGCAAGGAGCGCAGCCAGATGCTGGGCGCGCTCAACCAGCTGCGCACGCTCAACCAGGGCATGGCCGACGCCGCCCACGACCTGTCGCGTGCGCTCAAGGGCAATGCCAAGGTGCGCGGCGACTGGGGCGAAATGATCCTGGAAACCGTGCTCAAGGCCAGCGGACTGGTCGAAGGCGCCAACTACCTGCGCCAGGGCAGCGCGCGCGACGAGGAAGGGCGCATGCACCGGCCGGACGTCGTGATCCTGTTGCCGGACGGACGCCGCGTGGTCGTCGACTCGAAGGTCAGCCTGGTGGCCTGGGCGGAAGCGAACGAATCGGAGGTCGGCGCCGACTACGAGGACGCGATGCAGCGGCACGCGAACGCGATCCGCATCCACCTGCGCGACCTCGCCGACAAGAACTATCCGAAGGTGCTCGGCCCGGAAGCGCTGGAGCTGACCGTGATGTTCGTGCCCATCGAAGGTGCGATGGCGGCGGCGCTGGCCCGGAACCCGGAGCTGCAGACCGAAGCCTTCCAGCGCAAGATCGCCTTCGCCTCTCCCAACACGCTGATGGCCTTGCTCACCGTGGTCGAACGCATGTGGACGCGCGACAAGCTGCAGAAGCAGGTCGGCCTGATCGGCGAGGATGCCGGCAAGGTGCTGGACGCCGTCACGGCCTTCCTCGACGACTTCGACAAGCTCGGCATGCACCTCCAGCGTGCCGGCGACGCCTTTACCGCTTCGCAGCGGCGCCTGCGCGACTCCGACCAGTCGGTCGTGGCACGCACCCGGCGCCTGGTCGAGCAGGGGGCCAAGGGCAAGAAGCTGCTGCGCGAGGAACTCCAGCCGACCTCGCCCTCCACTGCGCTGCCGCTGCTGCTCGAGGATGCCGCCGAGGAACCCAAGCTCATCTGAGCGGTTCCTTCCGGCGCAAAGAAAAACGGCGCGGATTCCTCCGCGCCGTTTTCATTTTCAGGACCAGCAGGTCGGATCAGGGACCCGGATCCGGACCCTCGTGGAAGCGCGGAGCGGCTTCGAGCGGCGGAGCCGGCAGTTCCCTGTTGCCCGGAGCCAGCGCGCTGTTGCGGCGGGCGAAGGCGAAATAGACGATCAGGCCAGCCACGGCCCAGATGCAGAAGAACTTGATCGTCGGGTTCCAGCCCAGGCTGAAGAACAGCAGCACACAGCCGGCCATTGCCGCCGGGCCGACCAGCCACACCATCGGGGTGCGGAAGGGGCGGTGGCGGCCCGGGTCGGACTTGCGCAGCATGACCACGCCCAGCGCCACCATGAAGAAGGCGAACAGGGTGCCGGCGTTGGAGATGTCCGCCAGCACGCCGACCGGGAACATTGCCGCGAACAGGGCACACACCACGCCGGTGATGATGGTCACCACGTGCGGCGTGTGGAAGGTCGGATGCACCTTCGCGAAGGCCGAGGGCATCAGGCCGTCGCGCGCCATGGTGAACAGGATGCGGGTCTGGCCGTAGATCATCATCAGCACGACCGAGGGCAGCGCGAGGATGGCCGCGCCGCCAACCAGCTTCGCCGCCACCGGATGGTCGATGCTGCGCAGGATCCACGCCAGCGGATCCTTGGCCTGCGAGAACTCGCTGCCCGGCTGCGCGGCGCCGACGCCGTTGGCCGAACCGATCGCGCAGTAGGCCACCAGCAGGTAGAACACGGTGCAGATCGCCAGCGAGCCGATCAGGCCGATGGGGATGTTGCGGTTCGGGTTCTCGGTTTCCTCGGCCGCGGTCGAGACGGCGTCGAAGCCGACGTACGCGAAGAAGATCGAGGCGGCGGCGCCGAGCACGCCGGTGCCGGAAAGCGGGGTGCCCCAGCCGTTCGGCAGCAGCGGCGTGAAGTTCGCGGTGTTGGCGACGCCGATGGTCAGGACGATGAACAGGCTCAGCGCGGCGATCTTGACCAGCACGAGGGCGGAGGTGAACTTCGCGCTCTTCGACGTGCCCAGCACGAGCAGCACGGTGACGAACATCGCCACCAGGAAGGCCACCAGGTTGAAGCCGCCCTTCACGATTTCGCCCGTGGCGAGGGTGATGGTGTCGGCAGGACCGGCCTGCAGCCAGTGCGGCAAACCGAAGCCGGCACTTGTGAGGAAGCCGTTGGCGTATCCCGCCCAGCCGACCGAAACGGCGGAGGCGGCGACGGCGTATTCGAGGATCAGCGCCCAGCCCACCATCCATGCGACGAGTTCGCCGATCACGGCATACGAGTAGGTGTATGCAGATCCCGCGACCGGGATCATCGAGGCGATCTCGGCGTATACCAGCGCGGTCAACGCGCAGACGATGCCGGCGAGGACGAAGCTGAACATCATGCCGGGGCCGGCCTTGTTCACCGCGACCGCGGTGAGCACGAAGATGCCGGTGCCGATGATGGCGCCGATGCCGAGCATCGTCAGCGAGAACGCACCGAGCTGGCGCTTGAGGCTGCGCTTCTCGGCGGTTGCGAGGATCTCGTCTAGCGGTTTGACGCGTTCGAACAGCATGTAGGACTCCCCGGGGTTTCTTGTTTACTTTTCGAGGCCGCAAGACACCGTGCGGCCTGAGCGCCCGGGTACCATACCGGCCTGACCCGTGGGCGGCAAGGCATATGAAGGTGGATTCGATGGGGGGTAGCGTGCAGTCGCGCGTACAGGGGCTGCTGGCTGCGGCCCCGGCGGAATCCGGTAGCGAGGAGACGCTGGCCCTGTTCCGGAACTTCGCCGCGAGCCATTCCGATTGCTGCGAACGCACGTGTGAGCCCGGTCACTTCACCGGCTCTGCCTGGGTCGTCTCGGCGGACGGTGAGCGGGCGCTGCTCCTGCATCACCGCAAACTCGACATCTGGGTGCAGCCGGGCGGCCACGCCGATGGCGAGGGCGACCTTGCGTCGGTGGCGCTGCGCGAAGCGGAAGAGGAGACCGGCGTGTCAGGATTGCGCGTGGAAGGCGGGGTGTTCGACCTCGACCGCCACGCGATCCCGGCGCGCGGCAGCGAGCCGGAACATTTCCATTACGACGTGCGCTTCGTGGTGCGCGCTGGCGCCGACGAGGCCTTCATCGTCAGCGACGAATCGCATGCGCTGGCCTGGCTGCCGGTGCGCGAGATCGCCGCCGATCCGCATGCCGACGAGAGCGTGCGGCGCATGGCGCGCAAGTGGCTGGAGCGCTAGTTCACTCGTCCGGCGAATTCCCCGGTCGTGGTGTTGACCCAGATCTTCTCGCCGTTGCTGATGTACTCGGGCACCTGGATCTCGATGCCGGTGTTGAGCCTGGCCGGCTTCGGGCGCTTGGTAGCCGTGCCGCCCTTCAGTTCCGGCGGCGTCTCCACCACGGTCAGCTGCACGCTGGCCGGCAGCAGCACGGCCACGGGCGCATCGTCGATCAGCTGCACGTAGCAGCCCTCGAGGCCGTCGCTGATGTAGCCGGCCATGTCGCCGACCACGTTCGCGTCGAGCTGGTAGGGCGTGTAGTCCTGGGTGTCGAGGAACACGAAGGCCTCGCCATCCATGTAGGAATAGTTGGCCTCGCGGCGCACCAGCTCGATCTCGCTGATCTCGTCGTCGGCGCGCAGGCTCAGGTCGAACTTGTTGCCGCCCGGCACGCTGTACATGATGAAACGGAAGGTGACGTTGCCGCTGCGGCCCTGCGCCGCGCTGCGCTCGATGTCGCGCACCTGGTAGACCACGCCGTTGTACTCGACGACGTTGCCTTTCTTGACTTCTGCAGCTCTCATTTCATTGCGTCCTGGAAAATTACTTCGGGGCGAGGCGCACGGCGCCATCGAGGCGGATGGTCTCGCCGTTGAGGTAGCGGTTGCCGAGGATGAAGGCCACGGTCTCGGCGAACTCGTGCGGCTGGCCGAGGCGCGAAGGGTAGGGGATCGAGGCAGACAGCGATTCCTGCACCTGCGGCGGCATGTTGTCGACCATGGGCGTCCAGAAGATGCCCGGCGCGATGGTCATCACGCGCACGCCGATGCGGCCGAACTCGCGCGCCATCGGCAGTGTCATGCCGACCACGCCGCCCTTGGAAGCGGAATACGCCGCCTGGCCGATCTGGCCCTCGAAGGCGGCGACCGAGGCGGTGTTCACGATCACGCCGCGCTCGCCGTCTTCGCCCGGTGCGTTGTGCTGCATGAGGTCGGCGGCGCCCTTGGCGACGTTGAAGCTGCCGACCAGGTTCACCATCACCGTGGTCGCGAACTGCTTGAGCGGCATCGGGGCCTCGCGGCCGAGCACGCGGCCGGCGCCAAGGATACCGGCGCAGTTGACCGCCACGTTGAGCCCGCCGAGGAAGTCTTTCGCGGCGGCGAAGTTGGCCTGCACGTTGGCCTCGTCGCTGACGTCGGTGCGGAAATACTTCGCGTTGCCGGCGCCCAGCGCGGCGACTGCTTCGGCGCCCTTGTCGTCGTTGATGTCGAACAGGGCGACCTTGCCGCCGTTCCGGACCAGGTGCTCGGCCACGGCGAGGCCGAGGCCGGAGACGCCGCCGGTGACGACGGCGCGGACTTCATTGAGCTTCATTGGGGTGTTCCCGAGCGCGGAAGGCCGCGATTTTACCAGCTACAGGTCCAGCAGGTAGAAGGCGTTGCAGCCGCCGTGCCCAGTGGCGCCCATCGGGCCGGGCAGGCGGCGGAAGCCGCTGCGCTCGTACAGCTTCATGGCCGCGTCCATGCCGCGCAGGGTTTCGAGGTAGCAGCGGCGAAAGCCGTGCGCCCGCGCCGCCTCCAGGCACATCTGCATCATCGCCGCGCCGGCGCCGTGGCCGCGCAGTTCGGGCAGGAAGTACATCTTGCGCAGCTCGCACACGTCCTCGTCGCCATCGATCAATGGCGCCACGCCCGCGCCGCCCGCGACCTCGCCGTCCTGCTCGATGACGAAGTAGGAGCAGCGCGGCTCGGAATAGGCCCGGCTCATCCAGTCCACTTCCGGATCGTTGATCGCGAAGCCATCGCCGGTGGCGCCGAACTCCGGCATGACCGTGCGGATGATCTGCGCGACGCGCGCATCGTCGCGCGGCTCGATTTTGCGGATCGAGAAACTCATGCAACCGAACTCGCGGCCGTGACCTTGCTGCCGCTGGCGCGGCCGAGCAGCGCCGACAGCCAGCGGCCCGTTTCCACCAGGCGGTCGAGGTCCACGCCCGTGTCCATGCCCAGTCCGTGCAGCATGTAGACGACGTCCTCGCTGGCAACGTTGCCGCTGGCACCGTGCGCGTAGGGGCAGCCACCGGTGCCGGAGACCGCGCTGTCGACCACCCGCACGCCTTCCTCCAGGCAGGCGAGGATGTTCGCCAGCGCCTGGCCGCGCGTGTCATGGAAATGCACTGCGAGCGCGCTCATCGGCACTTCCGCCGCGACCTCGCGCAGCATGCGCGCGGCGTTCTTCGGCGTGCCGATGCCGATCGTGTCGCCCAGCGAGATTTCGTAGCAGCCCAGCGCGTGCAGGCGCGTGGCCACGCGCACGACGTCGGCGACCGGCACCTCGCCCTGGTAGGGGCAGCCGAGCACGGTGGACACGTAGCCGCGCACCTTTACCCCGTCCACCTTCGCGGCCGCCAGCACCGGCTCGAAGCGCGCGATGCTCTCGTCGATCGAGGCGTTGATGTTTTTGCGATTGAAGGCTTCCGAGGCCGCGGTGAACACCGCCACTTCGGTGGCGCCGGCGGCGCGGGCGCGCGCGTAGCCCTGCTCGTTCGGCACCAGCACCGGGTAGGACACGCCCGGCTTTTTCGAAATGCCCGCGAATACTTCCGCCGCGTCGGCGAGCTGCGGCACCCATTTCGGGCTGACGAAACTGGTCGCTTCGATGCAGCGCAAGCCCGTGCCCGACAGCCGGTTGATCAGCTCGATCTTGTCGGCCGCGCAGATGATTGCCTTCTCGTTCTGCAGGCCATCGCGCGGCCCGACTTCGACGATGCGCACCTCCACGCTCACGCGGCCGGCTCCAGCAATACCAGCGCGGCATCGCCCTCGACGAAGTCGCCGGCGGCGGCGCGCAGTTCGGCCACGACGCCGTCGCGCGGCGCCTTCAGGCCGATTTCCATCTTCATCGCTTCCATCACGCCCAGTTCCTGGCCCGCGCTGACGGTGTCGCCGACGCCGACGCGCATGAGCACGATGCGCCCGGGCATCGGAGCGAGCACGCGATCGGCCTTGCTGGCGGCATCGCCGCCGCTGGCCTGGAACACCGGCAGGCGCGCCAGCGACAGCCGCGTCTCGCCGTCGTGCAACCACACCCGGCGCGCGTCCACCCGCGCCTGGTAGCGCAGCGTGTGGCCCTGCACTTCGCCGCCGAAGGCGTCGGCGGACAGCCAGGCGCGCGCCACGGGCATGCACTCACCACCGCCTTCGATCAGGTAGCTGCCGCCAGCGCCGTGCGCGCACACGTCGATGCGCGTGTCGCGCCAGCCGAAGGCGAGCTTCTGCTGGCCGGCGTGGCCGAGGCGCCAACCGTCGGCGATCGCCCAGGGCGAATGTGGGTCACTGGAGGCGCGCGCGCGGCGCGCGGTCGCGGCTTCGTCGTGGAGCAGGCAGGCGGCGGCGGCCGCTGCCAGTTCTTCCAGCGGTGGCGGTTGCGGATCGGTCGGCAGCACTTCGTCGAGGTGCTTGTCGAGGTAGCTGGTGTCGATCGTGCCGTTGACCACCACCGGATGCCGCACCAGCGCTTCGAGGAAGGCGATGTTCGACTTCGGCCCGACGATCTCGCATTCGGCAAGAGCGCCGCGCAGGCGCGCCAGGGCGCGCGGGCGGTCGAGGTCCCAGGCGATGATCTTGGCCACCATCGGGTCGTAGAAGATCGTGACGGTATCGCCTTCGACTACTCCGCCATCCACGCGCACATGCTCGGACGGCGTCGGCAGCCGCAGGCGCTCGAGCCGCCCCGAACCGGGCAGGAAGTTCGCTTCCGGATCCTCGGCGTACAGCCGCACTTCCAGCGCGTGGCCAGTCGAAACGATCTCGTCCTGGCGCAGGGGCAGCGGCTCGCCGGCGGCGACGCGCAGCTGCCACTCCACGAGGTCGAGACCGGTCACCATCTCGGTGACGGGATGCTCGACCTGCAGGCGCGTGTTGATTTCCATGAAGTAGAAGGCGCCATCGGCGCCGACGATGAATTCCACCGTGCCGGCATTGGTGTAATCGATGGCGCGTGCCGCCGCCACCGCGGCCGCGCCCATGCGCGCGCGGCGGTCGGCGTCGAGGAAGGGCGAGGGCGATTCCTCGATCACTTTCTGGTAGCGCCGCTGCGCCGAGCATTCGCGCTCGCCGAGGTGGATGACGTTGGCGTGCTTGTCGGCGAAGACCTGGAACTCGATGTGCCTTGGCTGCTCGAGGTAACGCTCCAGCAGCACGCGATCGCGCCCGAAGGCGTTCTTCGCCTCGCGCTGGCACGATTCCAGCGCCGCAGCGAATTCACCGGAGGCGCGCACGATGCGCATGCCCTTGCCGCCGCCGCCGTGCGCGGCCTTGATCATCAGCGGATAGCCGATGCGGTCGGCCTCGGCCTGCAGCTTCTCCAGCGACTGTTCCTCGCCGGTATAGCCGGGCACCACCGGCACGCCGGCGGCGGACATCAGGTCCTTGGCGCCGGCCTTGCTGCCCATCTTGCGCATCGAAGCGCCGGAAGGACCGATGAATACGAGCCCGGCCGCGGCGACCGCGTCGGCGAAATCGGCGTTCTCGGACAGGAAGCCGTAGCCGGGATGGATCGCGCGCGCGCCGGTCTTCAGCGCCGCGGCGATGATCGCGTCGCCGCGCAGGTAGCTTTCCTGCGGGCGCGGGCCACCGATGCAGATCGCTTCGTCGGCGAGGCGCACGTGCTGCGCGCCGGCGTCGGCTTCCGAATACACCGCCACCGAGCCGATGCCGAGCCTGCGCAACGTGCGCGCGATGCGGCAGCCGATCTCGCCGCGATTGGCGATCAGTACCTTGTCGAACAGGCGTCCTGCGCTCACGAATCGCCTCCGGGAATCCACTTGGCTTGCCTCTTGTCGAGGAAGGCGCTCAGGCCTTCCTGGCCTTCGGCGGAAACGCGCAGGCGCGCGATGAGGCGCGCATTGCGCCGATCCGCCAGCGCCTGCGCCGCCTTGCCCAGGCCGCTCTGCCGCTGGACGAGCTGCTTGGCCTCGCGTTGCGCGACCGGGCCGCCCTTGAGCAGCCAGTGCAGCACGCGGTCGACGGCGGCATCGAGTTCGGCCCCGGGCACCGCGTCGTGCAGCAGGCCGATGCGTTTTGCTTCCTCGGCGGCGAACACTTCCGCGCTGAGGAAGTAGCGCTGCGCCTGGCGCGCGCCGATGGCGGCGATGACGTAGGGCGAGATCACCGCCGGCACCAGGCCCAGCTTGACCTCGCTGAGCGAGAACTTCGCGCCTTCGGCGGCAATGGCAATGTCGCAACAGGCGACCAGGCCCACGCCGCCGCCATAGGCAGAGCCATTGACCTTGGCGATCGTCGGCTTGGAAAGGAAGGCGAGGGTGTGCATCAGCTTCGCCAGCCGCAGCGAATCCCGGCGGTTCTCCAGCTCGTTGGCGCTCGCCATGCCTCGCATCCAGTTGAGGTCGGCGCCGGCGGAGAAGGTCGAGCCGGCGCCGGTCAGCACCACCGCCCGCACCGACGCATCCCGGTCCAGGTGCAGCAGGGCTTCGGTCAATTCGGCGATGAGCCGGGCGTCGAAGGCGTTGTGCACCTCCGGGCGCTGCATCTGCAGGATCGCGACGGGACCGTCGTGCTTGATGCCCAGGGATTGCCAGACGGGTGAGCTCATGCGCGCGCGATCGCCGATGCGGGACCTTGAATCTTACCCGCGCGACCGGGTCCAAGGCTTGTAATCTAAATAGGAACCATTATCATTAAGGCAGGTCCAAGGGCCGAATCGCCTTTTTTCGGAGTGTTGTCGATGATTGCCACCCTGCTGCTGGTGTTCCGCGAAGTGCTGGAAGCGGCGCTGATCGTCAGCATCGTGGCCGCCGCCACCCGCGGGGTCGCGCGTCGCGGCGCCTGGATCGGCAGCGGCATCGCCCTGGGCGTGCTCGGCGCCGCGCTGGTCGCGGCCTTTGCCGGCGGCATCGCCGATGCCATGAGCGGGATGGGCCAGGAGTGGTTCAACGCCATCGTGCTCTTCGCCGCGGTGCTGATGATCGCCTGGCACGTGATCTGGATGTCGCGCCACGGCCGCGAACTCGCGCAGCAGATGAAGGCAGTCGGCAGCGCCGTGTCTTCCGGCGCGCGCCCGCTCACCGCGCTGCTTGTCGTGGTCGCGATCGCGGTGCTGCGCGAAGGCTCGGAAGTGGTGCTGTTCGGCTACGGCCTGCTCGCCAGCGGTTCGACTGCCGGCGCTTTGGCGCTGGGCGGCGTGCTCGGCATCCTGGCCGGCGTCGCGGTCGGCTTCGCGATGTATTTCGGCCTGCTGAAGATCCCGATGAAGCATTTCTTCACCGCCACCAATGGCCTGCTGGTGCTGCTCGCCGCCGGACTGGCGAGCGAGGCCGCCGGCAAGCTGGTGCAGGCGGATGCCCTGCCGGCGCTCGTGGACACGCTGTGGGACAGCTCCTGGCTGCTCAGCGACAGCAGCCTGGTCGGCAAGGCGCTGCACGTGCTGGTCGGCTATACCGCGCAGCCCAGCGGCATCCAGATCGCCTTCTACGCCGCGACCGTGCTTCTGCTGGTCGTCGGCATGCGCCTGTCCTCGCGCCTGCCGGCGCCTGCGACGGCGCCGGCGGCCGCACCGCGCATCGCCTGATCACCATCCGCCTTCAGTCCCCAAGGATTTCCATGCGCGCAGTTCCGCTGTTCCTCGCCCTCGGCCTGTGCGCCGCCTGTTCCGGCGGCAAGAACGAGGCTGCCGCACCTGTTGCCGGCAGCGCGCCGGAAGCCGTCACGGCGACCACCGCGGTTGCCGCGCCGGCTGGCCCGATCACCATCCGCATCAAGGACAACAAGTTCGTCCCGGCTGAGCTGGACGTGCCGGCGAACACCAAGTTCGAATTGCTGGTGGTGAACGAAGATCCGACCCCGGAAGAGTTTGAAAGCCACGAACTCAACCGCGAGAAGATCGTCACCGGCAACGGCCAGATCACCGTGTCGATCGGGCCGCTGAAGCCCGGCCGCTATCCCTTCTTCGGCGAGTTCCACATGGCGACCGCCCAGGGCGCCCTCATCGCCAAATAAAAAACAGGGTCAGACTCCTTATTCAGCTTCGCGTTGCGAAAGGCTGAATAAGGAGTCTGACCCTATTTTTTGACCTCGATGACGAGGGCGCGGATGTCGCCTTCGATGGGGCCGCGGCCGAAGCGGGAGGCGAGGGCATACGCGGCGGCCTTTGTTGCTTCCTCCAGCGCGCCTGGATTGCGCGCCTCGATCTCGTTGCGCAGCGGCGTGCCCTGGCAATAGGCCGTTGCCGCCGCCTGGGCGGAGGTCGCCGGACTGCGCGCGGCGAAGGTATCGACGATCGGCGCCGCAGCGAAGCCGCCCGCGCGAAGGTCCGCTTCGATGCGCGCACGCTCGTGGTAGCCGTGCGGCGTGCGCGCGAGGAAGCCCGGCGGATCGGCGGGAAACCAGTGCGCCAGCGCGGAAGTCACCACGTCGGCGAACTCGTTGGCTTCGATCGCGTCCCACACGTTGAAAAGAAACGTGCCGCCCGGCGCGAGCACTCGCCGCGCCTCGGCGAAGGCCTGGCCCTTGTCGGGGAAGAACATCACGCCGAACTGGCACACGACCAGGTCGAACTCGCCATCGGCGAAGGGCAGGGCCATTGCGTCCGCCTGCTGCCATTCCACCGAAGGCCGCGTGCCGCCGACCGCAATGGCCTGGTCGAGCATGGCCTGGTTGAGGTCGGTGGCGACGATGCGCGTGCGCGCCGGCAGCGCGGCGGAAAGCGCGCGCGTGACCACGCCGGTGCCGGCGGCCAGCTCGAGGACGCGAGCAGGCCGGCGTGCGGCCGCACGGGCCGCCAGGTCGAGCGCGCAGGGCGCAAAGATCATCGGCACCAGCAGCGACTCGTAGAGTTCCGCCACCGAACCGGTGAAGCGGCGATCGGAGTCCGGCGCCGGGTCCATCGATTACATCCGGAACACGCCGTAGTTCGACTTCACGATCGGCGCATTGAGCGCCGCCGACAGCGCGAGACCGAGCACGCGGCGCGTGTCGGCCGGATCGATCACGCCGTCGTCCCACAGCCGCGCCGAAGCGTAGCACGGATGGCCCTGGCGTTCGTACTGCTCGCGGATCGGTGCCTTGAAGGCTTCCTCGTCCTCCGCGCTCCACGACGCCCCGGAGCCCTCGATGCCGTCGCGCTTCACCGTCGCCAGCACCGAGGCAGCCTGCTCACCACCCATCACGGAGATGCGCGCGTTCGGCCACAGCCACAGGAAGCGGCCGCCGTAGGCACGCCCGCACATGGCGTAGTTGCCGGCGCCGAAGCTGCCGCCGATCACCACGGTGAACTTCGGCACGTGCGAGCAGGCGACCGCGGTCACCATCTTCGCCCCGTCCTTGGCGATGCCGGCGTTTTCGTACTTCCTGCCCACCATGAAGCCGGTGATGTTCTGCAGGAACAGCAGCGGGATGTCGCGCTGGTTGCACAGTTCGATGAAGTGCGTGCCCTTGAGCGCGCTCTCGGAGAACAGGATGCCGTTGTTGGCGACGATGCCGACCGGGTAGCCGTGGATGTGCGCAAAACCGCACACCAGCGTCTTGCCGTAGCGCGCCTTGAACTCCTGGAACTCGGAGCCGTCGACCAGGCGCGCGATCACCTCGCGGATGTCGAAGGGCCGGCGGGTGTCGCGCGGGATGATGCCGTACAGCTCTTCCGGCGCGAACAGCGGTTCGGCGGGCGGCTGCACCGACACCGGCAATTTCTTGGAACGGTTGAGGTGCGCGAGGATGTCGCGCGCGATCGCCAGCGCATGTGCGTCGTTTTCGGCCATATGGTCGGCCACGCCCGACACGGACGTATGGACTTCGGCGCCGCCGAGCGCCTCCGCGTCCACGACCTCGCCCGTGGCCGCCTTCACCAGCGGCGGTCCGCCGAGGAAGATCGTGCCCTGCTCGCGCACGATGATGCTCTCGTCGCACATCGCCGGCACGTAGGCGCCGCCAGCGGTGCAGGAACCCATGACGACCGCGATCTGCGGGATGTTCGCCGCCGACAGCCGCGCCTGGTTGTAGAAGATGCGGCCGAAATGCTCCCTGTCCGGGAAGACCTCGTCCTGCAGCGGCAGGAAGGCGCCGCCGGAATCCACCAGGTACACGCAGGGCAGGTTGTTCTCGAGCGCGATTTCCTGCGCGCGCAGGTGCTTCTTCACCGTCATCGGAAAATAGGTGCCGCCCTTGACGGTGGCATCGTTGGCCACGACGACGATTTCCTGGCCGTGCACGCGGCCGATGCCGGTGATGATGCCGGCGCAGGGCGAGGCCCCGTCGTACATGCCGTCGGCGGCGAGGGCGGAGAACTCCAGGAAGGGCGAGCCCGGGTCGAGCAGGGCGCTGACGCGCTCGCGCGGCAGCAGTTTGTCGCGCGCGCTGTGCTTGGCGCGGGCCTTCTCGCCGCCGCCGAGGGCGATGCGTTCCAGCTGCGCGTCGAGGTCGGCGACCTGCGCGCGCAGGGCCGCCGCGTTGTCGGCGAACTCGGCGCTGCGGGGGTCGATCTGGCTGGTCAGGAGGGGCATTGGAAGGTCCGTGCTTGCGCCAGGCGCAATCATAACCGGGCGCGCTCAGTCGACGTTGTCGGGCTCGAAGAAGCTCCAGCGCACCTGCGGGTAGCGCGCCTTGAGCGCGGCCTCGACCCGGTTGATGTCGGCGATCAGCAGCTCCGGCGTGGCCACGTCGCGCATCCGCGCCTTCACCGCGACCATGGCGTCCAGCCCCAGTTGCAGGGTGATCAGGCTGTAGACCTGCAGGATTTCCTCGCGCTCGCCCAGGAACACGCGCATGTCGGCGATCGTTGCCGGCGCCATGCTCTGGCCGATCAGCATCGCCTTGATCTCGATGCCGAGGAACAGCGACACCACCATCAGCAGCCCGCCGATTGCCATCGTGCCCATCGCGTCGAACATCGGATTGCCGTTGACTACCGTCAGCAGCACCGCCACCAGCGCCAGCGTCAGTCCGACCAGCGCCGCCGCGTCTTCGCCAAACACGACCACCAGGTCGGCCTGGCGCGTGGTCTTGAACCACTGCCAGAAGCTGCGCTCGCCGCGCGTGCGGTTGATCATCTGGATGCAGGTGCGCAGCGCCGTGCCTTCGGCGGCGGCCGAGAACAGCAGCACGCCGACCGCAAGCCAGGGCGAATGCACCGACTGCGGATGCTGCAGCTTGTGCCAGCCCTCGTACAGCGAGAACAGCCCGCCCATGGAGAACAGCAGCAAGGCCACGAGGAAGGACCAGAAGTAGATCGCCTTGCCGAAGCCCAATGGCGCGTCGGGCGTGGGCGGTCGCTTTGCGCGGCGCATGCCGTACACCAGCAGCAGCTGGTTGCCGCAGTCGGCGAGCGAATGCACGCATTCGGCGAGCATCGCGCCCGAGCCGGTGATCGCCGCGGCGAAGCCCTTGGCGAGGAAGATGACGAAGTTGGCGCCAAAGGCGAACCAGACTGCCTTGACCGAACCGGTTTCGCGCGACATGGGCCGAAGACTAGCATCGGAATGAAAAAGGGCGCGCCTCGCGGCGCGCCCTTCCTTTTCACACGCTCGGGATCGCTCAGGGGCGATCCGTCGCGCTGTTTCTCTTAGTGCTTGCCAGCGTCGGCAGCGTGGGCCGCGTCGTCACGGGCCTGCTCGGCCGCGTTCTCGGCGGAGTCGGCCACGTCTTCGGCAACTTCAGCAGCGTCGGCCTTCATGTCGGCGCCTTCGCTGGTGCCGGCAGCGCCGGCCTGGGCAGCGGCGTCGCCAGCAGCGGCGGCGGCGTCGGTCGCGGTGGCAGCGGCATCAGCGGCAGCGTCGGCGGCCACGGGGAAAG
>JADMIO010803736.1_pt1 | contig 14324 bp, 15 predicted proteins | sample 8958161 | NCBI WGS metagenome assembly JADMIO01 (sample SAMN16585339, study PRJNA669376) | soil metagenome | isolation source: Crop rotation soil | place: USA: Cullars Rotation, Alabama | collected 2011 | reverse complement strand
CTTTCGCCCGCCAGTCGCGCCTTGTTGTAATTGAACAACCCGCCGTACTCGACGATGTCCTGTGAAATGGGATCGAGACCCTTGGTGAATTCAGCAAGCGCGATGTCTTCGCCTTTACGAATGCGTTCAATCAGTCCGAAATCCGTCGAAGTCAACAGACCGATGTTCTGCGAATTCTGCCCGTAAATCTTCTCGATGCTCTGCGCAATTACCAGTTGAATGCCGGCCCACTTCTCAGCGTAAGGCGCTGTCTCGCGCGACGAACCGCAGCCTTTGGACAATCCGGACACCACGACCGCGAAGCCACCCTGCTTCACTTCGTCCTTCTTGACCGCCCCGTCGCGCATACCGACATAGACGTATTGGCCCAGCGTCTCGTCGTAGTAAAAGCACACCCAGCCCGGCGTGATTTCGTCAGTCGAAATGTTATTCATCAGCGGCAGATTGTCGTTTGCCAGACGCTGCGCCAATTCATTTTCGATTAAGCGTGCTTCGTCGCCGGCGGCTTCGAGTTGTTTGCGAATTAGAGAGGTGTCTTCAGTAAGAAAAAGGATTCGACCGTCGAATTTTACGTTGTTGGCTCGCTTGGTAATCATTATTAAGGCTCTATTCCTAGTTATGTGTCAGGGCAGCTTCATTATAGCCACACAACTTGAAACCTTTGAATCGGCACTCGCCCGCAATCTTGGCAACGACCAGTCGTCGGGCGTAGATTGCGACGGCGGATGCAGCTTCCTGGAACGTTGCGACGTTCAGGTCGTGCAATGAGATAGCTGGCTCTCCCGAGTCCCCGATCACTTTGAATAATTGAAGGAGCACATTATGAGGCACATTCTTGTTTCAGCTGCCGTTCTGTTGATGGCAATTTCAACGTATGGTCAGACTGAGAGATCACCGCAACCATGCACACTCAAAATCGCGCAAGCGCCGGCCGTTCGAGGCGTGAAGCTGGGCATGACCATCGAGGAATTATTCCCGTTGTTTCCCGGTATGAGCGACAACGGCAGCATCAAGTACACCCTGGCCTCTGACGAAGGGTATCCGAATTTTGGCGAAGCCTACCTTGGCTTTACTCCATCGAATTGGCCCGGCAAAGAACGGTTCGCGGGGATTAACAGCTATCATCTCCGCCTGTTTGATCACCGCATCGTCGGAGTTAGTGTCACGTACGATCAATTTCCCGCCGGTGCCCGTTGGCGTAATACCGACGATCTGATTCAAAAATTCTCGGAGTCATTACATTTGCCGGGCCCACAAAACTGGCCGTCGGAGACCGCCAATCCACGCAGGACGCTGAAATGCGACGGCTTTGAAGTGGCGATAACCGGCGGCGATCAGGCTAACATCAGTTTTTACGCGCCAGGTTGGGAGGGCGTGAAGCGGGAACGGCTGGCCGCCTTCGAAGAGCAAAAACGCCGTGACTTTACGCCGTAAATCTCTTCAGGGCGTTGGCGTCGTCAACAGGTACACGGCAAACGACGCGAGCCAGTGCTCGCCTTCGTAGTTGCCGCTGGCGATGTAAGGTAAAGCCGCATTCGCGTGAGCCACGGCCGATTGCGCCAGGATTCGCCGCGTGCGATCGTTCTTGGGCAGAATGGTCGCGATGCTGCGCATGCACCACGCGCGGCTGAGATTTAAACCGTCGAGATGCACGAGTTTCGGATCCGTGCGATCTGTCACGACCGCGGGCTGCAACAGCTGCGTCGGTTGATTGCGAACAATGCCGGGAATAAATCGCTGAAACCACGCGGCGAATTCTCGCTGCGGCAGGACCCGTCGCATCAAATCAGCTTCCATCAACGCCGGTGAAAAGAAATCTTCCCCGCCCGGCTCCCAACTGGCAGGATAATTCACGTCCTTCGCGTAATAGGTTCTGCTGCGCTCGACGATTAGCGCTTCCAGCTTTTTATCACCGGCCGCACGGGCGTAATCCAATGCGAAGGCCAGTCCGAACGCCGTGTTCGGATGCACGCCGGTACGGATCGGATAATTCTGTTTCGGCAGAAACGCGAGATATTTCTCAACAAATCCATCCGCCAAAGGTTGAAGATTCGCCGACCAGCGCTTGCCGTCCGGGTCGTCCCAACCACGCAGCTCCTCAGCCAACTTCAAGAGCCACGCCCAGCCATAGGTCCGCTCGAACGAGGCGCGGTTCTGTTGTTTCAGATAGGCAACCTCGCCCGCGATGTTCTGCTCGCTGAGATTCGCATTGAGCGCCGCGCGAATCTGCTTGCCTTCGGGCAGATTCGGGAACAGCTTGAGTAAGTGAACGAGCATCCAGTGCCCATGCACCGTCGAATGCCAGTCGAAACATCCATAGAAGGCCGGATGCAAATCGCGCGGACTGCGCACGTCGTCCTTGTCGTTGTTCGTGTGATCGAGCTTGTTTGGATATTCCTTTTGAATGCACTTCAGCGCCAGCGATGCAAAGTGCGAAGCCTGCCCTGGTGTCAGCGACAACTGTGGCGACGATTGCGCGGCGCTGAGGTGACTGCAAGTCAGAACGAGTAGCAGCAGCAAAGACAATCTGATCATTTGATTCGAATTAGTCCTTCGATTCGGCGGTCGCAGTAATATACCACCTGCACTGAGCAGTTACATTCGTCTTGAAGTGGCACAGACTTCAGTCTGTGATCGCCAATAACCTCACACAGACTGAAGTCTGTGCCACACGGAAACCAATCTTCCAATCTGTTACTCGGTTGCAGTAAAATCCGCCATCAATGGCTGAAACGAAAACCGGTAGCGAGGTTCACGAGCGCCTCTGGCGCGCGCGGGCCTTCATCAACGACAATTTTCACCAGCCGCTCAACCTCGATGAGATTTCGCAGGAGGCGTGTCTGTCGCGTTACCATTTTCTGCGCCTCTTCCGCGAAGAGTTTGCGACGACCCCACATCAATACCTGATCGACCGGCGCATCGAAAAGGCCAAGGAACTGCTGCGACACCGGCGCATGACGGTCACGGACGTCTGCTTTGAAGTAGGTTTTCAAAGTCTCGGCTCATTCAGCACGTTATTTCGGGAGCGCGTCGGCGATGCGCCCGTCAACTATCGTCGCCAACAGCGCGAGGCGCAGAGCAAAATCCCGACCTGCTTTCTCAACATGTATGGCCTGGGCGTGCAGGACTGAGGTCGCCGCGCCGGTCAATCGTATTTCAGCAATTTTCGAGAAGCCGACGTTTCGCCAAACGCGGTATGCTCCCGTTCGAACTTGAAGGAGGAGCTACTAGCTATGATCACAAGAATGTCACATGCCACCGTCTGGGTCAGAGACCAACAGGAAGCGTTGGAGTTCTATCGCGATAAATTGGGATTCGAGGTCGATACGGACGCCGTGGTCGGCGACGACTTTCGCTGGCTGACGATGAAAATCCCGGATCAACCTGGATTCGAAATCATCCTGATGGAACCGAAGCCGGGATACATTTTGGACGATGAGTCAGCCGCCCAACTGAAAGCGCTGATGGAGAAGGGCGTGCTTGGCGGCGGCGTTTTCGAAACCGACGATATTCACAAAACTTACGAAGAGCTCAAGGGCAAAGGCGTCGAATTCAAGGGCCCCCCGACTGATCAATCATGGGGAACGGCGACGGTCATGAAAGACAATTCAGGAAATTGGTTTAGTCTGGGTCAGGAAAAAAACGACTAGCTGGCGAGGTGAACCCATGGTCAAGACAGCCACCAAAACGAAATCAATCTATGGCGTGCATCCCGGCCTTTTGATGACGCAGAAGTGGATTGGCGATTTGAAACAGAAGACGGGCCGCAGCCTCGATGAATGGATCAAGTTCATTAAGCAGGAAGGCCCGCCGACTGAAGCCGCACGTCGAGATTGGCTGAAGGAGCAGCAGGGATTGGGAACGAATTACGCTGCGTTTATCGCCGGCCAATCAGTCGGTGGCGGTAAAGAGAATGTCGATTCCGATGCTTATCTGCGCGCGGCCGAAAGGTATGTCGATGAAATGTTCGCCGGCAAGAAGGAACACCTGCGACCAATTTATGAGGCGCTGCTGAAGCTCGGACTGTCGATGGGCAAAGACACTAAGGCGTGTCCGTGTCAGACGATTGTGCCGCTCTATCGGAATCACGTCTTCGCGCAAATCAAACCGACGACGCAAACGCGCATTGACTTTGGTTTGGCGTTGGGCGATACAAAGAAGACACCGAAGCGTTTGATTGACACCGGCGGCTTTGCAAAAAAGGATCGAATTACACATCGATTCGAGATAACTTCGCTGAAAGATATCGACGACGAAGTGAAGAAGTGGTTGAAGATCGCTTACGAACGGGACGAGTAGAGTCAGAAGCCCGAGGGAGGGCAAGGCTGGGATCCGAGTTCTTTCAAGAGACCTGGACTATACGTTGCCCTCCCTTACGGTCGGGCTTCTGACACGAGTTGATCATGGCAAACGAAACTTTCAAACCACGCATGAGCGACGACGCGGTCGAAGCCAAGACGGGCAAGACTTGGTCGCGCTGGTTCAAACACCTGGACGCGGCCGGCGCGAAGAAGATGACGCATCAGGAAATCGTGGCGCATCTCCGCGACAAGCATGACGTGCGTGCCTGGTGGCAGCAGATGGTCGCGGTGACTTACGAGCAGGCGCGCGGTTTGCGCGAGGTGGGCGAGAAGCCGAGCGGCTATGAAATCAGCGTGAGTCGGACAATTGACGCGCCAGTAAGCAAAGCGTTCAAGGCCTGGACCGACGACAAGACGCGCAAGCAGTGGTTGCCCGATGATTTCACGGTGCGCAAATCAACCGCTAACAAGACCCTGCGCGCCACCTGGAACGACGATACCGACGTCGTCGCCGCTTTTTATCCCAAAGGCGCATCGAAGTGCCAGATCGTTGCGCAACATTCAAAGCTGAAAGACGCGAAGGCCGGAGCGAAGATGAAGAAGTTCTGGGGCGAGGCGCTCGATCGTTTGAAGGAGTCGCTTCAGGCCTGAGCATGTCGGAAGTCCGATCGTAAGCGGCCGGACGGATGTCGTGCCCTCAAAAGAACTGGAACCCGTGATTCCGCTTCTTCATGGCCGGGTTTCCGGCTCTCTCAACGCCAACAACAGCGGTATCATTGCTAATCCTAGAATCGATCCTCGCGTCCAACTAAAGTGCTGCCAACGCTGACCGCGAGCTAACCACTCGGCCGGTGGAATCGCACTGTTTGGGCTGGCGTGAAATTCGCGCAGCTCGGGCACGAAATAGAAGAAGGTCACAATTATCGCGACGATGTAGAGCGTCAGCGGTATAGCGATTAGTTTTCTTCTTGTCGGCACTTTCCAATTCAGAATCAGCGCGACGATCAGCGACAGAATAGCCAGCGGATGGATAGACATCCAGAAGTGTTCATCGTGCAAGGCGTATGGCCCGTTCGTCAGTGCCGCCGAAGCTGGCAACGCGGAAAGGTACGGCGGAAAGAAAACGACGTGCGAGTAGACAATCCCTCCCAGCAAAATGCCGTAGAAGAAGATCGCCACCATTAATGAAATCGAGCGCGCGTTGAGGTTGTTCATGGCTGGCCTCCTTGGTTCAGCGGTCCTTACGCAGCCCGCAGCGGGAACGGGTCGCGAACCTGAACGAATCAGTTCATGCTGTTATCCCGAAAAAAATGTTTAGCGACTCTGAGGCGCTGCACTATAATCCGCCCGCAACCTGGGGATTATAAGACCAAAAGCAATGGCAACGGCACAAATAGCTTCGACGCGTTTCATAGTTTGCCTCATCGTTGTCGCATTGGCTCTCACTTTTTATCCGCGAGGTGCGCAGGCCCAGACGCCATCGCCGACCGCGCTCGACATCCTCATTGTGAACGGCAAGGTGATCGATGGTTCGGGAAAAGGAGCTCGCCAAGCTGACGTCGGTATTCGCGGTGACCGCATTGTCTTTGTCGGCGACGCGCGCAAAGCAAAGTTAGAAGCCGCGCGAACCATCGATGCGACCGGCATGATCGTCGCGCCGGGTTTCATCGACGGACACACGCACACGCTGGGCGATCTTTCGAACGAGCAGACGAAGAGTAATCAAGCCTACTTGATGCAGGGCGTCACGACCGTCGTCACCGGCAACGACGGCAGCAGTGCGCAGAATATCGGCGACACGCTGCGAAAGTGGGAGACGCAAGGCATCGGCACGAACGGCGCCTTACTCGCTGGTTTTGGAACCATTCGAAGTAAAGTCCTCGGTCCGACCGACGCGCAACCAAATGCGGCGCAACTCGCAGAGATGAAGCAATACATGGCGCGCGCAATGGATGAAGGGGCCTTCGGCATGTCAACGGGTCTCTACTATGCGCCGCAGAGCTATGCGAAAACCGAAGAAGTGATCGAGTTGGCCAAAGTCGCGGCGGCCAAAGGCGGAATCTACGACACGCACATGCGCGATGAAGGCTCGTATAGCATCGGCCTGCTCGGTGCGATTAATGAAACCATTCGCATCGGCCGCGAAGCGAAAATCCCGGTGCACATCTCGCATATCAAAGCGCTCGGGCCGGATGTGTGGGGCCAAAGCAAACAGGCAATCGACTTGATGAAGAAGGCTCGGCGCGAAGGCGTTGACGCCACTGCGTGTCAGTATCCCTACGAAGCTTCAGGCTCGAGTCTGACCGCGTCGTTGGTGCCGCGTTGGGCCGAAGTTGGCGGGCAACGGGAGTTGGAGCAGCGAATCGGCGACGCGACCGTCAGGCCTCGGCTGATCGCGGAGATGGAGCAGAACCTGAAGCGTCGCGGCGGCCCAGAATCCCTGTTGATCGTGGACTGTCGCGATCGACAATACGTTGGCAAGCGGTTGAACCAAATCGCCACCGAGATGAACAAGACGCCCGTCGAAGCTGCGCTTGAAATCATCAAAAGCGTTGGCGGCGCGGGCGTGGCTTCATTCAACATGAATGAGAAAGATATCCGCCGCTTCATGAAAGAGAAATTCATCATGACTTGTTCGGACGGCTCGACCGGTCACCCGCGCAAGTACGGGACGTTTCCGAAGAAGCTGCGTCAATACGTCGTACAGGATCACGTCATCTCAATGCCCTTCTTCGTGCGTAATAGCAGCGCGCTGGTGGCTGAGACCTTTCGCATTCCCGAACGTGGGCTCATTCGCACGGGTTACTTTGCCGACCTGATCATTTTCGATCCGAAGGCCGTTACTGATCGCTCGAGCTACGAACAGCCGGAGTTGTTGGCCGTGGGAATGAAGCTGGTAATCGTTAATGGAAAGATCGCGGTCGAAAATGGAGCGTATACCGGAGCATTGGCGGGGAGGGCGTTACGAAAAGGCGCCCGCTGAATTTTTAACCGCAGAGGAACGCGGAGGGATTCGGAGAGGCAGCGGAGAGGAATCTGCGGCCCGTCTTTGTAGTTAGGTGGCACAGACTTCAGTCTGTGTGTGCAACGAGCAACCACAGACTGAAGTCTGTGCCACGAAAGGAACCTAATAATGAAGTGGTCTTTCGTAATCGCGGCGCTCGTGTTTATTTCCGTCGGCGCGATTTCACAATCAAACTCGCCGCAAAACCCTGTCGAGATTAAAGGCGGCGTCACCACCCAAAATTTGAAAATGAATTCGTCAGGATTTGGGACGTGACCGTGCCGGGCGGCGATGCGACGCTTTGGCATGCTCACCGCAACGACAATGTGGTCGTCACTTTGGCTCCGGCGAAGCTTCACATCGAAACGCTGGGACGCGATCCGGTTGACGCGGAGTGGAAGTACGGCGAGGTTAGATTCAGCAAAGCGACTTATGTGCATCGCGCGATGAATGCCGGCACGACGGCCTTTCATAATTTCACCATCGAGTTGCTGAAGCCGTCTTACTCAAACTTCCAGAACCTCTCGGCGGCTGGAAACCAGGCGGGGCCTCAGCCGGTTCTCGAAAACGAGCGCGTTCGTGTGTTTCGTCTATCTCTCGCCCCCGGGGAAATTGTGGCGACGCACACGCACCGATTTCCCGGCGTCCAGGTGACGCTGACTGCCGCGGACATCGAGGTCACCACCAACGGCAAATCCGTGACGCACCCGGTTAAGGAAAACGACGTCAGTTGGCGCGCCAGTGGCGTAACGCATTCGATCAAGAATGTCGGTAAGACGCGGTTCGAAGCTCTCGATATCGAATTGAAGTGAGATTGTTTCGCCGATCGGGCTTGTAGTAATTTAACCACGGTTTTCGAGTCGCTAAGCGAACAACAGAAAGGAACATTCGAACGATGCTGAAACGAATTGGGGGAGTCCTCATAGTTGTTTTTGGTCTCATTGCTGTCGCCACTGCCGCGCCGCCGGACCAGCCGTTCATGGAAGCTGCGCGCGCTGATCTGCAAAAAGCGAAGTCAGAGCTGAACCTGGCCACGCGCGATAAGGGCGGTCATCGGGCCAAGGCCGTCAATCTGGTGAATCAGGCGATTTCCCAGGTAAACGCCGGCATCACCTACGCGCGCCGTCACAATCATGCTGCCGCGCCGGACCAACCGCACATGCAAGCCGCGCTCGATGCGCTGGAAAGCGCCCGGAACAATCTGGACAAAGCGAATGCAGACAAAGGCGGACATCGCGCGAAGGCGATTGATTTGGTTAAGGACGCGATTTCCGAAGTAAGAATGGGAATCCAGGCAGCTCGATAATTTAACCGAAGCAAAGCGCAAAGAGATAAGGGCAAAGAGTTCGGTGAGTTTCACCCTCAGCTCTTTGCCCTTCGCCCTTTGCCGTTCGCCCCTTGCCCTTTGCACCATTTATGAAAGCAATCATCTTCGCAGAACACGGCGGGCCGCAAGTGCTCGAGCTTGCGGAAGTTTCCGATCCACCAATCAAGGCCGACGAAGTTTTGATCGAGGTACGCGCGTGCGCGCTGAATCATCTCGATGTCTGGGTGCGCAACGGCTTGCCGGGCATCACAATTCCGCTGCCGCACATTCTCGGGTGTGATGTCGCAGGCGTGGTGAGGGAAGTCGGCGGACTCGTCACCTGGGCGAAGCCGGGCGATGAAGTAATGATTCAACCGGGTGTGTCATGCGGTCATTGCGCCGAGTGTCTCGCGGGTCATGACAACATGTGCGACGACTACGACATCATCGGCTATCGCCGCGATGGCGGATACGCTGAATTAGTCAGCGTGCCGGGAGCGAACCTGATTCCCAAGCCAAAAGATTTGAGCTGGGCCGAAGCTGCGGCATTGCCGTTGGTGACTTTGACTGCGTGGCATATGCTCGTCGCGCAGGCTAACGTGCAACCGGGCGAAGAGGTGCTGGTGCACGCTGCGGGCAGCGGGGTCGGATCGGTGGGAATTCAAATCGCAAAGCTGCGCGGCGCTAAGGTGATCGCCACTGCCGGCTCCGATGAAAAGCTGGCGAAGGCGCACGAATTGGGCGCTGACGAAACGATCAACTACTCGAGCGATGACTGGCCGAAGCAAGTCAGGCGATTGACTAACGGCCGCGGCGTTGACGTAGTGTTCGAACATACGGGCGCAGCCACGTGGCCCGGTTCGATCCTTTCATTAAAAAAAGGCGGGCGATTGGTGACGTGCGGCGCGACCAGTGGGTTCGACGCTCGCACCGATCTGCGTCATGTGTTCTATCGGCACTTGACGATCCTCGGATCGATGATGGGATCGAAAGCTGACCTGTTAACCGCGATGAAGTTTATCGAATCAGGTCAGATTCGCGCGGTTATCGATCGCGTGCTGCCTTTGCAAGAAGCGCGTCAAGCGCATGAGTTAATAGAAGACCGGGCGCAGTTTGGGAAGTTGGTCCTGAACGTGTGACGCCGGTTTTGCCTGCAAAGTCACCAACAGAGTAACCAAGCCTTCGTTTTTCGAGCCGCCGCGTAGCGGCGAAATATTTATAGAAACCATCGTGCGTTTGTCTCGAAAGCTAAATCAATATGATGTCCCAACTATAAACATCCCGTGCCTACGGCACCGCCGTCAGTCTGCAAACACCCGCTAAACCCGCCGATTCTTTTTGAGGTCAGGCGTGAGAGCTCAGGCCAAATCGGGCCTGTCACTTTTGCGGCGGCAGCAGCTCAACATTAAATCTCTTCTGCAGTTCTGCCATTTGCTCTGGATCGATTGGAAAGTTGGAACCGGCGATCACTTTCTTCTTTTCATCGGTGGTCACCCAATCGACGACGCGGGGCGCGTTTGTTCTCAACGCCTGCGAGTCCTCAGACGTCAACGCCTTTCCGTCCTTGCGCGAGAAAACCCATACGTTCACAAAGTGACCGTCGCGTACGTATTTCAGGTCACGTTCGTATTGCGTCGCCGGCGTAGATTCCGGGCGGTACGTCGAAGTGTCGACGGCTTCGTCGTCCGGGCCGCGGCGATGACACGCGGTTGACAATAACAGCAGTGCCGTTACCACGAGGGCGAAGGCGATAAGTCGTTTTAAGCTCATGTTCTCTTGAAAAGATTCGTCGCTGCTTTCGCTCCGCCGGAGCGAGATGTTTATAGAACCAGCATCTAACAAAATCAACCGCTTCGCCTAAGGGCGCTCGCAGCAAACTTAAGCTGATACGGGCAAAGATGCCCGGCTCCGTTATGGCGCGTTGTCATCATCGCCGGTCGACTTGTCGGTGTCGTCCTTCTTCTCATCGAGCGGGCCGCCCTTTTGATCGCGAATGTGGTAAATCCGGCAATCAGCGCCCTCATATACGACATCGAACCAGCCGCTGCGCGTCGCATTGTCATGAAATCCGTCGTGGTCCGAGGTGTTATCACTGAACACCCAGCGCGCGCCGAACTTATCACGAATCAGCGGGCCCGGATCCTCCTGTTCGCCCGTCGTAATCTTCACATACAGGTCGGAGAGCTCGGGATTCTGGTCGTGCAAATAAGTCGGATCCAATCCCGAAGTGTAGACGTGCGTCGGATCGAAATAGAACAGTCTGGGAAAATCGTCCCAGTCGGTATTGAAGATCATCTGACCGGCAGGCACATTGGCGCGCATCCACATCGCCCCCTTCTCATAATGCTCGCGCGGATCGCTGTCGCGAATGTCTTTCGAGGTGCGATAGACATTCGCAAACAGTGACGCACCCAGGGCGACGCTGACCACGATCGCTTTCACCAATTGCCAATTGCTTTCTGCATTCTTCTCTTTGTCGGCCGCCGCGATATCTTGTCGATCAAGAAACGGTTCCAGATCAGCGAGCACATCCTGGGGCAGACGCGTGAAAACTGCGCGACCCTGCCAAAAGCTTTCCAGCGTAAACGCGGCAAACAGGATCGCGAACGGCGGAAAGTACTCTGCAAAGCGCCTTGAGCGGGCGGTCATCAGCATCAAGACCGTCGCCAGAATCATCAAGTACAAAGGACGCTGCGCCCGCTTACGATCGCTCAAGTCGAAGGCCAGGTACCCCGCCACCATCGCAACCAGCGCGACGTAACAATTGACTACGAAATCAAAGCTGCTATATGGCTCCCATTCCTGACCCACCTTGACGGCGAAATCGCCGGCCGTAATCTTCATGCGCGCGTGTTCATAGAGCAAACTCAGGTTGTGCGGAAAATAAGGATTGATGATCAGGCCGAGAATCGAACCTCCCACCACAAACACCAGCGGACGCCACTCAAATCGCTCTTCGGTCCAACCGATCACGATCGTCCAGATGACGACACCGATTATCAGCAGCACGAACATGTCGTAAGTGAGCGTGAACACGAAAGCCAGCGGCAGCAGCGGCCAGGGTTTCTTCTCGAAGAGGAAGTAGGTGCCGAGAATCAAGAAGATGATGGCGAACGGCGGCGCCTTGGCCATGTTCATGCGATACAAAAACGGCGCCGAACAGGCGAGGATCGCCAACAACCAAACCAAATGGTAACGAACCTCGTAGCGGACGATTAGCCAGTAGCACGAGAAGACTGCGAGACTCGCAAAGAGAATCGCCGACACCTTCGCACCGGTTTGCATATCACGAAACCAGGTAAAGGGAATCAGAATGATGTGATAAAGCAGGTGGTGGTCGACGTAATTGCGCGGATTCAGTGACGTCAGCGGCAACCAGGGAAACGCCGGTGGAAAATGGTGCGCGCGCATGTTGTCCCACAACAGACGCGCCCACTTAATATGATAGTAGCCGTCATAGTCGCCGCAGCAGATCGCACTCGTTGAGTATTGCAACCACCAGAAGATCAGGACGATGGCAATGGCGCCCGCCAGCAAGTCGGCGGCGCGCACGGCAGCTTCCGATTTGAACCAACTGGCCGTTCGCTGGCTGAAACTTTTTTCGATAACTGGAGAGTCGTTAATCTCTTCCATCGGTCAGACGGAAGAATGCCGGAAGCACCAAAACAAAGCAAGACCTGCTTCGCTGACGTGCACGATAAGAATCTAGGCCAACAAATCGCCGATCAGGGCGAGCAGGCGCGACGGATTTATCGGTTTGGTCATGTGCGCGGTGAATCCGGCTGCCAGCGAACGGCCGCGATCGTCGTACTCGGTATAACCGGTCACCGCAATCATCGGCGTGGTCTGGTAAGTGTCTGAGTTGCGCAATGACTGAGCCAGGTCATAGCCATTCATCTCCGGCATGCCGATGTCGGAGATGATCAAGTCGAAATGATTTTGCGAGGTGATTTGCAAAGCACTGATCGCTGAGTTCGCTGTCATTACGTCGAACCCCGCGTGTTTGAGAAAGAGCGCAATCATCTCGGTAACATCGGCGACATCGTCTACGACGAGAATGCGTGGCTTTGCTGACTGGCGCGAAACTTCGCCGCGCCGGCGTGACCGGGGCGATCGCTCCGACGCCTTGCGGAAAGCTTGCGCCGAGGATCCGTGGGCTGCGTTACGCGTCCCGCCTACAGATGTTGAAATCCTGTCTGACACAAAATCTCGGAAGCGAATTCAGGGAGAGATAACCAAGACGCAAACCTTGGGTAAACCGGCGCGTCGGGGGGGGGACTAATTAGGGGGTGCTCAAATCTAGCTCAAAACGAGAGTGTCTGTCCATAGGCTCAGCTTCACATGATATCCTCAGCGCGTGCGCGCAATATCCCCGCTGCCTTTTCGACTCATCGGTTTTCTGCCGTTGATTTTTTTTGTCGCGCAGGTTGTCCACTACTGGCGCTTTGGTGGACTGGGGAACCTGATGTGGATGTGCAACGTCGGAAATTTGCTGCTGGCGATCGGACTGTTCCTCAGTCACAAGGAGTTGATTCGCGCCGCGGCGATTTGGACCGTTCCCGGATTAGGAATTTGGTTCTGGTATGTCTGGCTAACGGGCAGCACCGGCATCTCATCGACGCTGGCGCACGTTGGTGGCGTAATTGTCGGTCTGTTTGTGCTGAGTTACGTCCGCATGGATCGCATCGCCTGGCTTTACGCGTTCCTCTGGTATCTGTTCATCCAGGTCGTTTCGCGCGTCATAACCCCGCCGGACTTGAACGTCAATGTCGTTTACAAAATTCAACCCGGATGGGAAGGTGCATTTCGTAGCTTCTGGAAATTCTGGCTAGTGATGACCCTCGCCGTTGGTGTCCTGTTGTGGCTAATCGGAATTGTCCTGTCGTGGATCTGGCCTACGCGTCAGAGACTAGAGGTTAGAGGCTAGCGGATGGGAGGGCTTTGCTGCAAAAGTCGATTTTCCCGCGTCCGCGAGGCGGACTGAATGAGCGGGACCCAACGCTTTAGCGCTGGGACGGACCGAGGTCGATTTTCTCAGGCCGCGATGCGGACGGCCGAAAACCATCCGCCATGACACCGTTTTCTTTCAGTCGTCCGCTTCGCGGACTCGGTTATGTTATGGGCTAGTTTCCCAGCGCTGAAAGCGCTGGGCTACTTTCATTCGTCGGCTTCACCGACTTTTGCATCAAAGCCAGTTGGGAGTTAGAGCTACAGACCGGAGGCTGGAAGTTAGAGGGTGGAAATCAAAAGGTTGAATTAGTGGATAAAGACACTTCATTTGCCAAATCAGTCCTCGAATCTCAACGAAATTCAAATTCTTACGTTATCTAACCTCTGATCTCTAACCTCTGATCTCTAACCTCTGATCTCTAACCTCTAGAAACCCGACTCGAGGTTACCTTTTCAAAATTGTCGCTTGAGCACTGAAGGTTACCAGATGCCAGCGTGACCAGGTATGGATTGGTGGATCGAATAAGCGAATAAACGCAGTTTCGACGTACATCTTTTCCGGCGTGGTCCATTCCAGCCGGACAATCGGATTGAACGAAGCGTGAAACCCGTTAGCCGAAGCATTCGCTGACTGGTCGGGCTTGGTTGAATCAACTTTCTTGCCGGGTAGCTTCTCTTCATAAACCGCAGACGCCGTCAAGAGCGTTTCCGTTAGCTTGATGCGCGCCTGGGTCGGGCTCTTATTTGACGTCGCGTGGGAAAG
>JADMIO011167860.1_pt1 | contig 14325 bp, 16 predicted proteins | sample 8958161 | NCBI WGS metagenome assembly JADMIO01 (sample SAMN16585339, study PRJNA669376) | soil metagenome | isolation source: Crop rotation soil | place: USA: Cullars Rotation, Alabama | collected 2011 | reverse complement strand
CGCGACAACTTGTCCACGTGGAATTCTAAGCTTAGGATCCCAATGTGCTGGAAAGTCGCGCGCGAGCTGGCCGGCGCCGGCGCGGATGTGCTCGTCGTCGACCGCTACGACATCGGCGAGCGCGCCACGTCCGCCTGCGCCGCCCCGACGCCGTGGCTGCGCGCCATGGGCGTCGAGCGCGCGATCCGCCAGGAGCTGCCGTGCATGGCCTTCCACACGCCGCACGGCTCCGCCCGGTTCCGGCTGCCCTGGAGCTGGTCGTCGTTCGACTACCGGGAGCTGTGCCGGGCGCTGTGGGAGCAGAGCGATGCACGCTTCGAGATCGCGAAGGTGGAGAGTCGCGAGGGCCACACCGTCCACACCGACCGCGGCGACCTCACCGCGCCGTTCATCGTCGACGCGCTTGGCTGGCGCCGCGTCCTCGGCCCGGGGGCCAACGTCCAGCCGCCCGAGGCGCTCATCTCGCGCGGGCTCGAGGTCCATCCGCACGACGCTCGGGGAGAGGACCTCGACATCTGGATCGACCGCGACGTCGTCCGCTACGGCTACGCCTGGTCGGTCCCCGCCGCCGGCGAGCGGCGCATCGGCGTCGGCTCCTACGAGCCGCGCCACCACGTCAAGGAGCCGACCCAGGCCATGGCCGCCCGCCTGGGGACGGACGCCGTCCGCTACCAGGGCAACTGGTTCCCGCACGAGCTGCGGGCCGCCGCCGAGGACGGCGTCTTCTTCGCCGGCGACAGCGCCGGCCACTGCATCCCGCTCTCCGGCGAGGGCATCCGCACCGCCTTCTACTTCGGCATCGCCGCCGGCCGCGAGATCCGCGCCGCCCACGCCGGCGACAAGAGCCGCGAGAAGGCGCTCGAGGACTACGGCGCCTTCTCGTCCGCCCACGCGCCGGTCTTCCGGCTCGCCTATCGGCTGCAGAACTTCATCCCGGCCCTGCCGCCGCGCGCGCTGACCGCGCTGCTCGCCGTGGTCGGCCGCGAGCGGCCCTGCCGCCGCGCGTTCACCTGGTATCTCGATCAGTTCGCGACCTAACATCACCCCTCCCATGGACCTCGCCTACGACGAGCGCGGGCTCGTGCCGTGCGTCATCCAGGACTGGGCGTCGGGCGAGGTGCTGACGCTCGCCTACATGAACGCCGAGGCGCTCGCCCGTACTCGGGAGACCGGCGAGCTGCACCTCTTCAGCCGCTCGCGCGGCGAGCTGTGGCACAAGGGGGCGACCTCCGGCAACACCCAGGCGGTGAAGGCGCTCAGATACGACTGCGACGCCGACGCGCTGCTCGCGCTCGTCGAGCCCGCCGGGCCGGCCTGCCACACCGGCGAGCGGACGTGCTTCCACAACGGCGAGCTCGACCCGCCCGCGCCCCACGAGGTCCTGCCCGGCCTCGAGCGCACCGTGGCCGCCCGCGCCGCCGAGCGCCCGGAGGGCTCCTACACCGCCGCCTTGCTGGCCGACCCTCCCCGCATCGGGGACAAGGTCAGAGAGGAGGCCGAGGAGGTGTCCCGCGCCGCCCGCGAGGAGAGCGACGAGCGCGTCGCCGAGGAGGCCGCCGACGTCCTCTACCACCTGACCGTCCTGTTGCGCTCGCGCGGGCTCGGCCTCGCGGATGCCGAAGAGGTTCTCAGTGAGCGGCGTCGCTGAGACCACCCACAACCTCGTCCCCGTCTGCGAGACCTTCATCGAGGACACCGAGACGCCCGTCTCGGCCTTCCTGAAGCTCCGCGGCGGCGGGCCCGCCTTCCTGCTCGAGTCCGCCGAGCAGGGCCAGCGCGTGGGCCGCTGGTCGTTCATCGGCTACAAGCCGCGGCGCGTGCTGCGCTGGACGCTCGCCGACGGCGGCGACCCGTACGCGCTCGCCGCGGCCGAGATCGCCCGCTTCCGCCAGGCGCCGAGCCCCGAGCCGATCCCCTTTACCGGCGGCGCCGTGGGCTTCTTCGGCTACGACTGCGTCCGCGCCGTGGAGCGCCTCCCGGAGCCGAACCCCGACACGCTCGGGCTGCCGGACATGGCGCTGATGCTCTCCGACGTCATCGTCGCCTTCGACCACCTCAGGCACACGGTCACGATCCTCGCCAATGCCTACGTCGACGAGGAGGAGGCGGCGCACGAGCGCGCGCGGGCGTCGATCGCCGAGGTGCGCGAGCGGCTCGCCGGCCCGCTCCCGCGGCCACCCGCGTCAGCCGTCGACGAGCCCGTGTTCGAGCCCAACATGCCGCGCGAGGCGTTCGAGGCGATGGTCGGGCGCATCGTGGAGTACGTCCACGCCGGCGACGCCTTCCAGGTCGTCCCGAGCCAGCGCTGGTCGGCGCCCGTGCCCGTGGAGCCGTTCTCCATCTACCGCGGCCTGCGCGCCGTCAACCCGTCGCCGTACATGTACTTCCTGGACTTCGAGGACTTCCAGCTCGTCGGCGCGTCGCCCGAGCCGCTGCTCACGGTCAGCGGCCGCCACGTCTCCACGCGGCCGATCGCCGGCACGCGCCCGCGCGGCGCCACGCCCGACGACGACCAGGCGATCGCCGCCGACCTTCTCCAGGACGAGAAGGAGCGCGCGGAGCACGTGATGCTCGTCGACCTCGGCCGCAACGACCTCGGGCGCGTGTGCGAGTACGGCTCGGTCCACGTCGACTCGTTCATGGGCGTGGAGACCTACTCGCACGTGATGCACATCGTGTCCAACGTCAGCGGCACGCTGCGCGAGGACGTCGGCGCGGTCGACGCGCTGCGCTCCGTGCTCCCGGCGGGAACTCTGTCCGGCGCGCCGAAGGTCCGGGCGATGGAGATCATCGACGAGCTCGAGCCCGTCAAGCGCGGCGCCTACGGCGGCGCGGTCGGCTGGCTGTCCTACGGCGGCGAGCTCGACACCTGCATCTGCATCCGCACCGTCGTGGTCGCGGACGGGCAGGCGCACGTGCAGGCCGGCGGCGGCACGGTCGCCGACGCCCGCCCGGACTACGAGTACGAGGAGTCGCGGGCCAAGGCCCGCGGCGTCGTCCGCGCGATCGAGCTCGCCGCGCGCCAGGAGGCCTGGCCGTGAGCGTCCTCGTCGTCGACAACTACGACTCCTTCACCTACAACCTCGTCCAGTACCTCGGCGAGCTGGGCGAGGAGCCGGTCACCGTCCGCAACGACGCCGCGACCGTCGGCGAGCTGCTCGATCGCGGCTTCGACCGCGTCGTCGTCTCGCCCGGCCCGTGCACGCCGAACGAGGCGGGCATCTCGGTCGAGGTCATGCGGCGCTTCCCCGAGGCGGGCGTGCCGGCGCTGGGCGTCTGCCTCGGCCACCAGTCGCTGGCCCAGGCCTTCGGCGGCACGGTCGTTCGCCACGTGCCCGTCCACGGCAAGGCGACGGAGATCACCCATGACGGCGCCGACCTCTTCGCTGGCCTGCCGGACAAGATCACGGTCGGGCGCTACCACTCGCTCGTCGTCGACCCCGAGCTGCCCGCCGGCCTGCGCGCGACGGCCCACGGCGGCGGGGTCCTGATGGCCATGCGGCACGAGGAGCTGCCGGCCTACGGCGTCCAGTTCCACCCGGAGTCCGTGCTCACGGACGACGGCAAGCGCATGCTCGAGACCTTCCTGCGGTGGCCAACCCCGTCCTGACCGCGGCCATCGATGCGCTCGCCGCCCGCCGCGACCTCTCCACCGAGGAGGCGGCCGGGGTGCTCGCCGAGATCATGGCCGGCAACGCCTCCGAGGTGCAGACCGCGGCGGTCCTCGTCGCCCTGCGGACGAAGGGGGAGACCGTCGACGAGCTCGTCGGCCTCGCCACCACGATGCGGCGCCTGGCCACGCCGGTCGACGCCGGCCGCGACGACCTGATCGACACGGCGGGCACGGGCGGCGGCCGGCCGACGTTCAACGTGTCCACGACCGCGGCGATCATCGCCGCCGGCGCGGGCTGCGCGGTGGCCAAGCACGGCAACCGCTCCGCGACCGGCCTCTCGGGCTCCGCCGACGTGCTGGAGGCGCTCGGCGTGCGCATCGACCTGACGCCCGACGCCGTGGCCCGCTGCGTGCGCGAGGTCGGCTTCGGCTTCATGTTCGCCCCGGCCCACCACGGCGCCACGCGCTTCGTCGTGCCCGTCCGCAAGGAGCTGGCCGTCCGCACGATCTTCAACTTCCTCGGCCCGCTGACCAACCCCGCCGGGGCGACCCGGCAGGTGATCGGGGTGTCCGACCCGGCGTTTCTGGACACCATCGCGGGAGCCCTCGCGCGTCTGGGGGCGGCGAGGGCGCTGGTAGTGTCCAGCGCCGACGGTCTTGACGAGATGAGCACGTCCGGGACAACGCGGGTCGTCGAGGTCGACGGTGGGGAGCTGCGCCGCTACGAGGTGCATCCGCGGGACGTGGGGCTGGCCGAGGCCCGCTTCGAGGACGTCGCCGGCGGCACGCCGGAGGCCAACGCGCAGACCGCACGCCGCATCCTCGCGGGGGAGCCGGGGCCGCGCCGCGACCTCGCGGTCCTGAACGCCGGCGCTGCCATCCTCGTCGCCGGCCGCGCCGGGACGCTCGAGGAGGGCGTGCGCGCGGCCGAGGCCGCGATCGACGACGGCAGCGCCGCCGATTCGCTCGAGCGGCTCGTGGGCGTGACTCAGGAGCTGGCAACGGCGTGAACAGCCACCTCGAGCGCATCGTCGACGACACCTGGGAGGAGGTGCAGCGCCGCCAGGAGGTCGTGCCGCTGGCGCAGCTCGAGGCCGCGCTGGGCGACCGCCCGGAGCCGCGCCCGTTCGCCGAGGCGCTGCTCGCGCCCGGCCTCACGCTGATCGCCGAGCACAAGCGGCGCTCCCCGTCCGCGGGCCTCATCCGCGACGGCGCCAGCGTCACCGACATCGTCTGCGCCTACGAGCGCGGCGGGGCCGCGGCGCTCTCGGTGCTCACCGAGCCCTTCCACTTCGGCGGCTCGCTCGACGACCTGCGCGAGGCCCGCGGCACTACGCGCCTCCCGGTGCTGCGCAAGGACTTCATCGTCGACCCCTACCAGCTCTACGAATCGGCGGCGGCGGGCGCCGACGCCGTGCTGCTGATCGTCGCCGCCCTGCACCCCGACGCGCTGGCCGGGCTCCTGCAGGAGGCGCGCGCGCTCGACCTCGACGCGCTCGTGGAGGTCCACGACGAGGAGGAGCTCGAGGTCGCGCTCGAGCTCGAGGCCGAGGTCCTCGGCCTCAACAACCGCGATCTCGACGACTTCACCGTCGACATCGAGCGCACGTACGAGCTGCTGAGCGACGTCCCGGCTGGCAAGACCGTCGTGTCCGAGTCGGGCTTCTCCACCCGCGAGGAGCTGGACGAGCTCGACCGCGTCGGCATCGACGCCGTGCTCATCGGCGAGACGCTCATGCGCGCGGCCGACGTCGAGGCCGCCACGCGCGAGCTCACCGGCCGCGAGAGCTGATGCGCGTCAAGCTCTGCGGCATGACGCGCATGGAGGACGCGCAGCTGGCCGCGGACCTCGGCGCCTGGGCCATCGGCTTCATCCTCTGGCCGGGCTCCAAGCGGGCCGCCGACCCCGCGGTGGCCGCGGGGATCGCCCGCGCGCTGCGCCGCCGCGTCGAGCCGGTCGGCGTGTTCGTCAACGCGTCGCTGGACGAGATCGCGCACGCGGTCGAGGCGATCGGGCTCACGCACGTGCAGCTGCACGGCGACGAGGGGCCGCAGTTCTGCACGGCGGTGGCCGAGCGGACCGGCACGCGCGTGATGAAGGCCCTGCGGATCGGGTCGGGAGCCGACGTGGCCGACGCCGAGCGCTACCACACGGATCTGCACCTGTTCGACGCCGCCGCGGGCGACGCTCGCGGCGGCACTGGCAGGACCTGGGATTGGGCGCTCGTCGCGCGGCGGCGCACGAAGATCCCGCTGGTGCTCTCGGGCGGGCTGACGCCGGCCAACGTCGGCGACGGCATCGCCGCCGTGCATCCGTGGGCCGTGGACGTCGCGTCCGGCGTCGAGGCGGAGCCCGGCATCAAGGACCACGAGAAGGTGCGCGCGTTCGTGGAGGCCGCCGCATGACGGCCCTCGACCACCGCTTCGGTCCCTACGGCGGCCGCTACGTGCCCGAGACGCTGATCCCGGCGCTCGAGGAGCTCGAGGCCGCCTGGATCGCCGCGCGCGGCGACGAGGGGTTCCGCGGCGACCTCGACCGCCTCCTGCGCGACTTCGCGGGGCGCCCGACGCCGCTGCACCACGCGCGGCGGCTGTCCGAGGAGGTCGGCCACGACGTCTACTTCAAGCGCGAGGACCTCCTGCACACCGGCGCGCACAAGCTCAACAACGCGCTCGGGCAGACGCTGCTCGCCCTGCGCATGGGCAAGCGGCGGATCATCGCCGAGACCGGGGCCGGACAGCACGGCGTCGCGACCGCGACGGTCTGCGCGCTGCTGGGGCTGGAGTGCGTCGTCTACATGGGCACCGAGGACATGCGCCGCCAGCGCCCGAACGTGCAGCGGATGGAGCTGCTCGGCGCGCGCGTCGAGCCGGTGGAAGCCGGGGCGCGCACGCTCAAGGAGGCGGCGTCGGCGGCCATCCGCGACTGGGTGGCCAACGTCGAGGGCACGCACTACGTGATCGGCTCGTGCGTCGGCCCGGCGCCCTTCCCCGCCCTAGTGCGCGACCTGCAGCGCGTGATCGGCGACGAGGCGCGCGCCCAGGTGCTCGAGCGCTGCGGCCGCCTGCCCGACCGGGTCGTCGCCTGCGTCGGCGGCGGCTCGAACGCCATCGGCATCTTCACGCCGTTCGTCGCCGACGCCGACGTCGCGTTGGTCGGCGTCGAGGCGGCCGGCGACGGCATCGAGAGCGGCCGCCACGGCGCGCCGCTGACCATCGGCGGGCGCGGCGGCGTGCTGCACGGCGCGTTCTCCGCGCTGATGCAGGACGAGGACGGGCAGATCCTCGAGGCCCACTCGATCTCGGCCGGGCTCGACTACCCCGGCAGCGGCCCCGAGCACGCGTACCTGCGCGACTCGGGCCGCGCGCGCTACGTCGCCATCACGGACGAGGACGCGCTGCACGCCTTCCGCCGCGTCGCCCAGCTGGAGGGGATCGTCCCGGCGCTGGAGTCCTCGCACGCGGTCGCCTGGGTGCTCGGCGACGACGCGCCGGGCGAGACGCTCGACCTCGTCTGCCTCTCGGGCCGCGGCGACAAGGACCTCGCCGAGGCGCTGCCGCGGCTCGGCATAACTCAATGAGCGAGCGCATCGCCGCGGCGTTCCAGGCGGCTCCCGGGCGCGCCGCGCTCATGCCCTACCTGATGGGCGGGTTCCCGGACGTCGAGGCGTCGGTCGCCGTCGGGCTCGCCTGCGCGGACGCCGGCGCCGACCTCCTCGAGCTCGGCGTCCCGTTCTCGGACCCGCTGGCGGACGGCCCGGTCATCCACGCCGCGGGCACCCGCGCGCTCGCGAACGGGGCGACGCTGCACGCCGTGCTGGAGGCCGGCGCCCGCATCGCCGAGCGCGTCCCGGTGGTGCTCATGTGCTACGTCAACCCGCTGCTCGCCGTCGGGGCCGAGCGCTTCGCCCGCGAGCTCGCCGACCGCGGGCTCAGCGGCCTCATCGTGCCCGACCTGCCGCTCGACGAGGCGGACGCCATGCGCGCCGCGTGCGACGACGCCGGCATCGCGCTCGTGCCGCTCGTCGCGCCGACCACGCGCCCGGAGCGCCTTCAGGCCATCGGCGCGAGCGCCCGCGGCTTCGTCTACACCGTCTCCGTGACCGGCACGACGGGCGAGCGCGGGGCGCTCGACGGCCTGGGCGAGCTGGTCGCCCGGGTGCGTTCCGCTACGAACGTGCCCGTCGCCGTCGGCTTCGGGATCTCGACCCCCGACCAGGCGGCGGCCGCCGCGGCCGCGGGCGCCGACGGCGTCATCGTCGGCTCGCGCCTGGTGCGCGCCGCGGGCGAGGCGGCGGACGCCGGAGCCGACCCCGCGGCGGCCGTCGGAGAGCTCGTGGCCGGGCTCGCCGCCGCCCTGACACGCTAGGCTCCGCCGCCGATGGGCGCCATCCTGACCCTCATCGCGGGCCTGGTCGTCTGGGTAGTGCTGTGGGCGATCGGCGCGAAGTCGTTCGACGCGCTCATGATCACGATCCTGATGCTCCTGATCGCCGCCGCCGCGCGGATCCTCGCGCCGTTCCTACCGGGCAACCGCGACCGCTGAGGGGCGGCCGTCCGCACCCCAGAGTGCGCCCGGTCGCGCAGGACGCCGCCGATCCTGGCAATCTTCCGACCCACATCACAACCCTTATGAGGAGGGGTTCCTTGATCTCACGTAGGTTGGCCGCTTCCGGCTGCCTTCTCGCTGCCCTGACGTTCGGGGTCGCCGCCTGCGGTGGCGACGACGACGAGGGCGGCAGCAGCGGCGGCAGCGACAGCGGCGGCGGCAAGACGCTGAACATCTACTCGTCGCTTCCCCTGCAGGGTGCTTCGCGCCCGCAGACGACGGCGCTCGTGAACGGCGTCAAGCTGGCGCTCGAGCAGGCCGGCAACAAGGCCGGTGACTTCACCGTCAAGTACACCCCGCTCGACGACTCGACCGCTCAGGCCGGCTCGTGGACTCCTGAGGCGACGCAGGCGAACGCCCGCAAGGTCGCGCAGGACGAGAACGCGGCGGTCTACATCGGCGAGTTCAACTCGGGCGCTTCGGCGATCTCGATCCCGGTCCTCAACGAGGCGGGGGTCCCGCAGATCTCGCCGGCGAACACGGCCGTCGGCCTCACGTCCGACGAGCCGGGCGCCGACGCGGGCGAGCCGGACAAGTACTACCCCACGGGCCAGCGCAACTACGTCCGCATCGTCCCCAAGGACACCATTCAGGGCGCCGCTCTCGCGACGCTCATGAAGGAGGACGGCTGCACGCAGGTCTTCATGACCAACGACAAGGAGGTCTACGGGGCCGGTCTGGCGCGCAACATCCAGTCCGCCGCGGAGGCCGCCGGCCTGAAGGTCCTCGCCAACGAGGCGATCGACAAGAACGCGGCGAACTACCGTTCCCTGGCCTCGAAGGCCAAGGGGCAGGGCGCCGACTGCTTCGTCTACTCGGGGATCACGGCCAACAACGCGGTCCAGCTCTACAAGGACTTCTCGGCGGCTCTGCCCGACGCGAAGCTCTACGGGCCTGACGGCGTGGCCGAGTCCGGGTTCGCCGATCCGAAGGAGGGCGGCATCCCGGCCGACGTGGCCGCGAAGGTGAAGGTCACCGTCGCGACCCTGTCTCCGGACGAGTACCCGCCGGAGGGCCAGGAGTTCTTCGACGCGTTCGAGAAGAAGTACAACGAGCCCAACCCGGACCCGTACGCCATCTACGGCTACGAGGCCGCACGGCTCGCGCTCGACGCGATCCAGCGCTCCGGCACCGGTGAGAAGGCCGACATCATCAAGGCGCTCTTCGACACGAAGGACCGCCAGAGCGTGCTCGGCACGTACTCCATCGACGAGAACGGCGACACGACGCTCACCGACTACGGCGTGTACACGATCAAGGGCGGCGAGCTGGAGTTCGACTCGACGATCAAGGCCCAGCCGGCGAGCTGAGCCAATCGGACTGGACTATGACCGGGAGCGGGGCATAAGCTCCGCTCCCGCGTCGTAGTTCGTCCGGGACTCACGTCATGGAAGCCGCCAGCCTGCCCGCAACCCGAACCGTCCCCGCGAGCCAGCGAGTACGCGAGCTGGTGGGGAAGTACGGGCTCATCGTCCTGCTGCTCGCGCTGCCCGTCGTGTTCGCGATCCACGACATCGTCGTGGACGGCAGCCTCTCGCGGTTCGGCAACAACCTCGTGGACGGGATCTCCAACGGGGCCATCTGGGCTCTGGTGGCGATCGGCTACACGCTCGTCTACGGCATCGTCGAGCTGATCAACTTCGCCCACGGCGAGGTGTTCATGATCGGCTCGTTCACCACCGCCGGCTTCTTCGGCGTGCTCGGGCTCACCGAGGGCACCAACCTCGCGCTGCTGCTCCTCGGGATCCTGGTGACGCTGCTCGTCGCGATGATCGCCTCGGGGATGCTCAACGTGATGATCGAGCGGGTGGGCTATCGCCCGCTGCGCTCGGCGCCCAAGCTGGCGCCGCTGATCACGGCCGTCGGCTTCTCCTTCATCCTGCAGAACGTCGGCCTGCTGTGGAAGGGCGGCTCGCAGGAGGGCATCCCGGACCTCATCAAGGCGCAGAAGGAGCTCGTGACGGTCGGCGGCGTCGAGATCACCAACGGCGACCTGCTGGCCATCGTGGTCACGATCCCGCTGCTGATCCTCATGACCGCGTTCATCGGCCGCAGCCGGCTCGGCAAGGCCATGCGCGCCACCGCGCAGGACCCGGAGGCCGCGCGGCTCATGGGCATCAACGTCGACACGACGATCTCCCTGACCTTCCTCCTCGGTGGCATGCTGGCCGGCGCCGCCGGGCTGATCTACGCCCTCTACCAGACGACGATCTGGTACTTCCAGGGCTTCACGGCCGGCCTCGTGGCCTTCACCGCGGCCGTCATGGGCGGCATCGGCAACCTGCAGGGCGCGGTGCTCGGCGGCTTCATCATCGGCTTCATCCAGCAGCTCTCGGACAACCGCATCAAGCCGGAGTGGACGCCGGTGCTCGTGTTCGGGTACCTGATCCTCATCATGGTCTTCAAGCCGTCCGGGCTTCTCGGTGAGCAGACGAGGGAGGCGGGATGACCACCACCGGCGCCCAGGAGGCGACCAAGGAGCGCGGCACGACCTCGCGGCGCGGGCTCGGCGAGGGGATGCCGCCGTGGGTCGAGAAGATCGCCGTCCCGATCGCGTTCTTCCTCGTCGCCGCGCTCTTCCCGTTCCTGTTCAGCACGGGCAGCTCGTTCATCGAGGACTGCACGCTCGCCCTCGCCTACACGGTGATGGCGCTGGGCCTGAACATCATCGTCGGCATGGCGGGCCTGCTCGACCTGGGCTACGTCGCATTCTTCGCCATCGGCGCGTACACGATCGGCTGGCTGGGATCGGGCTTCTTCTCGCAGGTCAACAACGAGGAGGGCTGGCACATCGCCGTCGGCGGGTTCGCCGCGAGCCTCCCCGGCATCCACGTGAACTTCCTGCTCGTGCTGGTCGCGGCGATCATCTTCACGACGATCGCGGGGATGCTCATCGGCCTGCCGACCCTGCGCCTGCGCGGGGACTACATCGCGATCGTGACGCTCGCGTTCGGCGAGATCATCGGCCGCATCGCGGTCAACGCCGACGAGCTCAAGCTCTCGGGCACGCCGATCATCGGCGGGTGGCTCGGGGACGTCTTCGGCGACGACCAGCGGCTCACGGCGGGGAGGCAGGGCATCACGCCGGTGGACAAGGTCGACCTGCCGTTCATAGACCCGTTCACGTCGCTGAACCTGCGCCAGTGGTACTGGCTCGCGCTCGCGCTCGTCGCGCTCGTGCTGTTCGTGAACTTCCGCCTGCGCGACTCGCGGCTCGGGCGCGCGTGGATCGCGCTGCGCGAGGACGAGGTGGCGGCGGTCTCGATGGGCGTGCCGGCCGTGAAGACGAAGCTCCTGGCCTACGGCACGGGCGCCGCGTTCGGCGGCATGTCCGGCGCGTTCCTCGGTTCCTTCAACAACACGGTGAACGCCGACCAGTTCCAGTTCTACTTCTCGATCCTGATCCTCGGCATGGTCATCCTCGGCGGCCTCGGATCGATCTGGGGCGTGGTCATCGGCGCGATCTCGCTGACCTTCATCAACTTCTGGCTGCTGCCGGACGTCCTCAACGACGTCCCGCAGAAGATCGGGCTGGACTTCGACGCCACGCAGATCAACTTCGGGATCTACGGCTTCCTGCTCGTGATCATGATGATCATGCGCCCGCAGGGCCTGTTGCCCGAGCGAAGGCGCAAGATGGAGATGACCGAGGGCGCGGAGACGACCGACGAGACGCTGTACACGGCGCGGGCATGAGCAACGGCGACGACACCCGAACCGGCGACGACACCCGCACCGGCAACGGCAACGGCCGCGGGCCGGGCATCCTCACGACGGAGCACGTCACCAAGCAGTTCGGCGGCCTGACCGCCGTCAACGACGTCTCGTTCCTCGTGCCCGAGAAGGGCATCGTCTCGATCATCGGGCCCAACGGCGCCGGCAAGACGACGTTCTTCAACATGCTCACCGGCTTCTACCGGCCGACGTTCGGCCGGATCACGTTCGACGGGCGCAACATCACCACCGGCCGGCCGGACAAGATCATGAAGTACGGCATGGCGCGGACGTTCCAGAACATCCGCCTGTTCGCGACCATGAGCGCCGTCGAGAACGTCATGGTCGGCCAGAACGCGCGCATGAAGGCGGGGCTGTTCGGCTCGATCATCCGCACCCCGGGCGTGCGCAAGGAGGAGAAGACGGTCCTCGAGCGCGCCCACGAGGAGCTCGAGTACGTGGGCCTGCGGCGCAACCTGCACGACCAGCTGGCCATCAACCTCGCCTACGGCGACCAGCGGCGCGTGGAGATCGCGCGCGCCCTGGCGTCCGACCCGAAGGTGCTCCTGCTCGACGAGCCGACGGCCGGCATGAACCCGCAGGAGTCGGCGCAGCTGACCGACTTCATGCGCCGGCTGCGCGACGAGAAGGGGATCACGATCGTCCTCATCGAGCACGACATGAAGGTCGTCATGGGCGTCTCGGAGCACATCACCGTGCTCGACCACGGCGAGAAGATCGCCGAGGGCGAGCCCGCCGAGGTGCGCGCCAACCCGCGGGTCGTCGAGGCCTACCTCGGCAAGGCCGCGTCGGAGGAGGGCTCGCGATAGCCATGTCGTTCCTCAAGGTCGACGACATCCACACCTACTACGGCAACATCCAGGCGCTCAAGGGCATCTCGATCGACGTCGAAGAGGGCGAGTGCGTGACGCTGATCGGCTCCAACGGGGCCGGCAAGTCGACCACGCTGCGCTCGATCTCCGGCCTCACGCCGCCGCGCAGCGGGTCGATCCTGCTCGACGGCCAGGAGATCTCCAACCTGCCGCCGCAGGAGATCGTGCGGCTGGGCATCTGCCAGTCGCCGGAGGGCCGCAAGACCTTCCAGCGCATGACCGTCCGCGAGAACCTCGAGCTCGGGGCCTACCTGCGGCGCGACCACGACGGCATCAGCTCCGACCTGGACCGCGTCTTCGAGCTCTTCCCGCGCCTGAAGGAGCGCGAGTCGCAGAAGGCCGGGACGATGTCCGGCGGCGAGCAGCAGATGCTCGCCATCGGCCGGGCGGTCATGGGCAACCCGCGCGTGCTGCTGCTCGACGAGCCTTCGATGGGCATCGCGCCCGTGCTGGTCGAGCGCATCTACGAGACGATCGCCGAGATCAACCAGCAGGGCACGACGATCCTGCTCGTCGAGCAGAACGCCAACTTCGCCCTGGAGGTCTCCAAGCGCGGCTACGTGCTCGAGACCGGCACGATCGCCATGACCGACGACTCCTCGTCGCTGCGGACCAACCCCGAGGTCCAGAAGGCGTACCTGGGCGCATGATCGTCTTCGCGGAGATCGGCGCCTGGGCCCTCGCGCTCGTCTACCTCTGGCTGCTCGCGGCGATCGTCGCCTCCTACCTGTCCGAGCGCAAGGGCTACGGGGAGCGCATCGGCCTCGCGTTCGGGCTGCTGTTCTCGATCCTGGGGACGATCGCCTGGCTCGTGTGGCCGCCGAAGCCCGACTCGAAGTGGAAGACGCTCGGGGCGATCGGCGGCGGCAAGAGCGATCGCGAGAAGGTCCAGGCCGAGGCGGCCGAGTAGGCCGCGTCAGGGCCCTGGGCGCGTGCCGCCGCAGTCCGGCGGCACGACGACGAGCAGCTCGCGCTGGATGCTGAACTCGCCCGGCCGCCCGCTGATCTTGCAGTACGTGAACTTCCCGGACGGGAAGCGCACGAGCGCGCGGTAGGGATAGCCCACGACGCCGGCGCCGCTGCTCGCGGTGGGCGCGATGTCGCTCGTGACGGCGAGGCAGCTGTAGCGGGCGCGGCGGACGGCCGGGTCGTCGGCGGGGTCGGCCCCGATCGGGCTGCGCGGGAAGCGCTCACACTCCGCGCGCTTGACGTCCTGATCGAGCTCGCCGCGGCGCGCGCGGGCGTTGGCGTCCTCCGTCACGGCGGCGGCGAGGGCGCCGATCAGCGCGTGGCGCTCGGGCACGGTGACCGCGGGCGCGCCCGCGCCGCGGCGCAGGCGGACCTCGGCGCGCAGCTGCTCGATCTTGCGGGCCCGCGCCTCGGCCTTCGCCTTGGCCTCGGCGGCTTCGCGCTCGGCCCGGGTCTCGTTGATCGCGGGCAGGCCGCTTTCCAGCACAGTGGGATCCGAAGCTTGGAATTCACGTGACTTGAAGTCG
>JADMIO010852431.1_pt1 | contig 14325 bp, 9 predicted proteins | sample 8958161 | NCBI WGS metagenome assembly JADMIO01 (sample SAMN16585339, study PRJNA669376) | soil metagenome | isolation source: Crop rotation soil | place: USA: Cullars Rotation, Alabama | collected 2011 | reverse complement strand
CTTTCCCAAAGCAAAGGGGGAAAGGGGGGCGGGGGGGGGTAGGGGAAGGGGAAACTTCCAACTTTCAACGCTCAACGTTCAAGTGGGGAAAGTAGGAGGGAGGAAAGGGAACCGCGCATTGCGCGAATGGGCGCGAATGGGGAAGTCCGCGCCGCGGAGCGTCGCGGCTACGGGACTGGGCGGGATCAGATTTCGCGTTGGCGGATGCAAGCGGCTTGGCGGGGGGAGGCGTCGATGGATTCAAGGGGAGGCTCGGCGTCGCGGCAGCGGGGAATGGCGTAGGGGCAGCGCGGATGGAAGCGGCAGCCGACGGGCGGATTGGCCGGGGAAGGGACGTCGCCTTTCAGGACAATGCGTTGGGTGCGGGGTTGGCCGGCGTGGGGAATGGCGGAGATCAGGGCGCGGGTGTAGGGGTGGCGCGGTTTGCCGATGACATCTTCGGTGGGGCCGGTCTCGACGATTTTTCCGAGATACATGACGGCGGTGCGGTGGGCTATCTGGCGAACGACGCCGAGATCGTGGGTGATGAACAAGTACGCGAGCCCGTATTTATCGCGCAAATCCATGAGCAGGTTCAGCACCTGGGCTTGCACAGAAACGTCGAGCGCGCTGACGGGCTCATCGCAAATGATGAGCTTTGGATGAAGGGCGACAGCACGCGCGACACAGATGCGCTGACGTTGTCCGCCGGAGAACTCGTGCGGATAGCGATGCAGTGCGTCGCCGCCCAAACCTACGTCGGAGAGAAGACGCGCGGCTTCCGATTCGCGCTGGCGCGGGGTGATGCGTCCGTGTCGGATTAATCCTTCGGTGATGATGTGCATGACGGTCATGCGCGGGTTCAGCGAGGCGAAGGGATCCTGGAAGACAACCTGCAGGTCGGGGCGGAGGGGGCGCAGGGTGGCGGCGGAGGCGCCGGTGATGTCGATGCCTTCGAAATGGATTTTGCCGCTATGGGCCGGCTCCAGGCCGAGGACCGCGCGGGCGAGGGTGGTTTTGCCGCAGCCAGATTCACCGACGAGGGCGAGGGTTTCGCCGGGAGCGATTTCGAGGGAAACGCCGTCAACGGCGCGGACGTTGCCGACGGTGTGGGAAAGGATGCCGCGGCGGATGGGGTACCAGACGCGGAGGTCGGTGAGTTGGAGGAGGGGGCTCGTTGAAATGCCCGTGCGCGGAGCGCTCGGGCCACCTTGGAACTGGGTGGAGGATGTTGTCATTGTTTTTTGGGGGACCGGGGTGGGGGCACCCCGGTTCCATCGGGAGGGATGTGGGTTGTGGCTGGGTCGCGCAGGAAGCAGCGGGCGGCGCGGGTTTCGGGGCCGTAGAGGGGCGGGTGGGTGGAGCAGCGGTTGAAGGCGTGGGGGCAGCGCGGTTGGAAGTGGCAACCGGCGGGGTATTGAAGCGGGGATGGGACTTGGCCGGGAATGGTGGCGAGGCGGTCGCGGCGGTTGGCGAGGGTTGGAATCGCGGCGAGCAGGGCCTGGGTGTAGGGATGCTGGGGCGACTGGAAAATTTCGGCGACGGTTCCGGTCTCGACGACTTCGGACGCGTACATGACGGCCATGCGGTCGCACATTTCCCAGATGACACCCATGTCGTGGGTGATCAAGAGGATGCTGGTGTCGGCGGCTTTCATGAGACGCATGAGATCGAGCACCTGGGCCTGGACGGTGACGTCGAGGGCGGTGGTGGGTTCGTCGGCGATGATCAGCGCGGGCTGCAGCATCAGTGCCATGGCGATCATGACGCGCTGGCGCATGCCGCCGGAGAGTTGGTGGGGATAGGCCTGGAGGGCGCTGGAGGGATCGGGAATGCCGACCTTTTCCAGCCAGGTGCGGGCGATGTCCTGCGCGGCTGGCGGAGAGATGTTCTGATGAAAGCGCAGGGCTTCAACCAATTGCGCGCCGATGCGGTGGAGCGGCGAGAGCGCGGTCATGGGCTCCTGAAAGATCACGCTGATTTTGTGGCCGCGGATGGCGCGCAGTTCGGCGATGGGCATGCGCAGCAGGTCGCGGCCTTCGAAGAGGATGGTGCCTGAATCGATTTTTCCGGGGGGCGAAGGAATCAGGCGCAGGATGCTCATGGCGGTGACGGTCTTGCCGCTGCCGGATTCGCCGACGAGTCCGAAGACCTCGCCGCGGTTGATCGAAAAAGAGACCTGGTCCGTGGCGCGGATGAGTCCTTCGTCGGTGCGGAAGGAGACGGAGAGATTTTGGATTTGGAGGAGAGGGTTCATGAAAGCGAATCCGGAACAGGAAACCGCGAATGGGCGCGAATGGGCGCGAATGGGGAGGGAGGGAGGGAAACGTCCAACGTCCAACGTTCAACGTTCAAGTTAGGAAAGTGGGAGGAAGAAGAGAGATCCCTCGCCGGGGCTCGGGATGACGGAACGGGGGTGGAGTTTGGGAAATGCATTGGGTTATTCCATGCGGCTGATGGGCTTGGGGTCGAAGGCGTCGCGGATGCCTTCGCCTACGAAGACGCCGAGGAGCATGACGATGAAGATGGCGGCCGCGGGGTACAGCGTTAGCCACCAGGCGGAGCGGAACTGCTGGGCCTGGAAGAGGAGTTCGCCCCAGCTGGCGGTGGGAGGAGGGAGGCCGAAGCCGAGGTAGTCGAGGCTGTAGAGGGCGGAGATGGCGCCCACGAGCAGGAAGGGAAAAAATGTGATGAGCGGCGTGAGGGCGTTCGGGAGAATGTGTTCCAGCATGATGCGCCAGCCGGGCACGCCAAGGCAGCGCGCGGCTTCGACGTAAGGCTGGCGGCGCAGGCGCAGGAATTCGCCGCGCATATAATAGGAGATGCCGATCCAATTAAAGATGCCATAGCAGATCAACAGCAGTGCGAAGCTGCGGCCATAGATCGAGCCCAGCAGAATGACGACGTACAGGAATGGGAGGGCGCTCCAGATTTCGATCATGCGCTGCGTAATCAAATCGGTGCGTCCGCCGAGATAGCCCTGCACGCCGCCGATGATGACGCCCAGCACCATGGTGGCGACGACCAGCAGGAAGCCGAATGACATTGAGATGCGGAATCCGTAAATGATGCGCGCGAGAACGTCGCGGCCGGCGCTGTCGATGCCGAACCAATGGCCACGAACGGGCTCGTGGGGCCAGGTGACCTCCTTTTTGCGGATGTCCAAGCGGAAGGCGTTTCCACCGACGGCAATCTGCGTGGAGGGGACATATTCCTGCATGGCGCGGGTGACGGTGTTTGAAATGTAGTCGCGCTCGCCGTCAGACAATTGGGACCAGACGGCGGGTGCGGTGTGGGTGAGGGGAAGCCCGTCGGGCGCGAAGGCCATGGAGGCTGTTTTGGTGCCGCGATCGGCATCGCGAAAGGTGATGCGGACGGAGGTGGGCGCTTCTTCGCGCGGGGTGAAGGCGGGGATGGAGAGCGCGGCGGTTTGGGCGGGGGCGGATTGAGAGGTCAGGGTTTCCAAAAATTCCGGCGCGGATTGGTTGTTCAGGCGGCGGGCAACGGCTTCGCGCAGGGACTTGGAGATTGGCCAATGTTGGGTAAGGTCAGCGCCCACGACCGAAGCGTCATTGGTGGCGAAAAAGACGCCGCAAGCCTGGGCACGTTCCACGATGAAGTTGGAGGAGACATTCACGTTGCCGACGTGCGGCATGGGGGTGAAGGTGACGCGTACTGTGGTGGCGTCGGGGAGGGAGGCGGGATCGATGCTTTCGTAGGGGCCAAAGGGGATGGGGGGGAAGATCATGAAGTTGTTCCCCCTCACCCCCGCACCAGAGCCTTCGGCACGGTGCGGGGCAGGCCTACCCTCTCCCACTGCGGGGAGAGGGGAAGAAGGGGCGGAGGAAGGCGAGAGCGAAGTGGATTTGCCACCGAATAGTGGGGTGGCATTGAGGGCGCGGTAGTTGGGGCGGGTTTGCTGGCCGTTGTGCAGGAAGGCGTCCTCGGGATAGTAGCGGAGGACGGGGATGAACCAACGTCCGTTGCAGCGGACGATGAGGGGGCGGTCGTTGGAAATGAATTCCGAGCCGAGGCTGAGCACATACGCGATGGCGAGAATCCAGAGCGAGACGTGCGCGCGGCGGCGGGCGCGGAAGCGTCGCAGGCGTTTGCGGGTGAGGGGATTTTGGATGAGTCGGGTCAGCATGATTGGAAATTCATCCCAGTTGAGCGGCCGGGGTGGAACCCGGCCATCCAGATTGAAGAAGAATTTTGCATGGGTTGTGGGTCACTGTTTCTGAAAGTTGATGCGCGGATCGACGAGGACGTAGCAGAAGTCGGATAAAAGGTTTCCGAGGAGCATCAGCACGGAGGTGATGGAGAGCGTGCCCATGAAGACGGCGTAGTCGCGGCCGACGATGGCGTCGAGGCCGAGGCGTCCCATGCCGGGGATTTCGAACATCTGCTCGATGATCACGGAACCGGAAAGCATGACGGTCATGATCGCGCCGAAGCCGGTGGCGATGGGGATGAGACTGTTGCGCAGGGCGTGGCCCCAAATGGCGCGGCGGGCCGTGCCACCTTTTGCCAGCACGGTGCGGATGTAATCGCTGCCGATCTGGTCCAGCAGCGAATTTTTCATCAGGACGGTCAGGACGGCGAAATCGCCGGCCATGTAACAGAGCACGGGCAGGAACATGTGCATGAAAAGATCATAGGCCTTGGCGCTGGTGGACATGGCGGCGAAACCGTCGCCGTGAAATCCGGAAACAGGAAAGATGTCCCAAAAATTATCGACGGTGCCGCACAAGAGCATGCGCAGCACCATGCCGAGGGCGATGGGCGGGATGGCATAGCCGGCGAAAACGACGAGGCTGCTGGCGAGGTCGAATACGCCGCCGTGACGCAGGGCTTTCGTGATGCCGAGCGGGATGCAGATCAGGTAGCTCAGGAGGAAGCCGGTGATGCCGAAAATGAGGGAAACCGGGAGGCGCTCGCGAATCAGTTGGAGTGCATTCTTGTTGGGGTACATATAGGAATCCATGGTCAAGCCGATGCGGTTGGTGACCAGCCAGGTCCAGTAGCGCTCGTGGAGCGGGCGATCGAAGCCGAAGTGGATTTCGAGTTGCTTGCGGTAATCCGCGGAGACGGCAGTGGTTGCGGGACCAGCCGGGCCGGATTCCGCGGAACCGATGTGGCGCATGCTGGCCAGCAGTTGTTCGACCGGACCGCCGGGAACGAACTGCGTGAGGGCGAAGCACACGAGCGTGATGCCCAGGAAAGTGGGAATGATCAACAGCAGGCGGCGGATGAAGTACTCAAGGCGTTCCATGCGAAGCCGGGAAATAAGTCTCGTCGAATACGACCCGTTCGGGTCGCGGTGGCAGGAAGTCGCCGCTCTCCATGGCAGCTTTAAGGTCGGCGGCTGAATCGGGATCGAACCACCAATAGTGATAGGCGCCCCGCTCATCATCGAACTTGGCCAGCACGGTTGGAGGCGTGCCAAATTTATTCCAATAGAGCAGGCGGGTGGCGTTGATGTTCCAGAGCAGCACGTAGGGGCATTGGGCGGCAACGATGCCGTCGATCTCGCGGCAGATGGCGTTGCGCTGTTGTACGTCAAAGAGAGGCTTCTGTTTCTCGATCAAATCGTCGACGTGGGGATCTTGAAAGCCGGTGATGTTGTTGCCGGCCTTGCGGACGGCTTCCTTGGATGCCCACATGTCCTCGGGGTCCTTGTAGAGTCCACCGCCCCAGGCGGCCCAGGTCATGTCGTAGTTGAATTCATCCATGTCCTTGGACCAGGCGGCGGCGTCTTTGCGGTCCATCTGCAACTCGATGCCGACGTCCTTGAGGTCCTCGCTGAAAATGGAGAGAAATTTGTCGCTGCTGGCGTCGCGGCTCAGGAAGCGGAAGGTCAGGCGTTTGCCATCTTTTTCCAGGAAGCCTGTCTCCGGATTCGCTTTCCAACCGGCTTCCTTCAAGAGCGCGCGGGCGGCGTCCTTGTTGAAATCATAGAGGGGGTTGCTGCAGGGATTTTCGGGGGAATACAGATCCTCGAAATAGGAGCGGTGCAGGAAGTACTGGCTATACATCAGCGTGCGGTTCATGCGTTCGCGATCGACGAGGTGGGTCATGGCGATGCGGACCTTCAGGTCATCGAAGGGCGGGCGGCGCATGTTCATGGCAAACCCCTGGAAGCCGATGGGGTTGTGATTTTCCACGCGCTGGCGGACGATCCAATTCTTGTCGAAGCGTTCGCCCTTGGCTTCGTTCACCCACAGGCGCGCCATGTAGACGGGAAAGAGGTCGATGAGGCCTTTCTTGAATGCGTCGAAGGCATTTTCCTGCTCGGCGTAGAAGCGGAAGAACAGGGTTTGGAAATTGCCCAGGTCGGCATTGCGGCGCTGATGCCGCGCCCACCAATCGGGGCGGCGCTCGAGTTTCAGGGAGACCCCGTCCAGTAATTCGCCCATGGCGTAGGGGCCGGACACGACTGGAAACGCGAAGTTGATCTTGTTGAAGTCCTGGCCGGCGAAGGTGTGTTTGGGAAGGATGCAAAAGGTGGCGGCCGCGTTCAGGTTGCGCCAGTGCACTTCCTTGTTGGTGAAACGCACGATGTTGCTGCTGACGACCTCGGGTGGCTCGAACGTTTGCAACGCGACCTTGTGAACGCCGGTGAGGTTCTTGGGATCCATGATGGTGTCGAAGGTCCAGCGCACGTCCTCGGCGGTGATGGGCTGTCCGTCGCTCCAGTGGGCGGCGGGGTCGATCCAGAAGGTGAAGGTTTTCTTGTCGTCGGAGATGGACCAGCGTTCGGCGATGCCTGGCACCAATTCGGCGGTGAGCGGATCCGTTGACAGGAGCGTGTCGTACATGGACGAAAATGCTTCCGCGACGAAGGAGTTGTTGGCGAGAAAGTAATTGAGGCTTTCGGGATAGGGGCCGGCCCAGGCTGAGAGGGTGCCGCCGGGCGTGGCATGGGGGGAGGCGAAGGGGTTGGGGGCGTCCTTCCAGTCGGGCTTGGGGAAGAGGTCGTCGGCGCGGGCGGTGAGGATGAGAATGGGGATGGCGAGAAGGAGGGGCAAGCGGAGGATTTCACGCAGAGACGCGGAGATCGCGGAGAATGTTTTTTCATCCCGATCCGGTGAGAGGCCGGATGCGCGTGAGGCAATTGGTCGGTTCATGTGGATGAGTTTATGGAGGAAAGGAAGAAGGTAGAAGGAAAAAGGAAGATTGGGGGAAGTGGTGGGTTGTTGGTGTGGGGTGCGGTCCGCGCGACGCAGTCGCGCGGCTACGAAGAGGATTGGTGAATGGGATGAAAAGGGACCGGGGTGGGGTCACTCCGGCTCCATGGGATGCGGATCGCTGGTGCAATGCAGGCCCGCGAAGGCAGGCCGCTCCGGGGAATGTGGATGGGTGAAATCTTTCGAACGCGGGTTGGCGGGGCCCCTCGACTAGGCTCGGCACAGGCAACCCGCCCACGTGCAGATTTAGTGGAGGTGGTATCGTGCGAGGATGCCGTCGGTGATATTATGGTCCGCATGGCGAAGGAACGGTTGGATTTGGTTTTGGTGGCGCGGGGACTGGCGGAGAACCGCGAGAAGGCTGAGCGCTTGATACGGGCGGGGGTGGTCGAGGTTGGCGGGCACGTGGTTGACAAGCCGGGGCAGCAGGTGGACGCCGAGGCGGTTTGCACGGTGCGGGCGCCACCGCCTTTTGTCAGTCGCGGCGGCGAAAAACTGGCGGCAGCCTTTGCTGCGTTCCCGCTGGATGTGTCGGGGAAGACTTGCATCGATGTCGGTTCGTCGACTGGCGGCTTTACGGATTTCCTGCTGCAGCATGGGGCGGCGCGCGTATACGCGGTGGATGTCGGCAAGGGGCAGTTGCACTGGAAACTGCGGCAGGATGCGCGCGTGGTGGTGATGGAAGGCGTGAATGCGCGTTATCTCGATGCGGCGCAATTTGAGCCACTCCCGGAGGTGGCGGTGGTGGACGTGGCGTTCATCTCATTGACAAAGGTACTCCCCGCCGTCTTCAATGTCCTCGCTCCGCGTGCACGGCTAGTGACGCTGATCAAGCCGCAGTTCGAAGCGAAGCGCGAGGAAGTTGAAAAAGGCGGCGTGGTACGGGATGCGGGCGTGCATGCGCGCGTGGTTGAAGAGATTCGCGCCTTCGGTACGGAACGCCTGGGGCTCACGTGGGTTGGCGTGGTGGCGTCGCCGGTGATTGGTCCGGCGGGTAATGTCGAGTTCCTGGCGTGTTGGGAAAAGATAAACAAGGCGGTTACCGCTTCTTTCCCTTCGTAGCCGGGAACGACCAGGTGCAAGCGATTACGTGTGGACGACTAGGAGTGTAGGCGTGAAACGGCTTGGAATCATCGCAAATATCAGCAAGGCGCGGGCCACCGACGTCTTGCGTCGCATCGTTACGAAAGCGACTGAGCTGAAGTTGGATCTCTGCGCGGATGCGGCCACGGCGGCGCTGATGCCGGGATTGCGCGCGACGTCCGCGGAGGCGGCTTTCGGCGAGGTAGATGCAGTGATGGCATTGGGTGGCGACGGGACGATGCTGCGCGCATTCCGAACGCTTGCAGGGCGCGACCTGCCGTTGATCGGCGTGAACATTGGCAGCCTGGGTTTTTTGACGAGCGTGGCTGAAGGTGATCTTGAACGCGCGTTGGAGTGCCTGGCGCGCGACGAAATTGTTTTCAGCCGCCGGTCGGTAGCGGAATGCACGGTGCAGCGCGGCGGTGTGGAGGTGGGGCGTTACGCGGGGCTCAACGATGTGGTGATCGGTGGCGGGGCCTCCAAGCGCGTGATCACGCTCGATGTGTCGGTGGGAGGCGATCGCGTGGCCTCGTATTTGTGCGATGGGCTGATCGTGTCCACGCCGACAGGCAGCACGGGGCACAATCTGTCCGCGGGTGGGCCAATCGTCGTGCCGGAGACGCGCGCGTTTGTGATCAGCCTGATTTGTCCGCACACGCTCAGCTCGCGACCGCTGGTGTTGTCGGACGACAGCGACATCGTGATCCAGCCGGGGCGTTCCAACGAGACGGGATTGAGCCTGACGGTCGATGGGCAGGTGGGGCAGCCGTTGCAGGGCGAGGACCAGGTGCGGGTGCATGCCAGCCGCACGGGCGTGCGCTTCATTCACTTGCCGGGGTACAGCTACTTTGGCGTGTTGAGCCAGAAGCTGGGTTGGAAGGGGTCGAACGTGCGGTAGGAGGCGTCGCGGCGCTCCGCCCTCCCTGACGGGGAAACAATTGGAGTTTCACGCAGAGGCGCTGAGGCCGCGGAGAGCTAGTTTGACCCCTCACCCCGGCCCTCTCCCTCAAGGGGAGAGGGGGTAGGATCGCTTGGGGGCGATCAGTTTGTGTTGCGGCGGACGCCGATTTTGTAGAAGCGGTGGGGATCGGCGGGGGGAGTGTTGCTGAAGGTCAGGGGAGCGCCGCCACCGGGGACGTCTACACAGGCCGGATCAGGCATCCATTCCAAGTCACCCAGCAGATTTGTAGTCCAGTACACGGAATAGAAACGTCCGGAGACGGTGGGCCAGGCGAAGTAGAGATCGTGGGCGTTGGTCTGCACCCAGACGGCGGTGGTGCGCAGGACTTCGAGCGCATTGGTGGGATTGGTTCCGGCTTCGTGTTCGCCGGCGTCGGACATGCCATCACCATCATTGTCGGCGCTGCCATCGCGCGCGAGTGAACCGAAGAATTGGCGTTCCCATGCATCCTGCATCTGGTCGGCATCACCGTCATAGTCCGCGGGTCGAACGGGGAAGTTTGTGCTTTCACCTTTGGCGGCGCCGACGAGGGCTTGCGCGCGCAGGAACATGTTCGACGAGGTGTTCAGGACGCTGACGGATCCCAACCAGCGACCGGCGAGCAGCGGGCTTGAATTGGTGGGAGCGACGGCAACATTTGCGGGGAGGATCGAAGCGCCTTGGAAAGGCAGCTGCAGTGCAGCCGAACGCGTGCCGATACCCGGCGCCACATTCTGCCAGTCGTTGCTGGTGTGGGTGTCCACGGAGCCGTAGCGCGCGTAATCAAAACTTCCCAAGGGCGCGGGTATGGGATTACCGAACCATTGATTGGTGGGAATGGCGACGGGGGCCGTGATCGACGAGGGCGTCGCATTGTTGGCGCAGGCGAAATCGATGATGTTGCCGCTGGCATCGCGCATCAGGATTGCGGCGCGGGTTGAGCCGGTCCAATTGATATTGCCGCCCGTGAAAAAGCTGGGGAACGTTCCGGGGCTCACGCCATTTTCGACGATCGTAAAGACGGCCCCCGTCGCCAGTGTGGTGCCGTTGGGGATCACGAAGGTCGTCAAGGGTGCCGGCCAGCTGTTGAAATCGTAGAATGTGATCTGCCAGCCCGAGATGTTCACCGGCGTGGCACCGGCGTTGACGAATTCCGCGGCATCGGGGGAGGTGTGATCAATTTCGGCAATCAATACCAACGGCGCTGGCACGATCCCGACGGGTTCCCAGCCTGACAGGGCGACTGGATTTGTGAAGTTGTTTACGCGATACCCATACTGGTCGCAGGCGGTGATGCCGGCAGTGAAAGGGACGGTTGCGTATTGCGGGGAGGGGACGGGGTCCCAGGTGAAGTGATCGAGGACATCGGCGCCGACGTCAAACGCCGTGCTGTTGCCGGTGGCGGATGAGGGATCGGTGACAGTCAGGATGACACTGTCCACGACGGTGGTGATGGCCATCATGCTGGACCAGGCGCCGTTGTTGAAGACACCGGAGGATGTGGGCGTGTGCGGTACGGAGCCGTCAACGTTGGCGGCGGCGATCGAAACTGTGCCGGTAAAACGATATTGAATTGCGTCTGTGTGGGTATAGGCGGTGATGGCGATCGGGAAGCTCACATGATTGGTCTGCGGCGAGGAAATGTTTCCGAAACCGAAATGATGGGCGTCGTTGTCGAAAAGCAGCAGGGGCTTCTGGTTGCTGCCGAAACCGCTGGCATTGGCTACGACCGCGACAGACTGCGAATCGTCGTAATGCAGATTATCAGGGAAGCTCAGGTTGAAGCGGGCCTGCGTCTGGCCGGACGTGATGGTGACCAGGGGCGTGACCACGAGCGTGTTGCTGGAGTCGGAAAAGAGAGCGACCACGAGGTTATTGGTCAGCGTACCCGCGATGCTGACGAGCCCGGAGTTGATCATGGTGCCTGAGCCTTCGGTGGCCTGGGAGGGAATGGTGAGTGTGAGATTGGTGGATTCGTTGTCGAGAATCTGGACGGCGTTAGTCCCGTCTGTCCAGCGGGCGACGTGTGCCGATACCGTTGCCCAGCGCGGGCCGGTGATCTGGTTGTCGTTGGGAACGGTGACGGAGAATTGCACGCTGGTGGCGCCCTGGGGAAGGATGACGGAAGCGGGGACTTGCAGGATGGACGGAGAGCCGCTGGTGAGTGTGACTGTGAACGCGCTGGTCGGAGGCTGATCTACCAGGACCTGGCCGGCATTTGGGACCACCCCCATGCCTTCCGTCAGCGGACTGGTGATGAGGAGGGAGAGCGTGCCAGATTCGTCATCTTGAACGACGGTGGCGGCCTGGCCCGCGAGGTAGCCTGATGCGGCAGCAGAAATCGATACAGCGACGTCGCCGTTCAGCAGGGAATCATTCACTGGCGCGAGGTCGAACTGGACATTGGTTTGGCCGATTGGGATATCGACGGAATTCGTGATGGTAAGCCGGCCGGGGATGGCACTGGTCAAAATCACGTTCACCGCTTGGGTGGATGGCTGCGAAAGCGTAACCATGCCGGCGCTGGCAAGTGTACCGGCGTTCTCCTGCACGAATGCAGGTAGTGTGACGAGAAGGTTTGAGACGAGCGACGCATCCACGCGTTCGTAGACGCCCATATCGACGTAGGTGCCGGAAATGCGCGGCAGGCCATCCAGGTCCACGGCACCCGCCATCCAGGTTTGATTCGTACCCCGGTTGAGGCAGGGCGAGTCGGCATTCAGGTGGACGTTGGTGTGGAGGATATCGACGAAGGACGGGTTGTTGGTGATGTTGCCGGGACCAGGCCAGACGTTGGTGCCCTGGATGTCGCAAAATCCGAACGTGGTGGTTGACCCATTTTCAAGTGAAACCGAGTTGGTGCAGTTCCAAATGATACTGTTCGTGACGGTGCCCTTGCCGCCACCCATGCCGAAGTTTTTCTGATACGCGCGCACGCCGAAATTGCACTTCACGATTGTGCAGTTGCTGAGGTCGGGCGTGCTGCTGTCCTTGATGGCGATGCCGATGTTGCAGCCGGAGATGAGGTTATTATAGCCGATGACCTTTGAGGATTCGCCGATCGAGAGGCCCTTGTCGCCAAAATTGCGGACGATATTGTTGCGAAAAATCACGTTATTGGCGGTACCGAAATCGATGCCATCGGCGCCGGGGTCGGGGCCACCGTCGAGCAGGTTGTTTTCGATTATGATGGTGGGATCGCCGCTGCCGAGCCAGGCCAGGTCGATGTCGACGCCGTCGGCATAGCCGATGACCTGCGAGACCAGATTCGAAGACACGGTGCCGGCGCAGCGGACGAGGTTGATGACTTCGCCGGTGTTATCGATGAAATTATCAACGAAGCGAATGCGTGAATCGTTGAGGCGGACGCCGGTGCCGAGGAGATTGCGGAACGTGCAATGGGTGATGGTGAGATCCGCGTACTGGGATGAAAACACCGCGGAGTAATAGACTGAGTTGGCCAGCATCAGGGTGAATTCGCAGTAACGGACGTCGCCCAGCGCGGGTGTGTTTGATGTCACTCCTGTAAAGGTGATGGCGCCGCCGTAGCCGCCGATGAAGGAGGGAGAGGAAAACCGGATTGGCTGGTTGGATGTGCCGACGGCATTCAGCGTACCGCGCACCTGGAGGACCTTGGATTGGGCGATGCCAATGTTGACGCCGGGCTCGATGGTCAGGGTGACGCCCTGGGCGACGACAATGCCGGTTTGGGTGTAATAGGGGCTTCCGGCGATGGTCCAGACGGTGTTGGTGGTGAGGGTTCCCTCGACGGCGGTCTGGGAGCGGGCGGGGGTGGCGAGTATGAACAGGGCGGTCCAGACAACCCAGCCCGCCAAACCGCGATATGCGTTATGCACCACCAAGTTCTCCGAGTCGCCCCAGCAATTAACGTAAAGGCGGTGCAGGATAGCGTTTTCGACGCGACTCGTCGAACGACTTCGCAAGGAGGTCGTGACTCATTTTGAAACGCTGCCGCTCGCGGAGCGGCTACTACAGTGCAAAAAGATGTAGTAGCGCCTCCGTGAGGCGCATGCGAAACCCGCGATTTCAAAATTCGTCATTACCCGCGAGGAATGTGTGCATTTGTTTGAATTAATCTCGAGTGCTGCTCTGGTCGCGCCGCTGTGCGGCGTGCGAACACGGCGCACAGCGCCGTGGCTACAGAGGCGCGGTAATTGGGAGGTCTTTAGAGCGGATATTGGGTCAATTCGTGATGCGGCGTACGCCGATTCTGTAATAACGGTGGGGATCTGGTGCGGGCGCGTTGCTGAATGTCAGCGGGGTGCCGCTGCCGGGGATGTCCACGCTTGCCGGATCGGGCAGCCATTCCAGATCGTTCAGCAGATTGGATTTCCAGAACACCGAGTAGAAGCGTCCGGAGACGGTTGGCCAGCTGAAGGAGATGTCGCTGCCGGAGATATTCGCCAAGACGTTGGTGGCGCGCAGAACCGCGGAGGCGTTGGTGGGGCTGGTGCCGGCTTCGTGCTCGCCGGCGTCGGACATGCCGTCGCCATCGTAGTCGGCGCTGCCGTCGCGGGACAGCGATCCAAACTCGGCGAGTTCCCACGCATCCAGCAGGCCGTCGTGGTCCTGGTCGGGGTCGGGTGCGAGGACGAAGGGATTGCTGTCGTTCGCGCGGTCGGCCCAGGTGGCGCGGAGGATGGCGGGGCTGGCCACGTCGTGCACGGTGATGTTGCCGGACCAGACGCCGGCGGCGAAGGGGGCGGTGGCAGGTGGGTCCACAGGCAACGGCGACTCGGACGCATAGGGGAGGAAGGGGACGGAGAAATTGGTTGAGATCGGGAATTGTGGATACCCGTTCTGGTATTGCGTGAAGTCATCCGAGCGATCCGTATCGATGCTGCGCCAACGCGCGAGGACGCCGTTGGTAATGGGCAGGAGGCGTGGGCCGAACCAGAGATTGCGGCCTTTGATGGGGAAGCCTTGAACGGAGGTGTTCATGGTGGCGACTTGTGGTGCGGTCCACCCCCAGGCCACGAAGTCGCGAACACTGCCGTTCGTGTCGAGCAGCATCACCCAACCATTGTAATTGGTCATCCATTCGCGCGGGGCTATCCAGGAGCTTTCCAGCACAGTGGGATCCGAAGCTTGGAATTCACGTGACTTGAAGTCGCG
>JADMIO010690506.1_pt1 | contig 14325 bp, 13 predicted proteins | sample 8958161 | NCBI WGS metagenome assembly JADMIO01 (sample SAMN16585339, study PRJNA669376) | soil metagenome | isolation source: Crop rotation soil | place: USA: Cullars Rotation, Alabama | collected 2011 | reverse complement strand
CGCGGCCGCTACGGCAGAGTTGATCTTTGAAGTGGTTCGGGCCATGGACGATGAAGCATTGATCGATGCGGCAATTGGGGAATGTTTATACGCCGGCATCATGACCGATACCGGTTCGTTCCGCCACCCGAGCACTTCGCGCAACGTGCATTTAATTATAGCCGAACTTATTGCTGCCGGGGTAAACACGGCTAAAGTTCACCGCTTAATTTACGATAACCATACGCTTACCCGCCTGCGCTTTTTAGGTTATGCCCTGAAAGACAAACTGGTAGTGCACCCGGAATACAATACCGCTTACATTGCCATTACTCAGGAAGAACTGAAGGAATACGATTCCCGCACCGGCGATACCGAAGGACTGGTTAATTTTGCCCTTTCGATTGAAGGCATTGTGTTTGCGGCTTTATTAATAGACCGCGGCCCGGCCGTAAAAATTTCCTTCCGCTCGGTAGGCGATTTCTCGGTAAACGAATTTTCCCGGGCGCATTTTAACGGCGGCGGTCACCACAACGCAGCGGGCGGCATTTCTTACGAAAGCCTGGAAGCAACGGTAGCCAAACTGGAAAGCCTGCTGCCGCAGTACAAAGAACAACTAATTCATTCCGCATAAACTTAAGATTATAACAACCAACCCAATCATGCTAAACAAAGCAAAATTTTTTGTACCGGTTTTAGCCGGTCTCTTCCTGATGCAAGGTTGCCAGGATAAAGGTAAAAAAGGCGAATACACCAAAGGCGAAGGCGGCCTGGAATACCAGGTTTACTCCAAAGGCAAAGACGGTAAATACGAAGTAAAAGAAAACGTTTCTACCACCGATACTTCCAAAGTTGGCCAGGTAATGACCATGCAGCAGGTAGTAATGAACGAGAAAGATTCGGTATTATTCAGCACTTACACTTCCAAGCGCCCGGCCATGGCCATGATCCAGGCTTCGCCTTACAAAGGCAGCTTAGAAAGCGCGTTATTAATGCTGGCTCCCGGCGATAGCGGGGTTTTCCGGATGAGCGCCGATACGTTATTCGCAAAATCTTACAAGCAGCCATTGCCACCATTCCTGAAACCAGGCAGCAAGATCATCTTCCGCATTAAAGCTGAAAATATCCAGAGCAAGGAACAAGCTATGGTAGACCAACAGAAAATGCAGGAAGAAATGATGAAAGAAATGCAGGCGCACGCTGAAAAGCAAGTAGCTGTAGACGATCAGAACCTGCAGAAATACATCACAGACAACAACCTGAAACCGCAGAAAACGCCGTCTGGCCTGTACTACATCATTACGCAGAAAGGCAACGGTCCAATGCCAAAAGCTGGTCAGATCGTGGCTGTTAATTACCGTGGCACCACTTTAGACGGCAAAGAATTCGATTCTTCGGCCAAGCACGGCGGCGTGCCATATGAATTCCAGATCGGCCAGGGCCAGGTTATCCGCGGCTGGGACGAAGGCATTATGCTGCTGAACAAAGGCACCAAAGCTACTTTATTAATTCCTTCTACCATGGCTTACGGCGCGCAAGGTTCCGGCCCGGATATTCCGGCCGATGCTTCTTTACGCTTCGATGTTGAATTAGTAGATATCAAATAGTTTTCGGGGCTTAAACCCTACCGTTTTAAAGCAGCAACCAGCTTTGGTTGCTGCTTTTTTTATATCCGGAAATTGGCAAAAATTGCTTTTGAGCGGTTTTTCACTTAAATTAGTATCCTTAAATTTTTACGCCTTTTATTTTTCCCGTGAAACAATTCTTAACCCGCATATTTTTATTCCTGGCGTTTGCCGGCTTCGTGGCTGCCTGCCAGGACGATACCATTAAGCCTTACGATCCACAACCCCAGGCCGATGCCGACGATGCCCTGATAAGGGAATTCATGGCCAAAGACTCCACCATTAAAAACCCGGTGCGCACTCCTTCCGGCTTGTATTACATAAAACGCAGCAACGGCAACGGCAAACAGGTTAAAGCCGAAGATGTTGTTACAGCCCATTACATAGGGAAATTCCTGAATGGACAAACCTTTGAAAGTTCTTATACTAAAAATTCGCCGATTACCTTTAAAGTGGGCGTAAACCAGGTTATAGAAGGCTGGGACGAAGGTTTCCAGTTAATGCAGGAAGGCGAAACCGCCCGTTTGTACATCCCGTCGGGGCTGGCTTATGGCCCGAATGGCAGGGGCAGCATTCCGGGCAATACGGTGCTTGTTTTTGATATAACGATTCTAAAAGTAAACTAATCCGATTTGCTTTCCGGCTTATGCGCGCATTCCTGGTTTTGCTTTTTTGCCTGGCTTTTTCCCGAATTTCCCAAGCCCAATCCGATACGCTGAAAACCGATTCGGGCCTGAAATATGTAATTTTAAAGGAAGGTAAAGGCTGGGGCGTGAATATCGGCTCGAAAGTGCTGATCCATTATACCGGTTGGCTTCCCAATGGCACAGAATTCGATACTTCGGCCAAAGGCAAACCCCTGAAATTTAAAGCCGGCGTTGGCCAGGTAATAAAAGGCTGGGACGAAATGCTGCTGCTCATGCAGGTAGGCGATGAAATTGAAGTGCTTATTCCGGCAAAGCTGGCGTATGGCAGCAAAGGCGTTATGAACCAGGACGGCGAAACGTACCTGATCCCACCCAATACCGATCTGCGTTTCCGAATGCAGGTGGTGCGGGTAGACCGGTAATTTAATTTTCTTTTTCCAACGAAAATTGCTTTGCCTCCGGCAGTTTTTCCGCCTGAAACCATACCGTTTTATTCCGTCATCTCGAATGGAATGAGAGATCTCCTCAGGTGAGTAGTGAAGCTTGCTATTGAGTTTTTAGTCTGAAAAGAATAGCGTTTTACCCACCTAAATCCTTCTCTAAAACCAGAGGAGGACTTTCTGGTTCTGTTTTTATAGAAATTTCCTTCCTGATTCGTAATTCTCAATTCCTAATTAATTTTCTCCCTCAAGCCGGGCGGCTTCGTTTCTGCGTGCGCGTCTCACCCTTTCCTAGCCGCAGGCGGCTTTCCTGACGGAACCGGAAAGTGCGGAGGCCGCGCACGCAGAAACTGGGAGTTTCTTCCCTCGAGCTGGCTTTTATCTGCTTTAGTATTGATCAGAAGACCTTGATTTTCGCGCGACGCTGCGCTGGCGAAATACGGGAAATAAACTTGCAGGGAATGCGTAAATTCAAAATAACTAAGAATCAGCCGTTCAGATAATTATCTAGCTGCTAACTTATTGCCACGGGTTTTAACCCGTGGTGCACTGCAACAAATCCTTAAGCTTAAGGCATAGAAACTAATAAAATTCCGGATTCAGATCAAAACTCCGCTCTCCCGGCATCAATTGGAAATACCAATCAGTCAATTAACAATTAACAAGCAGCAATAAACAATTCAAAAAAATCTTAATCGGAAAGCACGTCGGAAAGGACGTTAAGGGATTTGATTTCGCCGAGACGGTCGACGTGCAGCTGGTAAAAACGGATGAGGATGTTGAGTAGCTCTTTTCTAACTTTTCCATTGGGAATTACGGCGGTAGTTGGGTTTTCCATCAGGTCGGTAAGGAATTGCTCGAACATCTGAAAATGCAGAACGGAAGGTTGGGTGCTGCTTTGAGAAGGCGCCGAGAAAGCAACCTGTTCGGTGATTTCGGAAGCTTTGCGGGCACCAAAACCTAAATAATGCGCAAACTGCAGCAGAAAACCCAGGTGAAAATTCTCGAAATCAGTTTCCAGCTGATCGAGCGCAACAATATTCTGATAGAGGAAATTAAACAAAGGCGGGTTTTCCTCTTCTTCTTTTACCGAAGCCGCAATAATTTCAGATAGGAACAAAGCAATGCTGCTTTTCCGGATATCGTAAAGTAACGTAGCGAACGGGTGTGCGCATTTGTATTCTGAAATGCGGGTAATGCCGCCACTGCCCGTGGTATACACCACCATTTCCAGCAAGGTTAGCGGCTGAAAGAGTGCGATACGCGAGCCCGGTCCTTTTTTGCGGATGCTGTTCACAATGTACGTCTGCAACCCGAGGTTTTCGGTGTAAACGCGCGCAATAATAGAGGTTTCCCGGTACTTCAGGTAATTGAGAACAATGCCGCGGGTTTTAACTAACATTTACTCCAGTACGGCAACTTTACTAATGCAGGTTTCACCACCTTCGGCGTTGCTGCTCAGGATCAGGTAAACGCCCGAACGCACGTGGTTGCCTTTATAATCACGACCGTTCCAGACAGCAGTGCCGCCCAGGGCTTTGGTTTCGTAAACCAGCGTGCCGGTAATGTCGGTAATTTTAACCGAAGCGTTATTGGCAATGCCGGAAACGGCGATCTGGCCGGTATAGCCGGGGCGAACCGGGTTCGGGAAAACGTTGGCACAATTCAGGCCTTCGGAAGTAACAGTAGCGCCCGCCCGGAAAGAAACCAGGCCAGCTTCGGTGCTGATGAAAACATCGCCGGTAGCGTGGTTCACGGTCACATCCTGAATTTTATCGGAAGGCAGCGGGCTGTTCTTGGCGGTGAAATTATAAATTACTTCTTCGCCATCTTCGTTAAAAAGCCACAAACCGGTATCGGTACCAACCCATTTCCGGTTGGCGCCATCTACTGCTATGCATTTTACGATCTGGCCTTGCAGCAAAGGCCGGTTACCTATAATAGGCGTATTTGCAGAAATGCTTCGGGAAGAACTAAATACGGATGAAGGATCGAAAAATACACCAATGCCATCTTCGGTTCCCACCCAGATCTCGCCTTTTAAATCTTTGGCCAGGCAGTAAACCCGGCTGTCCGGCAAATTACCGTTGGTTTGGCCCTTGGTTAAATACTGGAAACGGTTATTTACATCGTCGAAAACTACCAGGCCGGTACTAGCACTCCGTGGTTTTAAAGATATCCATTTGTAACCGTTATCGTCAATAACCATTTTATCAAAAAACTGCTCACCGCTAAACGTTCCGGAAGCAGTGCCTTGTAACGAATAGGTTTGCCAGGTATAATCCGGACGGAGCACGTGAATGGACGGCACACCCGCGAAATCAGTTGGATTTATTACCCAAAGGTTTCCCTCAGTATCAGCTTCAATATCTGTAATGCGGACAGAGCGCGGATCGCCGATGAAAGAAGTATTCAGCGGACTATTGTTCAGCCCCCATAATTTGTAATTGCCGGGACCGTTCCATTCCATTAATCCGAAACCGTAACTGGCAAAATATACTTTCCCGGTAACCGGGTTCCGCACCACATCTACCAGATCCTGGATATCCGGATACTGCGTGGAATCTTTGTAGCGGTTGTAATTATAATTTTCCCAAAAGCCGTTCTTGAATTCATAAAAACCTACGGTTGAGTTTGACTGCAACGCCGGGCTATAACCGCCACCGGCTACAATTACACTTTCTTTATCGGCTAAAACGCGGAAAGAGCGTTCACTGGCCGGACCGTTGGGTACAATATTTTCGGATTTGCCGCTACTATCCGTTTTCACCAAGCCAAAATCTCTGGTAGCTAACCAATAAACACCTTCATTATCCTCAATTCCTTCCAGCACATTTTCGATCAGTTTGTCATCTATGATATTTACCCGGCCGGCGGCATCATATACTTGAAAGTTATACTGAGTGGCAGCTAACAAACCGCTTTTGCCCGGATTTAAATGATTTACGTCGTAACCTGAAGTGGGCGCCACGTTGCTCCAGGTATTGGCCGCGCTGTTCAGTTTGAAAACCCCAACGTTGTTCACGCCGGCAAATACGTTATCCTTAAAAGTAGCCAGCGAACGGAAATTACTGTTATTGGCGGCAGGTAAACCTGAACTGGTATTGAATAGGGTCCAGTTTTTCAGATCGTTCAGGTTAACGGTGCGGCTGTTGCGGGCATACATTACGCCGTTGGCTGTGGCCGCAAAAATCTGGTCTTTCAGAATGGTGGTGGCATGAACCTGCAGGGATGTACCGTTCGGATTCTGGAACATGTAAGCATCGCGGATCTCCAGTTTTACCAGGTCCAGCACTACCAATCCAAAACTGCAGGAAAGGTAAGCCAGCTTATCTTTAAAATAAATGTGGTTTATGGTTTTAACGCCCGAAATGGTGGTGCGCAGAATATCGGTGATATTGATGATCTCTTCGCCGCGGATCAGATCGAGGTTGGTATTCTGATAAGCAACCAGCAAGGTATTGGTTTCCTTATCGTACTCAATAGTGCTGATGCCAATATCGTGCAGCCCGTTTATTTTGGAAAGCGATTCGATGCTGTTGAATTCCTTATCGAAATAGAAAAAGCCTTTATCGGTGGCGCAGTAAATGCGGCTACCGGCCGCGGCTACAGCTTTGGCGCTGTTATTGGGCATGTAAATGCGCCATTCACCAATACCGGTTCCGGAAGATTGGGCCCCGGCTTGGGTTCCAAACCACAGGCTCAAGGTTAGCATCAGACAAAATTGTACCAGTTGCTTCATAGAAAACAGAAATCCTGCCTTGTTAACGGCTAATTATTTGGTTTAGTGCCACCGGCCAAAAAAATTCGAACGGTAGGGTTTCGGGCGCAAAAAGTGGCAGCCAAAAATTATTGTTTGCCCTTCATGCCTTCCACAAAACAATGGCGGCAGCGGGCTTCGTAACTATCGGTTTCGCCGAGCAGAATTTTTTGCTCTGAGGCCGCATTCCGGAAAGAATAACTGGCTAAATCGCCGCACTGCATGCAAACGGCGTGCACTTTGGTTACGTATTCAGCTACGCCCATTAAAGCCGGCATTGGCCCGAAAGGTTTGCCCAAGTAATCCATATCGAGGCCGGCTACAATTACGCGGGTGCCAGTATTGGCCAATTGCACGCATACATCGGTAAGCGCTTCGTCGAAAAACTGGGCTTCGTCAACGCCTACTACGTCGCAGCTGCTCCCCAAAAGCAACATATCGTGGGCAAAACTTATGGGCGTAGAACGAATGGCAGTGGCGTTATGCGAAACTACATCTACTTCGTGGTAACGGGTATCGATAGCTGGTTTAAAGATCTCGACGCGCTGTCTGGCAATTTTAGCCCGGTTCAGCCTGCGGATCAGTTCTTCGGTCTTACCCGAAAACATGGAACCGCAGATCACTTCGATCCAACCGCGGCGCACATTGTGGCTGGTATTTCCAACCCGGGGTTCTATAAACATTCTTTTTAATTTGAAAATTTGGAGATTTGAAGATTTGGAGATTTTTCGGTTTCGGACTTTTTATGCCTTACACCATAGCGTTTTAAATGGCGAGTTATTTAATTGATTCTAAGTTTTGCGCTTCATTTTCAAATCTCCAAATTTTCAAATCTTCCAATCAATTGTTATACTTCTGGTGCGGCAACTGAACTTGTTTCGGCACTTTTACTTTTACTTCGCCTTGCAATACCGTTATCTGGCAGGTTAATCTTTCCGTTTTTTTTAAGCGGCCGGCTTCGCGGTATTTCAGCTCCGGGGCCGTTTCGGGGCTCAGGTTTTCCATGCCTTGCAAAACTTCCACGCGGCAGGTTGTGCAACGACCTTTGGCGCCGCAGGCGTGCATCCAATCGAGGCCAATAGCTTGTATGGCTTGCAAAACCGTTTGCGGAGCGCTTACGTTTACCGTGAGGCTGCCCAGGTTTTGCACGATGAGTTTTGCCATATTTTTATATCTTTACCCGCGAAAGCAATTGCAATGGAAGACAAATATAATCAATTAAGCATAGAGCAGTATAGCCGAAACCTTGCAAAACATCTTTGCGACCGGTACTTTGCTGCAAACCAAACCATTAACGGGCAGCAGCTCATTTCTTTTTCGCCGGTTAAGCAAATAAACCTTTTCGTGATCAAGGAACTGCTTATTTCCTGGAACAAAGAAATGGCGAATTTGAAAAGCCCGTACTTCGATTTTGAAGACCAGGACGTTACAGATGCGCTGAAACAATTCATGAACGTGCTGTCGCGCAAGATCCTGATCAAGCGGCCGCATTTCGAACCGTTGCTTCAACGCGCCATTAAAGACACCATCGCTTTGGTTATAAATCCGGTTTCTATTCTGGAGGAAAAATTCCTGAACGTGCAGGAAAATCCAACGGCGGCGAAGGTTCAAGAACATTTAAAATACATCGACCTGAACAAAAGCGCTTTCACCAATTTCCTGGCTACGCTGCCGGCCGAAACCCTGAATCGCTTTACCGTGCAACAGCAATTCCGCCAGTATTTACAAACTCCGGAAGCCAATTTATTTTCTGCCGATAGCCTGATCAGCGAACTAAACGCTATGCTTCCGGTGGCAAAAACCGATCTTCTGGAAAAACCCGCCGCTTCAACCTTAAATTCAGCGCCGGAACCCGCTTCCGGACCCATGCATAACATTCCGGAAGTTCCTGCGAACGCAGCTTTTGAGAAAGCCGAAGTTCCGTCTTCCGGACCAACCGGTCCGGCTTCTTTTCCAAAACCGGAAACTTCTGAAGCGCCGAAACCAGTTTTTGAAACTCCTGCTCCGGTAGAAACACCTAAACCGCAGCCGGTTCCCGCGCCCGCGCCGACAATGCCAGCCGTAAGCACGGCCACGCAACCCGCATCGCAAAACCCGGAAGTAAAGCTTTACGAAAAATTCAAGACCGAAAAACCGACTCTGAACGAAACGCTCAAGAAACCGGAAGCGCCGATTTTAGCCGAAAAAGATACCCGTAAAATTGAGAGCCTGAAAGAATCGATTTCGATAAACCAGCGCTTCGCGTTTATAAACGAACTTTTTAACGGCGAAAATCTGGAATATTACGAAGCCATTCAGAAGCTCGATGCTTTTCCGGATGCCGAAAGCGCCAAGGATTATTTACTCAACGACCTGGCTTCCAAGCACAACTGGGTTAAAAAAGAAGAACATTTAAACAAACTTACCCGCCTGATCGAGCGCAAATTCGCCTCATAAGTTTTAAAAACGGTAGGATTTTAAGGTAAAAAAGCCGGTCGCTGTTGCGGCCGGCTTTTTCTTTTGGTCCTTCTTCCATTTCCAGCACCACACCATTGTTGGTAAAATGCAAACACCTTCCTTCGGGAATTCGTATTAATAAGGGTATCAAAAGCTAGAATACAAAAACAATACTTCCCTAGAATACAAAAACAATACTTCCAAAAAGTGGTTAAAAATTAAAAAAAGGAGTTTAAGCCATGAAACGATTCATTATCTACCTGTTGCTGGCAACATTCAGTTTTGCCAGCGCCTCTGCCGCCTCGTTAGATAACGACCGCGATAAGAATAAAGGAAATTCGAAAAATACTGCCATGAAAATGAAGCCTAAAAAGCTTAGCAAAACTTCGGGTAAAATGCGCAATAACCGCGACAAGGAACGCAAGAAACACATGGCCGATATCAAAAAATCGTACAAACAAAACATGCGCAAAAGCGACTAATTATATTTCCGATTATTCCACGAGTCAAAAAAGCCTGCAAGTTGCAGGCTTTTTTTTATTTCAGTTTCCGCAGCAGGCGGCCGGTTACTATGTGCTTTTTTCCATTTTCGAAAATTACCAGCATGCTACCGTTCCTGCCCCGAATGCATTTGCCATCTAGCCGCCGGACGGCACTGCATCTGGCTTTTCGCAACTCCGGTGCGGTGTTTTTATCGCCGAGGTAATAATATTCAAAAACGGTATCCAAAGCGGGTAAAAAAGTATTAACGGGTTAAGTCTTGCTTGCGATTGGCATCTATGGCCAGCAAAATGAACAGCAAAATGGTGAACGACCACAAGGATGAACCGCCGTAACTAAAGAACGGCAACGGAATTCCTACTACCGGCGCCAGGCCGATGGTCATGCCAATATTTACCAGGAAGTGGAAGAAAATGATGGAAGCCACGCAATAGCCATACGTTCGGCCAAAAACGGATTTCTGCCTTTCGGCAACCTTAATTATACGCATGAGCAGCAACATAAACAAGCCAATTACCACCGTGCTGCCAATCCAGCCGTGTTCTTCGCCAATGGTACAGAAAATAAAATCGGTACTTTGTTCGGGCACAAAATCGAATTTGGTTTGCGTGCCTTCCAGGAAACCTTTGCCCAGCAAACCACCCGAGCCAATGGCAATTTTACTTTGCGTAACGTTCCAGCCAAAGCCTCTGGGGTCCGCTTCGGGGTTTATCAGCGCTTTGATGCGGTTTTGCTGGTGCTCCTGCAGTACGTTATTTACAAAGAAATCTACGCTGAAGATCATTCCGACCGTTAAACTGTAAATCAGCAGGATCAGCGGCCATTTTCGTTTCATGATCCGTTGGTTTCCCCAAAGCCACAAAGCCAGTAAAACGGTAATGGCGCCCGCTAAATAAAGCTTCGGAAACAAGAGCGTCATGATAAAAATAGCCACCGCTGCCGAGCCAATAATTAAGATCAGCGGCGACATGCCTTCGCGGAAATATGCTAAGAGAAATGCGCCAAAAACTAAAGCCGAACCGGTTTCGTTCTGCATCAGGATAATAAATGGCGGCGCCAGGGTTAAGGCAACTAATTTCGCGTGATCCTGCCAGTTCTGCTGCCGCAGGTTTACGCTGCTCAGGAATTTAGAAACTGCGAGCGCCGTGGCAAACTTGGCAAACTCGGCGGGCTGCAAGCGCACGGGTCCTAACTCCAGCCAAGAACGCGAACCTTTAATAGGATTAGCCAGAATGAGCGTAGCCAGCAAAAGCAGGATCATAAAAGCGTAAATAATGTAGGCGAACGAATCGTAAACCTTGTAATCTACTACCAGCAGCACAATAATAAGCACCACCGAAGTCCCGATCCAGGCCAGTTGCTTGCCGGAATTAATATCCCAGCTGAAAATATTGATCACGTTATCGGGGCTGTAAACCGCAGCATACACGTTCAGCCAGCCCAGGCCTACCATTAAGAAATACAGGAACACCGTGGGCCAGTCAATACTTTGCCGGAGTTTGGGAGCGCGTATCATACCGTTTTAGTGTTTGTTAACTTTAAATTTCCCGCGCAGGATCCACTGTTCCCACCCTTTACGCTTTTCTGAAATAGTATCGGTCAGGTATTTTTCGATCATCAGACCAGCCAGCGGCGCGGAAGAAATTGCTCCGAAACCGGCATTTTCAATGTAAACGGCAATGGCAATTTTCGGATCTTCGCGCGGCGCAAACGCTACGAATACGGCGTGATCGTCGCCGTGCGGGTTTTCGGCCGTTCCGGTCTTTCCAAGTACGGTAATGCCAATGTGATCCAGTTTGGCGTAAAAACCAGTACCCTTCGCCACTACTTCCGCCATGCCGTCAATTACCGGTTCAAAATATTTCTGATCTACGGAAGTATAATGCTTTTCGGAATATTTCGGCAGCGGCTTGCCCTTCTCTCCTACCGAGCGGATAATGTGAGGCGTGTAATAGAAACCGCGGTTGGCCATAATGGCCATTAAATTTGCCATTTGCAGCGGCGTAACGCCCATCTCCCCCTGCCCAATACTTACTGAATAAAAGTTAGAGAATTTCCAGCGGTTCTCGCCGTAATATTTATTGTAAAGTTTGGTAGAAGCTACAATGCCTTTTTTCTCGTTGGGCAGGTCAATTCCCAGTTTATCGCCGAAGCCGAACGTTAAAACCTGCTCGCGCCAGTGGTCCAGGCCAATGCGGGAATCCACGAAAACATTGCGCGATTTGCCTTGGTTAATTTCGTTCCGGAAAACCTGGTAAAAATAAGGGTTGCAGGAGTGCTTAATGGCAATGCGTAAATTTGTGGGCGCTTCGTGGCCGTGGGCGCATTTTACCAGGTTCTGGTTACACGGGAAACCGGTATTCGGGGTAATAATGCCGTCCTGCATGGCAACCAAAGCCTGTACCAGTTTAAAAATAGAGCCCGGCGGATACGTAGCCATAATGGGCCGGTTGAAAAGCGTTTTTAAGGAATCGCGTTGCAGTTTGGTGTAGTTTTTCCCGAATTCTTTACCGGTAAGCAAACTTGGGTCGTAGCCGGGAGCCGAAACGTAGGCCAGAATTTCGCCGGTAGAAGGTTCAATAGCCACTACGGAGCCAACTTTACCCTTCATCAGCTTTTCGCCGTATTGCTGCAATTCCAGGTCGATGGTACTTACCAGATTCTGGCCGGCAATGGCAAGGGTGTCGAACTGTCCTTCCTTGAATGGACCTTTATCGATGCCGCGCACGTTCACCATTTTATATTTCACGCCGCGCTTGCCCATCAGGTACTTTTCGTACTCCGATTCTATGCCGCTGATTCCCAGGTAATCACCCGGCAAATATCCGGCATATTCGGGCTTCTCCAGCTTCGCAGGACTGATCTCGCCAATGTAACCAAGCGCGTGCGCCAGATTCTGGTGCGTATATCCCCGAACGGTACGCGCATTCACGTAAAAACCCGGAAAATCTGGCAAATATTCCTGAATAGACGCAAATTCCTGGGTAGAAAGGCGCGTTAAAATGGGCGAAGGTTTTACGTAAGAATAGGCTTTGGCCGCTTTCAATTTCTCCCGAAATTCTTCTACCGGAATTTTAAAAACCTTGCAGAAATGTAACGTATCCGGTTTTTTGGCTTCTTTCGGAACTACCATCAGGTCGTAAACCGGCATGTTCTGCACCAATAATTTACCATCACGATCGTAGATCAAACCCCGGAACGGGTATTGAATGATCTTCTGAATGGCATTGTTTTCGGCGGCCAGTTTGTAGCTGTTGTCAATAACCTGAATGTAAAAAAGCTTCAGGGCATAAACAGCCGCTACTACAATAAAAATTGCCTGGATAACGTATTTTCGGTCTTCTAGATATTTCATCGGACTGCCCGGCGCGCAGAAAAAAACAATAATTGCAGAATAACCACCACCGTAAACGTAAACAAGGTACTTACCACTACTTTTAAGAGCGTAAACCCTACCGATTTAAAGCCACCCAATTCCAAAAAGAACAACAGCAAATGGTGCAGAAAGATCAGGATCAGGGCGTAAGTTACAAACCAGCTCCAGCCCATCAGGCGCACATTCACCGAGTCGTTGGCGTCGTATTCATCGCGCGGGGTTAAAAACCGCAACACGTGCGGCCGCACATAACAGAGTAACACGCAGGCGCCCGCATGAATTCCCGCCGTATCATAAAAAGTATCGATAGTAATGCCGGTAGTGAAACCCATGAGCAGCAGAATTACCGGCGGCAGCTGAATGGGCAGGAAAAGTAGAAACGCGATGTAAATAAAGCAAAAACCCGTGTTGAACAACACCAGGTACTGCACCAGGAAGATCTGCAGGGCCACAAAAATAAAGAATTGCAGGAAATGGGTGATGCCGAGTTTACTCATTTTCTTTCTCCTTTAGCTGCGCTTCCAATGAGTCGCGTTCGGCCTGGCGTTCGTTTTTAATTACGTACACAAAGCCCAGTTTCGTATAATCTACCGCCAGCCGCACTTTTATGGTAAAGAAACTTTTATCGGCTTCTTTTTTAACCGAAAGTACGCGGCCGATCAGAATGCCTTCCGGGAAAAGCGAATTATAACCCGACGTAACTACGGTATCGCCTTTAAACACTTTTACGTGCAGCGGAATGTAGTACAAACTAGCCGTACGGGCATCATCGTCCTCGTCCCATTTTATTGTACCGAACGTGCCATCCCGGGTAAGTTTAGCGGAGATCAGCGTTTGCGAATGCAGCAGCGAGGTAACGGTAGCGTAATTTTCTGAAACTGCTTTCACCCGGCCAGCCACGCCTTGCGGGGAAACCACACCCAAGCCAGCCGTAATGCCCTGCTGCTTGCCAATATTCAGGGTAAAATAATTGTTTACGCGGCGCACCGAATTATTAATAACCTTGGCACTGATAAAGCGGTATGGCACCGGCTTGTTCGCGGAATCTGCTTTCACCAAAACGCTATCGGAAAGGCCAGATAAAGTATCATCGTCAGCTTTCTCGCGGGCCAATATTCGTTCCCTCAGGCGCGCATTTTCATTTACGAGCACCTGGTTAACCTGCACCAGTCGGAAATAATCGGTAATGTTGCTGCGCACTTCCAGCACTTTGCCTACGTAGGTATTGGCCGAATTATAAAAAGCGGCATTCTGATACGAATTATTCTGCACCAGTAAATAAATGCTTACCGCTTCCAGGATCAGGAATACCAGAAATGCCCGGAACCGGTAAATGAACTGGATTAAATTCCGCATTTACAGGCGTTAGTTCAGCAATACGTTCCGGAAACCTTCAATATTCTTAATGGCTGCCCCCGTTCCCCGCACTACGGCGCGAAGCGGATCTTCCGCAATGTGAATTGGCAGTTTGGTTTTGGCCGAAAGGCGTTTATCGAAGCCACGCAGCAAAGCGCCGCCGCCCGTCAGATGAATCCCGTTGTCGTAAATATCCGCAGAAAGC
>JADMIO011246958.1_pt1 | contig 14326 bp, 19 predicted proteins | sample 8958161 | NCBI WGS metagenome assembly JADMIO01 (sample SAMN16585339, study PRJNA669376) | soil metagenome | isolation source: Crop rotation soil | place: USA: Cullars Rotation, Alabama | collected 2011 | reverse complement strand
AGACCAACGTAAGCTGCGCCTGCCACTGGACGGTCAACGTGGCCGCCTCCCAGGGGCACGGCAAGCTCTACTCCGACGCCTACTCGGTCTCGCCGGCCGCGGTGTTCGTGCCGCCCGAATCCGAGATCCGCGAGCCGCAGCAGCTCGCCAACGTGCCGATCTCGGTCGGCCACCAGTCCGGCAGCCACTACTCGACCATCCAGGCGCTCGAGCAATACCTCAAGCCCGAGGAGATCAAGCTCTCCTTCGCCGACGGCATCCTGTTCGGCCGCCTCGAGAACCTCGTCGACCGCAAGGTGCCGGCGGCGGCGCTGTTCAGCGGCCCCTACTATTTCCTCGAGCAGCTCGGCTTCCGCAAGATCATCGACACCACCTTCATGATCGCGACGATGATCACCGGCAACCCGGACCAGGAGGACGTGAAGAAATATTTCGCCGCCCTGCGCAAGGCGCAGCGCGACATCGACCTGCGTCCCGAGCTCTATACGCACTACTACCGCAAGGAATTCCCCAAGCGCTTCCACGACCAGATGGACACGCGGCGCTGGGGCCCGGGCGAGCGCATCGTGTTCGAGCCGTACACGCGCGAGACCTTCGAGGACTCCTTCAAGTGGATCGCCGAGCGGAAGATCTTCGACCCGGCGCATATGGGCCTGGGCAACTACGAGCAGGCGACCGTGTCGGCCTCGTCCTGGAAAGTCGCGCTGCCCCAGTAAGCCGGATCAGTGAAAAGCGCGGGCAAACGTACGCCCGCGCAGCACGTCGCGCGCCTCGGGCCGCTGCAGCATGAAGTCGAGCAGCGCGACCGAGATCTCGTCGTAGATCCGCTCGCACTGCTCCGGCGCGACCTCGGGGTAGATGCCGATGCCGGCGACGAACAGGCCGCGCTCGAGCGCGGCGACGCGCGCCCCGCCCGGCACCAGGCTGCGATCGAGGACGGTGAAGCCGTGCAGGTGCGGGCAGCGCTCGAACAGGCGGTCCATGCGCGCCGCGAGGTCGTCTTCCACTGAGGGCAGGTTGGCGTTGAGGCTACCGAGCTGAGCGGGCTTCATGCGTCAGAAGGTTGCAAGATACGCACCTATGGAACCCTCCCCACTCGGATTCGTCGGCCTCGGCGTCATGGGCGAGCCCATGTGCCGCAACCTCGCCCGCAAGTCGGGGCGCAGCGTCGTCGCCTGGGACCTACGTCCGGAACCGCTCCGACGCCTCGCGGCAGAGGGCGTGCTGGCCGCCGCATCGCTCGCCGACCTGTCGAGGAAGTGCGACCTGGTGTTCCTGTCGCTGCCGGGGGAGCCCGAGATCCGCGAAGCCGCGAACGAGCTGCAGGGCAACGCGGTCGTGGATTGCAGTACGGCGCCGGTCTCTCTCGCCAGGGAGCTTGCACGCACGCTCAAAAGCTTCGCCGACGCGCCCGTCGCGCGGACCCGCCAGGCCGCCGTCGACGGCACCCTCTCGATCATGGTCGGCGCGGAAGACTCGCTGTTCGCGCGCATCGAGCCGCTCCTGCGCTGCATGGCCACCGACGTCACGCATTGCGGCCCGCCCGGCGCCGGCCAGGCGGTCAAGCTCCTCAACAACATGGTGCTCGCCGAGACCGTGATGGCGCTCGCCGAAGCGCTCGCCGTGGCGAAGGCGAGCGGCGCGGTGGATCCGAAAGTGCTGTTCGAGACGCTGATGAAAGGCTCCGCGGACAGCTTCGCGCTCCGCAACCACGGGATGAAGGCGCTGCTGCCGGAAATTCATCCGGAGAAGGCGTTTCCGGTGGCCTACATGATGAAAGACGTGGGCTACGCGCTCGAGCTGGCAAGCTCCGCAGGGCTGCGCTTGCCGGGAGGCACGGCCATATTTGAAGTGCTGGGAGAAACCCGGGAGATGGGGCTGGGCGACGCCTATCACACGGCAATCATCGAGGCGATCAGAAGAAGGCGAGTGCCCTAGCCTCGATGCTCTGCCGCGGCGGAGCGCCGGGCGGCGTGGCGGGATCGTCGAACGAGGTGTGCGGCGTGAAGCGCGCGCGGCCGTCCTTCGCCGAATCGTAGACCTTGAAAACCAGCGCCTCGTCGCGCCGCATGCGCGGGAAGTAGTACCAGCGGTGCGCCGGGCTGTACTTCAGGCGGTAGGTCTGGCCGATGCGGTGCGGGTAGCGCCGCTCCGCGATCAGCAGGTCCTGCGGCGCGACCGAGCGCGCGTCGGCGATGGCGAGCGGGTTGGACTCGATCGGCTGGCTGATCGCGCGCCACGCCTGGATGATCGCGAAGCGCCCCTCGAGCAGCCGGTCGGCTTCGTCCGGCAGCACCTCGCGCACCCGGTTCGGCCCCGACCATTCGGTGTAGTCGTTGTGCGCCTGCAGGACCGGCTCGCGCAGCAGCTTCGCCTCGCGTTCCGCCTCGTCGCCCGAGCGCAGCGTGTGGTCGAACACCACCACGCGTCGCGCGCCCGACACCTGCCGGATCAGCTCCGCGACCTCGGGATAGTAGGTTTCCTTGAGGTCCGCGGCCAGAAAGTCCACGACCTTCGTGGCGTGTGGAACGACGGCGAAGCCGTTCACATCCAGCGCGAAGCTCTCGCCACGGCCGTCCCGTATTTCTACCAGCCGGCGATCGTCGGCGCCGGAGGTGCGGCGGTGGATGTTGTTGGGACCGAAGGTCTCGTTCACCAGCTTTTCGCCGGTATCGGCGGTGTAGCGGATTTCGGCCTGCATGCATTGGTATTATGCCGGGCATAACCCGGGGGAGAGCGTCCTGAAGCGCCGAGAATTCCTGCGTACGAGTGCCGCCGCCGCCCTGCTGTCGCAGGGCAACGCGTTCGCCCAGGTGGCGCTGCCCAAGGGCCAGGCGAAGAAAGTCGAGGGCATCCTGGTGAACGACGTGCACTCGCAGCTCTCGGGCGCGCGGGTGTTCAAGATCGTCGAGCCGACCTCGGTCGACGCGGTGCGCCAGGCGTTCAAGCTGGCGCAGACCGAGGAGAAGTCGATCTGCATCGCCGGCGGCCGGCACTCGATGGGCGGCCAGCCCTTCGCCGACCAGGGCGTGATGCTCGACATCCGCAAGCTGAACAAGGTGCTGTCGTTCGACGCGCAGCGCGGGCTGATCGAGCTCGAGTCCGGCGTGCAATGGCCGCAGCTGCTCGAGTTCCTGCAGAACAACACCGGCGCGGGCGAGAAGGCGTGGACCTTCTCGCAGAAGCAGACCGGCGCCGACAAGCTGACGATGGGCGGCAGCCTGTCGTCCAACATCCACGGCCGCGGCCTCGCGCTCGCCCCGTTCATCAGCGACATCGAGTCGTTCAGGCTGATCAACGCGCGCGGCGACCTGGTCGAATGCAGCCGCAGCACCAACCCGGAGCTGTTCCGGCTGGCGATCGGCGGCTACGGCCTGTTCGGTTTCGTCTACTCGGTCACGCTGCGCCTGGTGCCGCGCAAGAAGGTGCAGCGCATCGTCGAGATCCGCCAGGTCGACGGCCTGATGCGCGCCTTCAACGAGCGCATCACCGACGGCTTCACCTACGGCGACTTCCAGTTCTCCATCGACGAGCGCTCGGCCGATTTCCTGCGCCGCGGCGTGTTCTCCTGCTACCGCCCGGTGGCCGACGACATGCCGATCGCGCCGGCGCGCCGCTCGCTTTCGGAGCGCGACTGGGCCGACCTGCTGCTGCTCGCGCACACCGAGAAGAGCGAGGCGTTCCGGCGCTACTCCGCCTACTACCAGGCGACCAGCGAGCAGGTGTACTGGTCCGACGAGGCGCAGATGAGCCTCTACCCGGAGAACTACCACCGCGAGATCGACCGCAAGATGCAGTCGGACAACCGCGCCACCGAGGGCATCACCGAGGTGTACGTCGAGCGCGACTCGATCGAGGCGTTCCTCGCCGACGTGCGCACCTACGCGCGGCTGTCGAGCGTCAACATCATCTACGGCACCATCCGGCTGATCGAGCAGGACAGGGAAAGCTTCCTGCCGTGGGCGAAGAAACCCTACGCCTGCGTCATCTTCAACCTGCACATCGAGCACACCAGCGCCGGCCTGATCCGCGCCGGCGACCAGTTCCGCCGCCTGATCGACCTCGGTCTCAAGTACGGCGGCAGCTACTTCCCGACCTACCACCGCCACGCGCTGCGCCGCCAGGTCGACGCCTGCTTCCCGCAGTTCCGCGACTTCCTGCTGCTGAAGAAGAAGTACGACAAGGAAGAGCTGTTCCAGAGCGACTGGTACCGCCACTACAAGAGGATGTACAACCTCTGAGCGCCGCGCCTTGATCTACCTGCTCTGGACGCTGCTGGGACTGTTCATCCTGCGCGTTCTGGGGCAGGTGCTGGTCGCGTTCTGGGGCGTTTCCTTCCTGCCGCCGATGCAGGCCTGGTACTCGGGCCTGATGCCCTACCAATACCTGCTGCCGTCGCAGATCTTCCTCATCGTGCTGATGACCTGGATCTGCGTCGACTTCACCCGCCGGCGCGGCCCCTTCTACGCGCCGCGCCCGCTCTTCGCGGTCTACTGGTTCTATCTCGCCTGGATCTACCTCGGTGCCATGATCGCCCGCTTCCTCTGGTTCGGCCTGTCGATCCCGGTGGTGTTCCACTGGGTGCTCGCCGCCTTCATGCTGAGCGTCGGCTTCTCGCACCGGAAGCGCCTGGCGTGACCATCGCCGAGCCTGCGACGCTCGTCACCGACTATTTGCTTGCGGCTTTTTCGCTTTACTGGGGTATGGCTCTATGTAGAAGCACCAAAGCCAGGTGGTGGGGCATCGCCTTCTTCGCCGTCGCCGCATCGGCGCTCATCGGCGGCACGTACCACGGCTTCCCGCAGTTCCATCCGCGCGAGCTGTGGGCCGCGGTGATGGTCTGCGCCGGCGTGGCGAGCTTCGCGATGGTCGTCGCCGCCGCGCGGGCGACCGGCATCGCGAAGACGTTCTTCTTCTGGTTCGCCCTGCTGAAGTTCATGGCCTACGTCGCGATCACCGCGCGCCACGACGAGTTCATCTACGTCGTGATCGACAGCGGCGTCGCGCTGCTGCTGGTCGCGCTGCTGCACGCGATCCGCGGCGACCCGCCGTGGCGCTGGATGATCGGCGCGGTGGCGGTATCGGTCGCCGCGGCCGGAGTGCAGGCGATGAAGCTCGCGCCGCACCCGCAGTTCAACCACAACGACCTCTACCACGTGATCCAGATCGCCGCGATGTACCTGTTCTACCGCGGCGCGCTCGTCATCCCCCCGAAAGCGGGAATCTAGAGGGCCACCTGCCCGATGAAGTCGCGCTTGCCGATCTCCACGCCGTTGTGGCGCAGGATGTTGTAGGCGGTCGTGCAGTGGAAGTAGAAGTTCGGGTACGCGTGGCCGAACAGGTATTGCGCGCCCTTCCATACCACGTCCTTGCCGCCAGCCTTCATCGCGACGTCGCGCTCGGCCGCGCCTTCGAACCTGGCCGCCGGCACGCTCAGCACGAAGTCGACGGTCTTGGCGATGCGCGCGCGCAGCTCGGGAATCGTCTGCTCGACGTCGTCGTACTTCGGTATCTCGACGCCGGCGAGGCGCGAGACCGCCCCCTTGGCGGTGTCGGTGGCGATCCAGATCTGCCGCGCGAGCGGGAACATGTCCGGGAACAGGCGGAACGAGGTCAGCGCCAGCGGGTCGATCTTCCTCGCTTCGCAGTGCGCCTGCGCCCTCTCGAGGATCGTCGACAGGTTTTTCAGGGTGTTTGCGAAACGCGGCGCGCTGGCCTGATACATGGAGACGCTCATGCGATTACTCTCTGTGGTTGATGGCGCGCTTATTCTACGGCTGGCGCATGGTGGGCGCGGCGACCGGCATGCAGTTCCTGCAGGCGGCGCTGGTCAACAACGCCTTCGGCGCGTACGTCGCGGTGCTCGCCGAGGAGCGCGGCTGGTCCAAGACCGCCCTGTCGGGCGCGGCGGCGCTGCAGCAGATGGAGACGGCGCTGCTGGGGCCGGTGCTCGGCTGGCTGCTCGATCGCTTCGGTCCGCGCATCTTCATCCGCGCCGGCGTGTTCTTCCTCGGCGGCGGGCTGATGCTGCTCAGCACGGTCGATTCGCTGCCGGGCTTCTACGGCGCCTTCGTGGTGATCGCGATGGGCGGCAGCCTGGCCGGCTTCTTCCCGCTCAACGTCGCGCTGATCCACTGGTTCGAGCGCTTCCGCGCCCGCGCCCTGTCGTCGATGTCGCTCGGCCTCGCCTTCGGCGGCATCGCCGCGCCGCTGGTCGCCTGGTCGCTGCAGACCTACGGCTGGCGGCCGACCGCCTTCTACTCGGGCGCGCTGGCGATTTTGATCGGCTTCCCGCTCGCGCTGGTGATGCGCAACAAGCCCGAGGACTATGGATTGAAGGTCGACGGCCTGCCTGGAAAGGCCGCCGCGGCGGACCTGGAGAGGACCATCGGCGGCACCCCCCGGGCCGAGACGCGCGACTTCACCGCGCGCGAAGCGCTGCGCACCCGCGCCTTCTGGCTGATCTCGCTCGGCCACGGCTTCGCGCTGTTCGTCGTGCACACGGTGCTGGTGCACGCCATCACGCACCTCAAGGAGGGCCTGGGCTACACGGTGGCCGCCGCAGCGCTGGTGATGGGCCTGGTCACCGCGTTCCAGATCGTCGGCGTGGCGGTCGGCTGGTGGATCGGCGACCGCTTCGACAAGCGCCTCATTTCCGCCGCCTGCATGCTGATGCACTCGGCCGGGCTGCTGCTGCTCACCTACGCCGTCTCGATGCCGATGCTGGTCGCCTTCGCGGTGCTGCACGGCGTCGCCTGGGGCCTGCGCGGCCCGTTCATGCAGGCGATCCGCGCCGACTATTTCGGCCGCGCCGCGATCGGCATGATCCTCGGCCTGTCGTACATGATCATCATCATCGGGCAGATGGGCGGGCCGCTCATCGCCGGCGCCTTCGCCGACGCCCACGGCCACTACCAGGTCGGCTTCACCGTGCTCGCCGTCCTCGCCGGGCTGGGCTCGCTGTTCTTCCTGCTGGCGAAGAAACCCGCGCGACCGCTGCTAGAATCGGCGGCGTGAGTGGGGGGAAGTCACTGGGGCACTCAAATGCGTAGAGCTGTGATTTTTTTCATGCTGGGCGGGCTGCTGCTCGGCTGCGACACCACGGTCAAGAAGTCCGAGCTCGCGTCGGTCGACTACGGCCCGCGCCCGCAGCACTGGCAGGCGTCGATCCGCGACTACCTGAAGATCCGCCTGGTCGATCCGACCGCGGCGATCGTCGAGTTCCGCGCCGGGCCGACGCAGCTGTTCCAGCGCGAGACGCCGCTGCGCAAGCAGCAGTGGGGCTGGGCGACTTGCGTGTGGGTCAACGACAAGAACAAGCAGGGCGCCTACGAGGGCTTCTATCCGATGAGCGTGTTCATCCGCAACGAGAAGATCGAGCACGTCAACGGCGGCCCCGACGACGACAACCTGGTCGGCAACCGCTATGCGCGCGAGCACTGCGAGCAGCTCGGCGCGCCGTTCAGAAAATGAGCTCCGTCGCGCCGGTCAGCGCCAGCCGTCTGTACAAGCCGGCGATGGCGCTCGAGTTCTTCAAGCAGGGCGGCAAGCCCGAGCGCATTCCCGCCGGCGAGACCATCTTCGCCGAGGGCAAGAAGGGCCTCCTGTTCCGCGACAAGATGTACCTGCTGATCAGCGGCGAGGTCGAGCTGCAGGCGAAGAAGAAGCCGATCGCGACGCTCAAGGCGGGCGAGGTTTTCGGCGAGCTGGCGGCGATCGACGGCGAGCCGCGCACCGCCAGCGCGGTGGCGAAGACGCCGTGCAAGCTGATCGGCCTGGACGAAAAGCAGTTCTACGCCGCGCTGCGCAAGAAGCCCGGCTTCGCCCTGATGCTGATGAGCGTGATGATCAACCGCCTGCGCGACACCATCACGCGCCTGCTCGCCAACGGCGACATGTCGGAGAAGGAAGCCACCAAGGAATCGGTGACCTTCAAGCCGAAGCTGCTGGCCGAGCTGGTGCAGGGCCTGGCCGACGATCCGCCGGTGTTCTTCCTGCAGGGCAAGCAGATCATGCAGGCCGGCCAGACCGGCCTGCGCATGTACGCCATCGTCGAGGGCAAGGTGACGGTCACCATCGGCGGGCGGGTGGTGGAGCGCCTCGGCCCCGGCGGCGTGTTCGGCGAGGCGGCGCTGGTCGACCAGTCGACCCGGCTCGCCAGCGCCGTGGCCGAGACCGACTGCTCGCTGCTGGCCATCAGCCGGCAGGCCTTCATGGCGCTGGTGAAGGTGAGCCCGGAGTTCGCCGACGCCATGCTCGGCTCGCTCGCCGAGCGGATGCGTTTCCTCACCGCCCGGCTGCAGTAGGAAGTAGACTAGCCGCATGAGCGCTCCCGCAAAAGAAGGTTCCGCAGGCCCCATCAAGAACGCCGCGCGCGCCGATCCGCTCGCCGAGCTGGCGGAGAAGATCTACGTGCAGCTCGCCGCCAACGTGTACGGCAGCCTGGCCGGCGGCGACGTGAAGAAGCCCGACCCGAAGGCGCTCGCCGCCTACGCCTACAAGATCGCCGAGGGCTTCGACCAGGCCTCGCGCGAGACCGACCGCGCCAAGGCGGCGATCGAGGCCGAGAACAAGTCCAAGGTCAAGCTGGACGAGGTCGACCTGTCCAGCGTGTTCGCCGCGAAGAAGTAGCCGCCCCTAGCGGATCGCCACGACCTGGGCGGGCATGGGCGCGGAGCCGATTCCCGCGCCGTCGTCGCGCATCACGCGGTTGCGCCCGCCCCGCTTGGCCAAGTAGAGCGCCCGGTCGGCCCGTGCGATCCATTGCGTGTGGCTCGCATCGCGCATGCTGAAATACGCCAGCCCGATGCTGACCGTGCCGCGGATCGCCTGCCCGCTCGCCAGCACTGCGGCCTCGATGCGCGCCCGCAGCCGCTCGGCGGTCGCCTCCGCGCCCGCCGCGGGCGTCTCCGGCAGCAGCACGCCGAATTCCTCTCCGCCGTAGCGGCCGGCCACATCGTCGTCGCGCAGCGTGTCGCGCACGATCGAAGCGACCGAGCGGATCACGTCGTCGCCCGCCGGGTGGCCGTAGCGGTCGTTGATCGCCTTGAAGTGGTCGATGTCGATCATCAGCAGCGCCGCCTCGCGGCCGCTCACGCGGCAGCGCGCGCTCGCCACCGCCACCGCCTCTTCCCAGTAGCCGCGGTTGGGCAGGCGCGACAGCGCGTCGGTGCGCGACAGCTCCTCGAGCATGCGGTTCTGGGTGCGCACGCGGCGCGCCAGGCGATAGGTGACGAAGCCGACGGCGAACGGATAGGCGACGAGCAGCGGCAAGCTGCAGACGATCTCGAGCATCGTGGTATCGAGGTCGAAGCGCGCGCCGAAGGCCGCGATCACCGCCGCCGCGGCGAAGGCCTGCGCCGACAGGCAGCGCGCGAGGAAGCGCGTGCCGCCGACCGCGATCTTGTCCATGCACAGCATGACGAAGATCACCACGCTCGGCAGCAGGTTGAACTGCATGGCGGCGATCCAGGCGCCGCCCAGCGCCGAGTCGACGGTGAGGCTGCGCAGCTCGCAGCGGAACGGGTCGGCGTTGCGGCGCGCGAGCTGGTAGGCGATGTGCGGCCACACCAGGCTGCTCAGCACGAGCGCCACCCAGGCGGCCAACCCGGCGCCGTTCGACCAGAGCACCCCGCCGATCGCCACGCCGCCGAGCGCGAGCCCGACGGCGCGCGGCGTATACATGCGCCGCGCGAGGCGCAGCCCCTCGATGCGGCGACCCTCCCGTCTTTCCCCCATGAGCCGAGTCTACCGCCGGGTTCGCCGGCCGAAAGCCGCGCCGAACGTCAAAAAGCGTTCGGTCTCAGGCCTGCAGCGCACGCGCCCTGCGCACCAGCTCCTCCCACAGGGTCCCGGTGTCGCGGCGGAAAAGCGGCTCCACCGCGGGCTCGGCAACGTACCAGCAGCCATCGGCGATTTCCTGGGCCAGCTCGCCCGGCGTCCAGCCGACGAAGCCGGCGAAGAAGCGCGCCTCGCCCTGCGCGGCGATGATCCGCTGCAGGCTCTCCGTCTCGCCGGTGACGTACACCTCGCCGAAGAGGCGCAGCGACTTGCCGCCGGGATCGCGCGGCAGCAGGGCGAACAGCGCGCCGGCCATCTCGGGACCGCCGATGTACACCGGGTCGGCGATTTTTTCCGCCGTCGGCAGGTCCGGAAACAAGGTGGCGAGCCTGACCTCGCTCGCACGGTTCAGGATGAAGCCGATGTGCTTGTCGCCGAGGGGCGCGGCGAGCAGCGCCGTGCGCCGGTACGGGCCGTCGAGATCCGGCGTGGCCACCAGCAACCGGGGCCGGTCGAGGCCTTCCTGCGCACGGCCGCTGCGTGCACCGAAGAGAAGCAGCGATACCGCCGATGCACCAAGTACGCGACACGCCGAACGCCGGTCCATTGTTTTTGCCCCTTTCGACCTGGACGACGCAAGAAGCATGCAACAACGTGCGCTGCAGCGAACCGGAAAAATTCCGTCCGCAGAGCGAAATAAAAGCGTTGCTCTGCAGCAACAGAACCGGATTCTGTAACAAGACGGAAACCGTCACCACGCTAGATTCGGTGGTCCGGATTTTCCGGATTTTTTCGAATAACTATTAGGGGAATCAATATGCATCGCAGTAACCAAATCGCGGCGGCGGTAGGAGCGGCCCTGCTCGCGCTCGGCAGCAGCGCGCTCGCGCAAGCGCAGCAGCCTCTCAAGGTCGAGGTGAGCGGACAGGTGAACCGCGCCCTCATGCACGCCGACGACGGCGTCCAGAAGAAGACCTTCAACGTCGACAACGACATCAGCGGCACGCGCTTCCGCTTCGTCGGCAGCGCCGGCATGACCCCGACCATCAAGGCCGGCGTCCGCCTGGAGTGGGACTACCAGTCGAACGAGTCGAACCTGGTGACGCTGGCGACGCCCTCGGCGCCGCCTGCCAGCTCGGCGACCGCCTCGCCGACCCTCGCCGAGCGCTACCTGGAAGCCTACTTCGAGCACGCGCAGTTCGGCCGCCTGCACATCGGCCAGGGCGACGGCGCGGCGAACGACGGCACCGAGGTCGATCTGTCCGGCACCGGCGTGGTCACTTCCGTGTTCGTCAGCGAGCTCGGCGGCGGCCTCAACTTCCGCGACAAGGCCACCGGCCTCGCCACCGGCCCGACGATCACGCAGTCGATCACGCAGCAGGACTTCGAGAGCCGCTATGACCGCGTCATGTACGTGACGCCGACCTTCGGCGGCTTCCGCGCGCAGGTCAGCAACGGCGTGAAGGACGGCTTCACCACTACGGAAGCTTCCGGCTGGTACGCGGCCAAGCTGCCGATCGGCGACCTCGCCGCGGCGGTGGGCTGGTCGCAGCAGGCGCAAGGCCCGGGCGTCGACAAGGACGTGACGGTCGGCGGCTCGGTCTCCTGGCTGCACCAGTCGGGCCTCAACCTGACGTACTCGCACTCGGCGCGCGACATCCCGCTCGCCGCAGGCCTGGGCACGCGCGACGGCAAGTTCGACTACGGCAAGGTCGGCTACAAGTTCGGCCAGCACGCGGTCAGCGTCGACTACGCCATCGGCAAGAACCAGTCGGCGCAGGACGACAAGGTGAAAACCTACGCGGTGGGCTACGTCTGGAGCCCGATCGGCTGGGCCGAGATGTATGCCGGCTATCGCGTGTACAACCTTGACCGGCCGGGCTCGGACTTCGAAGATATCGCCGTCCTGACTATCGGCACGAGGCTCAAGTTCTGATGAAAACCACCTGCTCCTTCCTGCTGGCCGCGCTGCTGGCCGGCTGCAACGCGCAGCCGCTCGAGTACCAGAAAACCGGCGACATGAAGTCCGGTCCCGGCATGTTCAGCGGCGCGAGCGGCGGGTTCTCCGCGTCCGCGGCCAAGGAGAGCGCTCCGGCTTCCACCCCTGCGCCGCAGCCCGCGGCGCAGGCGGCCAAGCCCGCGGCGCCCGCCATGACCGACGAGGAGTACCGCGAGTTCCAGGACTGGCGTGAGTGGAAGCGCCAGCGGGAAGCGGCGGGGAAGAAGTAGGTCGGTAGTTGCCTTAACCCTGCGGCGCGACGCTCTTCTCGAAGAGCGTCGCGCCGTTCAGGTCCTTCCAGCCGCCCCCTGAGCGGCGCCGCTTGCTAGCCGAGGAGCGGGCCGATCTTCTGCCAGAACTGCGCCGCCTTCGCCTTGCCGAGGGCGACCTCGAGCGCGTCGCGCCGCTTGTCGAGGAAGCCGTTCAGCTCGTCGAGCGTCTTCGCCTGCTCGAGCTTCTCGTTGATCGGGTCGGCGCCGGGACCGAGCGCGTCGGACAGCATCCTGCAAGCCTCGGCGATCGCCTTCTTCACTTTTGCCGGATCGGCCGCCCCGCCCGCGGTCGCCGAAGCGCCGGCGGCAGCCTTCACGAAGCCTTGCTTGGCCAGATCGTCGAGCAGCAGCCCGACGTCCCCCAGCGAGGCGAACTTGCCGGCCAGCTCGCCCGCCGTCAGCTTGCCGTTGACCGCTATGAGGATGGGGCGCAGCTTCGCGTCAAGCTTGTGCTTGCGCGTTTCGATCTCCTCCACCCCCTTCGTCGTCTTCTCCAGGACGCTCTCGGGATTCATGTGGGCTCCTCCTTTGCCGCCATCCTACCCTGACGGCGGCAGCCGACGAAACTGACCAGAACCCAACCGGCGGAACGGCCTCTAAGCGGAATCAAGGGGCACAAGTTGAAAGGAGGCAGCACCCATGGATCTCGACTTCAAGGCGCTCGCCGCCGGCCTGCTCGCGGCCGGGCTGATGGCTTTCGGCGCGCACGCGCATTCATCCAAGGCGGGCGGCGATGCCGGCAAGACAAAAGAAAAGGCCGGAGAGATTGCTCCCTCCGGCCCGTGTGACTCAGTTACCGGCGCTCAGCCGCCAAAGTGCATCTGAAACTTCGCGCCGTTCGAGAACAGGCAGGCTCCGGTTCCCTGGCTGGGCGCATTGAGCGCGTACTCGCAGTTGACGTAGGTGCCTCTCGTGCCCGCCGCGCTGGCGATGCCGCGCTGGCCTGATGGCATGCGGCCGTCGCCGTATACCTCGCGGTGGACGTTGCCGAAGCCCGGGTAGCCGGCCGCCACCCGGGTCGCCTCGCCCTGAAGCGTCTCGCCGGCATAGCTCAGCGAGAAGACGGCGCGTCCGTTCATGGAATCCACCACGCTTGCACTGATGGCGCCCATCTTTCCCGCAGTCTCGTTCAGGGGGTACAGGCGCGCCTGCAACGTGTTGACGGCGGGCGGCGGCGGAACGCCGACGCCGATCGCGCCGGCCGGAATCGAGCCAGGCTGCGCGGGGTAGTGCGAGTCGATCGGCACGATGTAGCAGCCGGTCAGTACGGTCGAAGCTCCCAAGGCAGTCGCAACGAACGCTTTCCGTTTCATGCGATGTCTCCAGATAAGTGGCGGGATCGCCACGGCGGCGAAGTATCCGGACAGCGGCGCGATGCACAATCCGGCGATACGTCGTCGAACGGAGACGGCGCTAAAGTATCATCTGGCGATACTTTGTCGGCGAGGGAGGGGGAATGACTTCAGGGTTCGTCTTCGATGGCCTGCGCATGCATCTGCGCGCCCGTGGCCTGACCTACGCCCACGTCGCCCGCGCGCTCAAGATCTCCGAAGCCACCGTTAAGCGCATCTTTGCCACCCGGAATTGCACGCTGGACCGGCTGGACGCGATCTGCCACCTCGTCGAGGTCGACCTGGCGGAGCTGGCGCGAGGCGCACCGCGCGAGAGCCGGCTGCTCAGCCGGCTGACCCCCGAACAGGAAGAGGAAATCGCCGCCAACCCGGCGCTGATGCTGGTCGCGATCTGCGCCGTGCACCAGCTGCGGGTCGAGGAGATCGTCGCGCTCTACGCCCTGGACGAGGCGCAATGCGTGAAGCTGCTGCTGCGCCTCGAGCGCATCGGCTTCCTCGAGGTGCACGAAAACAACCGCATCCGGCTGCTGATCTCGCGCAGCTTTAGCTTCAACCCGGATGGGCCGATCATGCGCTACGTCAAGTCCCAGGCCGCCGATTTCTTCAACCATCCGTTCAGCGAGCCGGGCGAGCTGCTGCGCATGATCAACGTGCGAGTGTCGGCCGAGTCAGGCGCAGCATTGCTGCGCAGGCTGGAGCAGATCGCGCGCGAATACGGCGAGCAGCACAACGCGGACTCGCGCCTGCCGCTCGCCCAGCGTCATCCGACCAGCGTGCTCCTCGCAGTACGCGCCTGGGAGCCGGGCCTGTTCAAGGCCCAGCGGCGCGGCTAGCGCCAGCGGTCGATGAAGCTGCGCGGCTGCTGATTGGCCGCCAGCGTCACCAGGACGCCGAAGATCATGCCGACGCCGAAGCTCAGGCCG
>JADMIO010007422.1_pt1 | contig 14326 bp, 10 predicted proteins | sample 8958161 | NCBI WGS metagenome assembly JADMIO01 (sample SAMN16585339, study PRJNA669376) | soil metagenome | isolation source: Crop rotation soil | place: USA: Cullars Rotation, Alabama | collected 2011 | reverse complement strand
GCCGCGACTTCAAGTCACGTGAATTCCAAGCTTCGGATCCCACTGTGCTGGAAAGCCTCGGATACCTCAGCAAGCTCCGAGTCGACCGCACCTACCGCAACTACCTGAGCATTCTCCGCGGCGGTTACGCGTTCCTGCGCGAGCTTCACCCATCGCTCGGCTGCAAGCTCTACCTCACCAGTATCTTCACCGACAACCTCCCGGCCCGCCGCTTCCTCGAACGCGGCCTGCCGGGATTGCCGACGTATAGGCCGGTGGAGACGTTCGAGACGCTGGTGATGCCGGCGCGGCAGCGATTTAGTTGGGGCGAGCATGGACCTCGCGATGTGCGCGATCAGGTGGCGGAATCCCTCGCGAGAAACTCACCACGATTTCAGTTCGCGCCTCGATGGCTATCAGAAGACCTGTGTGCGCCCGATCGTGCCCGCGGGCTCGAGGTCGACGATTTCTTTACATCTTCTACCAGTCGCGGCGCCGGCCGGGGCTGCCTCGCGCTATGGGACCAGCGGGCATATAAGCAAGTCGTCGTCCGGGGATACGACCCCAAGCTCGCTCGAATGCGCCCGCTGGTGAACGCCTGGGCAACGCTCGCCGGGCGGCCTCGGCTGCCGGACGTGGGCGAACCATTGAAGATCGGATACGTCTCTCACCTGGCGATCGACAACGACGAACCGGACCTGTTCTACGATCTGCTCTGCGAAGCAAGCGGCCATGCGGCATATCGGGGCCTAGACTATTTCGCCGTGGGGCTGTCGTCGCGGCATCCACTGTTGCCGGTTGCGAAGAGATGGTCGCGTCACCGTCGGTCTGTTGCGACGTTGTACGTCGTCCACTGGGAGGACGGCGCCGAGGCGGCCGCGTCGCTGGACGGGCGGGTGGCTCATTACGAGGTGGCGCTGTTATGACCGGCCGACTTGTTCAACGCGAGGACCTTTCGTCTCAGGCGCGCGCCGAGATGCACGCGCTGCTCGACGCGCATTTCATCGGCGTGAGTCGCGAGCAGTTCGAGGCCGATCTCGCGGAGAAGAACTGGGTGATCCTGCTGGAGAAGGAGGGGGAACTCGTCGGGTTCTCCACGCTGCTCGCCTACGAGACGAGTTTTCGCGGCCAGCCGCTCAGCGTCGTCTATTCCGGCGACACGATCGTTGCGCCGCACGCGTGGGGGTCGGCCGCACTGCCACGGACGTGGATCGCGTCGGTCAACCGCCTTCGCCGGTACTACCCGCACGGGCGGTATTACTGGTTGCTCATCACGTCCGGGTTTCGCACGTACCGCTTCCTGCCGCTTTTCTGGCGAGAGTTTCAGCCGAGGCATGACGCGGTGCTCTCGGTGCACGACGCCGCGATGCTCGACCATCTCGCCCGCGAACGATTCGGAAGCGCGTACGATGCGAAGACGGGTGTTGTCTGCTTTCCGCATCCCCAACAACTTCGCGACGGGCTGAGCGGCATCCCCGAAGAACGTTTGTCCGATCCCCACATCGCCTTCTTCGCCTCGCACAATCCGGGCCACGAGCGCGGCGACGAACTCGTCTGCCTCTGCGAAGTGTGCGACGAAAACCTGACAGCCGCCGGCAGGCGGATGGTGTATGGGGCGAGCCGCCAAATTGCATCCGTGCCGACTTCATGACGATCCTTCCCGCCGTCGCCAACTTCGCCTGGTCGGTTGCGAACGCTCGTCCACATGCGCGTTATCGCCGTGCGCTGGACCAACCGCGCGAGGCGCAGACTCAGCTCCTGTCTCGCCACCTCAACGACAATGCTGACACCGCCTTCGGACGCGCGCGCGGATTCGCGAAGCTGCGGAATGCGGAGGATTACCGACGGGCTGTGCCGTTGTGTCGTTACGACGACCTGGCGCCGTACGTGGATCGCATCCGTGCCGGAGAACCGCAGGTGCTGACGCACGAGCCCGTCCGCCGGCTCGTCCCCTCCAGCGGATCGACGGCGGCCCGCAAGCTCATCCCGTACACCGCCTCGCTGCAGCGTGAGTTCAACGCCGCCATCGGGCCGTGGATCATCGACCTGTTCCGCAGCGACGCGGCGCTCATGCTCGGTCCGGCGTACTGGTCGGTCAGCCCTGTGGCACAGAAATCGGAGGCCGAACGTTCGGCCGTCCCCATCGGCTTCGACGACGACGCGGCTTATCTGGGCGGCTTTCTGCAGTGCCTCGTTGGTGCGGCGCTGGCGGTGCCGTTCGACGTGCGGTTCATTCAGGACGTCGATGCGTTTCGGTATGCCACGCTGCGTCATCTGCTGGTGGCGCGAGGCCTGCGGCTCATGTCCGTCTGGCACCCGTCGTTTCTGACCCTCTTGCTCGACGAACTACCCAAGCACTGGACAAGGCTTCAGAAGGACCTGGCCGGCCGCAGAGACCTCCAAGGACTCAGCCCCGAAAACTTCCAAGGCCTCTGGCCTTACCTCCGCTTGATCAGTTGTTGGGCCGACGGGCACGCGGCCTTGCATCAGGCCGACCTGGCGCGGCGATTTCCTTGGGTTCGCATCCAGCCCAAGGGGCTCCTTGCGACCGAGGCGTTCATCACGATTCCGTTCGCGGGCAAACACCCGCTGGCGATTCGTTCGCACTTCTTCGAATTTCTCGGCGATGACGGGCGCAGTTACCTCGCCCATGAGCTGGAACAGAACGCCGAATACGCGGTTGCCGTCACGACCGGCGGCGGCTTGTACCGCTACCGCCTTGGCGATCGAATTCGCGTCGATGGGCTCGTCGGCGCGACACCGTCTCTGCGGTTCGTCGGGCGCGAGGATCTGGTCTCCGACCGCTTCGGCGAGAAGCTGAGCGAAGGGTTCGTTGGGGGCGTATTGCGGGATGTGCTTCGCAAGCTGAATGCAGCTTCGACGTTCGCCATGCTGGCACCGCGCGTTCGCGACGGACGAACGTGTTACGTGCTGTATATCGAATCTGAAACACCTCTTCCGCCGCCGATATCCGAGACGCTCGACACGGCGTTGTGCGATAATCCTCACTACCGTTATTGCCGCGACCTGGGGCAACTGGGGAGTGCGCAAGCGTGTCACGTCCCGGGCGGCGCTTACGCGACGTACGTCGAGCGTTGTCGACGGGACGGGCAGCGGATCGGCGATGTGAAGGCTGCGCCGCTGAGCGTGAAGGAGGGGTGGGATGAAACCTTTGGTGTTGACTCACTGTACGCCGGTGTCTGAGTGTAACGAAGACCGGGATTGGTCGCGCGAACGAATCCGGGTCTTCGTTACACTCAGACACCGGCGTGGACAAGGCATTCGCGCCACATCCGCTCGCGCCATATCACAGGTTTTCAACCCCTTCCGTCTTTCGGAACGCCAACCTCATTCCTGCTTCGTGCAGCACAAGCAGCAGCAGCGTGATCCCGACCAGGTAGAGCGGCACTGTCTCCAATCCTCGCTCGCGCGCCAGGACGCCGGCGATTCCGGGCAGCACGGCCACGCCGATCGTGGCGGAGGAGATCTGGAAGCCGATCGATTGGGCGGCGAACCGCTGGCCGACGCGGTCAGGGGTGGCGGAGATCAGCAAGGGGAAGATTGGCGCAAGCGCAAAGCCGAGCAGCACGGCACCGGCGGCGCTCAGTACAGGTACTGGCGCCTTGGCAATCAGCAGGGCCGCCAGCGGCGCGAGCAGCGTGGCGAAGCGAAGGATGGCGTGCGGTGCAAAGCGCGTCGCGAGCTGTCCGAAGACAATTCTGCCGAACGTCAGCGAGGCCCAGTACATCCCAACGATGGTGCCGCCCGAGGCGGGGGTGACGCCGCGTGATTCGGTCAGCAGCGTGAAGAGCCACTGGCCGGCCGTCACCTCTGCGCCGGCGTAGACGAAGAAGAGAAGCGCCTGCATCCAGACGATGGGCCGGGCGAGCGTCTCCAGCATTCCCGCGTCGCCCGGCAGGTGCGTGCCGTGAGGCAGGGCTCCGCTGGTGCTGCCCTGTGACGGTGTTGCGTTCCAGAGGGAAATCGTGAACGCGAAGAGCGCCGCCATCGCCGCGAGCAGTCCGGCCACGATGCCGTATCCCAGCCGCCACCCGCCGGGCGTGTAGAGGCTGATGGTCATCAACACCGGACCGCCCGTCGCGCCGATGCCGTAGCAGGCGTGGAGCCAAGTCACCAGCCGTGGCGAGAATCGCGCGGCCGCGAACGCGTTGATGCCGGCGTCGATCGCCCCGGCACCCAGCCCGGAGAAAAATGCGGCCGTCACCATGCCGTGCCAGAAGGGACTGGTTGCCATCCCCGCCATGGCGCCGGCGACGAGGAGACTGCTGACGAGGAGGAGTTTGCCGACGCCGATCGCACGGACGAGCTGGCCCGCGTACGTGCTCGCCAGCAGTGAGCCGCACACGGCTGCGGTCAGGAGTACACCCAGCCGACTGACCGGAAGCGAGAAGTGATGCTGCACGGAAGGCCACGCGACGCCGAGGACGCCATCCGGTAAACCAAGACTGATGAAGGCGACAAATGCGAGAAGTCGGAGCAGATGACGAGAGCGGTCGGAGGGTGCGCCTTCGTAAGACAGTGTCATTGGGCGACAAGTCCCAGTTCCTCGTAGAGCATCGCGAGGACCGCTCGAATTCTCGCATCATGACGTTTTTCGCCGGCCATGCCGTTGAAGACGATCGTCACGACCAGGCCGTGCTCCGGGTCAGCCATGCCGATGGAGGATTGCGAACCGCTGTGCCCAAACGCGCGGGGGGAGGCGTGGGGGCCGAAGCCGTAGGGGACGGTGTCGGGGTTGCCGGCGGTTCGGTCGTAGTGGGCGGAGTTGCGGATGAACCCCAGGCCCCAGTCGATCAGGTGGCGGAAGGTATGGTCGTACATCCCGACGCGGTGGGCGGCGGTCATCGCCTCGGCCGTTTGCGGCGTCAGGATGCGCGTGCCTTCGAGTTGCCCGCCGTTGAGCATCGCTTCGTAGAAGCGGGCGAGCTCGCGCACGGGGCCTCGGCCGTTGCCGGCGGGGCGGGGGGTGAGGAGCGTCGCCTCGGCGTCCAGGGGGTGGTGAATTGTCGGCTCAGCGCCTTCCACGCTCGTGTCGTGCATCAGGCCCAGGCGGTCGCCGTAGGCCTTGGCGGTGCTGCGCGACATCCCGCCAATCCAGCAGTTGCTCATCCCCAGCGGCAGGAAGATCTGTTCGCGGACGTATTGGTCAAACGTGCGCCCGTCAAGACGGCGGACCAACTCGCCGAGGATGTACCAGCTCGTGAGCAGGTGATAGCCCGCCTTCTGCCCCGGCACCCAGCCCGGCTCCAGCTTCGCCTTGCAGACGACCTCAATGACCTTCTCCCACGGCTGGTCTTCCCACTTCCCGATCAGCCCGCGGAAGCCGGCTGTGTGGGTGAGGATTTGGCGGATCGTGATCGGCTCTTTTCCGTTCTGCGCGAACTCGGGGATGTGCTGGGAGACCTTATCGTCGAGCGACAGCTTCCCCTTCTCCCAAAGCTGGCAGACCGCGACGGCCGCGAAAGGCTTGGTCGACGAGAGCCAGAGCATGAGCGTAAACGGCCGCATCGGCACGCCCGGCCGGGCCAGGCCGACCGCAAGGTTGGCGACGGGCTGGCCGTGGCGCGAGGCGTAAAGCTGGGCGCCGACGTGAAGTCCTTCAGACATCTGGCGTTCGATCAGTTCGCGAGTGCGCGGGATGGCGTTGGCGGGGTCGGGCATGAGAGGGGCATCCTAATGCGTAATGAGTAATGCATAAAGCATAAGTAAGAAAGACGTGGCCCGGCCTGCTATCCTGTTATGCATTAGGCATTAGGCATTAGCATGACTTCTCACTACGACATCCTCGTTATCGGAGGCGGCCACGCGGGGGCGGAGGCGGCTTGGGCGGCTTCACGCTTGGGGGTGAAGACGGCGCTGGTCACGCTTGATCCGACCCGCACCGGGCAGATGAGCTGCAACCCGGCCATCGGGGGACTGGCCAAGGGGCAGATGGTCCGCGAGATCGATGCACTGGGGGGACTGATGGGTCGCGCGATCGACGCGACGGGCATCCAGTTCCGCATGCTCAACCGCAGCAAAGGACCTGCGGTGTGGGGGCCTCGGGCGCAGGCGGATAAGTACAAGTATGCGGTCGAAGTACAACGCCTGCTGGCGACGTGCCCGAACCTGGATGTGGTACGCGGGGAAGTGGCGGAGATTGAGGTAGAGAGGACTGAGGACTCAGGACTGAGGACTGAGAGGGAAGACTTCGAGGGCGTTTCTCAGTCCTCAGTCCTCAGCACTCAGTCCTTCGCCGTACGCGGCGTCATCCTGGCCGATGGCACTCGCCTCTCCTGCCGCGCGGTGATTGTCACCACGGGCACGTTTCTCCGTGCGCTGATGCACACCGGCGAGCGACAGACCGAAGGCGGACGCGTCGGCGAGGCGGCGGCGCGCGGGCTGTCGGGATGCCTCGCGAAGCTGGGGCTCGAACTCGGGCGACTGAAGACGGGAACGCCTCCGCGACTGCAGCGGGAGACGATCGATTTTTCGAAGTTCGAAGAACAGCCGGGTGACGACGAGCCGATGCCGTTTTCGTATTTGAATGAGTGGTCAGGGTTCAGGGTTCAGGGTTCAGGCGAGGATAACCCCGGGTCTTTTCTGAACCCTGAACCCCGACCCCTGAACCCCCGATGGCATCCGCCCCTTCCTCAGGTCAACTGTTGGATCGGCGCGACAAACGAAGCCATTCACTCGATCATCCGCGCGAATTTGCATCGCGCGCCGATGTACAGCGGGCAGATTCAGTCGACCGGGCCGCGGTATTGCCCGAGCATCGAGGACAAGGTGGTGCGGTTCGCGGAGAAGCCAAGCCATCATATTTTCCTGGAGCCGGAAGGGCTCGACACCAACGAGATCTACTGCAACGGGATCAGCACCTCGCTGCCGGCCGACGTGCAGGAGGAGATGATCAAGCTCATTCCGGGGCTGGAGAAGGCGACCATCCTGCGGCACGGGTATGCGGTCGAGTACGACATGGTGTGGCCATCGCAGATCCGTTCGACGCTGGAGACCAAGGCGGTGCGCGGGCTATTCCTCGCGGGGCAGATCAATGGGACCAGCGGGTACGAAGAAGCGGGAGCGCAGGGGCAGGTCGCGGGGATCAATGCTGCGAAATATGCGGCCGGCGCTGAGCCGGACTTCGCGCTGCGACGGGATCAGGCGTACATCGGCGTGCTCGTCGATGATCTCGTCACGAAGCATCCCATCGAGCCGTATCGAATGTTCACCAGCCGGGCCGAGCACCGGCTGCAACTCCGGAGCGACAACGCCGACGAGCGGCTGACGCCCGTGGGGCGCGAATTGGGGCTTGTGGATGACGAGCGATGGGGGCGTTACACGGCGAATCAATCTGCGATCGAAGCGGGCATGTCGCTGCTCAGAACGCTGCGCATCGAGGGAGGCAGTGCGGCAGATTGGCTGCGCCGATCCGAAGTGACGTGGTCCGACCTATGCGCCAAGTTTCCTGAGGCTGCTGCGATTGAGCCGGGGATCGCGCGCGGCGTGGAAGTGCGGGTGAAGTATGCCGGCTATATCGCGCGACAGGACAAGCAGGTGGAGCGTCTGTCAAAAATGGACGAGAAGCTGATCCCGGCCTGGGTCGATTATGCCGGTGTGGTGGGGCTGCGAAACGAAGCGCGTCAGAAACTGACGAAGTTCACGCCGCGGAGCCTCGGTCAGGCGCTGCGCATCAGCGGGATCACGCCCGCGGACGTGACGGTCCTCGCGATTCATCTGAGCAAACGCACTTCGGTCAAATGATGGGGAACGGAACCACGAAGTCACCAAAAATCGGCGCATGAAAAAGGCCGGGTTGAAGAAGGAGGGGGGGAACCTTCTTCGGGGGATACCCGGCCAGTTCTTGAGGCCGCCGGTGATCCTGAAACCACCGACGACTTGTATGAAAATATTTTATCCACGCCTCCGCTGGGGTTCAAGTGCCTGTGGATAAGTCTGAATCGGATTTTTCGTCTGTTTCGTCCTGCGGGAATTTTCCCATCACGTCGTCGGCGGCCTGACAAATTTGCTCAAGGTAGTCGGCCGCTTCCTCCCTCGGCATAGCCGGGTAACGAATCAGCACTTGTACGCACAATGATAGGGCGTTGAGCCGGTTGCGAAGATAATGCCGCAACTGCGAGTCTGCCAGCAAGTCGGGCTCGCCGCCGTTCTCTCCATGCGGTTGCTCCATACCCGGTATTTGCACCCGGCGTGCCAGTAGGAACATTCAGAGGGTCGATGTACAGATTTACTCGTCCGTCACGCACCCTTCGGAGGCGCTCTTCACCGTCTTGATATACTTGTAGAGCGTGCCGCGGGTCGCCTTGTAGGGGGGCTTTTTCCAGCCGGCGCGGCGTTGTGCAAATTCTGTATCCGACACGTTCAGGTTGATCGTGTTCGCTTCGGCGTCGATGGTGATCGTGTCGCCGGTGCGGGCCAGGGCGATGTTGCCGCCCTCGATGGCCTCGGGCGTGACGTGCCCGATGATGAACCCGTGCGAGCCGCCCGAGAAGCGCCCGTCGGTGATGAGGGCGACGTCGTTGAGCAGGCCGTAGCCTGCGAGGGCGGATGTTGGCGTCAGCATTTCCGGCATGCCCGGGCCGCCCTTGGGGCCTTCGTAGCGGATGACGATCACGTCCCCCTTGGCGATCTTCCCGTCCGCCAGGCCGGCCAGCATGTCTTCTTCGCTGTCAAACACCTTGGCGGTGCCGGTGAACCGGGTGCCTTCCTTGCCCGTGATCTTGGCGACGCACCCATCCACCGCCAGGTTGCCGCGCAGGATGCGGATGTGTCCGTCCTTCTTGATCGGATTGTCGAGGGAGTGAACGATCGGCTGCTGTCCGGGCCCGTTGCCGAATTTCGGCAGCGGCTTCACCGCCTGCGCGTTTTCCGCCAGCGTCTTGCCGGTGACGGTCATTTGCGACCCGTCGAGGATGCCGTTTTCGATCAGGAATTTGATCACCGCGGGCACGCCGCCGTATGCCTGCAGGTCTTCCATGACGTACTTGCCCGACGGCTTGAAGTCGCTGAGCAGCGGCGTGACGTTGTTCACATCCACCCAATCCTGCAGCGTCAGGTCGATGCCGAACGAGCGCGCCATCGCGATCGAGTGAAGCACCGCGTTGGTCGATCCACCCAGCACAACGATCAGCTTCATCGCGTTGATGAAGCTCTCGCGCGTCACAATATCGCGCGGCTTGAGGTCGAGCTTCAGCAATTCCAACATCTGCTTGCCGGCGGCGACGCACTCGGCGGCCTTTTCCTTCGAGTCGGCGGGATAGCTGGCGGAGTAGGGGAGCGAGAGCCCCATGCACTCGATGAATGAGGCCATCGTATTGGCGGTGTACATCCCGCCGCACGCGCCCTGGCCGGGGCAGCTCTTTGCAACGATTTCCTTGCGCTCGTCCTCGGTGATGCGCCCGGCGAGCGCCTGGCCGTAGGACTGGAACGCGCTGACGATGTCGAGCTTTTCCTCGACGCCGCGGATCTTGGCGCACCCCGCGCGGATCGTGCCGCCATAGACCATGATTGACGGGCGGTTGAGCCGGCCCATTGCCATCACGGTACCCGGCATGTTCTTGTCGCACCCGGGAATCGCGATCAGCCCGTCGTACCACTGGGCCCCCATGACGGTTTCGATCGAGTCGGCGATCAAATCGCGCGACTGGAGCGAAAAGCTCATCCCGTCGGTGCCCATCGAGATGCCATCCGACACGCCGACGGTGTTGAAGCGCATCCCGACCGCGCCGGATGCGACCACGCCTTCCTTCACCTTCGCCCCAAGGTCGGCCAGGTGCATGTTGCACGGGTTCCCCTCGTACCAGACCGAGCAGATCCCCACCTGCGGCTTGTTCAGGTCTGCCTGCGTGAGACCCGTCGCCAGCAGCATGGCCTGTGATGCGCCTTGAATGGCGGTCTGCGTCAGCTTGCCGGAGTAACGGTTCAAAATCGGTTGCGTGGCGGTGGCGGTTGGCATGGTCAGCTCAATGACTTCGGCAAGGCGGCACTGCCGTATCACGGGTTTTCAACCCGTGCCTTACCTCAAAACTCTGAAGACACGGGTTGAAAACCCGTGATACGGGGAGAGGACAGTCTCCCTCCGCGTGGCTTGAAAGGGTAGGCGATTCAGAGGCGTTAGTGAAGCTGCTCCAAGTACGCCTTGAGCCCTCTCCCGACATCCTGCCCGAACGCCCGGGCGCTCTCGGCCGTCACTTCGACGCCTTGGGCGTTGGCATAGGGCAACTCAAACGTCGTCGCCAGCTTCACGCCCGGCTGGATGGAACCCCACTTTCCGCTGCTCATCCCCTGCGTGTAGTTAGCGGCGGTGTTCCATGCGGTTCCATACGGGATGTCATTGCTCAGCTTATACGGCAACGGCCCGGTGCGGGCGGCTTCGAGCAGCTTGCCGAAGACGTTCTGCTGCTCCTGCATGGCCGGGTCTTCACGCCCGACCTGGTAGATGCGCTCGTTGTCCGCGCCACGGATGGCGGGGCAGTGCATGTCGAACGTGGCGACGAGCTTCCCCTTCGACCACTTCGGCACCAATTCCCGGATGGCGGCCGTCTCAGGGTAAAGGCTCTGCCCGTCGTAATCCCGATTGTGGTCCCGCGGCTTGCGGTTCTTCCCCTGGTCGCCGTCTTCGACACCGTCCCAATCCACCATGGGCACGACGAGCAGCTCGACGTTCTCGCGCAGCCACTTGCCGGTGTCATCGTTCGCCAGCACCGCCTGGATCATCCCCTCGACCGCGTAGCTGGCCATCATCTCGCAGCAATGATGACGGGCCGTGACGAACACTCTGAACTTAGGCTCTCCGTCGAGTTTCCCCACGTTCAGCATCGTCACTGCCCGACCCTTGCGGCTCTTGCACAACTCGCCCTTCTTCACCGGCGCATCTTTCGGCAATCCATCGAGAAACGTGTCGAGCTGCGCGGCCGTGTACGTCATGCCGAAGCTGAAGCGCACATCGTCGCCCGCATCCTTCGGCACCGTGTACGTGAACGTCTTAAAATCCTTCGGCTTCTCGCCCCACTTCCAACTCTTCCCTCCGTCCACCGATACGGCCGGCCCACGCACGCCGACGGGGTTGGAGTGCGAAAAGTGAAACGTCAGCGTCCGACCAGCCGCCCCTTTGATGCGGACGCACCAGTAAAACCAGTCGCCTGCCGTGTCGCGGAGGTCCGGGCGGAGCGTGATGTCGTCGCCGTCGATTTTCTCGATCGTCCCATTGCCGCCGGGGAAGGCGGTGTCGATGGCGAGTGTGCTGTCGGCGACGGAAACGACGTTCACGTGAGGGGCGAGGCCGAGAAGCGTAGAGCTGCCGGTAACGTTCGAGTCGTCGAGCAACAGCCTCCCTCGCCCCGGTACGCCGGGGAGAGGGCGGGGGAGAGGGGCGCGTCGGCAAGACCCGCTGCTCGCGCGATCGAAGACCCTCTCCCCCGCCCTCTCCCATGAGTACACGGGAGAGGGAGGACGCAACTCGCCGTTCGCTTGTGGCTTGGCCGCCTTCTCTTCCCACTTCAAATCCTCCTTCACCGCCTTCACGAACTTTTCCGCCATGAACTGGTGCTGCTTCACGCTCGGGTGCCAGTCGGCGCCGAATCCGCGTTTGCCGTCCTGCATGTCGAACTCGAGGAAGGCGATGTTGGCGTCACCCTTCGCCTTGCGCTCGTCGACGATGCGGTTAAGGTATTTGCGGGCCGTGCTCAGCGCGCTTTTGCTGGCCGACCACTTGTCGCTCATCATCGGGCCGAGGGCGCAGTAGAGGCGGGCCTTGGGATATCGCTCGCGGACGTGCTCGAGGAAGGCGTGGTACGCCTTCACCCACATCTCCTCTTCGGGGTTTTCCTTCGCAAAATCGTTGGTCGCCAGATTCACCAGCACCACGTCCGGCTTCCACCCCGCGGCGGCCGGATCGAACTTGCTGTTTGCTTCGAACGGCAGCGTGCGGTCGTAAAGCTCGGGAATCGTGTTGTTCGGGGCCATCTTCTTGCCCGACCAGGCGACGCAGGCGTAATCCGCGCCGAGTTCGCGGGCCGCGATCGCGCCGTAGCTGAGATAGGCGTTCTCGGTGTCTGCCGAAAAATGCTCGTTCTGGTTCTTCCCCTCGTTGCCGTAGCCGCAACTGATTGAGTCGCCGATCACCTCGATCTGGTGCCTGGCCGGGGCCAAGTCGAGCGGCGTGGCCCCCTCATCGAGCTGAAACCCATGAAAGGTGTTCGGCCCGAAGGATGCCTCGGTCGCACGCCATAACTCGACCGTGTGCTCTCCCTTCGTCAGCCCCGTTGCGAGCGACGCCACCTGCTCTTTTCCCTTCACGCGGACGATGCTCGTCGGCTTCCCGTCCACGACGACCTGAAAGCGATCTTGGCCGCCATCGCTGAGCACCGCGTTGATGGCAGTTCCTTCAAAGCGGAGCCGCACCTGGCTGGCCGACCAGGCGCATCGCGGGGCCTTGGGGTCGGACTTGGAGAATCGGCCGACGTAGCTGATGTGTGGATCGTCGGCCGGGACGACGACGGGTAGCGGCACAGCCGGATCGGCAGCGCGGAGCGATTGCAGGGTTGGGTGGAGAAGGGAGAGGAGCGTGACGACGAACAACGTACTACAGCGCATGGTTCACCTTGGAAAGTCGTCTGAAGACGGATTGCGTGGCTTCGTATCACGGGTTTTCAACCCGTGTCTTCTTTCTCAATAAGAGACGAGACACGGGTTGAAAACCCGTGATACGACATTGCAACACTTCGAGAGGTGAGTCAATCGCGTGACCGGGCGATTCTCTACTTCAGTTCCTTGATCCGGATGTTCTTCCACGCCACTTCTTCCGGCTCGGTCACATCCTTCCCCACTGCATGCACCTGCAGGGCGATGAACCCGCTTGGCGTCATGCCGTCTTTCAAATCCGAGGCCGGCACACCATTCAGCCAGGTGCGGATCGTGTCCCCCTTGCACTCGACATGCACCTTGTTCCATTCCCCCTGCTTGAACGCCTTCTGCGCGGGCGGGTTGTCCTTCAGGTCATACAGCCACCCGCGGCGCCCTTCGTCGTAAATGCCGGCCGTCCAGGCGCGGCTGCTCGGGTCGATCTCCACCTGGTAGCCGTGCACCCGCCCGGCGGCCACCTTGATCTCCTTGCCGTTCCACTCGTACTTCTTCTCCTCGTCGAAGACGTGGCTGCGGATCTGCACGCCGCTGTTCATCTTCGGGTTCACCTTGAATTCCAACTCGAGGATGAAGTCGCCGTAGTCCTTGGTGGTGCAGAGGAAAGTGTTGGTGGTGTTGGGGACGGTGGTGCCGACGATGGCGTCGTCTTCCACGCGATACTTTGCCTTTCCGCCGCGCTGCACCCAGCCGGTGAGGTCTTTGCCGTTGAAGAGGGGGATGAACCCCTCCTGCGACTCATCCATTGGCGTGGTTGGGATGGGCTTGGGAGGCGCCTCGGGTTTCGGCTCCTCAGCCTTAGTGGGTTCCTTCGCCTCGGGTTTGGGGGCGTCCGCAGCGCGTGCCGGCGGCAACGCAAAGGCGGGCGCAAGCATCAGGAGGACGGCGACGGCGAACGTGGTTTCACGCATGGCGCAAGTCCGATGGGTGACGGTCGGGGCGACAACACATCCGCTGCGGATGGTCGGCAACACGCCGGACGGCCGGAGTTTACAGCGCCTCATTGTGGGCGCGAACGATTGCGGGGCCTCGAATCAGTAGACACGCGGTTGGACGGGATGCGCACCACTGAAAGGAGTCCAGCAAGGGCATCCCCTCGACAAATCGACATAACTCCAGCTCTGTAAATCACCAATCGCCTGTCGCACCGTCGCGATTCAGTTGCCCGCCGGGACTCGCACTCCTACAGTTTGCCCGGCGAACGGCAGATTTGGGGGAAGCCGGCACGGAGCAAATCTCATGAGTATGTTGGAACCCGACTCGGAAGGCCGCGCTTCTTCGCGTCAGTTGCCGGTGGACGCCGATGCGCTGCTGGCGGCCCTGACGACGCTCCAGCACACCTACCCGCACAAGGCGCTTCGCGCCGTGATCTCCGACACCCGCGCCTGCCCCGTGGCCGCCGAACGCGCCATCGAATGGCTCGGCCTCGATGGCGACGTCGCCATCGGCCGGCTCAAGCGCGCGGAACTCATCCAGCTTGCCCGCAGCCTTCACCGCTTCTGGCGCCGCGCCACGGCTGGGGATGCTGTCGTCCCGGCAGTCTGATGCCGCCATGTCCTGCACCGCCGCTTTCTGACGTTATCCCCCCGCGCGAAATGTCCGGTAATGACGCCGTGTCGCGTCTGCGGCTCGACCCCGGAAACCGTCCTATCATTCTCATGGCTGTGCCCTGCTGGAGTTACGGCCC
>JADMIO010970608.1_pt1 | contig 14327 bp, 14 predicted proteins | sample 8958161 | NCBI WGS metagenome assembly JADMIO01 (sample SAMN16585339, study PRJNA669376) | soil metagenome | isolation source: Crop rotation soil | place: USA: Cullars Rotation, Alabama | collected 2011 | reverse complement strand
CCTCTGGCTTTTAACGCAATGAAAACATGAATATTAGTAAATTTGATGATGGATATTTCAATAGAAATAAGGTTTAAAACGGCAAGAAGCGGCGGAAAAGGCGGTCAGAATGTAAATAAAGTAGAGACGATGGTGGAAGGCTATTGGGATATTAATGCATCCGCACTGGTGACGGAGGAACAAAAACTGCGTTTACAGGAAAAATTAGCCAATAAAATTAATGCGGATGGTTGTTTATTGATCAAAAGCCAGGAGGAAAGAAGTCAGCTGGGCAATAAAGAACTGGTGATAAAAAAGATGAATGAAGTGGTTACCAAAGCCCTGATCATTCCTAAAAAAAGAAAAGCTACTAAAGTACCTAAGGCTGTTAAAGAAAAAATACTGGACAATAAAAAGAAGAAAGGTGAGACAAAGCAGAACCGCAAAAAAATTAAACTCTGATCCTATGAAATGGGTTATATCTGTCTTTGTTGTGGCACTCTCGTTATCGTCTTTTCTTTGTGAGGCACAAAAAAAAGGTAGAATAAAAATTAAATTCGAAAATGACGAAAGGGATGAGAGCCTTTTTTTAGGGTCACATTACACAAATTCCTTTAATGAAGAATATACTGTAACCAAATGTCAGTATTACATCAGTAATATATTATTAAAAAATAATCACAATAAAATCATTAGTGAAAAAGACAGTTATCATCTGATAACAGAAGAACGAAATCATTTATGGCAAAATCAAGATTCGGCTTTTAATCAATTAAATAGTTTCTCATTCGATGTAAAACCGGGTATTTATGAATCGATCTCTTTTTTAGTGGGAGTTGATAGTATTAAAAATGTTTCGGGTGCACAAGCTGGAGAACTGGATCCTCTGAAAGGAATGTTTTGGACATGGAGTACCGGATATATTATGTTTAAACTGGAGGGCACTTCACCACAAAGTAATATTATTGATAATAAATTCGAATACCATATTGGTGGTTCTAATGGCAATAATAATGTGCTGCGTCGTGTTGAATTGCCATTGCAATCTTTAAAAATAAAAAAAGGCAATCATGCCGAAATTGTCATTACAGCACATATTGATAAACTGTGGCAATCAGTAAATAATTTAAAAATTTCAGAAACACCAGTTTGTACTTCGGCAGGAAAAATGGCCGCTGCTATTGCGGATAATTATAGTAAGATCTTTTCTATCGATATTATTAATAATGAATAATTTTTGATAAAAAGAATTACCATATTATTCTTCTGTGCTGCCATCATTTTTGTTTTGATAATGGATGCCTGCAAAAGCAGTAAGATCTCTTCTCAGCAAAAAACAGTAACACATGGATTATTCATTCCAAAAGGATGGCCTGATCCTGGCTTCAATATTTTTTCTGAAAATAAGGTTACTGAAGAAGGATTTCAATTAGGCAGGAGATTATTTTATGATGGCATTTTAAGTAGAGATGGTAGTCTTTCATGCGCTACTTGTCATCAGCAGTTTGCTGCATTTTCTTCTTTCGATCATAATTTCAGTCATGGTATCAATAATTCATTTACTACAAGAAATGCACCGGCACTTTTTAACCTTGCGTGGATGAGGGAACTGCATTGGGATGGTGGTGTCAATCATATTGAAGTGCAAGCTATGTCTCCTATCACAGCTAGTAATGAAATGGGTGAAAGTCTTGAAACAGTGTTGAATAAATTACAGAAAGACAGCAATTATGTTCATCTTTTTAAATTAGCTTTTGGTGATACCCTTATTAATTCTCAAAGAATGTTGAAAGCGTTGGCACAGTTTACCGGCAGTATACAATCATACAATTCCAAATATGATAAAGTAAAAAATGGCGAAGCTCAATTTACGATCAGTGAACAAAAAGGGTATGAGTTTTTTCTAGCGAATTGTAATAGCTGCCATAAAGAACCATTATTTACAGATAATGCTTTTCATAATAACGGATTATCTATTAATGCAACTTTAAAAGATTATGGTCAGATGAAAATAACAAGTAAGGTGGAAGATTCTCTAAAATTTAAAACACCGAGTTTGCGTAACATTGCTCTCACACAGCCGTATATGCATGATGGTCGTTTTATTAATCTGAGTAAAGTGATAGAGCATTACAACTCATTGGATATTGCGAATTCAAAAAATCTTGATCCGGTCTTACAAGCAAAAAAAATAATCGTTAATCCAACTAATAGGCTTGACGTGATCAATTTTTTATATACTTTAAGTGATACTGTTTTAACACATGATCCAAAGTTTTCTTCACCAATAAAAAATTCGCCGGTGTTTATGGATAAGCATTAAATTAAAAAGGTGCAGTTGTTTAACTGCACCTTCAAATATTTTTATCTTTTTATTTACTCCTCTTCCCTTTCAACGTTTCTAATATTTGCAATTGACTAGCAGCTTCTGCTTTTTTGTTTGCCTGGTCTTTGATATTATCCTGGATATCCTGTTCTATCTGGCGCTTTTTCTTTTCAAGACTTGCTCCATCATCTACAGAGCTATTATATTTTTTGTCTGCCTTTTTAACAATCGATTCTTGTTCTTCAATTTGTCTTTCAAGATCCGCAGCAGCTGTAACACTTACTAAACTATTCATAAAAGTTTTTGCATTAGCGAATAATGCAGGGTCAGTTGTTTCATTGGCAAAATTATCATAGCCTTTACTTAGTAATAATGAAACAATTGATTTGTCTTTTTCTTTTTTGCTTTTCTTCTCAACTTTATAATATAGGTCATAAGTATCAGGGCCCAATTCTGCTAACTTCACTCCTTTATACATCATAAACCCTTTGCTACTTTTTGAACTATATCCCAGGGATTTCATTTTTCCTACTATGGCATCTTCTGTAATACCTGGTTCAAAAGGCATTTCATTGATAACAGCTGTTTGGCTTACTTTATTATAATCTACAGGGCCAGTTGATGATTGAGCATTAATAATTGTATGTGTACTTAGAAAAAGTAAACAGATAATGATAATTTTTTTCATAATTGATTTTTTTATAAGACTTATATTAAGGATAAAGAGTTGCAACCTTCTACAAATAATCTCAAATAAATAAAAAATGCCAGTAAATTTGAGTTTAAAACTACGAATACTTGAGCAGTATAAAAAAATTAGCGGGGCAAACAATATGGTATGGTGCCAGTTCTATCGCAGCCCGGTTCATTAATTATCTTCTTACTCCCTATCTTACTTACAATGCTGCTGTACACACAGATGACTTTGGAAAGATGGGCATCATCTATTCGCTGATACCAATACTCAATATCATTTTTACATATGGTTTTGAAACGGCTTATTTCAGGTTTGCATCTAAAGAAGAAAATAAAGAAACGATTTACAGTACTACTGCATTGTCGTTGATTTTTTCTACGATCCTATTCACAACAATCCTTTGGATCGGTCAACCTTTTTTAGGAAGAGTAACAGGCTTATCTGATTTCCCGAAGATCTTGCAATACAGCATTTTTGTTATTGCATTAGATGCTTTGAGCACCATTCCATTTGCAAGACTCAGGGCAGATGGCAGACCGAGAAAATTTGCTTTTATTAAAATAGCCAGCATATTATTGAATATATTTTTCACCTGGTTCTTTATCAGTTATTGTCCTAATCAATTACGAAAAGAACCGGATAGCTGGGTGACATTTATTTATGACCCCAAAACAAACCCAATTGTATATGTTGTACTAGCAAACGTTATACAATCCGGTTTCACATTATTATTATTATTTTCTGAATTTAAAAAGATCCGGTTTCAATTTAATACAAGGCTCTGGAAAGAAATGATGATCTATTCCTTACCGTTGGTAGTTGCAGGAATGGGCGGAATGATCAACGAAACTTTTGACAGGCTGATGTTGGTATGGTGGTTACCGGGAGAGCAAATTGTAAGAGAGCAACAAGTAGGTATATACAACGCCTGTTATAAATTATCTATATTGATCACTCTTTTTATACAGGCATTCCGGATGGGTGCAGAACCATTTTTTTTCAAACAAGCAGAGGGGAAAGACCCTCAACGCACTTACGCAAGAGTGATGAAATTTTTTGTGCTGGTCATCACAGTGATGTTTTTAGTGGTGAGTTTATTCATGCCGATATGGCAACATTTCATCGGGCCAAAATATTGGGAAGGGTTAGCAGTAGTTCCAATATTATTATTAGCCAATATGTTCCTGGGCATTTATTATAATCTTTCAATATGGTATAAACTCAGCCACAAAACAATGGCAGGTGCATGGATCACTCTTATTGGTGCTATCATCACTGTATTAATCAATTTCTTCTTTATACCTTCTTACAGTTATATAGCCTGCGCCTGGGCCACTTTTTTCTGTTATGGAAGTATGATGGTCATCTCTTATGTATGGGGTCAAAAAAATTATCGCATTCCTTACGCATGGAAAAAATTGGTAGCTTATTTAGTGATCGTTGTAGCATTATTTTTTATCCATAATGGCATCACTTCCATTTGGAGCAATATTACTGTCAACCTTGTATCTGCCATCATCCTATTGTTGATGTATGTATGGTTTGTTTCAGTTATAGAGAAAAATGAATTTGCTCAATTGCCGATGATAGGAAAGTATTTCAAAAAGCGATTAGCTGAAGCTTCATAACAGGGACCATCATTCCTATGCGTAAATTTTTACAAAAAATATTTCGTCCTTTCTTTGTCTGGCTTGCTGAAAAATTCAGTGATGCACCGGAAAGAGAAGCTGTATTAAAGTCTCTATCAAATTTATATAGAGCTATCAGCACAAAAAGAAGTAGAAAGGGAATTGTAAGAGATATTGATCTTAACACAGATAGCTTTATCATTTTCAGTGACCAGCATAAAGGCAATAAAGATTTTGCAGATGATTTTAAAAGTAACGAAGCAAATTATATTGCAGCGCTGAATTATTATTATACAGAAAATTATAACTACATCAATTTAGGTGATGCCGAAGAACTTTGGAAATATACAGCACCAGACGTGTTATCACACAATGTGGATGCTTTGGCTGCCGAAACAAAATTTCATAATGCAAATAAATATTATCGCACATTTGGCAATCATGATCTGATCTGGAAAAACAAGATCGATGTAATGATCTATTTTAAAAATATTTTCAAATTGCCGTTAAGGGTTTATGAAGGACTTATTTTACGAACCACTTTGCAGGAGCCTTTAAATATTTTTCTTACGCATGGTCACCAGGGTGATAAAATGAGCGACAACAATGCTTTGAGCACCTGGATCATAGCACATATCTGGACTCCTATACAACGCTATCTTGAAATAAATGTAAATACACCGGCAAAAGATTTTAGTCTTAGAAATAAACATAACAGGTTAATGTATGAATGGAGCAGCCACAAAAGAAACACCATATTAATTACCGGACACACTCATAAACCTGTATTCGCTTCCGGCAAATATTATAGTGATACGAAAGATGCAGAAACATCCAAATCAAACGATCCTTCTTATTTTAATACCGGTTGCTGTTGCTTTAATGATGGAGATATCACCGGCATTGAGATCGATAAAGGTTTTATTCGTTTGATCAAATGGCGTAAAAAAAATAATTTGTCAGAAAGAATGATATTAGAAGAAAAAAAGCTTGCCGATATTTTAGCGGACATGTAGGCGTCTAAAATCGCTGTTAATGCTTTCACAATTCGCTTTTTTCTATAAAAAATAATGCAATAAATTTTACAGCTTACAGTTTAGTTTTAAACCTTTCTGTATGAAATTTTCATTTGTCTTATTACTAATAATAAGCTGCATAAATCTCACAGCACAAACCAGCTCCAAACCATTAGTTCCTATGTCACCATTGGCAAAATATTCAGCCGAATGGAATAAGCCCATTTATGCAATTTGTAACACTGCGGCAAAAACAACTTATATGAGTAAAACAGAGAAGGAAGTGATTTATATATTGAATTTGGTAAGAAGCTATCCACAACAGTTTGCTAGCACAGTTTTAAAAAACTATCCTCATTATGCCAATTCATTATATTATCAATCATTGATGGATACTTTACAAAAATTAAATCCAGTTAATTTATTGATCCCAAATAAGAATTGTTATGAAAGTGCTGAATGCCATGCTTCTTCATCGGGTAGTAAAGGTTATGTGGGTCATGACAGACAAACAGATGAATGTAAAAAAGCAAGAAGTTACAATGGCGAATGTTGCGATTATGGCCGCTCCAATGCGCTGGAAATTGTAGTCGAACTTTTAATAGATGAAGATGTACCATCATTAGGACACCGTTCAATATGCCTTAGCAATTATAAAGGTGTAGGCGTATCTATACAACCTCATACAAGATATGGAGAAAATGCAGTACTCGATTTTGTCTACTAACTCATTTTAAAAGTCAGTGCCGCAAAATCTTCTACGCTTAATGCTTCAGCTCGTTTATTGAAGATCTCATCTTGCAATATTTCAGCGGTGAATAAACTTTTTACAGCATTACGCAATGTTTTACGACGTTGTTGAAAAGCAGTTTTTACTAAGACTTTAAACGCTCTATCTGATTTTACAGGTAATGTTGCCGTTTTTCTTTTTAAACGTATGACGCCGCTTTGTACTTTTGGTGGTGGTGTAAAACAATCATTGCTTACATCAAATAAATATTCTACTTCATAAAATGCCTGTATCAATACACTTAACACTCCGTACACTTTGCTCCCTTCTTTAGAAGCCGCTCTTTCTGCTACTTCTTTCTGAAACATCCCGATCACCACAGGTACTTTATCTTTCCAATCCAACACTTTAAATAGTATCTGTGTAGAAATATTGTAAGGGAAATTGCCTATCACGGTGAATGGTTGATCGAATGGTTCATCTATATCTAAAAAACTCTGAGCAATGATCGTATCCTTTAATGAAGGATAATTTTTTTTAAGATAGGCCACTTTTTCATCATCCAATTCTACCGCCTTAAAATTAATATCAGGTAATTTGATCAAATGTTTGGTCAAAGCACCACCACCAGGCCCCACTTCCAGCAAATTGGTAAAATTATCCTCTGCCAGTGCAGCCATTATTTTTTGAATAACGGTCTCATCCTTTAAAAAATGTTGCCCTAGCGATTTTTTGAGTGTATACATAAAGAGCGGTGAAATTACTGAATTTCAACAAGGGTTTGCAAACCTGCAAACAAATGTTGTATTTTTACAAACTATATTTTTATTACTATGCAAAATGACAATAAACCAGTAATTGGTATTACCTGCGGAGATATTAACGGTATTGGCTTAGAACTGATCATCAAAACGGTGGCAGATAACCGCTTGCTTGAAATATGTACCCCTGTAATTTTTGCTAATAATAAAGTGCTTAATTTTTACCGTAAAGGTATTCCTGATGTAAATTTTAATTTTACCAGTACTAAAGACACTTCGAAGATCAACCACAAACAGATCAATTTAGTGAATTGCTGGGAAGATGAAGTTGCTATCACCCCCGGGCAATTAAATGATATTGGCGGGAAATATGCAGTGATGAGTTTGGTAGCTGCAGGTCAAGCTTTAAAAGAAGGAAAGATAGACGGATTGGTTACAGCTCCTATTCATAAAAAAAATACGCAATCAGCTGATTTTGATTTTACAGGCCATACTCCTTATTTAAAAAAATTATATGGTGCCAATGATGTGGTGATGTTCATGGTAGCAGAAAATATGAGGGTTGCTTTGCTCACTGAACATGTTGCTGTGAAGGATGCTGCATCTTTTATTACCAAAGAAAGTATTTTAAGTAAACTCACCCTTCTTAATAATTCACTTAAAAAAGATTTCAATATAGATAAGCCAAAAATTGCGGTATTGGGATTAAACCCTCATGCCGGTGATGAAAGTTTAATTGGTAAAGAAGAAGCTGAGATCATCAAGCCTGCTATCAAAGACGCTAAGCAAAAAGATATTTTCTGTTTTGGTCCTTATAGTTCTGATGCATTTTTTGCAAGAGGTCATCATGAAAGATTTGATGCAGTACTAGCAATGTATCACGATCAGGGGTTGATTCCTTTTAAATCTTTAGCGATTGGTGAAGGAGTGAATTTCACAGCAGGGATCGCAGGTGTTCGTACATCACCGGATCATGGTGTAGCATTTGATATTGCCGGAAAAAATAAAGCAGATGAGGCTTCTTTCCGCCAGGCTATTTATACTTGTGTAGATATTATTAATGCAAGAAAAGAATTTGCTGAACAAAGAATCAATCCTTTACGTAAAATAAGTAAACGTATGATCGCTAATGCAGTTGATGAAGCCCTCAATGAGGATTAAAAAACAAAAAGGCCAGCAGTAAAAGAATAACACCTTTTCTACCGACCCTTTCTTTGCTCAATATTTTTTTACTCTACTTCAAAGCTGATCTTAACATTCACTCTGAATTCAATAATAGTTCCTTTTTCATTCACCTGAGCGCTCATATTATTGACGTTCACACTTTTGATATTACGCACTGATTTTGATGCATGTTTTACTGCGGTTTGAGTAGCATCTTCCCAACTTGTTTTAGAATTAGCTAAAACTTCGATCACTTTTAATACTGCCATAAAATATTTTTTCTTATAGACGGGCCATAAGAAAAAATGGTTGCAACCATTAAAAAACTATTTTGTCAGCAAATTATGATCCTGTGTTATAGTAAAGGATGAAGAAGGGTTCACTTTAATACTTCTTATGGAAGCATCTGAACTCAATATTACAGTCCCACTATTAATTATTACATCTGTATTTTCATCAGGCAATACACCACAGCTCCAGTTGGCAGCAGTTTCCCAGGCAGAACTAACAGTACCTAGCCAAATGTTTACAAACCTTACTTCAAAAACAATACTATTATTCCCATCTACTATACAGCGAAATTTATAGCCGGTGTAAGATGATGGGACATTCGTTAACTGAAGTAAATTAGTATTAACCCCTGAATAATTTGCATTATCAGAAATGTTTGCATATCCATTTCCTATATCTACTTGCCATTGATAAGAAGTGCCTGAAATATTTGACAAAATAGTTCCATTAGCTACCGGCATACAAAGCTTCACCTCCGGGCCACTAACAGTAACATAAAAACTATCAGCAATACAACTATAACCATCTCTTACAAAATAAGAGAAATTACCTGTTGTTGCTGTAGAAGGATTTACAGATTGCGTTGTTGCATTGCCGTTATTTGGCCATTTATAAGTACCTCTCCAGGATGCGGTTAACGTTAAAGGATCATTTTGAAAAACAGTAATGTTTTGCTTTTTACCCACATCTTTAAATACAGTGAAAGAATCTCTTACAACGGGTATTGTTGGATTAGCAGTCGCATAAGAAATGAATTTTGCATCTAAACGATTACTATCCACTTCAAAATAAAAACATCCCCCATCAGCAGTATTTGAAATAGCCATGCAATCCATCGGATAACCTGAAGCCTGTGCTCCATCTAACTTTCCTGCAGAACCGGCAACAACATACACTGAACCATGCCTATATTTTCCTGATTGATAAATATAGGGGCAAGAATTACCTATTCCGTTGTAATTAGCATTCCGGTTGTCTCCTGTTGCGGTATGCAAAACAGCATTAAAATCTGCATCCTTAATTTGATTCGCAAAATTTCTATAATAACCTTTCAACAAATAACTTCTTTCATATGCATGTGCATGTCCACATAAAACAAGATCAACTCCATATCTTTCAAAAATGGTTACCATTCTTTCTCTGATCGCCGCAAGATCCTGTTCATCATCAGAGTTGTGACTTGTCTTAGTATAAGGCGGATGATGAAAATAAATTACTGTCCATTTTTTTGTATTTGCATCAAGATCTTTTTTCAACCATGTAACCTGTACTCCTGCTGTATCATACATCTTTGTAGTATTCGCATCATCTTTCCCATATGAATCAAGTGAAACAAAATGTACATCACCAATGTTATAAGAATAATAATTAGTTACGCCAGAAGCAACGCCTCCGGCTTCTCCATTTTTGGGGACTGAAAATATGGTATGATAGGCCAGGTTCCTTAACCCTGTATTCGCTGAATTATCACCATAATCATGATTACCTGGTGTAGGATATAATTTATATTTTTTAAGCAATTCATCCTGGTAAATATTAAAAAAGCCTGTTTGAAATTCAGCATCTAAACCAGCCGAATAAGCATTATCTCCCAATAATAACATTGCATCCAATCCTTTATTACCAATATAATTCACGAATGAATTTCTTACATTAACCTGATTAGCTGAATTCGTTCCGCAATCTCCAAAAGCAGCAAAACGCAGTTTTCTTGTTGTGTTGTCAGGCGGCAACGTTGTAAAATTATTATCAGCACCAGATTGCAATGTTATACTTGTACCACCTACTGTATAATAATATTTTGTATCAGGCAATAAAGTCCCGATACGCAGAATATGTTCAGTAGTTAAAGTCAGGTCAACTGCAGAATCTGTATAAATTCCATTTACTGTTCCCCATTTAACTTTTGAATTAGTTGCTGCGTCTGTCCGCCACCGTAATGTAATAGAATCTTTACTGCCAGCTTGCAAATATGGCCCTCTTGTAAGTGTTACATTCGTTAACCCGATCAATTCCATATCAAAGAACAGATCACTGCTGGTTACTAAATTTTGATGTACCTCGACTGCAATGATATTATCTCCCGGAACAAACAAGGATGGAGAAACTGTACCACTATAGGTATCTGCGCCATTATTTGAAATAGCTACAGGTGCTAATGTTGCATAAGAAGGATTAGCTGCAATGTTATTTCTGAAGGCTTCTACTCCATTGATCCATATTACAATTCCATCATCAAATTTTGTATTTATCTGAAAGTTGATATAATTATTCGGTACAGGTATATTAACGATCTTCCTGAAATACATGGTTGGATATCTTGCACCGGCAATACCGCCGCCGCCCGCTGAAGCATCTTCAGGTATAGCTGTATTATGAGCAGGAGGATTAGCGCCAAAACCTAAAGCAGATTTTCCAGTTACCCAATCAGATGCAGGATACGCTACTGCTTTCCAATTCACGGCATCATAATTTGAACCACCCCCTTTGTATTTCCAATCAGGTGCTGATGCACTTGTACCGCCAAAGCTTAAAAAAACATTACTGGTAACGCCTACTAATTCCATATCAAAAAAAAGATCACTACTCCCAACCTGGTTCTGATGAATTTCTACAGCAATGATATTATCACCGGGAAGAAAAAAAGAAGAATTGATGGTGGCACTATATGTGTCTGCACCGTTATTGGTCATAGCTGCGGTTGCAAAAGTTGCATAGGTCGGATTAGCAGCAATATTATTTCTGAATGCTTCAACTCCATTGATCCAGATAACAATGCCATCATCAAACTTGGCATTGATCTGAAAACTGGTGTAAATATTGGGTGATGCAATGTTGAGTATTTTTCTGAAATACATAGTTGGATATCTTGCTCCCGCAATACCACCGCCACCTGCTGTTGCATCTTCAGGAATAGCTGTATTATGAGCAGGAGGATTTGTACCAAAACCAAGAGCTGATTTTCCTGTTATCCAATCAGATGCTGCATAAGAAAGATCTTTCCAATTGACGGCATCATAATTTGACCCACCTCCTTTGTATTTCCAATCAGGAGCTGAAGCACTAGTGCCTCCAAAGCCTAACAGAATATCATTTGCGAATAAATTGTTTACAGAGAATAATAGAAGAACAGTAGCAATATACTTTAGCATTATGGCAAGTTTTGATGCTATAAATATACCAAAAAATAATGCTTACTTAAAAATGGCATCGTCAATGCCTTTATTGATTATATATGAACTGAAGGTAATTTCTGCTCTACCCCTTTTCTTTGCAGATGCATCATTCGCTTTTTTTGTAGCAGCGCCATCATCAAAATCGAAGGTTACTCCTTTGGGAAGTTTATAATCTTTGGTATTAAAAGAAAAGATCACTTTATCCGGCAAACTATATTGAGTGTATTTACCATAAGTCATTTCCAATTCATAACTACCGTTTTCTCTTGTAGTGGTTTTAGCTTTTTTTATTACCAAATTAGCTTCATCAATATATAAAGTTGACAGCACCACATCTGCATTATCATCTTCAGGCAATAGCTTTACTACTTTAACTGCTGCTCCGCCGATCTTATCTGTTCCTGCATCTATCACAGTATATTTTCCACTATTTAAAATGCTGTTGAGGTTGATATTTACTGCACCTTTCGGTATAAAAGAAAAGCCCTTTTCATTCTTAATTTTAAGTTTATTGGGGTTTTTATAGTAGACGTTTACATTTGCGACAGGTACTTTTAAAAAAGCTACATTGGTTTTCATTTTTCCATTTGCATAATAATCATTGACCTTATCAAGCTTGGCTTTTACTTTTGCTAATAAAGCGGTAACATCTTGTGCGTTAACTATATTCGTTATAAGAAGTAAGACTAGAGAGGTTAGCAATAATTTCAATACTCTTTTCATAGCGGATCATTTACGATAAAATATCTTTTTTTCTAAATACAAAGACCGAGGTAGATACAAAAACAATAATATAACCGAGCAATGCTGCAATACTTTTCAGGATAGCAGGTAAATTTTCTATAGAGCCCTTGATCGTCTGATTGTCACTATCGGTTGCAATGTAAAAAAAGCCTTTCCATCCCAACATATAGGATGTAAATAAATATGGCCTGATATATTTTTGATAAAGCGGAATTTCCATCTCACTTATCAATGTACATAAGATAATAATGCCCACCGTAGAAACGATCGGACCAATTGAATTTTCCGATATTGTGGAAAGCAAGAGAGAGAGTGCTGCTACAACCAACATTGCCAATAGTGCAAATCCAAAAGCACACACATAACGCCACATAATATCATCGGCTTCAATAATACTAAGGTCATTCACTTTAGCCACCATTAAATTATCAGTGCCAAATAATATCATGCTAAGAAATAAAGAAATAAAAGCTATCCATATCAACAGCAATGCAACGTATATACTACAAGCAAAAAACTTGGCAAGAATTATTTTAGTACGGCTGATCGGTTTTGTAATTAATAAACGTAGCGTTCCCATATTTGCTTCACCACTAATAATATCACCGGCAACCAATGCAACCAATATGGGTACATGGATCAACAACAAGTTTAGTATAGCAAAACATACCCAATAGCCATTGATCACTTTACCATAATCAACATCCATCATCTCATTGACAGAGCCAAGCATAAAACCTAAAAACTCTTTTCCATTTACATATAAACCCAGTTGTATCAAAATAATAAAGCCAGCTATGATACAAAATGCCAAATAGGTTCTTGGCTTTTTAAATATCTTATACAACTCAATTTGCAAAAGTTTCCACATGTCTGGATTGGGTTGTAAGTGATAAAAAATAATTTTCTAAAGAATGGCTTGAATTGATAGACATGACTTGGACCCCCATTTGCACCAAGTCATTTGTAAGACGGGGAACATCATCCTTATGCATTTTTAATTGAAGTTGTTTGCCAGGTTGAACAAAAGATGCCCATTGTGTTTGTTGTAATTTTTCTTTTACAGCAACATCATCTTTCGTTTCTATTTCGATCAATGTATGAGCAGGATCTAATAATTCTGCCACATTGCCTTCTACAATTTTTTCCCCTTTATCGATGATGAGCATTCTGTTTGCAATCACTTCGATCTCACTTAATAAATGAGATGACACAACAACTGTCTTTCCTTTTTCCCTGCTAAGATGTAAGATAAGATTACGTATATCTGCAATACCTTGCGGATCTAAACCATTAGTAGGTTCATCTAAAATAATTAACTGTGGGTCATGTATCAATGCAACTGCAATGCCTAAGCGTTGCTTCATTCCCTGGCTGAAAGTTTTTGTTTTACTATGAGCCCTTTCTGCCAAACCAACCATTTCTAATTGATCCATTAGTAAGGCTCTAGTAACTTTAATACCGCTCATTTTTGCAAAGATCTTCAGGTTATCATAGGCAGAAAGATATTTGTACATGTCCGGTTTTTCAATAACCGCACCTATTTGCTTTAAAATTTGTGAACGATGAGTAGACAGATCTTTTCCGAAAATTTTTATTTCCCCTTCAGTGGGTTTAATCAACGTAAGCAACATTCTGATGCTGGTACTTTTGCCAGCGCCATTCTGTCCTAAAAAACCATATACATCACCTTGATTCACTGAGAAAGACAAGTCATTAACCGCCAGGGTATCTTTAAATTGCTTGGAAAGATGATTAACCTTTCCAGCACAGTGGGATCCGAAGCTTGGAATTCACGTGACTTGAAGTCGCGGC
>JADMIO010789834.1_pt1 | contig 14327 bp, 13 predicted proteins | sample 8958161 | NCBI WGS metagenome assembly JADMIO01 (sample SAMN16585339, study PRJNA669376) | soil metagenome | isolation source: Crop rotation soil | place: USA: Cullars Rotation, Alabama | collected 2011 | reverse complement strand
CTTTCCCCGCCGGCTGGCCGCGAAGTACGGCCTGCCGCTGCGCACCCTCGCCCGCGTCTTCGGCGCAGAGCTGCCGACGGGGCTCGAGCCGGCAGCCTGGACCGAGCTGTCGGTGGCGGAGGCGCTGCAGCTGCTGCGCTCCTACAGCGGCGTGCGCTGGCGGGACCTGCGCGCCGCGACGGGACGCAGCGAGAGCACGCTGCGCCGGTGGCACGTGGGGGAGCGCGTCCCCGGGGCCGATGCGCTCCGCCTCCTGGAGATCGCCTACGGCCTCGACGTCGGCAAGCTCACCTCGCTCGCCGGCTGACCGGCCCGCGCGAGGCTGCGCGCGTTGCGCCGTTGTCACAGCAACGCCTCTCGAAGGAGCCACTGTGCGCAGGACCAGCCTCGTCGTCGCCCTGCTCGTCGCTGCCAGCCTGCAGGGAGGGACCGCAGCTCCCGCCCGCGCGGCGGTCACGGGCCTGGAGGGGGTGCCGCACTTCGACCACGTCGTCGTGCTCACCGAGGAGAACGAGTCGGCGGCCACGACGTTCGGGGCGGGCAGCCCCGCCGTGTACCTGAACAGCCTGCGCAGCAAGGGCGTGTTCCTGCCCAACTACTACGGCACCGGGCACGTGAGCCTCAGCAACTACATCTCGATGGTGTCGGGGCAGCCGCTCAACCCGCTGACGGCCAGCGACTGCGCTGCCGTCAGCCTGTGGACCTGCGTCCAGCCGCAGGCCGTCCTGGCCGGCGGCCGCAACCTCGCCGACCAGCTCGAGGACGCCGGCCTGTCGTGGAAGAGCTACCAGGACGGGACCAGCACGCCCTGCTTCCACGGCCCGTACACGGCCGGGGACGTGGCCCCCGACCCGTACCAGGGCAACAGCACCACGGGCGCGAAGAACTACGCCGACCGGCACAACCCCTTCATCTACTTCCCCGACGTGATCGGGAACCCGGCCAGGTGCGCCGCGCACCAGCGCCCCTACAGCGACCTGGCTGCCGACCTCGCCGGGGGCACGCTGCCGGCGTTCTCCTTCATCACCCCGGACACGTGCCACGACGGCCACGACGACCCGTGCGCCGGGCAGACGACCGGAGGGCTGGCGGCGGCCGACGCGTGGCTGCGGTCCGAGCTGCCGTCCCTGCTGACGTACCTGGCCGCGAACAACGGCCTGCTCGTCATCAACTTCGACGAGGGCAGCACGCCCAGCGGCGCGGCCTCCCTGACCTCCCCGACCGACTACGTGTGCCCGTCGTGCGCGTCGCTGGGCGTGGGGGGTCGCACCGGGGCGATCCTCGTGTCGCCGCGGCTCCCGCAGGGCGCGGTGGTCACCACCAGCTACGACCACCACAGCCTGCTGCGCTCGGTCGAGGACAGCTTCGGCATCGCCGAGCACCTCAACCTGGCAGCCGTCGCCCCGGCGATGACCGCTGCCTTCGCCGGGGCGAGCTGACGCGACGCTCAGCCCTGTCGGCTCAGGGGACGATGCCGAACCACTTGCCGATCCAGTAGCTGCCGCAGATGTTGGCGTCGAGGTTGTAGCCCGTCGCGACGCCGCACTGGGTCGAGCCGGTGCCCGGGTCGACCGGCTGGCCGTGGGCCATGCCGGTGACCGAGTAGGTCTCGACCCGCGCGTTGCGGGCTGCGTCCTTGTAGACGCTGTGCGGGTAGCCGAGCACCGTGTCGGTCGTGTCGGCGGTCTGGTCGACGCCGTTCACGTTGGTCCACTGCTCCATGCTCTCGGTGAGGTTCACCGGTGACACGGTGGTGTCGGCCGTGCCGTGCCAGACCGCCACGCGGGGGTAGCTGCCGCCCCAGGCGAACGCGGCCCGCACCTTGTCGCCCCACTCGGTCGGGGTGAGGTTGACCGTGCCGGCGTTGCAGGCGCTCGTCCCCTGCGCCGAGGTCGCGCACTTGCACGGGACGCCGGCGACGACCGCGCCCGCGGTGAACACGTCCGGGTAGGTGGCGAGCATGACGCTGGTCATCGCCCCACCGGCGCTGAGCCCGGTCACGTAGACCTTGCTCGCGTCACTGCCGTACGTCGTCTTCATCCACGCGACCATCTGCGCGACGGACTGCGCCTCACCGCCGGTGCGCGCGGAGTCGGCGGACAGCCACCAGTTGAAGCACTTCCCGGGGTTGTTCTGGCTCTTCTGCTGCGGGAGGACCAAGGCGAAGCCCTGCGCGTCCGCCCACTTCGTCCACCCGGTCTCGTTGTCGTAGGCGGCGGCGGACTGGCTGCAGCCGTGGATCGCGACGACGAGCGGTCGACCGGTGGGGAGGCCGTCGGGCACGTAGCGGAACATCTGGAGGTTGCCGGGGTTGGTGCCGAAGCCGGTCACCTCGGTGAGGGTGGCGGCGCTGCTGGGCTGGGCGACGTAGACGAGGGCCGCGGTGGCGGCGAGGGCGAGCACGACGAGCCTGCGGAGCATGTGTCTCCTTGACGGTCGGACGGGCGGGACCTACTGATCACTCGTTCAGGTGTCTAACGCAGCCGCAACACGGGCGCGCCTGTGAAACGACTGCTTCTGGGGCCTCGGGACTGTGCGATCTCCAACGCGGCCCTGGGCGGTCCGGTCCGCACCCGGTGCCCGGGCACGGGAACGTCCCGCGGACTTCGTCGTCCAGACCGAACCGGGCTGCGGCAGGATGCCGCCATGAGAGCTGGGCTGGTCGGGACCGGTGACTGGGCGCGCATCGTGCACCTGGCGGGGATGCGCGAGTGCGGGGACGTGACGCCCACCGCGGTGTGGGGTCGGGACCCGGCCAAGGTCGCGGCGCTCGCCGACGAGGGCGGCCTCGTGGGCTGCACCGAGCTCGAGGACTTCCTCGAGCAGGTCGACGTCCTCAGCTTCGCGGTGCCGCCGCACGTGCAGGCGCCGATCGCGGTCCGGGCGGCGAAGGCCGGCAAGCACCTGCTGCTCGAGAAGCCGATCGCCGTGGACGTCGCCACCGCGCGCGAGCTCGAGGCCGCGGTGCACGAGGCCGGCGTGGCCAGCGCCGTCTTCGTGACCGCGTGCTACACCGACGAGCGGCGGCAGTGGGTCGAGCAGGTGCGCGCGGCCGGCCCGCGCCTGGGCGCCACCGGTCGGTTCCTCGCCTCGGCGCTCGTCGGCGACAACATGTTCAACACCCCGTGGCGGCACGAGAAGGGCGCGCTCTGGGACATCGGCCCGCACATCCTGGCGGGGCTCGACGAGGCCGTGGGGCCGGTCGTCAAGGTCGCCTCCGCCGTGCGCGGCGAGGCCGACCTCGTCCACGTGGTCCTGCGGCACGAGGGCGGTGCGACGAGCAGCGTCACCGCGACGCTGAGCGCGGACCCGGCGATCGGCGGCGCGGACCTGATGGTCTGGACGGCCACGCAGCGCTTCGAGCTGCCGAAGACCACGACCCACCCGGCGACGGCGTACGCGATCGCGATGGGAGAGCTGGTCGCCTGCGCGGCGACCGGCACGGCGCACCAGTACGACGTCTCCTACGGCCGGCGCGCCGTCGAGCTGCTCGCGGAGGCGGAGCGCCTGATCGGTTGACGCCTACCCTCGTGATCATGGCTGACGTCACGCGTCCCCGGCTCGAGGGCACCATCGCCGTCCGCGGCGGGCGGCGGCTCGGCTTCGCGAGCTTCGGCTCGCCGCACGGCCGTCCGATCTTCTGGATGCACGGCACGCCGGGCGCACGACGGCAGATCCCCTTGGTGGCGAGGGAGCTGGCCGACCGCGACGGCTGGCGGATCATCGGCGTGGACCGACCGGGCATCGGGTCGTCGACGCCGCACGTGTACCCGAGCCTGGCCGACTTCCCGGCCGACCTGGAGGTCCTCGCCGACGTCCTCGGGGTCGACCGGTTCGACGTGATCGGGCTGTCGGGCGGCGGCCCGTACGCCCTGGCAGCCGGTGCGCTGCTGCCGCACCGGGTGCACCACCTCGCCGTGATCGGCGGCGTGGCGCCGACCGTCGGCGCCGACCAGGTCGGCGGGGGTGCCGTGGGCTTCCTCAAGCCCGCAGCCCCGCTGGTCCGGGTGGGCCGGGTCCCCCTCGGCGTCGCGCTCACCGTCGCGATCCGCCTGGCGAAGCCGCTCGCGGGCGCGGCTCTCGACCTCTACGCCGTCGGCCAGCCCGAGGGGGACAAGCGGCTGCTGGGCCGCCCGGAGTTCAAGGCCATGTTCCTCGACGACCTGCTCAACGGCAGCCGCCGGCAGGTGACCGCGCCGCTCTCCGACCTGCTGCTGTTCACCCGCGACTGGGGCTTTCGGCTCGAGGACGTGAAGGCGCACGTGTCCTGGTGGCACGGCGACGCCGACCACATCGTGCCCTTCGCGCACGGGGAGCACTGCGTGGCTCGGCTGCCCGACGCCACGCTGCACGTGATGGACGGGGAGAGCCACCTGGGCGGGCTCGGCATGGCGGAGGAGATCCTGCGCGAGCTCGCGTAGCCCGGGCGGGTGCGCGGTGGTCGCGCACCGCGTCCGTCACGCCTTCGTGGCCATCAGCCGCCGGACCAGTGCCCCCGAGACCCTCGAGACGCTCGGCGCGACGGTGACGTCGTGGCCGAGCTGCTGGGCGCAGCGGTACAGCTCCCGGGTGACGGTGGGCTGCAGCACGTCGACGAGGGCCAGGTCGCTGCGGACGTAGCCCACGGCGATCCGGGCGTCCCGGTCGCAGAAGCCGAACTGACCGCCGAGGCCCTCAGCCCCGAAGGCGTCGGGGTTCGGGCCGAAGCGGTGGCCGAGGCCCGGCATGGGTCCGTTGCCGAGGTGGCCGAACGTGCGGGGGACGGGGGTCTCCTTGTCCGCGAGCATGCGCGGCAGCGGTACCTCGGACATCATCAGGTCGGGCAGGTTGCTGGCGATCCGGCCCCACGCCTCGACGCTCTCGGGGGACAGCAGCCGGACGCCATCGAGCTCACCGTCGTTCGCCTGCATCGCCCAGACCCGGGCGAGGGCGCGGGCGTTCGCGGTGCCGTTGCCCGCGGGCACCTCCCCGCGGAGGACCTTGGGGTTGTTGAAGATCTCCTCGAGGTCGTCGACCGCGCTGCGGGGTCCGGAGCCGAGGAAGGCCTTGCCGGCGTAGGACTCCGGGTCGCGCATGTGCGCGATCGAGGCCTGGTAGCCCTTGCGCACCAGGGGGAACATCCGCTCGGTGCGGGTCGGGTGCAGGTGCGCGACCCGGTGCAGCTCCGACTCCGGCGTACCGATCCAGGCCTCGAGGCCGAGCGGACCCGCGATCTCGTCCGCGAAGTACTGACCGACCGTGCGACCGTCGACGCGACGGACGATCTCGCCGGCGAGCCAGCCGAAGGACAGCGCGTGGTAGCAGTGCTTGCTGCCGGGCTCCCAGAGCGGCGGCTCCGCTGCGAGTCCGGCGGCGATGGCGTCGACGTCGTCCCAGCCGGTGCCGTCGGCGAGCATCTGGTCGGTCTGGCCGGCGTAGCCCAGCACGCCGGCCGTGTGCATCATGACGTGGCGGACGAGGGTCGACTCCTTGCCGTTCTGCGCGTACTCCGGCCAGTAGGTCGACACCCGCTCGTCGAGGTCGAGGCGTCCGCGGTCCACGAGCTGCTGGACGCACATGGCGACCAGGCCCTTCGTGGCGGACATGATGACCGTCGTCGTGCCCCGCTGCCAGGGCCGGCCCGGGTGCGCAGACCCGGCCCAGAGGTCGACCACGGGCTTGCCGTCGACGTAGGCGCAGTAGGCGCCGCCGCCCCGTCCGAGGGTCGCCGCGCCGCGCACGAACGCGTCGCGCACCGCCTCGTAGCCAGGCTCGACCAGCTGCTCGTCCACGGGGCTCCTCGGTGTTGCGGGCGTGCGTCCGACCCTAGGAAGAGATCAAGAAACCGTCAAGACTGACGCTATTTTTCGGTCATCCGCTCGACCATGGCCACCCACGAGTGGAGCAGCCGCTCGTCGGTGTCGGCCGAGCGCAGCACCGAGCGGGCCGCTGCGCCGCGCATCGCGTCGAGCAGCAGCTCGAGCGCCTCGCCGAAGCCGGGCTGCGTGCGCAGCTTCTCGCCGAAGAGGTCGCCGGCCATGCTGCGGATGGTCTGGCCGACGATGCGCTCCTGCGGGATGAGCGCGGCCAGCAGCTCGTGGTCGTTGCGCGCGGCCAGCCAGAGCTCGAGGGCGGCGGTGTAGAGCGGGCCGCGGAAGGTCCCCCAGAGGACCTCGACCGCCCAAGTGATGCGCTGCTTCTTGGGGGGCGGCGACGCCTGCACGAGGGTGAGCACCTCGGCGATCCGCTCGCGGGTGAGGTGCTCGACGGCGGCCAGCATCAGCTCGGTGCGCGAGGCGAAGTGGTGCAGCAGGGCCCCGCGCGAGACGCCGGCCCGCTGCTGCACCTCCATCGTCGTGGTGCCGCCGTAGCCCTTCTCGTACAGCGCGGCGACGGTCGCGTCGAGCAGGCGCCGCTGCATGGCGGCGGAGCGCTCGCCCTGCGTCCGGGAGGTCCGGGCGGGCTGGACGGACACGGGCACCTCCGCGAGATCGGCTCTTGCGCGTCGAACGCAACACTTCTACAGTCCGCCCTGACTGTAACTTGCCCAGCATGCGGAGGTCTAGTTGATGCGACTCGCAACCTTAGTGGGTGCGGGCCTGCTTCTCACGGCCTGCGGCACGACAGTTCCCGTCACGTCGCAGGCGTCGCTCGGCAACGGGCTCGACGGGGTCGCGGCCCCGAGCAGCGGCGCGACGAGCGACCCCTTCGGTGATCTCGGCAACGGCACGGGCGGCACCACCGGCAGCACGGGGGCCGTCGGCACCAGTGGCGCGACGACGGGTGCGGGCCTGCCGCAGACCGGCCCGACCGCGACGCTGCCCAGTGCCGGCGCGTCGGCCCCGGTCGGGGTCCGGGCTCGCACCCCGCTGTCGGTCGGGGTCGTGCTCACGTCGACGAGCAACGCGTCGCAGTTCGGCGTCAGCCTCGGCAACACCTACAGCGAGCGCCAGATCGACGACGCGATCGTCGCCGCGATGAACGCCCAGGGCGGCATCGCCGGACGCCGCATCGCACCCGTGTACGCGAGCACCGACACCGGCAGCAGCAACTGGGAGACCGACTTCGCGGCGGCGTGCGCCACCTTCACGCAGGACCACAAGGTCGTCGCGGTGCTCGGCTACGCCTTCACGTACTCGAAGTCCTTCGAGCGCTGCCTGGCCACGCGCAAGATCCCGCACCTCAACACCGGGTTCAACGTGCCGGGGCGCACAGAGCTGGCGAAGTACCCGCTGCAGACGAGCCTCGACGTGCCGACCATCGACCGCCGCGGGCTGCTGAAGCTCACCGGCGCCGCCGCGGACGGCGTACTCACCCCCAAGAACAAGATCGGGCTGCTCACCGAGACCTGCCCCGGCACCCCCGAGTCGCTGCAGCAGACCTTCCTCCCCGAGGTGAAGAAGCTCGGGCTCACCGTCGCACGGACCGTGACGATCAGCTGCCCCAGCGGCGCGGCGGACGCGAGCGGGGCGCTCGCACCGCTCCAGAACGCGGTGCTGCAGTTCAACAGCGCCGGCGTGGACCGGGTCATCTTCCACGCCAGCTCCGAGGGGCCGGCCCTCCTGCTGTTCGCCCTGGCCGCGCAGTCGCAGGGCTACCACCCCCAGTACGTCGTCAGCTCCCTCGCCAACCTCGAGTCGCTGCGCGCCAACATCCCGGCTGCTCAGGCCAAGGCCGTCCACGGCTACGGCTGGATGCCCACGCAGGACGTGCCGCCGCGCTTCTACCCCGCACAGAACGCGCTGCAGAAGCGCTGCCTCGCGCTGCTCCGCTCGCGGCAGATCAAGCCGGCCAGCGGCCCTGACTACTACTACGCCTACAACTTCTGCGAGGCCGTCTTCGTGTACGAGAAGGCCCTGCTCGGCAACGGCGCCAACGCGGACGGAGCCGCGGTCAACGCGGCCGTGAAGGGTCTCGGGACCAGCTTCGCGAGCCTCACGAACGAGGGCGGCTCGCTGTTCGCCCCGGGCCAGTACGACGCCCCTCGCTCCATGCGGCACCTCGTCTACACCGACGGCTGCAGCTGCTTCGCCTACACCGGGCCCACCCGCTCCATCCCGACGCACGTCTCCTGAGAGGTCCTCGCCATGCACCTGACGCAGAGCCTGCACCGCAACGCCCAGCAGGACCCGAACGGCATCGCGACCGTCTTCGGCGACCGGGTCACGACCTGGGCCGAGTCCAAGGAGCGGGTCGCCCAGCTCGCCGCGGGCCTGCGCGACCTCGGCGTCGCCCCGGGTGACCGGGTCGGGATCCTCAGCCTCAACTCCGACCGCTACCACGAGATCCTGCTCGCCACCTGGTGGGTGGGCGGTGTGGTCAACCCGGTCAACATCCGCTGGAGCCCGGCCGAGATCGCCTACAGCCTCCAGGACTGCGACACCCGGGTCCTCTTCGTCGACGACGCCTTCGCGGCCGCCGTGCCCGCCGTCCGGGCGGAGGCTCCGGCGGTCGCCACCGTCGTGCACGCCGGTGACGCCGCCACTCCCGAGGGCGCCGTCGCCTACGCGGACCTGCTCGCGCACGGCACCGTCGACGACGTCCTGCGGGGCGGGGACGAGCTGGCCGGCATCTTCTACACCGGCGGCACGACCGGCTTCCCCAAGGGCGTGATGCTCAGCCACGCGAACATGCTGATCTCCGCCCTGGGCAGCACCGCGACCGGCAACTTCATCGTCCCCGGCGGTCGGCTGCTGCACGCGGCGCCGATGTTCCACCTGGCGGACCTGGCGGCCTGGAACGGCCGCAACCTCATCGGCGGCACGCACGTCATCGTCCCGATGTTCACGCCGGACGGTGTGCTGGAGGCCATCGAGAAGCACCAGGTCACCGACTCGCTGCTGGTGCCGACGATGATCCAGATGCTCGTCGACGCGCCGGCGCTCAAGCAGGCGGACGTCACGTCGCTGACCAAGGTCATCTACGGCGCCTCGCCGATCTCCGAGGGCCTGCTCGACCGCGTGCGCACGGCGCTCCCCGACGTGCGCCTCACCCAGGCGTACGGCATGACGGAGCTCGCCCCCGTCGCGACGATGCTCGGCCCCGAGGACCACGACGACCCGGTCCTGCGCCGGTCGGCGGGTCGCGCCGCGCCGCACGCGCTGGTGAAGGTCGTGGACGACCAGGGCAGCGAGGTGCCGCGCGGCACCGTGGGCGAGATCGTGGTCTCCGGCGGGCACGTCATGCTCGGCTACTGGGGCAAGCCGGCGGAGACCGCCGCGGCCGTGGTCGACGGCTGGATGCACACGGGTGACGGCGGCCGCATGGACGAGAACGGCTACGTCTTCGTCGTCGACCGGATCAAGGACATGATCGTCTCGGGTGGGGAGAACGTGTACTCCGCCGAGGTGGAGAGCGCGATCACGACGCACGCGTCGGTCGCCTCGGTGGCGGTCATCGGGGTTCCCGACGACAGCTACGGCGAGCGGGTCCACGCCGTCGTCGTCCTGCAGCCGGGGGCCTCGCTCGCGATCGACGAGCTGCGCGAGCACTGCAAGGCGCGGATCGCCGGGTACAAGTGCCCTCGCTCCATGGAGGTCATCGACGCGCTGCCGGTGTCGGGTGCCGGCAAGGTGCTCAAGCGCGAGCTGCGCGAGCGGCACTGGGGCGGCAGCGACCGGGCCGTCAACTAGTGGCCCAGATGAACCGGCGGCTCCGGTACCTGCTGCGGCTCTCCGACGTCCTGGTGAAGCTGCGCCTCGCGCCGTCCCCGACAGCCCAGTACTCGGCTCCGGTCGCCAAGCGGCAGGCCGTGAAGGTCCCGTTCTGGATGGGGCGCCGCGGCGACCGGACCCTCGAGGTCGCGGAGGAGCGCATCCCCGCGCGCGGCGGCCCGGTCCGGGTGCGGACCTACCGCCGGCCCGGGACCCCCGAGGGGAGCCCGGCCGTCCTGTACCTCCACGGCGGCGGCTTCATGCTCGGCGGCCTCGACGCGTGCGACTGCACCGTGCGCGAGCTCTGCGCGCGGACCGGGTACCCGTTCGTCTCCGTCGAGTACCGGCTCGCTCCGGAGTGCCCTTTCCCCGGTCCGCTCGAGGACTGCCGCGACGCGCTCCAGTGGCTGGCCGACACGCGGCCCTTCGGCATCGACCCGACCCGGATCGCCGTCGCCGGTGACAGCGCCGGCGGCAACCTGTCCGCCGCGCTGGCGCTGCTGACCCGCGACGACGGCGGACCCCGGCTGCGGCACCAGACGCTCGTCTACCCGTTCACGGACGGCACCCTGTCCTCGACCGACTGGGAGACGCACGCGCTCGGCGGCGTCGGCCGCGCAGCGGGCGAGCACATGGTCCGCGCGTACGCGCCGAACCACCCGGTCAACGAGCCGCTGATGAGCGTCCTGCACGCCGACCACCACGGCCTACCGCCCGCCCTCGTCATCACCGCCGAGCACGACGTCCTCCGCTCCGACGGGTCGCGGTACGCCGACAAGCTCGCCGAGGCCGGCGTCCCGGTCCGCCACCGCGACTACGTCGGCGTCCCGCACGGCTTCCTCGGCATGGGGAGGCTGACGCCGGAGTCCGACCGGTGCCTGTCGCTCATCGCCCACGAGATCACCGTCGCGCTCGCCCGCGGCGACGTGCCGGAGGCGTCCCGCTAGCAGCGGGGCGGTTGTCGACAAGCAATGCCTGTTCGCCGTACTATCAGTCAGAACTGACTGTAAATCTGAGGAGTGGTCGTGGGAGCAGAGGTCCGGGTCGCCGGCGTCGGCATGGTGCAGTTCGTGACACCGCGCGCGGGCAGGCAGTACGAGGAGCTGGCAGGCGAAGCCATCCGGTCCGCGCTCGCGGACAGCGGCGTCGGTCTCGAGGACGTCGGGCAGGCCTTCGCGTCCTACGTCTACGGCGACTCGACCTGCGGGCAGGCCGCCCTGTACGGCGTGGGCATGACCGGCATCCCGGTCGTCAACGTCAACAACAACTGCTCCAGCGGCTCGTCGGCGCTCTGGCTCGCCCGTCAGGCCGTGGCGAGCGGCGAGACCGACGTGGCACTGGCCTTCGGGTTCGAGCAGATGCAGCGCGGGGCGCTCGTCGAGCACTGGGCGGACCGGCTCTCCCCGCTCGCCGCGTCGCTCGAGCGCAACGCCGCGCTGAACGGCGCGCCCCCGGAGGGCACCCCTATGGCCGCCGTGCTGTTCGGTGCTGCGGGGCAGGCCCACATGGACCGGTTCGGCACGTCCGCGGAGACCTTCGCGCGCATCTCGGTCAAGGCCCGGCAGCACGCCGCCAACAACCCGCTGGCGGTGTTCCGCGACACCGTCACCCTGGAGGAGGTGCTCGCCTCGCCGACGGTCTACGGACCGCTCACCCGGCTGCAGTGCTGCCCGCCCACGAGCGGCGCGGCCGCGACGGTGCTCGTCAGCGCGGAGTACGCGAAGCGGCACGGGCTCGACGCCCGGGTCCGCATCGCCGGCCAGGCGCTCACCACGGACAAGCCCTCGTCCTTCGAGGGCGACATGCGCCAGGTCGTCGGCTTCGACATCGCCGCCGAGGCGGCGCAGAAGGCGTACGCGCAGGCCGGCATCGGCCCGGACGACATCCCCGTCGTCGAGCTGCACGACTGCTTCACCGCCAACGAGCTGCTGTCCTACGAGGCGCTGGGCCTCACCCCGGAGGGCACTGCGGAGAAGTTCGTCCTCGACGGCGACAACACCTACGGCGGCCGCGTCGTCACCAACCCCTCGGGCGGCCTGCTGTCCAAGGGCCACCCCCTCGGCGCCACCGGCCTCGCCCAGTGCGCCGAGCTCACCTGGCAGCTGCGCGGCACCGCCGGCGACCGGCAGGTCGAGGGCGCCAAGGTCGCGCTGCAGCACAACATCGGCCTCGGCTCCGCCGCCGTCGTCACCGTCTACGAGACGGTCGACCGCTGATGAGCCCGCTCGAGTCGGCCGTCGGCAGCAGCACGCCGCCGGTCACCACGGTCCTCGACCGCAGCCAGCTCCGGCTGTTCGCCAAGGCGACCGGCCAGACGGACCCGGTGTGGGTCGACGTCGACGCCGCTGCGGCCGAGGGCTTCCCGGACCTGCCCGTCCCGCCCACGTTCCTGTTCGGGATCGAGCTGCAGCAGCCCGAGCCGTTCGGCTGGATCACCGGGCTCGGCGTGGACATGAAGGCGGTCCTCCACGGCAGCCAGTCCTTCGACCACCACGCCCGCGTGTACGCGGGGGACAAGGTCACGGCCACGTCGACGATCACCGGCGTGCAGGTGAAGAAGGGCGGTGCGCTCACCCTCGTGGAACGCCGCACGGACATCACGCGAGGCCACGAGCTCGTCGCGCAGCTGACCAGCACCATCGTCGTGAGGGGTCAGGCATGACCGCGGTCCTCGGCGCCACCTGGCAGGTCGGCGACGTCGTCGGCCCGCTCGCCGTCGGCACGGTGACCCGGACGACCCTGGCGCTGTTCGCCGGTGGTTCGGGCGACCACAACGAGATCCACCTCGACTCCGACGTCGCCCGGGCCGCCGGGATGGACGACGTCTTCGCGCAGGGCATGCTCGGCATGGCGCACCTCGGCCGGCTGCTCACCGACACCTTCGGACCGCACGCGGTGCGCTCCTTCGCCACCCGCTTCACCGCCATCACGCCGGTGAACGCGACGCCGGTCTGCACCGGGACCGTCGTGGCCGTCGAGGACGGCCTCCTCACCCTCGACCTGTCCGTCGCCCTCGCGGACGGCACCGTCACCCTGGCCGGCACGGCCACCGTCTCCCATGGAGCACACCAGTGAGCAACCTCAGCGGCAAGGTCGCCCTCGTCACCGGCTCCGGCCGGGGCATCGGCCAGCAGATCGCGTTCCGGCTGGCCCGCGCCGGTGCCTCGGTGGTCGTCAACGACCTCGACGCCGAGCCGGCGACCGAGACCGTCGAGAAGATCAAGGCCGACGGCGGTCAGGCCGTCGCGGTCGTCGGCAGCGTCCTCGACGACGACTTCGCTGACCGCTTCGTCGGCACCGCGGTCGAGACGTTCGGGGGCCTGCACATCATCGTGAACAACGCCGGCTTCACCTGGGACAACGTCATCCAGAAGATGTCGGACGAGCAGTGGGACACCATCCTCGACGTGCACCTCAAGGCGCCGTTCCGCATCCTGCGGGCGGCCCAGCCGGTCATCAGCGCGGCCGTCAAGGCCGAGCGCGCCGCCGGTGCCGTCGTGCAGCGCAAGGTGGTCAACATCAGCTCCCTCGCCGGCGTCGGTGGCAACGCAGGGCAGGCGAACTACAGCTCGGCCAAGGCCGGTGTCGAGGGCCTGACCCGCGCGCTGTCCAAGGAGTGGGGCCGGCTCGCGGTCAACGTGAACGCCGTCGCGTTCGGGCTCATCTCGACCCGGCTCACCGCGGCCGCGGACTCCGGCGCGACGATCGACGTCGACGGCCGGGAGATCAAGGTCGGCGTCAACCCGGCGCTGCTCCAGCAGATGGAGGCCATGATCCCGCTGGGCCGGGCCGGGACGGCCGAGGAGGCGGCCGGCGCCGTCTACCTGCTCTGCACGCCGGAGTCCGACTACATCAGCGGCCAGACGGTCCTCTGCGCCGGCGGCTTCCTGCTCTAGGACGGAGATCGGGCCGATGACCGCACACGCGTACGAGCACCAGGTCACCACCACCAGCACCGTCGTCGCTCAGCTCGCGCTGTGCACGGACGACCTCGCGGGTCTGGTCGGCGGCGGCTGCCTGGTCGAGGACCGCGACGGGAGGCTGGTCGCCCAGCGGCTCACGGGCGGCACCGTGCCGGCCGCGGTCCTCTCCGCCGTCCTCGACGGGACGGCCCGCGCGCTGCGCACCGCCACCTCACGGCCGCGGACGACCGGCCTGCTCCCGTCGGGTCCCGTCGTGGAGAGCGTGCTGCGCGGCGCCGGTGAGCGGGTGGTGCTCATCGGGCTCGGTGGAGGCGGCTCGGTCTGGCTGCTGCCCGGGGACGCCCAACCGCTCGACATCGACCGGGCCCTGCCGGCGCTGCGCCGGGTCGACGAGCTGCTGCAGTGCGACGGCGAGACCTCTGAGGAGGTGGCGCTGTGGCTCGACGGGCTGGCCCCGACGCCCGCGGAGCTCGGCGCCGGTCCGTGGCGGCTCGCCCGCCTCGAGTGCGCGGGCGAGTCCTCAGCGGCACTGCTCCGTCGTACGGGGTCTGGCTTCCCGGTCGCCCACGAGGGGGGCGCGTACGTCGTGCTGACGGCTCGTCAGGTGCTCGCCGTGGCGGGCGCCAGGGTGGTCGTCTCGGAGCCGACGCACGACCTGGCTGCGGCCCGGCGGCAGGTCGACGCGGCGCTGCCTCTCGTCCCGGTCGGCTGCGCGCGCACCGTGGCGGACGTCCGGGCAGCCGCGGTGGTCCGGCACCTGGGCCAGGGAAAG
>JADMIO011096070.1_pt1 | contig 14328 bp, 18 predicted proteins | sample 8958161 | NCBI WGS metagenome assembly JADMIO01 (sample SAMN16585339, study PRJNA669376) | soil metagenome | isolation source: Crop rotation soil | place: USA: Cullars Rotation, Alabama | collected 2011 | reverse complement strand
CCGCCGGCGGGCTCAGCGCGTCATCCCGGCCGATCTTCTGGAAGCGCCGCTGATGGTGCCGGCAGATCTGTTGCGAGATCTGCTCGCCGAGCCAGCACTCGGCCGGAAAGAGCACCCGCTTCAGGGGGCGCGTGATCGGCTCGACGGTCACGGCCGGTCAGATCCGGCGGTACCGGGCGTCACTGAGCGAGTAGACCGCAAACGCAATGAGCCCGGCCGCGACGATGCCGAGAAGCCAGCCGCCGTAGGAATGATGAACGAGCTTGGCGAGCGCCCCGTCCAGGCCGACCGCAGCCTTCGGGTTGTAGTCGATCGCCGCCTTGACCAGGAAGATCCCGACCAGCCCGAAGACGACACCTCGGGCGAGATGCCCCACCGTCCCGATGCGGCCGATCCACGTGCGCATACGTGGGCCCATCTCCTCGACCTTCGAATCGTCGAGGAACTTCTGGCTGAGGCCCTTGTACACCTGGAGGAGGGCGACGCCGACCATCACTGCACCGGCGATGCCGACGATCCACGTCCCGGCAGGCCAACCGAAGATGCCCGACGCCGCCTTCTTCGGGGTCGTCGAACTGCCACCGCCCGACCCGAGCAGGATCTTGACGGCGATGAAGCACATTGCGCCGTAGGCGACGCCGCTCGCGGCGGCGGCGAGCCGGTCGAACCCCGAGTCCGACCCTTCAGGCCCGTGCCCGATGGCGGCGCGGATGAACCGCCAGAGCGAGTAGCCGGCGAGACCGATCGCGACGAGCGTCAAGAGCAGCTTGCCGAAGGGCTGGTGCGCAACGGTGTGCAGCGCGCCCTGCTGGTTCGTGAGCTTCCCCCCGTGCCCGATCGCGAGCTTGAGCGCGAGGATCCCGATGATCGCGTAGATGAGGCCGCGGGCCACGAATCCGCCGCGGGAGAGGAGCTCGAACGCCCGCGAGTGAACGAAGTCGCGCCCGGTCGCCTTCGCCGACCCGAGCGGCTTCGAGTGCTGCGCGTCCTGTACCTCGCTCAACTCGCCGCCACCGCCTGCGCGGTCGGTGTCGAAGCTGCCGCCGCTTCGATCGGGACGCAGACCGAAACAGCGCCCGGAACGACCTTGACCTTGAATGCCTTGACCTTCTCGCGGTCGCCGCCGTCGAGCTCGTAGAGCACCTTCCGGTTCAGCTTCACCTTGATCGTGTGCGCCTTCGTCGCCCGTGCGAGCGGCGAGCTGGCGGCCGTCCCGACCGCTGCGCGCGCGATCATACGCCCCCACTCGAGCAGGCCTTCGGCGGTTGCGACGCCGACGTCCAGCAGTCCGTCGTCCGGCCGCGCGTCCTCGAACGTCTCGACGCCGCCGAACAGCTCGCCGACGTTGCCGAGCAGGATGCAGCTCGCCTTGCCGTCGTACCACGGCGCTCCGTCGACTTCGATCTTCGCGCGGAACGGCTTGGAGCGCAGCTGTCCCGATCCGCTCCACACGTAGGCAGCGCGTCCGAAGCGATCCTTGAGACCGCCGGAGTCGGCGCCGCGGATCATCGCGGCGTCGAATCCGACGCCGGCCATGACGGCAAAGTGCTCCTTGCCGAACCGACCGACGTCGAGCGTCCGGCGCGCGCCGCGCAAGCCTACGGCGACCGCCTGCTCGATGTCCTTGGGAATCCCGAGGTTCGTCGCCAGTAGGTTCGCGGTACCGGCAGGGATGATCGCCAGCGTCGCGTCGGAACCGGCGATCACGTCGATGCAGCGCTGCACCATTCCATCCCCACCCCAGGCGAAGACGAGGTCCGCGCCGTTCTTGAGCGCGCGGCGCACCTGGTCAGGCGCCTTGCGGCTCTTCGGCACCTCGACCCAGAACGGGTCCGTCACGCCTTCTCCCTCGAGGACGCGCCGCAACTCCGGCAGGCCGCCGCCGAGCGATTTGCCCGAGTGCGCGATCACCGCGATCTTCATGTGCGTCCTCCCGTCGTCGACCTGTGTGCTGCGACCGTGCCGGCAACGCGGCAGGCGAGAACGATGACGCAGAGCGCGAGGATCCCGACGGCCACGCCTCCGGCGACGTCGAGGGGGTGGTGCATCCCGCGGTACATGCGCGACGTCGCGACGAACGCGACGAGTGCCACCGCGATGAGCCAGGCGACGAAGCGCAGCCCCACGTCGCGGAACCTCGATGTGAGGAGCAGCGCGATGCCACCGTAGACCGCGATTGCCGCCGCTGTGTGGCCGGACGGATAGCTGGCGTTCACCGGCAGGTTCTCGAGGCGAGGGACTTGCGGGCGATGCGAGTGCACGACCAGCGTCGTCGCGCGGTACGTGCCCGACTCGACGCCGAGCGCGAAGGGGAAGTACGCCGCGAGCCGCCACTTGCGCAGGCACGCGGAAAGTAGCGCCCCGATCGCTGCGATGATCGGAAGCACGACGCCTCCGCCGATGATCGATCCGATCAGCGAGGCATGCGTCCGCAACGGTGTCCGGTGGTGGGCAAGCCAAACGTTGACGCGCTCGTTCGCGGCGCCGATCCCGGTGGGCTCGATCACGTGCGTGACGAGGAGCCCAAGCAGCATCGAGACGCCGGCGATGAGCGCCAACCCGGCCAGCATGACGACGACGAATGCGAGCTCCGGCCTGACGCCGCTGAGCCCGCCCGCGAGGCGACGGCTGAGTGCACCGCGATCCGGCTCGAGCACGGGCACGTCGAGCCCCGTGGCGCGCCGCGTGCTCGCCGCCCAAGGGGCCTGTTGCCTCAATTGCCGCGTTTCCGCTTGCACCATGGCGGAGATAGTGCCCCGCGCTACAACTATTCAACCGTCGCCGCGAAACCGTGACTCCGCTTCTGCTTCTACTGCTCGTCGCACTCCCTGTCGGGCTCGCCGTCGGGCTCTTGACGCTGAGCTACCCATGGCCGTGGTCCCGGGCGGCGAGACCGTCGCTCGTTCCGGCTCGTGCAGTCGGTGAAGCCGTTGCGAAGCATCGGAGCTTGCGCTCGTCGCTCGCCCCGCGATTCGACCCGGCCGCCGCAACCGGCCTTGCCCTGACCCTTGCCTTGCTGTTCGTGATCGGCGGCGGTGTCCTGTTCGGCGCGCTCGCGTACCTCGTCCGCGGCAATTCGCACCTGCTGTCACTCGACAACAGCGTCGCCAGGTGGGGGAACCGCCATTCGACTCCGACCTCGATGCGCGTCCTGAACGACGTGACACAGCTGGCCAGCATCTACGTCGTGGTCGTCCTGTGTGTCGTCCTCGCCGTGGTGGAGACGATTCGAGAGCGGACGGCCTGGGTCGTCGGCTTCATCCTCGTCGCCGTCGGCGGCGAGGAGATTTTGACCCTGACGGTCAAGCACATCGCGCACCGCATCCGGCCCGCGTTCAATCCAGCGGCGGCGACGCTCGGACCGTCGTTTCCGAGCGGGCACTCCGCGACGTCAGCAGTGTTCTATGCCACCGCCGCGCTGCTGCTCGGTCGGAGCCGCGGCCGTCCCACACGGGCTGTTCTCGCAGGGCTCGCTGCGGGAATCGCAGTCGCGGTCGCGTGCACCCGCGTGCTGCTCGACGTGCACTGGTTGAGCGACGTGATCGCAGGGCTCACGCTCGGGTGGGCGTGGTTCGCCGTGTGCAGCATCGCGTTCGGAGGCCGACTCCTTCGCTTCGGAGCCGCGGCGGAGCAGGCCGCCCGCAGCGCTCGGCTCGAGCCGGAACAGGTCACTCGCGCGACCACTTCTCGTGGTGGCGGTCGGCCCACTCGGCGTCGACCCAGCCGCGCGTCATCCCGTTGAGCGCGTGCCGCGTGCTCGGATGGATCACCGCCAGGTAGAGGTGGCCGAGGAACAGGACGAGCGAGATCTGGGTCAGCCAGTCGTGGATCAAGATCGTCTGCGCGAAGCGGAAGCGCGTGTCGCGCTCGCCGAGCCAGAGGAGCGTGCCCGTGATCGCGAACAGGATTGCGAACGCCGCGGTGATCGCGGCGTTCACTTTCTGACCTGCGTTGAATCTGCCTTGAGGCGTCTTTCGCCCACGCAGCCAGTCACGGTCGTCTCGATCGAACACATCGATCTCGCGCAGCGTGTGACGGAGCGACCGGCGGTCGCCGGCGAGCACGACAGCGACGATCGCCAGCGCCCAGGCGACGGCGGTGTACACGTGGATGTCCTTCAGCAGCGGCCGGCGGCCGACGAGCTCCGCCAGGCTCGGGAGGTACAGCGCCAGGCCGGTCGCGAGAAGCACGATGAACGCCGTGGCGTGCACCCAGTGCAGCGTGCGCTCGGTCCGCGTGAAGCGCAGTACGCGCCGCCGCTCAGCCGTAGCCGTTGGATCCACCGACCCACGCATCCTGGTCGTAGCCGAGGTTCTCCCAGTAGCCGGTCGGCTGCTGACCGACGACCTCGATCCGCTGCAGCCACTTGACGCCCTTGTAGCCGTACATCTCCGGGATCACGAGCCGCAGCGGCGCACCGTGCGGCCGCGAGAGCGGTGATCCGTCGAGCTCGAGCGCGAGCATGACGTCCGGCAGCACCGCCTGCTCGATCGTCAGCGAGTCTTCGTACGGATGCTCGCTCGACACGAAACGAAGGGCATGCGCCGAGTGGGCCGGCTTCACCAGGTCGAGCACGTGCTGCAAGCGCACGCCGCGCCAGCGGACGTTGTGCACCGTCCACCCGGTGACGCAGTGGAACGTCGAGACCTGCTCGGCCGACGGTAGACCGCGAAGCGCGTCGTAGCTGAGCTTCACGGGCCGCTCGACGAGCCCGTCTACCGTGAGCGACCACGTGTGCGGGTCGAACACCGGCATCGACCCGGAGATCGTGTAGATCCGCCAGCCTCCGACCGGGAACACGTTGCCGAGGAGTTGCGAGCCGGCCGAGGTGAGCGGCGAGAAGAGCCTGCTGGCCGCGGGCGCCCAAGCGAACGACGTCAGCCCGCCTGCGAGCACCCCGAGGAACACCCGGCGGCCGTAGCGACGAGGCTCCGAAGCGTCGGTGGCCACGTCCCTCTGACTCTGCCCGGTGCAGGACGTTACGCCCGGGCACGATGTGAATCACGTCACTTTACAAAATGAAGTATTGCCGCTATTGTCGACCCTGATGAGCTCCCTGGCTCAGTGCTCCTCCCCGATGTGTTGCCCGATTCCGGCGATCGCCGGCTGACGGGCGCGCGTCCCTCTCTTTCTCCTTTCAAGACGCGATGTCCAAGCCGGCGCCACAAGCGACAGAAGCCCCTTCCCTCGAGCTTGTCCTCAAGCGCAACTCGGTCGAGCGGCTGAAGCGGGAGAAGAGCCCGCTCGGGATGCTCGACGAGCTGCCGGCGCTGATCGCGGCGGGCTACGAGGAGGTGCCGGAGGAGGACATCGTCCGCCTCAAGTGGTGGGGCCTCTACCACGACAAGCCGAAGATCGGGACGTTCATGCTGCGCGTGAAGATCCCGGGCGGCATCCTGCAGCCGAAGCAGCTGCGAGCGATCGGCGAGATCAGCACGCGGCACGGACGCGGCGAAGGCGAGCTGACGACCCGCCAGAACGTCCAGCTGCACTTTCTCGAGCTGCAGGCGCTGCCGGACGTCTTCGACCGTCTGCACGCAGCGGGGCTGACGTCGGCCGGCGCCTGTGGCGACACCGTCCGCAACATCACCGGCTGCCCGGTTGCCGGGCTCGCGCACGACGAGCTGTTCGACCCGACGCCGGTGCTCGACGAGGCGGCTGCGTTTTTCTACGGCAACCCCGACTATTCCGACCTGCCGCGCAAGCATAAGATCGCGATCACCGCTTGCGCGGACGCCTGCGCGGCGCCGGAGATCAACTGTGTGTCGCTGATCGGCGCGATCCGGAATGGCGAGCCGGGCTTCGGCGTCCTCGTCGGCGGCGGCCTTTCGTCCGTGCCGCGGATCGCACGCGAGCTCGGGATCTGGGTGCCGCAGCCGGAGGCGGTGCACGTGCTGGCCGCGATCCTCGACGAGTGGCGCGAGGACCTCCGCTACCGCGTCTCGCGGGTGAAGGCGCGGCTCAAGTTCATGATCGACGACATCGGCCCCGAGGGGATGCGCGAGCGAGTCGAGGCGCGGCTCGAGCGGCGCTTCGACGACTTCCTGCTGCCGCTCCTCCCTCCGCCGTCGAGCCACCTCGGCGCGCACGACGGCTGGGCCGGCGTACCCGTGCACCTCGGCCTGATCACGGGCGACCAGATGCTGGCGCTCGCCGAGCTCGGCCACGAGGTGCGCATCACGCGGCAGCAGAACCTCGTGCTCGTCGGCGAGGTCGACGGCGGCGCGCTCGCCGCGATCGGCCTGCCGCTCGACGCCGGCTCGTTGCGCGGCGATGCGATCGCCTGCACCGGCGAGCCGCACTGCAACTTCTCGGTCACCGAGACGAAGACGCGCATGGACGGCCTCGTCCGCTTGCTCGAGGAGCGGTTCCCGCGCGGTCAGCTCGACGGCCTGCGGCTTCACCTCGACGGATGCCCACATGCGTGCGCGCAGCACTGGGTCGGCGACCTCGGCTTCCAGGGGACGACTGTGCGCGACGCCGAAGGAAGGCGGCGCCAGGCCTACGACGTCTACCTGCGCGGCAGCCTCGACCGGCCCGCGGCGATCGCGCGGCCCGTTTTCCGTCGTGTCCCGACCGAGGAGCTCGACGGCGTCGTCCTGAGCCTCGTCCACGGCTGGGTCGACGGGCGGGCAGATGCCGAGACGTTCCGCGTGTGGTGCGACCGGACAAGCGACGACGAGCTCGCCGAGCTCGTCGGAAGGGAGGCTGCACGTGAGCGTCGAGCTGCTTGACGACCTCGAAGCAGGCGAGCTGAGCGTGGCATTCGAGGGCGAGGAGCCCGAGGCGCTGCTCGAGTGGGCCCTCGAGCGGCTTTCGCCGCGGATCGCCATCTCGACGGCGTTCCAGGCCGACGGTGCAGTGCTCCTGCACATGGCCTACGCGATCGACCCGACGATCAAGCTCTTCAGCGTCGACACCGGCCGGCTGCCGCAGGAGACGTTCGAGCTGATCGAGCAGATGCACGAGCGCTACCCGAAGCTCGATCTCGATCTGCTCTCACCTGATGCCGACACCGTGCGCGGGCTCGTGGGGAAGCATGGCCCGAACCTCTTCTACCGAAGCGTCGAGAACCGCCTCCTCTGCTGCCAGGTGCGCAAGGTCTTGCCGCTGCAGCGGTACCTGGGTGGCCTCGACGCGTGGATCACCGGGCTGCGCCGCGATCAATGGGCGACCCGCAGCGACATCCGCAAAGTCGAGATCGACCACGACCACGGCGCGATCGTGAAGCTCAACCCGCTCGCCGAATGGACCGAGGACGAGGTCTGGGACTACGTCCGCGAGCACGACCTGCCCGTCAGCCCGCTCTACGCGAAGGGCTACACCTCGATCGGCTGCGCACCGTGCACGCGACCGACCAAGGCCGGCGAGGACCTCCGCGCCGGACGCTGGTGGTGGGAGACGAACGCCCCCAAGGAATGCGGCATCCACTGCGCGATCGAGACGGGCGGTCTCGAGCACGAGCTGCGGGCGCTCGTCGGGGACCACGAATGACCGACCTGAAAGGAGAGGCGCGCGAGGTCGGCCTCGCCGAGGCGCAGGCGGTGCTCGCGATGGCACGGGACGACGCGATGCGCGCGCGGCTCGCGGACCTGGTTGCGGCGATCGACTTCGGCTCCGTCGACGGCGATACCGAAGAGCTGCTCGAGCAGATCCTCGAGCTCGGCCTCCAAGCCGGTCGCATCCGCGCCCACTACGGCCCAGGTGGTGAGCAAGCCGCGCTGTCGACCCTCCGCCGCCTGCCGCACGGCCGCGCGCGCACCGAGAGCGCGCAGCACGTGACAGAAGCGCTGCGCGCGCTCGACGGTACGACCCTCGAGCGCGTCGCCATCACAGCCGTCGCGCCGGGCAGCTACACGCTCTCGATCACCGCAGACGGTTTCGAGGCCTCGGTACGCCTCGATCCAGTCGGTGCGCGCCTGGTGAGCCTCGCGACATGACTGCGTACTACATGGTGTGCCTGGACCTTCAGGGCAAGGACTGCCTGGTGGTCGGCGGCGGCCGCGTCGCGACGGAGAAGGCGGCCGGCCTCGTGGCCGCCGGCGCGAGCGTGACTGCCGTTGCGCCCGAGGTGGACGACGAGCTGACGGCGCTGCCGGTCGAAGTGGCACGCCGGCCGTTCACGGACTCCGATGTCGTCGGACGATTTCTCGTGATCGCAGCGACGAACGACAGGCTCGTGAACCGACGAGTCTCGAGCGCCGCCCTCGAGCACAACACGCCGTGCAACGTCGCCGACGACCCCGAGCTCTGCAGTTTCATCCTGCCGGCAATCGTCCGCGAAGGGCCGATCGTGGCGGGCGTGTCGACAGGCGGCGCATCCCCTGCGCTCGCGCAGCACCTTCGCAGCGAGATCGCGGAACGGATCCGGCCCGAGCATGCCGAGCTCGCGGAACGGCTGGCGGCGCTGCGGCCCTGGGTCAAGGAACACTTCGCAACCTATGACGAGCGGCGCAGGTTCTTCCAAGCATTCGTCGCGGAGGTAATGGGAGCATGAGCGTCGCGATCGTCGGTGCCGGCCCCGGCGACCCGAAACTGATCACCGTGCGCGGCCTCGAGCTCGTCGAGCACTGCGAGGTTCTCGTCTACGACCGACTCGTGTCGCTCGAGCTCGTCGACAGGGCGAGCGGTGCCGCGCGCATCTCGCGAGAAGGCCTCGTCCAAGAGGAGGTGAACGACCTGCTCGTCCACCACGGCAGGCGCGGCCGCCGCGTCGTCCGGCTCAAGGGCGGCGACCCGTTCGTGTTCGGCCGCGGCAGCGAAGAGGTCGAGGCGCTCGTGTCTGCCGGCATCCCGTACGAAGTGGTTCCCGGCCTGTCCACCCTCACCGCTGTCCCGGCGCTTGCCGGCATCCCGCTTACGCACCGAGACACCGCGAGCCGTGTCACGGTGCTGACGGGGACAAACGCGGACGGCACGGAGCTCGACTACGACCACCTCGCCGCCACGCCTGGGACCCTCGTGATCTTCATGGGACTGCGCCGCCTCGCGACGATTGCCGACAACCTGATCCTCGCCGGCCGTTCCGTCGATGAAGGCGCGGCCGTCGCCTCGCGTCTGTCTCTCGGTGACGCCTGCGTGCGGACCGGCACGCTCGGGACGATCGCGCGACGTGCCGAAGGCATGGCAACACCCGCAGTCGTGATCGTCGGCGATGTCGCACGCCACCCTGACCGACTCCGCTCGCTCGCCACACGCACGCTGGTCGACTGATGCCCACTGCGGTCGTCAAGCTCGGCGGCGCCGCACTGAGGCAGGGATCGTTTCGACTGGAGCGCTGGGTCAGGCGTGGCGAACGCGCTCTCGTCGTTCACGGGGCAGGCCCGCGGATCTCGACGGCGCTTGCGCGAGCCGGGATCGAATCGCGGTTCGTCGGCGGCCGGCGTGTCACCACATCCGACGCGCTCCCGGTCGTCCGCGAAGCGATGCGCGTCGAGAACGAAGAGCTGTGTCACACAATCGGGTCGCGTGCGGTGCCGATCCTCGGTGACGAGCTCGGGCTCGAAGCCGAGCTCGTCCCGGAGCTCGGCTTCGTCGGCATCCCCTTCCCCACCGCGCCGCCGGAGCTTCGTCAGCTGCTCGCGGCCGGCCGGGTCCCGGTGGTGGCGCCACTCGCCCGAGGCCCGCTCAACGTCAACGCCGACGACGCTGCCGCGGCGCTTGCAATCGGGCTACGTGCCGACCGCCTGGTTTTCGTGTCGGACGTCGACGGGATCCGCGTCGCCGGCGGGACACTTTCGTCGTTCAGCGGCCCCGACGTGGGACGCTACCGCGAGCACCTCGACAACGGGATCCTCCCGAAGGTCGAAGCGGCCTTGCGAGCGGCCGAGGCGGGTATCGACGTCCGCATAGGCAGGACGCGGATCGTCGGACGACTAGGTCCGGATCGCGCTCAACAGCGCGACGCACACGGCGATCGTCGAGATTCCGACGACCTGCGCGAGCCGTAGCCGCTCGCGGAACAACACGAAGGCCGCGAGCGCTGCGAAGGCAGCAAACTGCGAGGCGAGCACGGCGCTCACGGCCACACTGTGGCGGGCACCGAGAGAGTAGGCGGCGAAGCCGGCAACCTCGCACAAGCCGGAGGTGAGCACGAGCGGCACGACTGCCCTCTGGATCCTCACTCGCCGAGCGACGAGCAACGGCAGCGCGACCGCGGCGACGCCGACGATCCGCGGGGGGATCACCGCCCAGACGAGCGGCAGCGCGTTCGACACGCGCGCGGTCGCGAACAGGCTCGCACCGAAGCTGCACGCCGCAGCAGCGGCGAGCAGCGAGGCTGCGACCGGGTGACCGCCGTCCTCGTCGGCCGTCGACGTGAGGCTCGCGAGGACCACGCCGCCTGCGATCAGCCCTAGCAGGATCGCGGACGAGACGCCGAGCGCCTCCCCGGTCGCAACCGCGAGCAGCGCAGCGATCGCACCTTCGGTCGAGCTGATCGGCGCGACGATCGAGACCTTCCCGCGACGCATTCCTTCGTAGGCGAGCAACAGCCCGGCCACGTTGCCGGTCCCCGCCAACACGAACCACGTCACCTCGGCGCCGTGCAGTCCGTGAGGCACGCCCGAGACCACGGCGATGGGAATAGTGACGGTCAAGCCGACCACCATCACCCACGCCAGCACGGAGAGCGCGCCGATGCGCCGGCTCGCCTGCGCCGCGCAAAGGGTTCCCGTCGCCCAGCAGAGCGCCGCACCGAGCCCTGCCACGATCGAGATCACCGCGCCAGACTATGTGCGCGGCGGCAGCGGGGCCCGGCCGGCGATGCGATCGACCATTGCGGCGCCGGAAGCGAGGCCCGCCGCGATCTGATCGTGGCCCGGCTGGCCCAGGACGACGCCGGTGATCGTCTTCCGCGTGCCGCCGATCCAGCGAACGGCCCGGAAGGCGAAGCAGCCGCCCGCTGCGTCGTCGGACCCGGTTTTCACGCCGACGAACCCGTTCCGGCCCAGCAATGCGTTCGTGTTGTGCACGATGCCGGCGACCGGGAGCAGCGCGCTCGGTGTGGCGACGATGCTCGCGAAGACCGGCAGGCGTAGCGCGCGAACGACGATGCGGACCTGATCGGCGGCAGTCGAGACGGTTGCGTCGTCGTAGCCGCTCGGGTCGGTGTAGCGAGTGTCTGTCATGCGCAGCGACTGTGCCGTGGCGTTCATCCGGTTGACGAACTGCTCGTCCGAGCCGGCATCCCACCGTGCGAGCACAGCGGCGATGTTGTTCGCCGACGGCAGCAGCAGCGCCTGCAGCGCCTGAAGCTCCGTCAGCTGCTCCCCGGCGGCGACGGGCACGATCGACTCCTCCTGTCCACGCCTGCGCTCGGTGTCCTGCGCGTCGTCGTCGGTGAGCGTGATCGTCGGCCCGTCCTGCCCGAGCCGGAGGGGATGATCCCGGAGCACGAGATATGCCGTCATCACCTTTGCGACGCTCGCGATCGGCGCAGCGTGCTGGTTCGGACCCGCGTGGATGATGGGCGACCCCGACTCGATGAACGCCGCTTGCCCAAACGCCGGCCAAACGGTCCGGAACCGCTCTCCGGCACGGACCACGACCTTGGGAGCAGCCGCCTGCGACGGCGAGGTGGCCATCAGGCGGTGGGCGAGTGCCGTCGCGAGCGCCCCGAGGACGAGCAAGAGCATGACGGCACGGACCCGGCGGGCACGAATCCGGCGTCTCCTCGCGCGTGCTCGCCCGCTGGAGGTCATGCAGCCATTGAAAGCAGCGCCCCGTTGCAGGCCCGTATCGGGTTTCCGATACGCCGACGAAACGCGCCGGCTCTAGCATCGGGGCATGCGCGTGTTGATCGTCGAAGACGAGCCGTACATGGCCGAAGCGATCCGCGATGGGCTACGGCTCGAAGCGATCGCAGCAGACATCGCGGGTGACGGCGACACCGCCTGGCAGATGCTGAGCTTCAACGCCTACGACATCGCAGTCCTCGACCGAGACATTCCCGGGCCGAGCGGAGACGAGATCGCCGAACGTATCGTCGCCTCCGGCAGCGGCATGCCGATCCTGATGCTCACCGCCGCCGACCGCATCGACGACAAGGCCGCCGGGTTCGAGCTCGGTGCCGACGACTACCTCACGAAGCCGTTCGAGCTCCAAGAGCTCGTGCTTCGGCTGCGGGCACTCGACCGACGGCGGGCACACAACAGGCCACCGGTACGAGAGATCGCGGGCTTGCGAGTCGATCCGTTTCGCCGCGAGGTGTATCGCGACGATCGTTACATCGCGCTGACGCGGAAGCAGTTCGCCGTGCTCGACGTCCTCGTCGCGGCCGAAGGCGGTGTGGTGAGCGCCGAAGAGCTCCTCGCCCGAGCCTGGGACGAGAACGCAGACCCGTTCACCAACGCCGTCCGCATCACCGTCTCCGGCCTGCGCAAGCGCCTCGGCGAGCCGTGGATCATCGACACCGTTCCGGGCGTCGGGTACAGGATCGGCACATGAACAGATCGCCCGGCCTGAGCGTTCGCCTCAAGCTCACTCTCAGCTACGCCGGCTTCCTCATGCTTGCCGGCGCCGTGCTTCTCACCGCGGGGTACTTCACGCTCTCGCGCGGCGCGCACCCCGGCGTCATCTTCATGGTGCGCAGTCACAGCGACCTCGTGCGCGATTTCGCGCCGATGGCAGCCGTCGTGATGACCTTCCTGCTCGTGTTCGGCCTGCTCGGCGGCTGGTTCCTCGCGGGCCGCATGCTCGAACCGCTGACGCGCATCACGGACGCCACGCGGTTGGCGGCCACGGGCTCGCTCTCCCACCGGATCGAGCTGGAAGGCCGCCAAGACGAGTTTCGCGAGCTCGCCGACGCGTTCGACACCATGCTCGCGCGCCTCGAAGCGCACATCGCCGAACAGCAACGGTTCGCCGCGAACGCGTCGCACGAGCTTCGCACGCCGCTCGCGATCACGCAGACGCTGCTCGACGTCGCCCGCAACGATCCGGACCGCGACAACGGTGAGCTCGTCGAACGCCTCCGCGCCGTCAACAGCCGGGCGATCGACCTGACCGAGGCGCTACTCCTCCTGAGTCGTGCCGACCGGCGGTCGTTCACGCGCGAACAGGTCGACCTCTCGCTCATCGCCGAGGAAGCAACCGAGACGCTTCTTCCCCTCGCAGAACGGCGCGGCCTGGCCATCGAGACGACGGGCGAGAAGGCGCCGGCACTCGGCTCCTCAGCCTTGCTCCTGCAGCTGACGACGAACCTCGTGCACAACGCGATCGTCCACAACCTCCCGGAAGACGGCGCGGTGTGGGTCACGACCGATGCGCAACCGAGGAGCGCAACCCTGACCGTCGAGAACACCGGCGACCGGCTCACGCCGCAATCGGTCGCCGTGCTTGCCGAGCCGTTTCTTCGCGGCACCCAGCGCGTCCGAGGCGACCAGGCGGGTGTCGGCCTCGGCCTCGCCATCGTCAAGAGCATCACCGAGGCGCACGAAGGGACGCTCACGCTCAGCCCGCGCGACGCCGGCGGCCTGCGGGTGACGGTGCAGTTGCCGGTCGCGCCGGTCTAGACGTGCCGGTTCCCGAGGACTACGGCTTGAACTCGTCGTCGACGAGCCGGTCCGGGTCTACGCCACCCAGCCGTTCCTCGACGACTTCGTCTGCCGCGACACCCTCGACGCCTTCCGCAGCCTCACGACGCTCGGCTGGGGTCTCGAACTGCGCAGCCTCGGCGTCCCGAGCGGCGGCTTTCTCACGGCGTCCCATCAGCTTCTTCCACAAGCTCATGACGCGATTCTACGCCGCCCTCAGCTCAACTCGTCGACGAGCTCGGCGATCGACTCGACGATCCGCGAGGGGCGGTAAGGGAACCGCTCGGCCTGCTCGCGTGTCGTCGATCCGGTGAGCACGAGCACGGTGTGCATGCCCGCTTCGAGCCCGCTGACGACGTCGGTGTCCATCCGGTCGCCGACCATCGCGGTCGTCTCCGAATGCGCTTCGATCGCATTCAACGCCGAGCGCATCATCAGCGGATTCGGCTTGCCCACGAAGTACGGCTCGACGCCGGTGGCACGACTGATCAGCGCCGCGACCGAGCCCGTCGCCGGCAGGGGCCCGTCGGGCGTCGGGCCGGTCGCATCCGGATTCGTCGCGATGAAGCGCGACCCACGCGCGATCAGGCGGATCGCCTGCGAGATGCGCTCGAAGCTGTACGTCCGCGTCTCGCCGAGCACGACGTAGTCCGGCGCTCGCTCGTTCAGCGTGTAGCCCGCGTCGTGGAGCGCCGTCGTCAAGCCGGCCTCGCCGATCACGAACGCCGTCCCGCCCGGCTTTCCAGCACATTGGGATCCTAAGCTTAGAATTCCACGTGGACAAGTTGTCGCG
>JADMIO012752994.1_pt1 | contig 14329 bp, 13 predicted proteins | sample 8958161 | NCBI WGS metagenome assembly JADMIO01 (sample SAMN16585339, study PRJNA669376) | soil metagenome | isolation source: Crop rotation soil | place: USA: Cullars Rotation, Alabama | collected 2011 | reverse complement strand
CTTTCCATCACTCGATACTTCGTCTCTTCGCAGATTGTCGCGGCAAGGCGGTCGTACAAAAAATTCCGGTGATCCGCAGCATGTAGCTGCGTGTAACCCTGGTCCTTCCACGCAGTGATCAGGGTTCGAATCTGGTTCCTCATTTACGGTCTACTCCTTTACTGCGATGGCAATGAGGTTCGAGCCAATCGGTGGAGGGACCGCGCTCTCGAGTCGCGACAGCCACGGAACGACAAGCCGGTCGTAGGCCTTCGCGTCACTGGGGTTGATGACGTTCTTTTTGAGAATTCGTCCTGCCATGAACCACGCTGCAATACCCGGAAGATTCATGTAGCTGATGCGGCGTGGCTTCCATCCCGCGCTAGTGATGACGTCGCGCAAAGTGCGTCGCGTGTAGCGCCGGTGATGCTCGAAGGCAGTGTCGAGAGTTCCGAATATCTGCGGCAGAGCAGGGACAAAGATCAGAAGATGTCCGCCCGCGACTGTGCTTTCGCACGCTTCGCGAAGAAATGAGTCGTGATCGAGCACATGCTCCAGCACATTCACTGCAACGACTGCATTTGCGCGCAGGTCGCGGTAGTACTCGGTGAGATATCCCGAGCGCGTCTCGACCTTCGGATTGTTCTTGAACCTCTGCTCGAGGTGAGGGAAAGTATTTTCACCGGGCTCTATCGCGATCAGCTTCTGAACTTTTGCGCTGCTCAAGAGAAAATCAGAAAACGTCCCGATTCCCGCGCCGACCTCGACGACAGTTGGTCCGAGGTAGGGCTCGAATTGCGACAGAACCCAGTTGTAATAGTTGCGAGCTTCGGCGAGCGAGTCGAGCTCCGCTCCCGAATAATTGAATCCTGTAGTTGTGCTCAATCGACTGCCTTATTTCACCGCGGCGCGAAGAGCGCTCGAAGTGTTATCGACAGCTGCCTTCGGCCTGATCGATCCGACTGAGGAGAGGTACACAGGCGCTTTCTCGGAGAACACATTGAACTTGAGAATGTGCCAGAACGCCGCGACTCCATCAGTCCAGCGAATCTTTTTTCCCTCGGCGTACGTGCGGCCGCTGTAGCTGATCGGCACTTCGTAGATTCGTGCGCGCGCCTGTGCGAGACGCGCAGTGAGCTCGGGCTCGAATCCGAATCTGTCCGATGTGAGGGGCAGAGATTTCATGAGATCAGTGCGCACCATCTTGTAGCACGTTTCCATGTCGGAGACGTTCAAGTTCGTGAGCATGTTGGAGACGAGCGTTAGGAACCAGTTGCCGAGCGAGTGCCAGTAGTAGAGGACGCGGCTTACATCGCCCTTGAAGCGGCTTCCGAACACTGCGTCGGCGCGGCCATCCTGAATCGGTCCGATGAGCTTGAGCAGATCTTCGGGATCGTACTCCAGGTCAGCATCCTGAATGACGACGACGTCACCGGTGGCTCTCTCGAGTGCGCTGCGAACTCCCGCGCCCTTGCCGCGATTCTTTTCGTGAAGAACGAGCTGGTCGATGTTGCCCGCTTGCAGCAATTGCTGAAGCATGTCGCGCGTTCCGTCGGTCGAGCAGTCGTCAACGCAGATGATCTCTGAATTCTCGAGGACTGAACGTACGCGCGCGACTGCGTAAGTGACTGTCGCACGCTCGTTGTAAACCGGCATGAGAACCGAGACGCGGAGATTCTTTTTCATGATTCCTGTATCGAGAGGGTCCAGTACAGGGATATGACGCTCGACCGGCTGCATACGAAACGTTAAAAGCTCTTGGCGAGGTGCGCGAGAGCGAAGTATCCACGCTACCATCTCACGTGGGATGCGCGTCCTGTCCGGACGCGCGAGGTGATCGAGCTGCTTCGTGCTACAGGCAAGCGCGACGGGTGGCTGCCGGTGCGTTACTCGAGTGGCGCACCACCGGGCCAGGAGACGGTATTCGAATTTGCCAGCCCAGATGAGTCCTTATTCGCATCCGCGGCAGCCGCAGCCTGTGGAAAGAAAGCATCCCTGAACCGGCCGTAGAGCTCGGGCGGCATGGCACCCACCCAGATGTCGCTCACCTTTCCCGACGCGACGCGGACAGTTACCGGCACCGCTGGGGCAAGCCGGGCCATCAGGGATTGTGAAATCGTGACTGTGCGGAATCCAATGCCGCGCTCCTCAACAAATCTTGCAACGCGATCTCTCGGCGCCCCGAGCACTCCAACAACGCGCGGCAGGGTCGGCGATTTATCCATTGCGTTGAGGAAGCCCACCCATTTGATGCAGTAGGGGCAGTCGGGTCCCAGATAGCTCACAAAGACTTCGTCTTCATTGCTCGTGACCTCTGATGCCGCCCATGACTTTTTCCACTTCGCTCCCACCTCGAGAGGATTGGTGTTCACGAGTGGCTTTCCGTACTTCATCTCGTGTCGCTGACCGATCCACGTGTAAATGGCGGCAACGACTGCAAGGCCGACGGCGACTGCGAGCTTCCATCCGGCAAACGTTCCGGAACCGTCCGGCAGAAGCCATGATGCGAGGACCACCACGATGAAGAGCGAGTTGAGCCCCACGCTCTGAGTTATCGATGGCTGGATATAACCGCCGTAGCATCCGCAGTCTGTCGTCTTGCCGGAACGGACGCCCCACCAGCTGATGAAGGAAAAAACCGCGAGCAGTATTGCAGTCAGAGGAAGCACTGCCTGCGGAGCAAGTCTGACGACCAGTGCCGCGCCCCATCCCGCTTCGAATGCCGCCGCGGCGATGACGGCGGGAGCAAGAAGTGACTGCCGGATCCATCCAAGCCGAGAAAGGTGCTGACGAAAGTTTCCAGGCGCGATCGCCTTGATCGCTCCTGTCCAGATGAATGTCAATCCAACAATCCGCGCCCCGATATCCAACACCATCGCGACGCTAAGAGGGGAAAACGTTGTCATTCTGCTACGGGGTTTTGATAAATTGAACCATGTCGCCGGAGACCGAGCTCGTGCTGTGCCTTTGTAGAACGCCACTCACTCGGCAGACACGCGACCGCGTGCAGTCGATACTGAATAGCGGTATGGACTGGGACATAGTTTTCGCACAGGCAGGACGATGGGAGCTCGAGCCGGCGGTTTTCTCAAACCTATGCTCGATCGACGCAGGCACAATCCCGGATGATGTACGCGCTCGCGCGGAGCTAGTCGCCAGGGAGTCGCGCGCAGTAGCCATGTCACGGTCGCTTTTTGTCTGCGATCTGTGGACGCGCTTTCGGTCAGAAGGCATAGAGGTGATCGTCGTCAAAGGTCCGAGCGTCGCTGTGCTCGCGTACGATGATCCCTCCCTCAGAACTTTTTCGGACGCAGACTTTCTGCTGCGCGAACGGGACATAGATCGTGCAGTAGCATTGCTTCTCGCCGAAGGGTACGGTGCCGATTACGATCAAAAAAACCAGCAGATCCTGCTGCGCGGCCAGCACGCGCTGGAATTCTCGTCGGGAGGAAAGAAAGTAGAGCTTCACACTGCACTCATGTCGCGACACCTGCGGCTGGACATCGATGATGCGAACCTCTGGAATTCAACGCGGGAGATCGACTGTCTGGGTACGCGCATCAGGGTGATGTCGACGCCCCATCTCCTCATTTATCTCTGTGCGCACGGAGCGAAGCACGCATGGTACAACCCGAGGTGGATCTGCGACGTTGCGCAGATTGTCGATCGCTTGTCTGCCGCCGAGTTCGATTCGGCGGTGGCGCTGGCAAACCGCACTCATGCGATGAAAATTGTTCTGCTCGCTCTCGTTCTCTCCCGGGATCTCATGAAGTCCGACTTGTCGCGCCTGGATCTTGGCCGGCTCGGCAAAGAGGAGAAAGTAAAAAAGCTTTCGGCGCACGTCATTGGCGCCTTGATCGAACCCGATGTTAGTGCAGGTTCGCGATCGCGCCGGGATCCGAGACTCGAGACTCTGCTGTTCTATACGAGGTCGCGTGAGCGTTTCATCGATAAGGTTGCAACGTTCGCGACCCTGGCGTTCGTACCCAGCCAGCGGGATGCGGGGAGCGCGCCGATCCGCTGGGTGACCCATCCTTTCCGAATCGTCGCGCAGGCACTTCGCCAGCTTGCCGTTTAGCTTTTCGATCCATATCGCGTGAGCGGATCATATTGCCACGTCGACTTCGACGGAAATCAGGTGAGCGTCTCATCTGACATCCCTCGCGTGCTGGATTACATCCGCGGGATTTTTTGCGAGATGCTCGTCTCTTCCGCGCAGTCGAAGGCTGCTGAGATCAAAGTCGAGCGCAGGAACGATGAGTATCTGATTCAGGGCGACGATGTGCGATCCTTTCCGGTCGCACAAGAATCGCTGATGCTCGAGGTGCTCAGGGAAGAGATAAATACGATTTTCATGCGCACGCGACGGGACCTTTTCTGGATTCACGCGGCGAGCGTGGAGAGGAATGGAACTGCGCTCGTACTCGCTGGACCGTCGGGACAGGGAAAGAGCACTCTCTCCACCCATCTTTGCAATGCGGGGTGGCGATTCATGTCCGACGACATAACACCTATGAGCATGAGCGCGAACGTCGTGTTCCCGTATCTCCAGCTTCCGAGGCGACGCGTCTACCCCGGTGAGACGATCAACCAGAATCTCCTTCACACCCTGGAGCGGGAAGAGGTTGCGATCGATGCCATGCGAACTGAGCGCAAAGCAGCGACCATTGCGGCGATCGTCTTCATCACGTTTCGTGGCGGCGCCCCGGCGGAGCTCCGCCCTGTTTCGCGCGGCGATTGCGCAATGCTTTTGCTGAAGAGTACGAGCAATTTCTTTGATCTTGGCGCGGACGGGGTGACCCGCGCGGCTGGCGTCGCCCGGCATCTACCGGCCTTTAGTCTCCAATACGGATCGGCCCAGGATGCGGTCGCGATACTGAATAACAGTTTTGCAACGTAGAATTCCCTTGCACGGTCACCCCGCGCCACTACATTTGAGGGCTAGCCTGAATCACTATCCCCGTTAGCCCCGATTCCTGATGACATCAATGCCTCGTGTACGAGCCGGACTGTTGACCCATAAGCTGGACGACCAGGTCCTGGTTTACGATCCCAAAGCTGATCGCGTCCATCTGCTGGATGCGACCACCGCACGCGTTCTGTCGCTCCTCCAGGAGACCGGCTGGACTTTTGAAGGTATGTCGATCGAGGTTTCAGAGCGGTTTGGCACCGAAGAGAGCGGGTCACTGGTTTCTCTCGCGATAGAAGCGTTGCGGGCTGCGGACCTGCTCGAGGCTGAATCTGCGCCTTCAGCGATGGTTGACGTTGCCAGACGCGATATGATCAGGAAGGTAGCGGCGGTGGCAACTGCAGCGCTTCTGGTACCAGCGATCTCGACCTTCACAGCTACACCTGGTTACGCAGCGACGGGGGCCGGCTTAGTCGCACATTGTGGCGTTTGCACTAGTAGCGCGCAATGCCAGAATAGCGAGACCTGCAATAACAAGGGTGCGTGCGGTGGTAACTCCGGCGACAATCCTTCCGGCGCAAGTTGCACACAAGGGCAGCAATGCTGCTCAGGTACTTGCACGGGTGGACACTGCGCGTAATCGAGCGAAGTAAAAAAGGGGTCCGTGAAACGGGACCCCTTTTTTTTGCCTGAGTGGATCGATCAGTCAATCAGCTTGTTCTACTTGCGTTGCGTCATCTGATGAAAAATGTTGCGAGCGCCGTACTGTTTCGGCATCTGGACCGTGGCGGTGCTGGAGTGCTCGAGCACTCTTCCGCATTCACCGAGCGTCGTGCGCGCGGCCTGCTCGGAGAAATGCTGATCACGCTGCATGAGAAGAATGCATGACGGTTCGCCAACTTGAAACCGTCATCGCTCCTCTCGAGCGCGAGCTCTCGAATGGGCATGCCCGTCTCGACTGGGGCCACGAATCAACGGACATCAATCGTATGTCGGCATATCTGCTCGAGTTTTCTGAGAAGCGGAGCGTTCTCCTACGCTGTACCCATCAGGAATAAGGAGTAAGACGCGCCCACGTTTGCGCCACTCCCGCCCGGGTGAGCTGCCGCTTGTCGTTCGTTGCTCGAGCCCTGTCGTCCGCGTCGTAGCGTTCCAGAATCGGATAGCGCGCTGGATCGCGCTCCGTCACCGACACGATCTCTATGTTGTGGGTAGGGCTGAAAGTTGAAAACAGTCGCGGCGTGATTATCCAGCGTGAGCCTGGTTTTAATCCCGGGTCGCATCAGGCAACCTGATTCGCCTTTCGCGAAGCGATGTAAATACTGTCGGAGAAATGTGTGAGAATCGGGATGAACCGGGTTGCACGACGAAACAATTCTGATCCCGAAACGAGAAGGCGGCGAAAGAAAGGCAACAGATCGCGATCCGCTGCCTGAATGCCGAGTCCAAAAAAACAGTCGGCAGAAATTTCAGACGGTCCAATTGAGTCGTTGAATGCCTCGAGTAGTGATGCAACGCTCCAGTAACGCACCTCGAAGTCGATGGGCTCGCGAAACCCTCTTCGCATCTGCTGGAAGGCGCTTCGCACGCCGGCCGCATTCGCCATCTGCACCAGAGAAACGCCATCGTACTTGAGCACTCTCTTGAACTCGGCGAGGGCCGCAGACACATCGGTGCGCGCAAAATGTTGAAGCACGCTATAGGAGAAAACTGTGTCGATCGAATTGCCTGTGAACGGAATGTGTCTCGCATCGGCGACGATGAAATCGCAATCAACGCTCTCTTTGCGGGCGACTCTTCGCGCTGCTTCTACGGCGCTCAGGTTCGGATCTATGCCGATGGTGCGATAACCAAGTCTCGCCGCTGCGATACTCCAGCGTCCCCAGTTACAGCCAACGTCGAGAAAGGTCCGACCATCTCCACGCGGAAGGCGCAATTGCGGAATGGGATGTCTCGCGAGTTTGCCAATTAGCGGACGGTATAAATTACCCGAGCTCTTGACGATTGTCGCTTGCACATAGTCGTCGACATCTCCCACTGATTCGACAATTTCAGGAGCCTCCGGAGAAGGGAAATACGCGTCGCGAATAGACTGGCCGAACACCCACTGTGTTGGCGCAGCTTCCGGCACAAGCAACACAGGAATACCGCGCACAATCGGATAGCGGTGACTGCTCTCGCAGAGTAAAGAATCACCGTCGAGCGACAGCCGGCTTCGATCTCTCGGGCACGCCAGAATCTCGAGCAGCGAATTATTCACATTCTCAAACTGTTGCATGACGTCGTACTTTGTGTGGCAATGAGAATTCTTCTGCACACAACGTAGTGCAGTCGCCGGATTATCGTCGCGACATCGACGGGCTAAGGGCCATTGCAGTCCTGTCTGTCATTGGATTTCACGCGCGCTGGACCTGGCTGCGCGGAGGATTCCTCGGCGTCGACATCTTCTTCGTCATATCCGGATACCTCATATCGGGATTGATCTTCCGCGCACTTCGCGCGGGAAAATTCAGCGCGAAAGAATTTTACGTCCGGCGCATCAATCGAATTTTTCCTGCGCTCATTCTTGTCCTCTTGTTCTGCCTCTTCGCCGGCTGGGTCATACTCATGCCCGACGAATACAAAAGCCTCGGCAAGCACACACTGGGCGGCGCAGCGTTCGTCGCAAACGTTCTTCTCTGGCGCGAGACGGGTTACTTCGATTCGCCCACCAAGCCGCTTCTGCATCTCTGGTCGCTGGGAATCGAAGAGCAATTCTATCTGCTGTGGCCATGGGTCGCGCTTATCGCCTGGCGAAAGAAGTGGAGCATTGCGCTCACACTCATCGCGCTCATCGTTGCTTCATTCGCGATCAACCTGTGGAATCTTCGCAACGGTAACGGAGCTGCTGCGTTTTACTTCGCCGGCGCGCGATTCTTCGAGATCCTCGCCGGTGCCGCGCTCGCTCACTTCGAATCGCGCAAGTCGAGCTCACACAACAGCGCTGCGCTGAGCAACACTGCATCCGCGGTTGCAGTCGTTCTTCTAATCATCAGCATCGCCGTAGTTCGCGAAACAACTCCATGGCCAGGATGGTGGTCGCTTGCTCCAGTTGGCGTGAGCGTTCTCCTCATTGGCCCTGCTGCGGGATCATGGATCAACACCCGGATCCTTGCGAGCAGACTTCTCGTCGGCATCGGGTTGATCAGCTATCCGCTCTATCTCTGGCACTGGCCACTCATGGTCGGAGCAAAGCTCATCAACGATGGCCCTGTGAAACTTATGCCGATGATTCTCATCATCGTCACGACTTTTCTTCTCGCATGGATCACGTACGTCGCGGTCGAGATTCCAATTCGATTCGGCGCGCACAAGCGTCGCAGCGCGATGGTCCTGTTTCCCGTCATGATGGGAGTCGGAGTCGTTGGACTCGCGGCGCATCGCGGAATAGTGAGGCCGAGGCTGTTTGGTGCTTCGGTAGAATTGGAGAAGCTGCGAAAGAATTGGGTCTATCCGTCCAACGGCGGACTCGACAACGGCAGGCTCGTCGTCGACTCGATCGCGGGAACTACCGGCGATGCCGTCGTATTCATGGGCGACTCGCACATTCAGCAGTACTGGCCGCGCGTTCTCGAGCTGCGAAAGAGCTCGCCCTCGTTTTCGACTGCGATCTTTCTCGCGTACCCCGCGTGCATTCCGTTGCCCGCGATCAAACCCGTTGTGGATCAGTGGGGAGTTGTTCAGCAGTGCGCAAAATTCCACGATCTCGCGATGGACGTGATCAGGCAGCCCCGGGTCCGTGCTGTGGTGATTACGGCGAACTGGGGACATTACCTCGCGAATAAATCCGCGCTGCTGACAACCTGGAATTCGCGGCCCCTCGAGGAAACCGGCGAAGTCACCGATTCGGCATTCCGCATGTTCTCGCGCGAGCTTCGCTCGGTGACAGCATCGGGAAAAAAGGTCTACCTCATTCTGTCCAACCCCGAGATGAAAGCCTTCGATCCTTTGACGATGATCCCGAGCCGCATTCCCGGAGTCGTAATCAATGCGCCGAGGTTCGCTGTGCCTCGCGGTGAAGTCGTTGCAAGCAGGGCGGTCAGCACGCGACTTCTCGATCGGGTTGCTCGAGAGTCAGGCGCGGTACTGCTCGATCCGCTCACAGTGATGTGTGACTCTTCGACCTGCCCAACGGTATGGGAAGGGAAGAACCCGGTCTACATCGATTCCAACCACCTGAGCGCGTCGTTCGTCAGGTCGCGGGCGACATTTATCGATACGGTCTTGAAGTAAGAAAAATCTCCGCCGTTAAGGACCTTTCCCTCTTATTTTGTCTCGACCCTGGTCGCCCTTCGATAACGACTGAAAGGAACAATGCCCCCTATATCGGGAAAACGTATCTGCATCACCGGTGGCGCCGGCTTCATCGGCTCGCACCTGCTCGAGCGATTGATCGACGAAAATGAAGTGGTGATCTACGACAACCTGCGGCGCAATGCGCTGCAGTATGTCGAGCGCAACGATCATCCGAATCTGCACATGATCAAGGGCGATGTCCTCGACGCCGACGCAACTCGCAAGGCGATCGACGGGTCGGACATCGTCATTCACTGCGCTGCTATCGCCGGTGTGTATTCCGTCGACCGAAGCGCAGTCACCACAATGGAAGTGAACCTCCTCGGCACCAATCAGGTGGTGAGAGCAGCAATCGCTACCGGTGTAGAGCGATTCATCGAGTTCTCCACGAGCGAGGTCTACGGGCCGTTCATTCACAAGGGCAGTGAAGGCGGCATGACGACCATCGGTCCGATTGGGCAGAGCCGCTGGGTTTACGCCGCAAGCAAGCTCGCGTCGGAGCATCTCTCGTACGCGCATTACAAGGAAGACGGATTGCCCCTGGTCGTCGTGAGGCCGTTCAATGTCTATGGTCCGCGCCAGGTCGGCGACGGCGCCATTCGCGGGATGATCATTCAGGCTCTGCAGCACAAGCCGATCACGTTGTACAACGACGGAACCCAGATTCGCTCGTGGTGCTACGTGGACGATTTCGTCGATGGAGTATTGCAGTGCGCAGTGGTGCCCGGTGCAGTCGGCGAAGTATTCAATCTCGGAAATCCACAGGGAACCACGACCAACTTCGAGCTCGCCAACTCCATCATTCGCCTGACGAATTCCAAATCGGAAATTGTTTTTCGTCCGCACCCTGGACCTGAAGTCGACCTGCGCGTTCCGTCGATCGACAAAGCGAAGCAGATCTTTGCCTTCGATCCGCAGATATCCCTCGAAGAGGGAATCAAGCGGACCATCCAGTGGTACGCGAAGCACGCATCGACCTTCACGATGGCATAGTGAAAGTCATTGTCGCTGGTGCGTCCGGATTTGTCGGACGACATGTGTTGCTGCGCGCGCCAAAGGACTGGTCGATCGTTGCGTTGTATCATCGGAGCGATGTGACGTCGTTCGTCGACCAGCACGCGCTCGCTAACGTCACGCCATTCCACTGCGACCTCACCGATGCGGATCAGGTCACAAGTCTCGCTGCGAAATTCGGCGGAGAAGCTGACGCTGTTCTTTATCTCGCGGCCAACAGCGACCCAACAGTCTCTGTCTCTCAGCCGCGGTGGGATCTCGAGGAGAATGCCGGCGCGCTCGTCAATTTTCTCTCGAGTGTGCGAGCAAGGCATCTGGTCTTCGTGTCGTCAGGCGCTGTATACGATGGACTGGTTGGCCCCGTTTCTCCTGCATCACCGCTCAATCCCAATCTCCCGTATGCGATCTCCAAGCTCGCATCGGAATCGTATGTGAGATTCTTTGCGGAGCGTCGCAAGTCCGTCGGCTCTTATGTCAACGTGAGATTCTTTGGAGCGTACGGCCCATACGAGCCGCTGCGCAAAATCACGACGAAGCTGCTCAAGGCATTCGATGCCGGCGCAAAGGAATTCACCGTCCGCGGAGACGGACAGAATCTCGTCGACTTCATGTATGCCGACGATGCCGCTGATGCGCTCCTCGACCTGATCGTGCGGCCACCTTCAGCGACGACCATCGATGTCGCAGCGCATAGTCCAATGACGATCGACGATATCGTGCGCCGAGCCGCCAGGGCACTGGGAAAAGAAATAGAGATCAGGCATGAAGGAATTACCGAAGAGCCGATTCGATTTCACAGCATCGATCATCAGCTCCACACTCCGCGCATTTCGTTCGAAGACGGAATGATCGAGTTCGCGCGCATTTTCCACTCGATGAGCAGCGGGGTTGAGACTGCCTGAACCACATGCGATGACGCCCGACGAGCGTCCTATCGTAATCCTCGGCGGCGGCCCCGCTGGAATGTCCGCGGCGTGGCGTCTCTCCGAGCTGGGTCATCGAGTCGTTCTTCTAGAGGCGGATTCCGCCGTTGGCGGAATGGCAAAGACGATCGGCGTCGGTCCGTACCACGTCGACTTCGGTCCGCACACGTTTCACGTGCGCGAGACTGATGAAAGCCGTTCCATTCGACAGGCGATTCAATCGCTGTTCGGGCCCGATCCTCTCGTGCTCACGCGCGGCACTCGCATTCTGCTTCGCGGAAAGGAGTACGTGTATCCTGTCGAGATGTCGCAGCTTCTCACTGGAGTGAATCCCACTCTCGCAGCACGAATCATCTTCGATTACGCGGTCGCGACGATAAGGTCCGCCTGGTCGCATCCGACGAGCGCTGATTCGTTCGAGGAATGGGGAGTGCGGAATCTCGGACGCACTCTGTACGATCTGTGCTTCGGCATTTACTCAGCGCGCGTGTGGGGATTGCCGACATCGCAGATTTCTTCCAAGCAGGCGCAGCGCGTTGCGAAGCTCAATCTCAAGAACATCATCCTGCGCGCGCTCGGCATCAAAGCAGATCCCACGACGTACTTCGCGAAGTACATGTATCCCCGCGAAGGAATCAGCGTGCTCTTCGAGAACATGGCCGATGCCATTAGAGCTCACGACGGCACGATCCTCCTGAATGCTCGTGCGTCCGCGCTCGAAGTTGAAAATGGCAGAGTGGCGCGCGTCAGGTACACGAGAGAGGGGAAGGAAGAAGTCATTGAATGCGCCGGAGTGCTTTCTACTCTTCCACTCCCCGCGCTGGTGAAAATGATTTCGCCGGCAGTGTCCAGAGAGACGAGCGAGCAGGCAGGGAAGCTCCGCTACCGCAGCCTCAAGCTCATTTACATCGCGCTCAAGCGTTCGCGGCTCACCGATTATCACTGGGTCTATCTGCTCGATGAGAAGTATCGCGTGAACCGCGTATCTGAGCAGAAGAATGTCAGTCCTTCGATGGTGCCGGATGATCGTACGATTCTCTGCATCGAGCTTTCCCTTTGGCGCGATGAAGATCTTTGGAACGCGAGCGACGAAGAGCTCTACAAGCTTGCGCTGCGCGACCTGATGGAGATGGGATACGGGGTCACCGAAGAGGAAGTGGACAGCTACTATGTTGCAGACATTCCCACAGCATATCCGGTTTATGAGCTGAGCTTCGAGGATCACCTCATTGCAGTTCTCACCGCAGTTCATTCATTTGAAAATCTGCTGACGCTCGGGCGACACGGACTCTTTCTCAACAACAGCATGGACGACAACGTGCTGCTCGGCATGAACGTCGGCGATCACATCCAGGCAAATGGATTTCGCAGCGACATGTGGCTCGAGAAGATGCTCGCCTTCATGAATCTCCGGTTCGAGGGAAAATGACGACACCGTCGGAGCGCTTGCACAAGCTGCAGACTCCGATGGTCGCGTGGATCATTGCGATCGTCCTCGGCGCAATTCACGCTGCGGGATGGGCCTTCTCCAGTAATCCCGACGGGAATGCCTACATGCACCTCGCTGATTTCATTTCGCGAGGCGACTGGGCTCATGCAGCGGATGCGTGCTGGAGTCCCGGTTATCCGGCGCTGCTCGGCCTCGTGTTCTGGATGTTCCGGCCGAGCGCGTACTGGGAAGCACCGGCAGCTCACGCGGTGAATTTCTTTTGCTACATCGTCGCGTTCGCGGCGTTTCGATTTTTTCTCGAATCGCTGCGAAGGCATCAGCGTGCGAGAGCAGTAACCGATACACGCCGAGTCATCTCGTTCGACGAGCCCGCGGTCTCTGCATGCATACACCTGTTCTTTGTTGTGGTGAGTCTCGACTGGATCGGACTGAAATACATCACGCCTGACATGCTCGTCGCCGCGGCGATGTATGCAGCAGCCGGTATCGCCTTGAGAATTCATCATGAGAACCGCGCCGCGCACTGGTTCATGCTCGGCGCGGTTGTCGGCATTGGCTACCTGATCAAGGCAGTCATGTTTCCAGTGGGAATTCTTTTCCTTGCCGCTGCGTCGATTACTGGAACGGGTTTCAACGTCACCGCAAAACGCGCTGCCGCGGCATTCGCCGGATTTCTGATCTTCAGCGCTCCGCAGATCATTGCAGTGTCGAAGATTGTAGGGAAGCCAGCGTATTCCGGCGTCGGCGGAATGGTCTACGCAAAAGACGTGAATCACTATCCGCTTTTCTGGACGGGCGAGCCGCCGGGAAGTGGAATTCCAAAACATCCCGTTCGGCTCATTCATAAAGACCCCGCTGTGTACGAATACACGAGCACCGATCCGGGATCCAGTTATCCAATCTCCGATCGCCCCACATACTGGAGCGAAGGGATGATCCCTCACTTCAGCTTGCGCGCGCAGCGTGCGGTGACCGAGCCGATCATTGTGTGGTACTGCCAGCTCATGGCGCCTCTTCTCTTCGTCCTTGCAGTGCTTTTTCTGCTGCGCTCCAGAAAAACTTCGCGCGACTACTGGTTTCTCATCGTAACGGCACTCGGCGCATTCGGATTGTTCGCACTCGTGTACGCCGAGCCGCGTTATCTGGCGCCATTCGCTCTGTTGTTGTTCGCGAGTGTCGCTGCGAGTTTCTCGTTCTCACGGTCAGCAGTGAAAGCGGTGATGCCACTCTTCGCCGTTCTGGCGCTGTTCGACGCACTTCACATGTTCGATCGAACGCGATTGCCGCTGCATCAGGCAACACACTTCGGTGCGACGCCGAACTCCAACTTCGTCATCGCGTCGAAATTGAAATCGCTTGGCATCAACCAGGGCGATCACGTCGCGGTTGTAGGAAATGCGTTCGACGGGAACTGGGCGCGTCTCGCAAAGATTCAGATCGCGATGGAAGTCGAAGACGACGCGAAGTACTGGAGCGCACCTGACTCCGTGCGAAATGCAGTGAACGATGCATTCAGAAAAGCCGGCGCAGTCGCAATCGTCGCTAATGAAAATCTTTCTGCGGCACCGTCAGCCGACTGGATACCACTTGGCGTCGAGGGAAATTATCTCTTGAAGCTGAGGTAACCTCGGCGGATCACCGCTTAGGCTTGAATACCTGGTCGATGAACTTTCCAGCACAGTGGGATCCGAAGCTTGGAATTCACGTGACTTGAAGTCG
>JADMIO011606082.1_pt1 | contig 14330 bp, 8 predicted proteins | sample 8958161 | NCBI WGS metagenome assembly JADMIO01 (sample SAMN16585339, study PRJNA669376) | soil metagenome | isolation source: Crop rotation soil | place: USA: Cullars Rotation, Alabama | collected 2011 | reverse complement strand
GGGTGGGCCTGCGGGGCCCCGGTTCAGCGGTGGTCGGCCGCGGCGAGGGCGGTGCGCAGCAGGGCGGCGGCCCGGGTGCTGTGCGGCGGCCGCATCAGCCCGTAGTGGTCGGTGGCGAGGTCGTGGCGGGTGAAACCGGCCTCGGCCCGCCCGGCCCACCGGTCGGCGGCGTGCTCGCGGGCCCCGGTGGCGGTCTGGAGGAACAGGACCGGGCAGGGGGCGGCCGGCGGCTCGTACGCGGCGGCGGCGCGGATCCCCGTGCGGAACACCGCGTAGTGCCGGGCGAGGTCCCGCGGGTCCAGGCCGGGCGCGAAGCCCTCGCGTGCCACCTGCTCGGCGAGGACGGCGAGCCGGGCCGTGGTGTCGGCGACGCTCCGCAGTGCGCTGCGCAGGGCCGCCACGCCCTCGTCGGAGGGGTCGAAGCCGGCGGAGCGGGCCAGGTCCTCGTGGAACCACTCCAGCAGGTCGCTCTCGTCCGCGGGGACGTGTGCGGGCTCCGGGTAGCCGGTGTCCAGCAGGGCGAGGGTCGCCACCTCCTGCCCGGCGGCCCGCAGCCGTACGGCCATCGCGTAGGCGAGGAGCCCGCCGAAGGACCAGCCGGCCAGGTGGTAGGGGCCCTCGGGACGGATTCGGCGCAGGGCCTCCACGTGGGCGGCGGCCAGCTCTTCCACACCGGCCCCGGACACCGGGTCGGGGGCGGTCAGCCCGGGCGCCGTCAGGCCGAACACCGGCCGGTCGGCGTCCAGTTCGGCGGCCAGGGTCCGGTAGCAGAAGACATTGCCGCCGATCGGGTGGACGAGGAAGAGCGGGTCGAGCGTGCCCCCGGTCCGGATACGGACGACCGGGTCCGGTGCCGCCTCGGCGTGGCGGCCGCGCAGCAGGTCGGCCTGCCGGGCGACGGTCGGGTGTTCCATGACGGCCGAGACGCCGAGCCGTTCACCGAAGGCCTGGTTGATCCGGCCGATCAGGCGCAGCGCGTCGATGGAGTGCCCGCCGGACTCGAAGAAGTCGTCGTGGACGCCGACCGGGCCGGCGGCCAGGAGGCGCTCCCAGATCCCGGCGAGGCGGGATTCGAGTGCGTCGCGGGGCGGGGTCGGTTCGACGCCGCCGCGCAGGTCGGCGGGGTCCGGGTCGGGCAGGGCGGCCCGGTCCAGTTTGCCGTTGGCGGTGAGCGGGAGGGTGTCCAGGCACACCCAGGCGGACGGGACCATGTACTCGGGGAGCCGCTCGCGGGCGTGCCGGGCCAGTTCGCCCGGTTCGGGGGCGGGGGCCGGGGCGCCGTCCGGGCCGGTGGCGCCGGGGACGACGTAGGCGACGAGTCGTTCGCCGCGGGGCAGGACCGCGCAGTCGCGGACGCCGGGGTGTTCGGCGAGGACCGCTTCGATCTCCCCCGGCTCGACGCGGAAGCCGCGGATCTTGAGCTGGTGGTCGGTGCGGCCGGCGTACTCCAGGGCTCCGTCGGGGCGGTGCCGGGCCAGGTCGCCGGTCCGGTAGAGGCGGCGGGTGGCGCCGTCGGGGCCGGTGTGCTCGATGAAGCGCTCGGCCGTCAGTTCCGGTCGTCCGTGGTAGCCGTCGGCGAGGCCGATGCCTTCGAGGAAGAGTTCTCCGGTGACACCGAGGGGGACCTCGGCGAGGCGCCGGTCGAGGACGTGGGTGCGCATGTTGGCGATGGGCCGGCCGATGGGCACGGTGTCGCCGCCGTCGGGCCGGCACTGCCAGTACGTGACGTCGACGGCCGCCTCGGTGGGCCCGTAGAGGTTGTGCAGTTCCACGCCGGGCAGCCGCTCGAAGAACCTGCGCTGCACCTCGTACGGGAGGGCCTCGCCGCTGCACACCACCCGGGTGAGGCCGGCCGCACCGGTCACGGCCGCGGGGTCGTCGAGGAAGACGCTGAGCATCGACGGGACGAAGTGCACGGTGGTGACGCCTTCGTCGTGGATCAGTCCGGCGAGGTAGCCGGGGTCGCGCTGGCCGCCGGGGCGGGCGAGGACCAGGGTGGCGCCGGTGAGCAGCGGCCAGAAGAGCTCCCACACGGAGACGTCGAAGGTGTAGGGCGTCTTGTGGAGCACCCGCTCCCCCGGTGTCAGGCCGTACTCGTCCTGCATCCACAGCAGCCGGTTGGCGATGGCGCGGTGGGAGACCACGACGCCCTTGGGCTTGCCGGTGGATCCCGAAGTGAAGATCATGTACGCCGGGTCGGCGGGCCCGGGGCCCGTGCCGGGACCGGTCGCGGAGCCCGTCGGGGCGCCCGTCGGGGCGTCCTGCGGCCGTACGACCGTAACCCCGGAGTCCGCCAGCCGGTCCGCCCACGCTCCGTCGGTGACCACCAGGCCGATGCCGGACTCGGCGAGCAGGGAGCGCACGCGCGGCGCCGGGTGCTCCGGGTCGAGCGGGACGTAGGCGGCGCCGGACTTGAGGACGGCGAGCAGGACGACGGGCAGGGCGAGGGAGCGTTCCATCAGCAGGCCGACGAAGGCACCGGGGCCGGCGCCCCGTTCGCGCAGGGCCGCGCACAGCCGCTCGGCCTCGGTGTCGAGGGCGCGGTAGGTCAGTTCCGCGCCCTCGAAGCGGACGGCGGGGGCGTCGGGCGTCCGCTCGCGCTGCTCGTCGATCAGCCGGGTCAGGACGTGCGGCCGCGGGTAGTGGACGGCGGTCCGGTTCCACTCGGCGTAGCGGCGGTGCTCGGCCTCCGGGAGGAGGTCGGCGGCCGTGCAGTCGCGGTCCGGGGCCTCGGACAGGTCGCGCAGGGCGGCCCGGTAGGAGGCGTGCGCGCTCTCCATCTGCTCCTCGGAGAACTGGGCGGCGTCGAAGCGCAGGCCGAGTTCGAGCAGGGTGCCGTCGGGGCTGCGGGAGAACTCGGCGCCGAAGGCGAAGTCGGTGCCGGCCTCCCCGGTCTCCTCCAGCACGGTGAACGTGCCGCCGGTAGGCCCGTCCTGCTCCACGTGGAAGTGGGTGTAGTTGAAGAAGGTCTCGAAGAGCGGGCCGCCCCCGGACAGGCGCTGGATCTCGGCGAGCGGGAAGCGCCGGTACGCGTGCAGCTCGGCCTCCAGCTCGGCGACGTGTGCGACGAGGCCGCGCCAGGGCGTCCCGGTGACGTCGGCGCTCAGCGGCAGGGTGTTGAGGAAGGCGCCGACGACCTTGTCGCCGTCGGTCTCCTCGGCCCGCCCGTTGTGGACCACTCCCGTGGTGACAGCGTCGCCGCCGCCCAGCAGGGCCATGACCCGCAGGTGGGCGGCGAGCAGGACCGTGCGCAGCGGTACGCCGCACTCGGCGGCCAGGGTGGTCAGCCGGGCGTGCAGCCCCTGCGGGAGCGGCGCCAGGTACCAGGACATGCGGGCGGGTCCGCCGGTCGCCGCCGGGCGAGGCAGCCGGGTCGCGGGGGCGTCGGCGGCCTTGCCGGTCCAGAACGCCCGCTGCCCGGGGTCGGCCAGGGCGGCCCGTTCGAGAGCGACGAAGGAGGCGAACCGGGAGCGGGGGCCCGCGTCCGGTGAGGGGCCGTCCCCGGGGGTGCGGGCGGCGAGCGCCTCGGTGTAGCAGGAGGCCAGTTCGGTCAGGAGCGACCGTTCGCTCCAGCCGTCGAGGACCGCGTGGTGCTCGGCGACGAACAGGCGCAGCCGGGTGCCCGAGAGCCGCTGCACGTGGAAGCGGATGAGCGGGGGACGCTCCCACGCGAACGGCCGGTCGCGCTCGGCGGCGTAGCGGGCGGCGACGGCGGTGTCCTGCGCCTCGGGGTCGAGTCCGTGCAGGTCCTCGAAGGTGATCTCCGGGCGGGCGCCGCGGTGCACGAGCTGGAGGGGTTCGCTGAATCCGTGCGGGTCGAAGGAGGTGCGCAGCATCTCGTGCCGGGCCGCGAGGACCTCGACGGTGGTCCGCCAGGCGGCTTCGGAGAAGGGCGCTTCGACCAGGTAGGAGGCCACGTTGTGGTAGACGCGTCCGCCGGCCGACGGCAGGTCGCTGTGGTAGAGCATGCCGGCCTGGAGCCGGGTCATCGGGTAGGCGTCCTCCAGCCCCTCGGGCAGGGCGGCGCGGTCCTCGGGGGTGAGCAGCGCGAACGGCTCGTACGGGGCCGCGCCGCCGGGCGCCGCCTCCAGCCGGGTCACGGCGGGGGCGAGGGCGCGGGCCGACTGGCGGCGCATGAGGTCGGCGACGGTGAGGTCGAGGCCGCGTTCCCGGATCCGGGCGAGCACCTGGAGGGAGCGGATGGAGTCCCCGCCGAGGGCGAACCAGTTGTCGAGGGCGCCGACCCGTTCGTGTCCGAGGACCTGCGCGAAGACCTCGGTGAGCGCGGTCTCGACCGGCCCGTCGGGCGCCTCGTAGCCGGCCGTGGGGGTCCGGGCGGCCGAGCCGGGGGCGGGCAGGCGGCGGCGGTCGGTCTTGCCGTTGGCGGTCAGCGGGAAGGCGGGCAGGGTGACGAACGCGCCGGGGATCATGTAGCCGGGCAGCCGCCGCGCGAGGTGGGCGCGCAGCTCCTCCACGGTGGGGCCGGCACCGTCCTCGGCCCCGGTCACGGCGAGGTAGCCGACAAGGACGTCGGTCCCCGCGGGATCGGGTGCGACGAGTGCGACCGCGGCGTCGACGAGGGGGTGGGCGGCCAGGGCCGCCTCGACCTCGCCGAGTTCTATCCGGAAGCCGCGCAGTTTGACCTGGTGGTCGATGCGGCCGAGGTACTCGAGGTCGCCGTCGGGCAGGGCGCGCGCCAGGTCGCCGGTGCGGTAGAGCCGCTCGCCGGCGGAGAGCCCGGTGGGGGCGTCGGCGACCGCGGGGCCGTCGGCGAGGGGGGTGGGGAAGCGCTCGGCGGTGAGTTCGGGCCGGCGCAGGTAGCCGCGGGCCAGGCCCGCTCCGGCGACGTACAACTCCCCGACGGCTCCGCGCGGGACGGTCCGGCCGCGCGCGTCGAGCAGGTGCAGGCGCAGGTCGGGGATGGGCACGCCGATGACGCTGCCGCGGCCCTCCGATGCGTCGCGGGCGGTCAGCGGCCGGTAGGTGACGTGCACGGTGGTCTCGGTGATGCCGTACATGTTGACCAGGCGGGGTGCGGTGTCGCCGTGCCGGGCGAACCAGCCGGCGAGGGCCGCGACATCGAGGGCCTCCCCGCCGAAGACGACGTGGCGCAGGCTCAGTCCGGACCCGGCCGCCCCTGCCGCCCCGGCCGTGCGGTGGTGTTCCTCGTCGGCCCGGGCCAACTGGTAGAAGGCGGAGGGGGTCTGGTTGAGCACGGTGACGCGCTCCGCGCGCAGCAGCCGGTGGAACTCCTCGGGCGAGCGGCTCGTCCCGTACGGGACGACGACGAGGCGGCCGCCGTGGGCGAGGGCTCCCCAGAGCTCCCAGACGGAGAAGTCGAAGGCGATGGAGTGGAAGAGGGTCCACACGTCGTCGGGACCGAAGCCGAACCAGTGGTCGGTGGCGGAGAACAGCCGGGTGACGTTGGAGTGGGGCACGAGGGTGCCCTTGGGCAGGCCGGTGGAGCCGGAGGTGTAGATGACGTAGGCCAGGTGGTCCGGGGTCACGCCGGTCTCGGGGGCGGTGTCCGGCTGGGCGGCCAGCAGCGGGGCGTCGGCGAGCAGGTCGACGGTGTGCAGGGCGGCGGCGGGGGCGTGCGGATCGGCGGTGTGCGGGTCTTCGGCGTGGGCGTCGGTGGCGGCAGGGGCGGTGGCGGGGGCGTCCCACAGGTGCCGGGTGGAGGTGGTGCCGACGACGTGCGCCAGGCGGGCGTCGCCGATGATGTGGCGCAGCCGCTCGGGCGGGTTGTCGGGGTCGAGCGGCAGGTAGGCGCCGCCGGCCTTGAGGATGCCGAGCAGGGCGACGACGAGGTCGGCGGAGCGGGGCAGGCACAGTCCGACGAGGGTGTCGGGCCCCACGCCGAGGGCGCGCAGCCGGTGGGCGAGCCGGTTGGCCCGGGTGTCGAGCTCGCGGTAGGTGAGGGACGTCCCCTCGTGGACGAGGGCGACGGCATCGGGGGTGCGGGCGGCGTGGGCCGCGAAGATCTCGTGGACGCAGCGGGGTCCGCCCGGGGTGTGCGGGAGGGCGCCGTGGGGCGGGTGCGGAGCATCGCCGGGGAGCGGGGAGCCGATGCCGCCGCGCTCGTCGTCCGACAGCATCGCCAGGGCGTCCAGCGGCAGTTCGGGGTGGTCGGTGGCGGCGTCGAGAAGTCGGGCGAAGTGCCGGCCGAACTGCTCGATCGTGGCGGCCTCGAACAGGTCGGCGCGGTACTCCAGCCGGCAGCTCATCGCCCCGCCGGTGCGTACGACGTCGAAGGTGAGGTCGAACTTGGCGGTTCCGGCGGGCCCTTCGAGCATCCTGGCCCTCGGTCCGGGCAGGCCGTCGGTCATGCCGTCCTCGTCGTGCAGGCCGAACATGACGTGGAACAGGGGCGCGTCCTCGCCGGTGCGGCCCGGGGCGATCCGGTCGACGACCCGCTCGAAGGGCAGGTCCTGGTGGTCCTGGGCGTCGAGCACGGTGTCCCGTACGCGTTCCAGGTGGACCCGGAACGCGGGATTCTCGGACAGGTCCGCGCGGATCACCAGCGTATTGACGAACAGGCCGACGGTGTCCTGGAACTCCTTGCGGCTGCGGCCCGCCACCGGCGTCCCGACCAGCACGTCGTCGGTACCCGTGTACCGGCCCAGCACGATCTGGAAGGCCGCCAGCATCAGCATGTAGGGGGTGCTGTGCGTGTCGCGGCACAGGCGCTCCATCCGGGCGAGCACCGGGGCCGGCACGTCGAAGGAGTGCAGCGCCGCCGCGCCGCGGGCCGCTCCGGCGCCGGGGCGGCCGTCCCGGGGCAGGGGTGCGTCGGGCAGTTCGCCGCTCAACTGCCGTTCCCAGTGGGCGAGCTGGCGCCCGGCGGCCTCGCCCCGGAGCCATTCCTCCTGCCATTCGGAGAAATCGGCGTACTGGTACTCCGGGCCCTCCTCGGCCGGTTCCGGCCGAGGACCGCCGGCGCACCGGGCGTAGGCGGAGAGGAGTTCACGGGCGAGGATCCCGACGGACCAGCCGTCGGCGACGATGTGGTGCATGGCGAGCGCGAGGACGGCGCCGCCGGGGGTGTGCAGCAGGGCCGCGCGGAAGAGCGGTCCGGCCTCCAGGTCGAAGGGCCGGTGGTGTTCGGCGGCCGTCCACTCCTCGACGTCCCCGTCCCCGGCCGCGGTGGCCGAGGACCAGGCGAGCGCGGCCCGGGTGTCGATGTGCTGCCACAGCTCGCCGTCCCGCAGGACGAAGCGGGTGCGCAGCGCCTCGTGCCGGTCGATCAGTTCCTGTGCGCAGCTGCGGAGCACGGTCTCGTCCACGGGCCCTTCCAGGCCGTAGAAGACCGGCATGTGGTAGGTCGGCCGGCCCTCCTCCATCTGCTGGAGGAAGTACATGCGCTGCTGGGCTGCCGATGCGCGGAACGCGCTGAACGACGGCTCCGCAGGGCGTTCGATCGGAACGTGACTGGCCAAGACAACTCCCTCGACGCCGCACCGGTGCCTGGTACGCGGCGCATGCTCCGCTTGATTGCCCGCTCAGCCTAGGAACGGTGCGGATCGGGGTGAAGTCGCCTCTTCGCGGTCCCCGATTCACGTGACCGGGCCGTCGGTGCACGGAGCGGCGGACGGTCCGCGGACGGTCCGCGGACGGCCACGATCGGCCGACGACCCGGGGGAATACGGACGCAAGCCCGTGTTCCGGCGGCCTTCGGCGGTCCCGGGGCGCGACACTCCTACGGGTCCCTGGACGTCCCGGGACGCCGTCGGCGCCACCGCAACCGCAACCACGACAGGAGAGAACACCATGCCGTTCACCACCGTCGGCCGGGAGAACACCACCGACATCGACCTCTACTACGAGGACCACGGCACCGGACAGCCCGTGGTCCTCATCCACGGCTACCCCCTGGACGGACACTCCTGGGAGAAGCAGGTCCCCGTCCTCCTCGACGCGGGCCACCGCGTCATCACCTACGACCGGCGGGGCTTCGGACAGTCCAGCCAGCCCACCACCGGCTACGACTACGACACCTTCGCCGCCGACCTGCACACCCTGATGGAGACCCTCGACCTCACGGACGCGGTCCTCGTCGGCTTCTCGATGGGCACCGGCGAGGTCGGGCGCTACCTCGGCACCCACGGGTCCGCGCGCGTCGCCAAGGCCGCGTTCCTGGCGGGCCTGGAGCCGTACCTCCTCAAGACCGACGACAACCCCACGGGTGTCGACGGCAGCGTCTTCGAGGGCATCCTCGCGGCCGTCACGAAGGACCGCTACGCCTACTTCACCGACTTCTACCAGGGCTTCTACAACCTCGACGAGAACCTCGGCACGCGCATCAGCGAGGAGGCCGTCCGGGCGAGCTGGGCCACCGCCGCCGGTGCCTCCGCGTACGCCTCCCGCGCCGCCGTCCTGACCTGGACCACGGACTTCCGCGGCGACATCCCCCGGATCGACGTCCCCACCCTGATCCTCCACGGCACCGAGGACCGCATCCTGCCCATCGGTGCCACCGCGGAGCCCTTCCACAAGGCCCTCCCCCACGCCGACTACGTCGTCCTCGAGGGCGCCCCGCACGGTCTCCTGTGGACGCACGCCGACGAGGTCAACAGCGCGCTCCTGGCCTTCCTGCGGAAGTAGCGCCGCCGTGGGTACCGGGGCGGTCCGTCGACGCAGGCGCGACCCTGAAGCAACAAATTTGCTTTAAGCTGGTCGCATGAGCCGAAGAGCGATGGTCCGCCCCGGAGGCCGCAGCGCACGGGTCCAGCAGGCGGTCCACACCGCCGTGCGGGAGCTGCAGGCCGAGGTGGGGCGTCCGGAACTGACGATCCCGCTGGTCGCGGCGCGGGCCGGCGTCACCCCGTCGACGATCTACCGCCGCTGGGGCGACCTCCAGGAGCTGCTGTCGGACGTCGCCGTCGAGCACCTGCGCCCGGAGGCTCCGCCGGAGGACCACGGCGATCTCGCGGCGGACCTGCACGGCTGGGCCGAGCAGTTCCTGGAGGAGATGGCCTCGCCCACGGGGCGCGCCTACATCCGCGACGCCCTGCTGGGGGACCCGGACGGCGACAACGCGGGCCAGTGCTCGGCCTACGCGGCGGAGCAGATCGCGATCGTGCTCGCCCGCGCCGAGGAGCGCGGCGAGGAGGCCCCGGACGCCGAGACGGTGCTCGACCGCGTCGTGGCTCCGATGATGTACCGCATCCTCTTCCGCCCCGGCGGCCTCACCGACGCGTACGCGCACGCTCTGGTGCGGGAGGCCGTACGGGGCTTCGACACCCCCCGCTGACGCCCCGCGCCGACACCCCGTACGACAGCCCGCGCCCGCGGTCGCGCTCAGCGGTCTTCCGGGAGGCCGGCGACGGGTTCGAGCCGGTAGCCGTCCCCCTCGACGATCACGCGACCCGCGGTCGGCGCGGGGAAGTGCGTCCCGAGGACCAGGGCGCCGGTGTCGGCGAGCCCGGCGAGCAGCGCCCGGCGGGTGGCCTCGGCCCGGACGGGGTCGATGTCGACGCAGCTGCCGATCTCCGGGTGCGCCAGCTGTACGGGGTGGTGGACCGCGTCCCCGGTGATGAGGGCCGCCGCGCCCGCGCCGCCCACCCGTACGGCGATCTGTCCGGGGGTGTGGCCCGGGGCGGGCAGCAGGCGCAGCCCGTCGGCCACGTCGACGCCGTCGGCCGGTACGTCCACCAGGTCGAGCAGGCCCGCCTCCTCGACCGGCACGACGGAATCGCGGAACATGCCGCTGCGCGCCTCGTCCATGTCGTACGCGGCCCAGAACTCGTGCTCCGCCCGCGAGGTGAGGTAGCGGGCGTTCGGGAAGGTCGGCACCCACGCGCCGTCGACCTTCCGGGTGTTCCAGCCGACGTGGTCGGTGTGCAGGTGGGTGAGGATCACCAGGTCGACGTTCTCGGGGGTGAATCCGATGGCCGCGAGGCGTTCGAGGTAGTCGGTGCGCAGGTTGTGCCAGGCCGGGTTGGCCCTGGTCTTGCCGTTGCCGATCCCGGTGTCGACGATGACCCGCAGACCGTCCACGACCAGCGCGAAGCTGTGGCTGTCGAGGTGCAGGACGCCGTCCGGGCCGGCGTAGTCGGGTCGCAGCCAGGCGTGTTCGGCCACCACGGCCGGGGTGGCGGCGGGCAGCAGCCACGGTCCGGTCGCGGGCGGCAGGGGCATCTCGTCGATGCGGTGGACCGTGATCCCGCCGACGGACCAGTGGGCGGGGGCGCCGGCCGGGGCCGGCTCGGTGAACTGGGCGGTGCGCATGTGCGTGTTCCTTCGTCTACGGGCGCCCACGGGCGTCCACGGCGGGCGACGAGCGACAAAAGCGATTCATTCGCTTTAAGCGACCGTAGGCCCTACCGTGGACTAACGCAAGCCGTTAGCTTTAAGGCGGCGATCATCGTCGCACCGAGCACCCTGAAGGAAGGCAGCACATGTCCGCCCCAGACCTCACCCCGCCCGAAGCCGCCCGCTGGGCCGCACGGTCCGGGCTTCCGCTCGCACCCGACCGCCACGCGGAAGTGGCGAGCACCGCCGGCCACATCCACGCCGCCGTATCGCTCCTGCGGGAACTGGACTTCGGCGATACACCGCCCGCCGCCGCGTACCGCGCGGGAGGGGAGCAGGACGATGCAGCCGTATGAGCTGACCGTGGCCGAAGCGGCCGAGGCCGTACGCACCCGCACGATCTCACCGGTCGAACTGGTGGAGTCGGCGCTGGAGCGCATCGCGCGGGTCGAACCGCGCCTGCGGGCCTTCACCGCCGTGACGGCGGACCGTGCGCGCGCGTCGGCCCGGGAGTTGGAGACCGAGCTCGCCGACGGCAGCCACCGCGGGCCGCTGCACGGGATACCCGCCGGGCTGAAGGACCTCATCGACGTGGCCGGGCTGGCCACCACGGCGAGCTCCCGGGTCCGTACGGGGCACCGGGCGCAGGCCGACAGCACCGTCGCCGCGCGGCTCGCCTCGGCCGGAACGGCCCTCGTGGGCAAGACCCACACCCACGAGTTCGCCTACGGCCTGACCACCCCTCAGACGGCCAACGCCTGGCATCCGGAGCGGGTGGCCGGCGGCTCCAGCGGCGGGTCGGCCGTCGCCGTCGCCGCCGGGGCGGCCGCCTTCGCGCTGGGAACCGACACCGGTGGATCGATCCGGGTGCCCGCCGCCCTCAACGGGATCGTCGGACTGAAACCGACGTACGGGCTGGTGCCCCGCCACGGGGTGACCTCACTGTCCTGGTCGCTCGACCACGTGGGCCCCCTCACCCGCACCGTGGAGGACGCGGCCCTGGTCCTGACCGCCCTGGTCGGGCACGACCCCCGCGACCCGGCCTCCGTCACGGCCCCGGCGGCCGACTACCGGCCGGGCCCCGGCACGGATCTGACGGGACTGCGGGTCGGGGTGCCGGACAACTACTACTTCGACCACGTCGATGCCGAGGTCGAGTCCGCCGTCCGCCGGGCGATCGGCCGACTGGAGGAGCTCGGCGCCCGGCTCGTCGACGTCGAGATCCCGATGACGCGCTACATCCGGGCGGCCCAATGGGGCCTGATGGTGCCCGAGGCCACCGCCTACCACGAGCGGACCCTGCGGGCGGTGCCCGACCTGTACGGCACCGACGTCCGCGCCCTCCTGGAGGCGGGCGAGCTGATGACCGCGGGGGACTACCTGCGGGCCCAGCGCGCCCGCACCCTCATGCGCGGGGCCTGGCAGGAGATGATGGAGCCGGTCGACCTGATCGCCGCGCCGACCGTGCCGCTCACCGCCGTGGAGGCGGGACGGACGGACGTGACCTGGGGCGACGGCAGCGTGGAGAGCGTCCCGGAGGCGTACGTACGGCTGTCGGCCCCCGCCAACCTGACGGGCGTTCCCTCGCTGAGCGTCCCCGTCGGCCTGGACGCGGCGGGCCTGCCGATCGGCATGCAGCTCATGGGCAGGCCCTTCGGCGAGGCCGCGCTGCTGCGCGCCGGACACGCCTACGAACGGACGGGCACCGCGCTCGGTCCGCCCCCGGAACCGGCCTAGCCGTGCGGGCGGGGGCGCCGCGGCGCTGTCGGTGCGCCGAACCAGCCGCATTCGCGGCGGAGTTGAGACAGTCACGGCGGCCGTGTCCGGTGTGTCCGGTGGGCGTCCAGGGGGCTATGTAATGTCACATCACATGATGCTCTTACGGCGCGCGGCATCGGCCGCTGCCCTTGTCGCCCTCGCCCTCCCCCTGACCGTCGCCCCGCCCGCGCACGCGGCCGACGGCCCGTCCGCCTGCCGCACCTCCCCGTCCGTGCCGCTCGACGCCGAACAGGCGCGGCTCGCCGACCCGCGCACCACCGCCCTCGTCGAACGCGCCGGATTCGCGGACTTCGTACGGCGCTTCCCCGCCGCGCTGTGCGCGACCCGCGGCCGCGCGGAGGCCGACCGGCTGCTCTCCGACTGGGGCGAGGCCCTCTGGCAGGCCTCCGTGCGGCGGGCCCAGGACCGGCGGCCCGGCGGCGACCTCGCCCCCGGCGACGACCGCCCGCTGTACTGGGCGCGGCTCGGCATGACCGCCGTACTCGCCCGCTGGCAGCCGGAGTTCACCGTCGACCGGGCCGCGCTCCGCGCCCGCTTCGAGGACGCCTCCCGCGGGCTCACCGACAACGCCTTCCGCGCCGCGCCCGGCGTACGGCGCGTGTTCATCAGCGGGTTCGACCCCTTCGGGCTCGACGCCGAGATACGCCGCGCCAACCCCTCCGGGTCGGCCGCCCTCCAGCTCAACGGACGGCGCGTGACCCTCGCCGACGGCAGCCCCGCCGAGATCCGCGCCGTCGTCCTCCCCGTCCGCTACGCCGACTTCGACGCCGGCATCGTGGAGCGGGCGTTCGCCCCGCGCATGGCCGGCGGCCCGGCCCCGGCGGACATCATCACCAGCGTCAGCCAGGGCTACCCCGGCATCTTCACCCTGGAGGACTGGGCGGGGCGGGCGCGGTCCGCCGACCCGTACCCCGACAACGTACGCGCCCTCTCCGGCGGCACCCGGGAGCGGCCGGTGACCGCCCCGGGGCTCGGCCCGGGCCCGGAGTTCATCCGGACCACGCTCCCCGCCGACGCCGTGACCGGCGCCGTGCAGAGCCCGTACCCCGTCCTCCTCAACTCCGACGTGACGGAGATCCCGGCGGGCGGCACGGCTCCCGTCGACCGGACCGACGGGCCGACGCCCGGCTCGCGGGCCGTGGCGGGCGGCGGGGGCGGCTACCTGTCCAACGAGGTGGCCTACCGCTCCAACCGGCTGCGCGCCGAACTCGCCCCCCAGCTGCCCGGCGGCCACCTCCACACGCCGGTGCTCACCGGCCTGCCGGCCGACCCGCAGCAGCTGACCGGCCCCGAGTTCGAACGCAACGAGAGCGCGATCACCGCCGAGGTCCGCGCGGTCCTCGAACACGCCGCCGTCCGGCGGTAGCGGCCGCCCCGCCTGCGGTGCGTGCACCTGCCATGGGGCAGGATGGCAGCCCGTTCCGGATGCGCACACGCGCCCGAACGGGGCTCCACGCACGACGAACTGACAGGTGACAAGGTGACGACACACCTCATACGACGGTCGGCAGCGTCCGCCGCCACTCCCTGGGGCCGGCGCCGCGGAAGGGCGGGTGTCCGTTGAACCGGGATCTCGTCCTGCACGACTGGCTGGTCGCCGGGATCGCGCTGGCGGCGGGCGCTGCGGCCGGCCTGCTGCTGCGCGCCCTCCTGCGGTGGCTGGGCCGGCACGCCGAGCGGACCCGGTGGCGGGGCGACGACATCATCGTCGACGCGCTGCGCACCATCGCCCCCGGGGCCGCCCTCATCGCGGGCGCCGCGGTGGCCGGGACCACCCTGCCGCTCACCGCGCGGGTCTCCGGCTTCGTGAACCAGTCCCTGACGGCGCTGCTCATCCTGATCGCCACGCTCAGCGCGGCCCGGGTCGTGGCGGGCCTGGTCCAGTCGGTGGCGGGAACACGCACCGGGGTGGCCGCCTCGGCGTCCATCTTCGTCAACATCACCCGGATCGTGGTCCTCGTGATGGGCGTGCTGGTCGCCCTGGAGACCCTCGGCGTGTCCATCGCACCGCTGGTCACCGCCCTCGGAGTGGGTGGTCTGGCGGTGGCGCTGGCCCTCCAGGACACCCTCGCCAACCTCTTCGCCGGGGTGCACATCCTCGCCTCCAAGACCGTGCAGCCCGGTGACTACATCCGGCTGACCAGCGGCGAGGAGGGGTACGTCGTCGACATCAACTGGCGCAACACCGTGGTGCGCAACCTGTCGAACAACCTGGTCATCATCCCCAACGGGCGGCTGGCGCCTTTCCAGCACAGTGGGATCCGAAGCTTGGAATTCACGTGACTTGAAGTCGCGGC